>Ga0073936_10000001_pt1 | contig 352407 bp, 274 predicted proteins | sample AliMusrvi5mmetaG_FD_87041 | JGI IMG/M metagenome (GOLD analysis project Ga0073936, IMG submission 87041) | Freshwater lake bacterial and archeal communities from Alinen Mustajarvi, Finland, to study Microbial Dark Matter (Phase II) - Alinen... | ecosystem: Environmental > Aquatic > Freshwater... | reverse complement strand
TACCGGCAAGCTTGATCTTCCGGAAGGCGTCGAGATGATCATGCCTGGAGATAACGTTACAATCACTGGCGAATTGATTTACCCAATTGCTCTTGAGCAGGGACTGAACTTCGCTATTCGTGAGGGCGGCCATACTGTTGGCGCCGGCGTTATATCCGAGGTTGTTGAATAGACATGATATTTGGCCGGAGGCTAGTTTTACTCCGGCCAATGAGTGTTACTGGTAGAGTTGCCCAGTATGTTACTCTATGTTAAGCACGGCCTGGTTGTATGTTGCCGGGCATTTGTAAGATCCGTTTCCGAAGTCGGCACTGTGCGGTGTCTGCAGAGAGCGGTTCTAAGCGGAGATTTCGAGAATGCGCAAGGACAAAGTTAGAATAAGGCTGAAGGCGTTTGATCATCGGCTGTTGGATCAGAGCGCAAAGAGTATTGTGGAGACTGTCAAGCTCACCGGAGCTAAAATCAGTGGCCCAGTGCTGTTGCCGACGGAGAAAGATATCTACTGCGTAAACAAGGGTACAACAATTGACAAGGAGTCGATGGAGCATTTCGAAGTCAGAACCCACAAGCGCCTGATTGATATACTTACTCCCGGCCCTAAGACGATTGATGCTCTAATGAGACTCGATCTGCCTAGTGGCGTTGATATCGAGATTAAGCTATAGGGGTTCCTCAAATGTTAAATGGTATTATTGGGAAGAAGCTGGGAATGACCCAGATCTTCGAGGAAGCCGGCAAGCTCGTCCCGGTAACCGTCATAGAGGCCGGTCCCTGCTATGTAACGCAGATTAAGACCATCGATAACGACGGATATGAGGGTGTGCAGGTTGCCTTCGAAGATGCTAAGGCGTCTAAAGTTGTCAAGCCCATAAAAGGACATCTTGACAAGGCTGGTGTTTCCGGTAAGAAGCACATACAGGAAATTCCTGGTGCAGGGATTGACGGTATGACTCTTGGTCAGGAGATAAAAGCAGATATATTCAAGGCTGGTGACAAAGTTAAAGTCACTGGTATCTCCAAGGGTAAGGGATTCGCTGGCGCTGTCAAACGATATCACTTCCACGGTGGAGATGCGACTCACGGTTCTATGGTTCACAGAAAACCTCAGTCCGGTGGTGCTACTGATGCAGCAAGGACATTCAAAGGTTCTAGACGACCAGGTAGAATGGGTAACGAGAGAGTTACTCAGCGTGGGTGTACCGTATACAGGGTTGAGGCGTTCAGAAACCTTATCCTGATCAAGGGTGCTGTACCGGGCGCAACTGGCGGCCTGGTTATGATAGCTGCCCAGAATGCGGGAGGTTAATAGTATGGCCAAGATAGTCGTTAAGAATAGTGCCGGTGTTGAGTCAGGGGAGATGGAACTGAAGAGTGAAGTCTTTGACGCAACGCTCAGCATACCTCTTATGCATCAGGCAGTTGTAACTGAAGAAGCAAATAAGCGCCGTGGAACTTCCGAGACAAAGACACGTTCTGAAGTCAGTGGTGGTGGTGCCAAGCCGTTCAGACAGAAGGGAACTGGCCGGGCTCGACAGGGTTCGTCAAGATCTCCTCATATGCCTGGTGGTGGTGTAGTTTTCGGACCACATATGAGAAGTTTCAATAAGAAGCTTCCCAAAAAGATGCGAAGAGCTGCTATTAGATCTGCTTTGACCGCGAAATTGACTGATGGCGATATTGTAGTAGTGGAATCGCTGGCGATGGATGCGATAAGCACAAAAGGAATGTTGAATATACTCGGAGCGCTTGGCGCACCGGCTGGTGGACGCATTCTGGTTGTTGTTGAAGAGCTCACGGAAGTCATAACGAAATCCACAAGAAATATCGACAATCTGACATTGAGATTATCGCCTGCAGTAAGTGCTCGTGATCTGCTTGTTTCACACAAGATCATCATGACAAAAGGCGCTATCGAGATGTTACAGGGGGTTCTGTCGTTATGAAAGATCCATACGTGATCATTGTAAGACCCGTGATAACGGAAAAAACGATGGGCCTTGGGGCTGAAGGAAAGTATACTTTCCAGGTCGACAAGGATTCTAATAAGATCGAAATAGCTGATGCTATTGCGAAGATATTTAAAGTGAAAGTCGCAAAGGTTAACACCCTTACAATAAAGGGCAAGATCAAGAGACAGGGTAGGGGCCCGGCGGGGCGGACTCCTGACTGGAAGAAGGCGTATGTTACGCTTGAGGCCGGACAGAAGATAGAGATGTTTGAGGGAGCGTAACTGCCGGCGGGCTTGTCAGGCATTGACTTGGAAGAGTCAGAATGAGGCCTGGCGTAAACGCAGGAGGATGTGATGGCGTTAAGACAGTATAAACCGGTCACGCCGGCCCGGCGTTATTATACGGTTTCAAGTTTTGATGAGATAACAAAATCAACGCCCGAGAAGTCGCTGCTTACTCCCATAAAGAGAAGTGGTGGACGGAATAATCAGGGTACGATAACGGTAAGGCATCAGGGCGGCGGACATAAGAAGATGTACCGCGAGATTGATTATAAGCGGAATAAGCTCGGAGTCCCCGGTAAGGTTGTTAGTGTCGAATATGACCCTAACAGATCAGCAAGAATTGCTCTCATTCAGTACGCTGATGGAGAGAAAAGATATATCCTTTGGCCATTAGGGTTGAACGTGGGTGACACGGTCATCTCTGCAGACCAGGCGGATATTAAACCGGCTAACTGTATGCCTTTATCGGCTATACCATTAGGAACTATCGTCCATAATATCGAGATGAAACCCGGTAAGGGTGGGCAGATGGTAAGAAGCGCTGGTAACGGTGCTCAGGTAATGGCCAAAGAAGGCAAGTATGTTCAGTTGAGACTGCCATCCGGTGAGATGCGCAGTGTCCTGGCCGTTTGCAAAGCGAGTATTGGAGTGTTGGGCAATGCCGATCACGAAAATATCTCGGTTGGTAAGGCTGGTAGAACTCGCTGGATGGGCATTCGCCCCACAGTTCGTGGTGTTGCTATGAACCCTTGTGACCACCCACATGGTGGTGGAGAGGGTAAATCACCTGTTGGACGAAAGACCCCTGTTTCTAAATGGGGCAAGCCGTCACATGGCAGGAAGACCAGACGAAGTAAGCAATCTGACAATCTGATTGTCAGGAAGAGAAGCAAGTAGGAGGGACGGCTAGTGGCTCGTTCACTTAAGAAGGGTCCGTACGCGGAACCCAAGCTCCTGAAAAAGATAGAGGACATGAACACAAAGGGCGAAAAGCGCATTATCCAGTCCTGGTCAAGGCGCTCGACAATATACCCTTTGATGATAGGGCATACCATTGCGGTTCACGATGGCCGTAGACATATTCCGGTGTTTGTGACCGAAAATATGGTTGGACACAAACTGGGCGAGTTCGCCCCGACCAGGACGTTTAGGGGTCATGGACACCATACTGAGCGTTCGTCGTCCCTTAAATAGGGTTGAGGAGGCTGTTTGATGCAGGCAATTGCTAAAGCGCAATATGTGCGCACAGGTCCGCTTAAAGCGCGTATAGTCGCTGATGCTGTGCGTGGCAAGAGGGTGAAGGAAGCATTAGCTATCCTTCAGTTCACCCCTAACCGAGCCGCCCGGTTGATTGAGAAAGTCGTTAAGTCGGCTGCGGCTAATGCGGAAAATAACAATAGAATGAACGCTGATAAGCTGTTCATCAGCATGATCATGGTAGATGATGGTCCGAGATGGAAGAGACTTCGGTCTGCTCCTCAGGGACGTGTATATAGAATGGTCAAGCGAACAGCACATATTACTGTCGGAGTCGACGAAGGTGACTTCGAAGTAGTCAAGCCTGGCGGAGGCAAGGGTGTTGCGAGACCTGGCCTTGCTGCAAGACCTACCAAAAAGGTAGTTCCTGCAACAGCGCCGGCAGCAAAGACAAAAGACGCTGAGGTTAAGCTTGATAAGCAGCCTGCAGTAGAGTCCGCAGAAGAACAGGTTGTTGTGGATGCGGTTGAGGTTGTTGAAAGCCCAGTCGAAGCCACTCAGGAAGAAGTGCAGCCGGAGGAGAACAAGTAATGGGACAAAAGATTCACCCGATCGGGTTCCGAATCGGCTTCATAAAGGATTGGGAGAGCAGATGGTACGCTGATAAAGATTTCGCAGTGCTGTTGCTCGAAGATTACAAGATTCGGAAGTATATCAAGTCCAACCTTTACGCTGCTGGCGTTTCCCGGATGGAAATCGAACGGGCCGCCAACAAAGTTAAGGTGACCATACATACTGCTAAGCCTGGAATTATTATAGGAAGAGGCGGACGCGGTGCTGATGAGTTACGTGTAGAGCTTGAGAAGTTGACCAATGGAAAGCAGCTCCACCTGAATGTTCAGGAGATCAGAAGCCCTGATACTGACGCTCAGTTGGTTGCAGAGTCCATTGCTCAGCAGATTGAGAAGAGAATCTCTCACAAGCGTGCTACCAAGCAGGCTATTATGAGAGCTATGAGGTTTGGCGCCAAGGGAATTAAGATCCGTGTAGCTGGAAGGCTTAACGGAGCTGAAATTGCCAGAGTTGAAGGTGACAAGCAGGGCAAGATTCCTCTTCACACTTTGAGAGCTGACATTGACTACGGATTTGCAGAAGCTAAAACCACATATGGACACACTGGAATTAAGGTGTGGATATATAAGGGAGAGATTCTCCCTGGCACACGCAGAGCTGAGCCGCCGGCGGAAGAGATGACCGAGCGACGACAGCGCAGACCTCGAAATGACCGATGGGACAATAGAGGCGGCGGTGACAGAGGCGGAGATCGTGGCGGCGACAGAGGCGGTCGTGGTCGGAATGACAACAGGAGGAGCTAGCACACCATGCTGATGCCTAGAAGAACTAAATACCGTAAGCAGATGCGCGGTTCCCGTAAAGGTAAGGCCCAGTCCGGGACAAAGGTAGATTTTGGCGAGTATGGTCTGCAGGCGTTGGAAACAGCGTGGTTGACAGCTAACCAGATCGAATCTGCGAGAATTGCAATCACCAGGCACGTCAAAAGAGGCGGCCAGGTGTGGATTAGAATATTCCCTGATAAGCCGATCACTAAAAAGCCGGCTGAAACCCGTATGGGTAAGGGAAAGGGTAGCCCTGAAGGTTGGGTTGCTGTAGTGAAGCCCGGTAGAATGTTATTTGAACTGGGTGGAGTTGATGAATCGTTGGCGAAAGAAGCAATGAGATTAGCAGGACACAAACTGCCGATCGATGTGAGATTCGTGACGAGAAAAGAGCAGGGGGCCATCAGTGAGACAGTCTGAGTTTTTATCAAAGGTCAAGGAAGCCACCGTGGCTGAGCTTGAGCAGATGCTTGGACAGGAGCGCGAGGGTATGTTCAAGATGAGACAGCAGCTTGCTATGAAGCAGCTGATGAATCCTCATGCTTTGGGTGGTTCTAAGAAGAATGTCGCTCGCATTATCGGTGAAATGAAAGCGCGCGAAGCTAATAAGGGCAAGGGTTCTTAGCTATGGAGAGAGGCAGACGCAAAGTTCGGAGTGGTCGCGTTGTCAGTGATAAGATGGATAAGACAATTATTGTCGCCGTTGAGACACTGGTCAAACACCCGCTTTACGGCCGAATTATTCGCAGAACAACTAAATTCAAGGTGCACGACGAGATTAATGAGTGCGGCATCGGCGATAGAGTTGAGATGATGGAAACAAGGCCAATTTCAAAAGAGAAGAGATGGCGCGTTGTTCGGGTCATCGAGAAGGCCAAGTAGTTATGGCGTTCAGACCTGCAGCATGATCTTCGGATCTATATGCAGTGTGATGCCATTTGCTGTTAGAGAGGATTGTCGAAATGGTACAGCCGTATACAAGAGTCAAGGCTGCCGATAACTCTGGCGCCAGAGAAATTCTGTGCATCCGGGTTATGAAGGGGTCCAACGGCAGATACGCCCGAGTCGGCGACATTATCATTGGGGCGGTTAAGTCGGCTACACCTGGTGCGACTGTCAAGAAGAGTGATGTCGTACGTTGCGTGATAGTTAGGACCAAGAAAGATATACAGCGGCCGGATGGTTCGATTCTAAGGTTCGACGATAACGCCGCAGTTGTCATTAACAATAATGATGAGCCTCAGGGCACAAGAATCTTTGGACCAGTTGCCAGAGAATTGCGTGACAGAGGCTTTATGCGGATAGTTTCTTTGGCGCCTGAGGTTCTGTAAAGGCGCTGGAGGTGTCGAATTGACACCACCCGGTTCATGAGTGTGGAGATACTGTTATGAAGATGAAAAAGCCGGTTTTCGAGGGAAAAGTCAGGCTCAAGACGGGCGACAAAGTGCTTGTGCTTGCTGGTAAGGATAAGGGCAAGACTGGCAAAGTACTCGAAACCGTTGTGAGTCAGAATAGAGTCCGAGTAGAGGGCGTTAATGTTGTTCGCAAACACCAGAAAGCAAAGGGGACATCCTCCAGAGCTATGGTGAAGCAGCAGACCGGTGAGATAGAAATCCCACTCGCCATCTCGGTCTCTAAAGTCATGCTTGTGTGCCCACACTGCAATAAGGAGACGAGAATTGCCTCCGGAAGCGGTGAGGATGGTTCTCACGGGCGCAAATGCCGCAAATGCGGTCAGTTGATTGACGGGTAGGAGAGTCAGGTATGCCTAGACTGAAGGATAAATATACGGCCGAAGTAGTGCCGGGTCTGATGAAGCAGTTCGAATATACGAACGTGATGCAGGCTCCGAAAGTTACCAAGGTTGTAGTTAGTATGGGAGTTGGAGCATCTATAACGGATTCAAAGATCCTGGATGGTGCTGTCAACGATATGACCCAAATAACGGGACAGAAGCCGATCGTTACCAAAGCTAAAAAGTCTATCTCAAACTTCAAGCTGCGGCAGGGAATGAAAATCGGCTGCAAAGTCACACTGCGTGGCGCGATCATGTATGAATTCCTTGATAGGTTTTTCAATGTGGTCCTTCCCCGCGTTCGTGACTTCGGCGGCATTCCGGCTGATAGTTTTGATGGACGTGGAAACTTTGCTATGGGTTTAAAAGAGCAATTAGTGTTTCCCGAGTTAGATTACGATAAAATAGACCGCACTCGCGGTATGAACATTGTGATTTGCACTTCGGCAGGCACAGATGAAGAATCCAGAGCATTGCTGAAGGCCATGGGACTTCCGTTCAAAGGGGCGTAGGTAATATGAAGTCGTATCCTATCGAGAAGATTAGGAACATTGCGATTGTCGGGCACGGTGGAACCGGTAAATCCACTTTGGCAGAGGCAGCTCTGTTTATCTCTGGAGCAATTAGCCGCAGAGGTAGTGTGGACGAGGGAACCAGTGCCAGTGATTTCGATCAGGATGAAATCACTCGTAAAATGAGCATCAGTGCTACTGTTCTTCCTGCAGAATGGAAGAACTCTAAGATTAACTTCGTGGACACTCCGGGTTATCTGGATTTTGTTGGCGATGTTGTGGGCAGCATGAGGGCCGTAGAAGCAGCATTGATTGTCGTAGATGGTCACGGGACCATCGAAGTTGGCACCGAATCCGGCTGGGAATACGCTGGGGAAGCTGGCATTAGCCGCTTATTCTTCGTAAACAAGCTGGAGAAGGAAAACTCGGACTTTTTCGCTGCATTGGAAGCGTTGAAAAACAGGTTTGGCAATTCGGTAGCTCCGATGCAACTCCCAATCGGTAAGGAATCTGGTTTTAGTGGTGTGGTAGATCTGCTTACGCAGCAGGCGTTCAAATGGGATAATGGAAAGATTAGCCCGTGCGATGCTCCTGCAGACATGGCGGAACAGATCGCTGACAGCCGAAGACAGCTCATTGAGGCAGTCGCCGAAATGGATGACGACTTAATGATGAAGTATCTCGATGAAGATAATTTGTCGGATGAAGAGATTACCAAAGGCGTTGAGATAGGCCTGCGGACCGGTAAGTTCAATCCGGTATTGTGCGGTTCGGGAAGTAAGCTGATTGGTGTTGAAACTCTGCTGGATCTTATTGTTGCAGCAGTTCCTTCTCCAGCCAGTGTCGAGCCTGCAGTTGGTAAGAATGCTGCGGGAGCCGATGAGAGTCGGAAACCGACTGACCCGTTCTGTGCACTTGTATTCAAAACTATGGCTGACCCGTATGTCGGTAAGTTGACTTATTTCAGAGTGTTTTCTGGTTCTATGAAGAGTGACTCGCACGTATTCAATTCCAGTAAGGGACATGAAGAGCGTGTAGGTCAAGTATATTTCCTGAGAGGAAAATCTCAGGAAGCCACTCCTGAAGTTGGACCTGGTGATATTGGAGCAGTTGCAAAACTCTCCGAGACTATCACTGGAGATACTCTTAGTGACAAGGCCAAGGTATTGGTGCTTCCGAGAGTACAGTTCCCGGCATCAGTTTATACTCTGTCAGTAAAGGCAAAAACCAAAGCTGATGAAGATAAACTGGGGCCTGCGCTTCAGAAACTGACTGAAGAAGACCCGACATTTACAACATCCAGAGATTCGAATACACATGAGACTCTGATTTCCGGTATGGGTGATACGCATGTCAACATAGTGGTAGAGAGACTGAAGCGCAAGTTTGGAGTTGAAGTTACGACTGATTCTCCGAAAATTGACTACAGAGAAGCTATTACTAAGACTGCAGAAGCCCAGGGTAGACACAAGAAGCAGACAGGCGGTAGAGGTCAGTTTGGTGATTGTTGGGTTAGGTTGGAACCTGGTGAGAGAGGCTCTGGTTATGAGTTTGTTGACCAGATAGTCGGTGGTTCTATTCCAAGGCAATGGATTCCTTCCGTGGACAAGGGCATTAGAGAAGCAATGGGTCACGGGATTCATGCAAACTGTAAGGTGGTTGACATTAAGGCTTACTGTTACGACGGCAGTTTCCATGATGTTGACTCATCGGATATGGCGTTCCAGATTGCGGGCAGGTTGGCATTCAAAGCTGCGGCTGAGAAGGCTGGACCGGTTATTCTGGAGCCGGTTATGGACCTTGAAGTGATTGTCCCTGAAGAGTTTATGGGGGATGTCATTGGAGATCTTAATGGGAAACGTGGACGAATAGCTGGAATGGACGCCCTTGGCGGCGGCAGACAGCTTATCAAAGCCCAGGTCCCACAGTCGGAAATCTTAAGATACTGTATTGATCTGAGATCAATAGCCAGAGGCAGAGGCAAGTTCGCGGCTACATTTTCTCATTATGAGGAAGCTCCTGCCCATGTCGCTCAGCAGATCATAGCTAATGCCGAAAAGGCAAAGGAAGAGTAAAGCGCAAGGAGTTTGTGACGTGGCAAAAGAATGCCTGATTCAGAAACAGAAGCGCCCGGCGAAGTTCAAGGTTCGGGCTTATAACAGGTGTGGGATTTGCGGTAGATCAAGGGGATACATAAGGAAGTTTGGACTTTGTAGAATATGCTTCCGCGAAATGGCTCATAAGGGCCTTATTCCTGGCGTAACCAAATCCAGTTGGTAGATATTAGATAAGTTTGACTGAGGTCGGCATACTATGTTAACATAGTGTTTCGTGCCGTCCACACAAACGGAGGATCGCAAATGATGGTAACGGATCCTGTGGCCGATCTTCTGACACGTGTCAGAAATGCAAACCTGGCCAGGCATGATTTCGTGGAGGCTCCGGCTTCCAAATTGAATATGGAAATAGTCAGAATCCTTCAGAGTGAAGGGTTTATCAAGGGATTTGAGATGGTCAGGGATGCTAAGTTCCCGGCTGTCCGAATAGTTCTGAAGTACGGTTCGAGACAGGAAAAGGTAATTAGCAACCTCAAGCGGGTTAGTAAACCCGGACTGAGGGTGTATGCCAAGCGGGACAAAGTCCCACGTGTCCTGCGAGGATTGGGCGTGGCTATTATCAGCACTTCTCGCGGGGTTATGACAGACCGCGAAGCCCGCAAGCAAGGTATTGGTGGCGAGGTTCTCTGCTACGTCTGGTAGAACTTCTGTTATTACTTGTTTTGCAATGATAGTGATAGCGTGATGACAACGGGGGTATGCCTGGGAGACCAGTGCAGTGCAGGTCGTCACGTTACTAGGAGATAGAAATGAGCAGAATCGGTAGAATGCCCATCACTGTGCCAAGCGGTGTAACCGTTTCACAGGTGGATGGACTTATTACGGTCAAGGGCCCCAAGGGCACCCTCAGCCGGCAAATTAACGCGGATATTGACGTGAAACAGGAAGGCGATGTGCTTATTTGCATACGCCATACTAATCAGAAAGAGCATAGGGCTCTTCACGGTCTTACCAGAGCGCTTCTGGCAAATATGGTCACTGGAGTTGTTTCAGGCTATGAGAAGCGTCTGGAAGTTGAAGGCGTTGGTTACAGGGCTGAGGTTCAAGGCGTAAATCTGCAGTTGCAGGTTGGTCTGAGTCACCCGGTAATAATAGTTCCGCTGGAAGGTATATCCTTTGAAGTCGGACAGAATACAAATAACAGAATGCCGTTTGTTATGGTTCGCGGCATTGATAAAGAATCTGTAGGTCAGCAGTGTGCTTATATCAGGCGCATTAGACCGCCTGAGCCCTATAAGGGTAAGGGTATCCGGTTCTTCGGCGAGAAGATTCGCAGAAAAGCTGGTAAAGCTGGTAAGACAGGGGCTAAGAAGTAGTCTTGCCGGATGCAGGTGCGGTGCCGGTTCGCTCGGTTGGCAATGCTTACCGTTTATATGCGGATTGGTGCTGGCGAACGGCAGTGCCGCACATGCATACCACCATTAAGCATATGCCTGGAGGAAAAACATGCTAGAGAAAGAAAGGCTTCGGATAAGGCGTCACGCTCGTTTGAGAAAAACTCTCATCGGTACAGCGCAAAGGCCGCGGCTTAATGTATACAGAAGCCTGAACAATGTATTTGCTCAGGTCATTGATGATGCAACCGGATTCACTCTGGTTGCGGCGTCCACCATCGATAAGGAGCTGAAAGGTCAGCTCAAGTCAGGCGGTAATGTCGAGGCAGCTAAGGCAGTTGGTGCATTGGTTGGCAAGAGAGCCCTGGATAAAGGGATCAAAGCCGTAGTCTTCGATAGAGGCGGTTTCGTTTATCACGGCAGGGTGAAAGCTTTGGCTGATGCGGCTCGTGAAGCCGGACTCGATTTCTAGTTGCCGGGAGAATAGCAATGGCTAAAATCAATCCAGATACTCTTAACCTGGTCGAACAGGTCATAAAAACAAATAAAGTTCAGAAGACCCACAAGGGAGGACGCACCATGCGTTGGAGTGTTCTTTCTGCTGTTGGGGACCATGAAGGGCATATAGGAATAGGGCTCGGTAAAGCGGCCGGTATTCCTGATGCAATTCGCAAATCCATTGAGGATGCTAAGAAGAACATTGTAAAGATTCCGCTCATCGACGGAACTGTGCCTCACGAAGTCGTTTGTAGACTTGGTGCAGCTCGGGTCATGATTAAGCCTGCTTCTCCTGGAACTGGAGTTGTTGCTGGTGGAGCCGTCAGGCCCATCGTCGAATTGGCAGGTATTAAGGACGTCCTTGCAAAGGTTCTCGGATCACGCAATGCTATTAACACAGCAAGAGCTACTATAATGGCTCTTACTTCTATGAAGATAGCTGAGAACGTGTGTAGAGCCCGTAACAAGAAGATGGAAGACTTAGTCCCCTGGATGGCAAAGAAGATCAAAGCTCAGGAAAAGGCTGCTCCCGAAATGGGAAGCACTAATCAGGGTGATGAGATAGTTACTGAAGTTGTGGGAGGATCCACTGATGATTAAGGTTACTCTTGTGAAAAGCTTTATAGGCTTCCCCAGGAGAACCCGAAATACGGTGCATGCTCTGGGGCTCAATAAGATAGGATCAAGTGCTGTTCATACAGAGAGCGATTCTATCATGGGAATGATTCGTAAGACTGCGCACCTGGTAAAGGTGGAAGAACTGCAGGAAGCTACGGAGGCCAAATAATGAGATTGAATGACTTAGCTCCAGCTCCGGGATCTACTAAAGATAAGAAACGTGTAGGTCGCGGTGCTGGTTCCGGACAGGGAAAAACTGCCGGAAAAGGCCATAAGGGTCAGAAAGCCAGATCCGGATCACATATCAAGCCGGGATTTGAAGGCGGTCAGACTCCTTTGTATCGGAGACTTCCACAAAAGAGAGGATTCCGAAACGTCAACAGAATCTGCTACATCGTAGTCAATCTTGATGATCTTGAGAGATTTGACATTGGCGCAGTGGTGGATATTGAAACATTAATTGGCGCTGGTCTTCTTCATAGTTCCAAGGACTTAATTAAGGTTCTCGGAGATGGTGAACTAACAAAAGCTTTAACTGTTAAGGCTAATAAGTTTAGCAAGGCTGCCGAGGAGAAGATTGTTGCTGCCGGCGGTACCGTGGAGGTCATTTAATGCTTGCTTCGGTTTTGGCGGCAGCCAAGATTCCGGATCTGAAGAAGAGGATATTGTTCCTTTTTGGCATGTTTGCCGTGTACGTTGTCGGTCTGCATATCGGAGTACCGGGAGTCAATCACGAGATACTCCTGCAAAGGTTGGGTAGTAACAACCTCTTCGATATGCTCGATATGTTTACGGGAGGCGCGTTTAAAAAATACTCAATCTTTGCATTGGGTATTATGCCATATATTAATGCCTCGATTATTATGCAGCTTTTAACTATTGCGATTCCGTCATTTGCGGAAATGCAAAAAGAAGGCGCATCGGGTCAAAAACAAATCAAGAAAATCACCAGGTATTTTACGGTGGTTTTGGCCTTTGTTCAGGGATTTGGAACGACTTTAACACTGAAAAACATGCAGGCGATCGACGGTGGACTTTGGACTGTTACGATGATCACTGTTGTTCTGGTGGCAGGAACATCCTTCCTAATGTGGCTTGGTGAACTGATATCCGATAAAGGCATTGGAAACGGCATCTCTATTATTATATTTGCCGGTATTGTTTGTTTTCTTCCTAACCAGCTTGCTACTGTAATCAAAGTTGAGGGATTAACCAACCATAGATGGATTCCTGTTACAATCCTGTTCGCGGTATTTGTAGCTACTATTGCCTTCATTGTGGCAATGACTCAGGCTCAGCGCAAGATACCTATCCAGCATGTAAGAAGAGTTGTAGGTAACAAGCAGTATGGTGGCCAAGCTACCTTCCTGCCATTGAAAGTCAACTCTGCCGGTGTTATACCGATTATATTTGCTGTCTCCATACAGTATTTACCTGCTACCATAGCAAATATGCCATGGTTTGCTGGTTGGACTGGATTCAAAAATGTTGCTCTGGGATTTGCCCCTGGCGGATCCTGGTGGGGATCTTTCATATACTTTGCAATGATTGTATTCTTTACGTATTTCTATACGGCAGTTTCTTTCAATGTAAAGGATGTGGCGGATAATCTGAAGAAATGGGGCAGTTATATCCCTGGTATTCGACCAGGCAAGCCTACGCAGGAATATCTGGACCGCATTTTAACCAGAATTACTCTTACTGGAGCTCTTTTCCTGGGTATAATTGCACTATCTCAGTATTATGTCCCGATGCTTCTGGATATCAAAGGGTTCAACCTTGTTGGTGGAACTTCACTTTTGATTGTCGTTGGAGTTGCATTGGAAACAATGCAGGCTATTGAGGCCCATTTGGTCATGAGACATTATGAAGGGTTCATCAAATAATGAGAATCGTTTTGTTTGGAGCGCCTGGAGCAGGCAAGGGAACACAAGCGAGCCAATTAGTCGATAAGTTTGGCGCCGCTCACATCTCGACTGGTGATGCCTTACGGCAAGCTGTAGCCGACAAGACAGATGTTGGTCTGCTGGCAAAAGGTTATATGGACCGGGGTGAACTGGTTCCGGATGATGTAGTTATTGCCATCGCTAAAGCCAGGCTTGCTACTACTGATGACAAAGGGTTTGTGCTTGACGGGTTCCCAAGAACCATAACTCAGGCAGAGGCACTTGATGTTGCATTGGAAGAAGTTGGTAAACCACTGCAATTCGTGGTAAACTTATCAGTGGCCGAAGACTTACTTATTGAAAGGCTTTCAGGCAGATGGGTTTGTCCTGACTGCAAGGAACCGTATCATATAGTAAGCAAGCAGCCGAAAGTTGCTGGCGTTTGTGATAAGTGTAGTGGCAAACTGATGCAGCGGGATGATGACAAGCTGGAAGCCATCCAGAATAGACTTAAAGTTTACAATGCGCAGACTGAACCAGTGTTGGAATATTACTCAGGTAAAGGCGTGTTGCGTAACATAGATGCAGTTGGTGATATTGATATAGTGTTTGCCAGGGTTTGTGAAGCGATTGGCGGATAATTGATATGATTGTTCGCAAAAGCGCACGTGATATAGAAGCAATGAGGGCCGCGGGGAAACTCGTGGCCCGGTGCTTGCGAGAAATTAGCGAATTCATTGTCCCCGGGCAGACTACTACAATGGATGTTGATGTGTATGCCGAGAGCCTGGTACACAAGTATGGTGTTATCGGCTCTTTCAAAGGATATCGTGGATATCCGAATACTATTTGTGTTGCTGTTAACGAAGAAGTTGTTCACGGGATACCTGGAAACAGGATATTGTCCCTGGGTGATATAGTTGGATTAGACCTTGGGTTGATAGTTGACGGTTGGCATGCCGATTCAGCGATTACGGTTGCTGTTGGTGGCGAGTGCTTACCGGAGGCTGAGAGACTTATGAAAGTCACTCGAGAAGCCCTGTATAAAGGAATAGAACAAGCCAGGCCGGGCAAGAGAATAGGCGATATTGGATATGCCATTCAGAGTTATGTTGAGAGGCACGGATATTCAGTCGTAACTGATCTTGTTGGTCACGGTGTGGGGAAGAGACTTCACGAGGAGCCGAATGTTCCCAATTTTGGCAGACCCAAAACTGGTGCCAAACTAGAAGAAGGCATGACGTTGGCTATCGAGCCAATGGTAAATATGGGTTCTTATCAAGTGGAGACATTAGCTGACAAGTGGACTGTCGTATCGAAGGATCGGTCGTTGTCCGCGCATTTTGAGCATACCGTTGCAATTAGAAAAAACGGACCGGATATATTGACTATCGATACTCCAGAGGGCGGCTGACAAGATATGAGCAAAGAACAAGCGATACAGATGGAAGGTAGAGTTAGTGAATCTCTACCCAATGCAACATTCAGGGTTGATCTCCCTGGAGGCCACAACGTGTTAGCTCACGTGTCCGGCAAAATACGTATGCACTACATAAAGATTCTGCCCGGTGACAGAGTTCTACTTGAGCTCAGTCCTTATGATCTTTCCAGAGGCAGAATCGTTTACAGATACAAATAGAATGTAAGGTTTCCAGCGGCTGGTTCCGGTAGGTTTCAGTCCACCGGGGCGGGAAACTAAGTATTCTGTCCATAAACACAAGGAGATACTGATAAATGAAAGTCAGAGCGTCGGTAAAACCGATGTGTGAAAAGTGCAGGGTTATCAAACGACGCGGAGTAGTTCGTGTAATTTGTAGCCAGTATCCTAAGCACAAACAGAGACAGGGCTGATTTTTTGCCCTGTATGCCGGTATTTTCCGGCTTATTGATAGAACTAGATGGATTGTATAGAAAGGTATAGAGATCCGAGGTTTATGCCCGGATTCTCTAAGGAGGGTTAAGTAGCTTGGCCAGAATCGCAGGTATTGACCTCCCCAGAGACAAGAAGGTCGAATATTCCTTGACTTACATCTATGGCATTGGGTTGACCAGTGCTAAAGATATTGTAAGAAGAGCGGGGGTTAATCCCGATACTCGTATGCGCGACCTAACTGAGGGTGAAGTTTCTGAGATCAGAAAGGTCATTGAAAATGAGTTCACTGTAGAAGGTGATCTGCGTCGTGAAGTGGCGATGAATATTCGGCGCTTGATGGAGATTGGCTGCTATCGTGGAATCAGACACAGACGGGGTATGCCGGTACGCGGACAGAGGACAAAAACCAATGCCCGTATGCGTAAAGGCGCTAGAAGAACCGTCGGGGTCAGACGTAAAAAGTAAGACCATCAGGGTGAAAATCTTCATCTATGGTTATTTGTTGCGGCGATGTCCCAGTGGGGCAATTGCTGCGTAGAGCTTTCCAGGAGGCTTGGATTGGTAAGAAAACCTGCCGAACGTACCAAGGCAAAAGAAAAGAGAAATGTGGTGCATGGAGTTGCTCATATTAAGAGCACATTCAATAACACCATAGTTTCTATTAGTGATATGGCTGGCGCAGTATTGAGCTGGTCGAGTGCAGGCACCGTGGGGTTCAAGGGAACCAAGAAGAGCACCCCATTTGCTGCACAGCTTGCATCCGAGCGTGCTGCCCGTGCTGCCATGGAACATGGCTTGCGCAGGGTGGATGTCTTTGTCAAGGGCCCCGGCTCTGGACGAGAGACAGCTATTCGTTCGCTTCAAGCAGCGGGTTTGGAAGTAATCGTTATAAAAGATTGCACCCCCATCCCGCATAACGGATGCAGAGCACCGAAGAGAAGAAGAGTCTAAGGACTTTTTTACGCATATTTGTTTAGCACAGTTCGTATGAATTGTTCGAAGATATAGCGTTCTTGGGGTTCCGGATGTATTCCGGACACTTCGAAGGAGACGATAGGGAATATGGCATCAGAGGGTCATCCAGTTTGCAGATTGTGCCGTCGTGAGCAGCAGAAACTGTTCCTTAAGGGCGATAGATGCTACTCCCGGAAATGCAGCGTAGAAAAACATTCTACGGTTCCGGGTATGCATGGCGCGGGAATGCAGAAAAAGCTTACTGACTACGGTCATCAGCTTCGAGAGAAGCAGAAATTAAAAAGAATGTACGGAATGCGCGAGACGCAGTTCCGTTTATATGTTAAAGAAGCAGTTAGACGAACAGGCGTCACCGGCGAGAACTTGCTCCAGATCCTGGAAACAAGACTGGACAATATCATTTTCCGTTGCGCGCTTGCTACCTCAAGGGCTCAGGCCAGACAGTTCGTTAATCACGGACATATTATGGTCAATGGCCACAAGGTAGACATCCCTTCATGTCAGATGAAGCCTGGGGATGTTGTGGAAGTTCATGAGAACGCCAGGAAAATTGCTCCTCTGCTGGCAGCCGTTAGTGCTGCTGGAGGAAAAGGCATTCCGAGTTGGATTCAATTCGACGGTACTGCCTTAAAGGGATCGGTGCTGCGTGCTCCGACCCGAGACGAAATCGATACTGACGTTCAGGAATCGTTGATCGTCGAATTCTACTCAAGATAAACGGAGGCAGCAGATTATGGAAATGGTTACTCCGCGCATCCAGGTGCTTGAGGATTCCTCAAGTTACGGGAAGTTCGTTGTTGAACCGTTGGAGCAGGGCTTCGGGTATACCATTGGTAACGCGTTACGTCGTGTGCTGCTGTCCTCGATACCTGGTGCAGCCATTACTTCTTTAAAGATTGATGGTGTGCTGCATGAGTTCTCTACGATCCCGGGTGTTAAGGAAGATACGACCGAGATCATATTGAACCTCCGGGAACTGTATGTCAAGATAAATGGACCGGTTTCATATGATGATGATCCGAAAATCCTGAAAATTGATGTTCATGGTCCTGGAGAGGTTACAGGTGCGGATATACAGACTCCAGCTGACGTTGAGATCGCTAATCCGGAGGTCCACATCGCTGAACTTAACGATGAGACCGCACGGTTGCAGATGGAACTCAGCGTTGAATGGGGCAAGGGATATGTGATGCCTGATAAGCAGGAGCGAGTCAAGTCTGTCATCGGAGTTATTCCGGTCGGGGCAGTATATACTCCTCTGCACAAGGTCAGCTATACAGTAGATCCTACGAGAGTCGGACACAAGACTGACTACGACAGACTTGTTCTTGAAGTGACCAGTAACGGTACTGTGAGACCAAGTGATGCTGTGAGTGAAGCAGCTAAAATACTCGACTCTCAGCTTAGACTGTTCTTCGATTTTGCGGGTTCTACTCGTGAAAGCGGGGTTCAGTATGGTGCATTGACAACAGGAAGCCTTGTTGGACCGCCCGATTCTCGTATTGAAGAATTGGACTTCTCCGTCAGGACTTACAACTGTTTGAAGAAAGCTAATATTCTAAGCATAAGAGAACTGGCTCAGTTGAGTGAAGTTGATTTAATCAACATCCGGAACTTTGGCAAGAAGTCTCTAACGGAAGTTAGAGAAAAGCTTGAGTCATTGGGATTGGCGTTTGCTCCCGCTAATGAACGAGGAGAACTCAGAATCCCACCTGAGGCCAGAGGAAAGACTATTACATCCGTTGAAGATGCGGATTTAGATGATGATATTGATGGTTCCATGGCGGAACTGAAGGCAGAAGACGAATAGACTTTTGCTGATTGCTCTCACCGGGTGTTGTGGTATTTCTTACGCATCACCTGGGTTTTGCAAGTGGATACATCCGCTGGGAGCTCATTATATCGCGAGTGCCTTGTGCACTTCGCACTTGAGACTGAATAGTAACGGGGTTTAGAATGCGACATCGTGTTGCTGGTAGAAAATTAGGTTTGCCTTCCGATCAAAGGATGGCATTGTTGCACGGACTTGTGCGTTCACTGATTGTCTATGAAGGCATCGAGACCACAGAGACCCGTGCAAAAGAAGCCAGGGCAATAGCTGAGAAGCTGATCACATGCGCCAAAGTGGATTCTGTCCACGCAAGGCGAATGGCCCGCAGGATTTTACCTGCTCCCAAAATGCCTAAGAGCATTTTGAGTGCACACGGTAAATCACAGACTGAGATGCGTAACAGAGTCAAAACTAATGATGCTCTCTACATTCTTTTCAATGTAGTTGCACCTAAGTTTGCTGATAAACAGAGTGGCTATACACGTATCGTAAAAATAGGTTGCCGAAGAGGCGATGCAGCTCCTATGGCACGGTTGGAGTTGGCGGTTGACTAGTGCGCAATATCAAAGTCGTCATTGAATATGATGGCACGCAGTACCAGGGATATCAATTTCAACCTGGAGTGCCGACAATTCAAGGCGAACTTGAACGCGTACTGGCCGGGCTGGTCAAAGAACCAGTCACGGTGTATGGTGCTGGTAGAACGGATTCAGGGGTGCATGCTTCAGGGCAAGTAATCAGCTTCCGGTCTAATTGCACTATTCCTATTGATAAATTGTGTGTTGCGATGAACTCCAGACTGTCAGATAGTATATCGGCAGTTGGTGCTGAGGAAGTGGATGGTAATTTTCACGCCAGATTCTCAGCAGTGCGGAGGGTATATCGTTATAATATAATGAACACTGAACTTCGCTGCGCCCTGGCATGCCGGTATGCTTGGCATGTCAGTAGGCCGCTTGATGAAGCTCTGATGAACGATGCTGCACAATCTCTCGTTGGGTTGCATGACTTTCGCGGTTTTAGCCGTGGAGTGCATGAAACAAAAACGTCTGTGCGCAGAGTAGACATCGCTGAAGTTAACAGGACCGGGGATGTAGTCGGAGTGGAGATAGCGGCTTCGGGGTTTCTGCGGTCGATGGTGCGTGTAATTATAGGGGTTTTAGTTGAGATTGGTTATGGATCGAGGCCGGTCAGTGATATTTCTGATATCCTGAGTTGTGCGGAGACCGGGCATGCCTCAATTACTGCTCCTCCCCAGGGCCTGTGCCTGGTTAGAGTGGATTACTAGCACGTTTCGTTTATGAATAACGCGTGCAAGGGGTAGAGAACTAATGATGAAGACATATGTTGCTAAGCCGGAGACGATGCAGAGAAAATGGTATGTCATCGATGCTGCCGGTATGCCGATCGGCCGAATGGCTGTTGAAGCTGCAAAGATACTCAGAGGCAAGAATAAACCAGAGTTCACACCAAATGAGGACGCTGGTGATTTTGTTATAGTTATCAATGCTGAAAAGAGTGTTCTTACCGGAAAAAATAAACCGGCTGAGCGTCTTTATCGGCACTCCGGGTATCCCGGTGGAATCAAGAGCATCTCCAGGGGCCAGTTGCTGGAAGAGCAGCCTGTGAAGATGGTTATGAAGGTAATTAAGGGCATGTTGCCCCACAACAAACTGGGCGATGCGATGTTCAGGAAACTGAAAGTCAACGTTGGTCCGGATCATGGCCACGAAGCACAGCAGCCCGTGGTACTCAAGTTCGATTAGGTCGTCGGAGGAATACGTTTTGGCACAGACCGTTAAATATTATGGAACTGGGCATCGCAAGAATGCGATAGCAAAAGTTTGGCTGACCCCGGGTGAGGGCAAAGTGACGATCAATGGTCGCACAATGTCCGAATACGTTGGCAGAAAAGCACTTGAGATAATGATTCTTGAGCCTTTTGATGTCTCCGGTCTTACTGGTCAGTATGATGTCGAGGCACAGTGTCTCGGTGGTGGAATCTGCGGCCAGGCTGGCGCAGTCCGTCATGGTATCAGTAAAGCCATTTTGGGGATCGGTCCTGAAATGCGCACCCCACTCAGAAGACTCGGTTTTCTTACCAGAGACTCCAGAGTCAAAGAGCGGAAGAAATACGGACGCAAGAGAGCTCGAAGAGGATTCCAGTTCTCGAAACGTTGATATTGCTTTATCCCGCATTATTCTCGAAGCTTTGCTTTTGACCGGCAGTAAGGTCAAAAGCTGAGTCAGTCATGAATAATGCGGGCTAGATGCTTCGGGTGTATCAAACCGAAGTATCTATATAGTGTGTTCATTAAGAATGTTGCGAGTTGGGCTTCAATTTGTCCGATTTATGCAGTGTCGCCTCGGAGGTTATTACAACTCCGGGGCTTATCTTCGTACCGACTAAGAGGATCGTAATGAACGATATTATACAAAAGATACAACAGTGGGCAACGGAACTGGGTGAAACTCATGCTCGGTTAATTACGGATAAGAAATACTTGAAAGCACATCAAGCTGTCAGGAACTCGTGTCTCTCAAATGCATGTGGGAAATCAGGGCGGTCATGGACTTGTCCTCCCTATGTTGGTGAATTAGAAGAGCTTCAGTCGAAGATGCTTTCCTATGAACATGTGGTGGTAGTGCAGTATATCGCTACGCTTGAGGATTCCTGGGACTTTGAAGGTATGGCAGAAGCAGCCAAGAAACATAATGATGTGTTACGCGAAATACGGCACAAACTGGTTGAGCTTAATATAGAGAACCTCACTCTGGGTTGTGGTGGTTGCGGTTTCTGTGAGAAGTGCACGTGCCCTGATGAGCCTTGCAGATTCCCGGATGAAGCATTGGGATCTGTTGAAGGATATGGTCTGGATGTAAAAGCACTAGTAGAATCTGTAGGATTACAGTATATCAATGGCGTCAACACTGTATCGTATGTTGGAGCTGTATTTATATAACTGTGTTTCAAGGATTGTCTCTTGACAGGATTAAAAGAAATTTAAGACTAACACAGTGCCGTTCGCGCTTCGACTGGCTCAGCACGAACGGCACTGTATTCAGTAGCATTGTTATACTATAGATAAACTCACCGGACCAAACAGGCCAGCGGGTAAGTGGGCTGCGCGGGTACGGTTGGCTGGGCTGTTGGTAATTTCGATCTCCAGAATATGAGTTCCGGTTGACATGTTGGTGAGCAGGCATTCGTATGGCTGCCAGGCCAATGAGGCTATTTCCTGACCATCTATACAAACTTTAGCTATATCTTCCACTCTGCCCAATTGCAGTAAGTAGTCTCCGGATTGTGGAATTTCAAAGCTCTTGTGATAAGTTGCTGATCCCGAGTAGGTTGGATACCCCAATATCGACCAGTCCTGAAGATTGCAGCAATCTATCTCTCCGTTTGTTACTTCCAGATATGGCGATGAAAGATGACCATATCTGTATTCACAGTTGAAATCAACTGTTAGATACATCACTTCATGGATACCGTGTGCGATCCCTGATGATTCGATGCGGATATTGTTGAGGGTAGGGGAGGAACCACCCAGCAGCGCATGTCCAATCTCGGCCTTGAGGTCAAGGCAGTCGAATATACCTGCAGGCAGTATATCAGTGATCTCGATGTCATTGACATACAGCTTCCAGTCGCCTGTGATTGCGCTTTGGTCAAAGACTATTTGTACATCGGCTGGCTTACCTGTCAGGAAGAACCGGCAGGTATATATGTAGTGACCGTCTTTTCCGAGAGTATGGTCGAGTTCCCTGTTCATTAAGTTGAAGCCGGTTGGAATGACAGGATATGTCATCGCCGCAAGATCCTTGCTTTCGATAGCATGCCAGAAGTTCAATGGAATGGTGTTCTTGTTGAATGTGCAGGTCCAATTATCAGATATATCAATACTGGCAGTCGGTTTTGGTTGCGAGGATGGTTTTGTGTTCGGTTGCAGCATCAGGCTGCCTTTTCCAGGGATTGAGACTTCAATTCCGTCCAGAATTCCGTTAAATGGCTTTTCTGAGCGATTGAACAGGAACGATACAGGCCTATCATCACGCAGTCTTTTTAGTACGAATACATCATGTGATCCATCACCTTGTAGGCCAGATCCTGGAAGTGCAACTGCAAAACTCGCAGATGGTGTTTCTACATAGTGCATTCCGGAGATATCCAGAGTGTGCCCGCAATCTTCGGGATCTCTACCCAGAACCTGGGGAATACAACCTACTACATAGATTGTGAGTCCTGATTTAGCAAGTTTGATCAAAGAATCTGCCGCGTTAGGATCAATGTAGCGTATGTAAGGCAGGACTACGTGCCTATATTCTTCTGGAGTGGTTAGTTTACCATCGTCAGTTGTCTGTTCAACAAGGGTGATCTCATCTATGAAGTCAAAGTCTTTCTGGTTGCTGAGGAGTAAATCTACAAGCTGATGTATCGGTTTTTCATCTGCCAGATGGTACCAATTGAAACTCGGGTCTGCCTGGCAGTAGAGGCTGGTTGACGGATAGAGCATCGCTATCTCGCAGATGTGCTTTCCTCCTGTAAGGGCTTCACAAGTTTCGGCTAGATAATTATTCAGGAGCGGGAAATGTTTCCACTCGCTGTGATGATAACTGAGTGACGGTGGGACCTCATCTTTGCGGGGGCCGTCCAGAGAGTAGCTGGCTCCGTGCAGCATAAACGCGTTAGCACCCATTACCATCTGGAAGTCCAGCATGAACTTCATATCCCGGAGCCTGGCTTCATCTCCAATAACTGCCAGTGCATCACTACCGGCTTGTTTCTTGCCGAACAGATGTGCTGCTGATGAGACCACTTTCACTCCGGTTGCATAGGATGATGCATCGGGCCACGCACAGGCGGCTCCGAGTGGATCACAGCACGGAACGTGCATTTCTTTGCAGCACCTTAGTTCATTTGGCCAGTAGACTGAGGTCAGACTGATCCATTCCGTGCGTGTCAGATGGCCGGTGAACTCAATTTTGTGATCAGAACACCAGTCAGCCAGTTGCTTCAGGTAGGTGGCGACCATTAATCTATGTTGTGTCAGCCTGTAATGGTGGCGAATGGTTGCACTGCGGTCATCGATTATCATTGCTAGATGAGGCATGTACGGGATCAGATTGTATCCGTGTTCAGATTCAAACTCTGATGCAAATGCCGGAGTCCAGGGGTATGTCATGCCACCGGGGCTTGGTTCATCAGTGAATGACGTATCTATCACACTACCAAAAAGTTCAGGATAACGCTGATAATAAGGTTCATATCCGAACTCAATAAACCGCTTTATCGTCTCGGGATTTAATATATCAGGAGCGCTGTTTGGTGTGGGTTTTACAATAGCTGCTATTATTGTATATTCACCTGGGGTATCCGGAGTCCAGACCGCTGCATGTTTGTTATCATCAAAAGATGTTCTCCAGTGAGGATTGCCCACAAAGTTGATCTGAGGGGAATACGCAGCATGGCTGATAGCTCTCGTTCCCCACTGCTGACGACGTGTCCCGCAGGAGTTTGAAATGTCGATGATCTTTCCACTTGCAGATACAGCCCATGCTCCCACAAACATCCCGGAGTCAAAATCAACCTCAAATGGCCCATTGCCGGTATGTTTGCTCTGATAGAACTCCAAAGATCCAGCAATCAGAGCCGGATCACTCCAGATTACTCTTCCTCCCGCATGACCGCTGGGGAAATAGTCCTCATCCCAAATGCAATAGTGCATACCGTTTGTTTTACATTCTTCCAGGATTGCATCCACAGCATCCCACCAGCCATCAGACATAAAGGGAGTCAAAAGCCCAGCCCGCGCGTGCCCTGCAACTGTCTGATATCCAGCTTTAGCCATCCCGCGAGTCTGGCTGGCGACTTCAACAGGATCGAGTATATGATTGAGGAAAAACTGGATGCTTACTGGTTTCATTTCTAACTCCAACTATTTGTGCTGTAATGATTCTATTACAGAACTATATTTCCATTGTGTCTTTGGGGTTTCCTTCAACAATCGACGCGGAGAGATGACACGTTGGGTATAGACTGGGGAATACACTTATGCTGATTGATCAAGAATAGGAGAAACACGAAAGAACACCGAACGGGGAATATTCGCATATATCGATGTTCATTCGTGCTATATTTAAAGAGTTAAATCGATTGAGTCCAGTTTACCTTGGCGTTCTCATCTAAAGTTGCCAGCGGGTCTATCAGTAACGCATTCACCAGAAACTTCCGCATGCCACACGCCTTGATAATCCGCACTTCTGCGGGCCCTACCTGGGCGACGGTCATGATTCCTGCGTCTATGAATGGTTGATCGAACTTGTCGTAGTCTCGGCCAGTGCCCCATTTGTGGAGTCTGGTGTCGTGGAGGGTGACTGGCCCTCCGTTGTGGCCCGTGATGGTTATATCCATTGCTTCCTGCTGCAGGACAATCGGAGCGCCGCTGAGTTCCTCAGCGTGGTGGATGCTGGTGTTTGAGTGCAACATTGCTCCCAGCATTACTATTTTTCCACCTATGGAGGCTATTTTGTCGAATGGAGTCAGGGCTCCGCAGGGTCCTGGAGCATTTTCGTGTCCATCGGTAATCCATTTAGCCAGGCGTCCGAATGCTGTGACGGAATGGGTGGGGTGGAGGCTTCGGATACCTCCAGGCCTGGTCCTGGAAGCTTCAGGAATGACACCAATGCACTTGACACACGGAGATGTCCGGACATCGAATACCGGCGGGTTGTCTTTGTTATACTCCGCACCAAAGGTAAACGCAGGGAAGACTGCGGTTCCGGATTCCCCTACACTTTGAATGATGGCTTCTACAACAGTGGGCGCACCACCGTCTACTTGTCCTAGTGACGAGAGTGAGGAGTGGAGAATTATGCAGTCTCCCTCGTTAATACCGGCTTTTCGAAGTCCGTCTACCAGTTCCTGTAAGTCCAAATCATTGCTCCATTATGTGTAATCGTGTCATCCTGAAATGCAGGGATAGCAGGCTGGAAACCTGCACCACAATACTGATTTATGACCGGGCGAATTCCCTGTCGGGGGTGGTGAAGACAGGGAGGTAGTCTCTCCACTCCTCATTCTCTGTCGCTGATACAAACTTGGTAAGGCTTATAAACGGCACATACCTTGGTTTGCGCGGAAGGGTCTTTGGGTGCATTCCTGACTGTGCGGAGCTTTTTCCACCCTTTTTGGAATTGCACTTCCGGCAGCAGCATACCAGGTTCTCCCAGCTGGTCGGGCCATGGCTGTGTTTGGGGACAATGTGGTCGACCGTCAGATCAACTCCGCTGTACCCACAGTACTGGCAGGTGTAGTTGTCCCTGGCCAGAATACTCTTGCGTGACAATTTGAGCTGAGGTCTCGGCCTGCGCACATAATTTGTCAGCCTGATTACGGATGGCGATCTGTATGAATGCGACTTGGAGTGTAAGGAGAGATGTCTTTCATGAATGACCTCTACTTTACCGCGCAGGACCAAATTTATCGCACGCCTGACGTTGCAGATATTCAGCGGCTCGTAGTCGCTGTTAAGAACAAGAACCTCATAACCCATCTGTGGCATACCTCCGATACACTGTCGCAGATACAAAAAAAGCCCACCACACATAGGGCGTGGCGGGCTTAGACGACAATACGGCACTGGCAGAGCTGTTGGAACTCCAACACTCTGAGCGCCCGCTCCCTCATGGCTTTTAGAACAAATAAACATCTACTTAAAATAGAACGCAATATATCCACCCTGATTAATCAGATGATGTGTTTTAATCTACGGTTGACTTATCTATCAGCACATTATTACGGAAATTAGATTTCCTATATTTATTTTATCAATCATCATTTTATGTGTCAAACAGTATTTGATCGACGCTTGGAAAGACGCCGCCGAAGGAGGAATTAGATAGCTAAATGGTTAAGCTGGCTGTGATAATGACTTCATAAAGGCAGGACTCAACTATGGACACACAGTCAGCGCTGGAAACGTATGGGCGGATATCCTCTGAAATGTATAGGTTGGAATGCATCAGCTCACTGCTTGGTTGGGACCAGCAGGTTTACATGCCGGATGGCGGAGCGGAGGACCGCGCTTTGCAGGATGAACTAATCCAGACTCTACATCATCGTCTGGCTGTATCAGATGAATTGTGGCAGTCAGTGGATTATCTTCATGAAAGAATGGATGAACTTACTGAAGAGGATACGGTCAACATACGTGAGACCCGCCGAAACCTTGAGAGACAGCGGAAACTTCCTGAATCATTCGTTGCTGAGTGTGCCCGAACATTTGCTGAAGGTTACAATGTATGGGTCAAGGCCAGGCCTGCTGATGATTTTGAAGCAGTCAAGGATGTACTGCAACGTATAATAGAACTGTCCCGCAGAGAAGCCGATATTGTCGGTTATGCTGAACATCCATACGATGCCTTGATCGATAAGTTTGAGCCGTACGGGACAATAGGTTTCATAAAGCCGCTATTGACTGACCTGGGGGATGAGTTATCACTGCTGGTCGGGCCTATATCTGAAAAATTTAAAGCAGTTCAACCGATAAACGGCTGCTTTTCAAAAGTAGATCAAGAGAAACTTATCTGCAAGTTAGTCTCAGACATGGGATACAGCTTTGAAACTGGCAGGATCGATAGCACTGCACACCCGTTTATGACAACAATCGGCAGGAGAGACCTCAGGATCACTACACACTATGATGAAACCGACTACATGAAAGCCCTCTATAGTTCAATCCACGAAACCGGACACGCGCTGTATGAATTGGGTTTTACAGTTGAAAATGCCGGCAAGCCTATGGGAATGGCTGTTTCGATGGGTATACACGAGTCGCAGTCCAGGCTGTGGGAAAATATAGTGGGACGCAGTCACGAGTTCTGCATTTACCTTTCGGAATTGTTGAAAGACAGTTGGGGTGCTCCGGAAAATCTGTGGGATCAGGTAAACTTGGTAAAGCCTGGTTTGATAAGAATAGATGCCGATGAAGTGACTTATTCTCTGCATGTAGTAATCCGTATGCTATTGGAAGAAGCGTTGATGACTGGTGACTTATCTGTGGATGAGTTGCCGTCTGCCTGGAACGATATGTATGAGAAATATCTGGGAGTAAGTTCGAATACAAACAAAGATGGTGTCATGCAGGATGTGCACTGGTATTCGGGTATGATCGGTTACTTCCCATCCTACGCATTGGGCAATCTCTACAATTCTGCGATGTACGAGACAGTCTCCAGCGAGAACGCAGATCTATCTGCGCAGATAGGAAGAGGTGAGTTTGGTCCGCTGTTGAATTGGCTCAGAGAGAATGTCCACAGGCACGGAATGCGATACAATGCGCGAGCTCTCATCACCCACATAACCGGCAAAGACCTTAGTACAGGCCCATTCTTGAAATATGTGAAGGCAAAGTTTTTGGGGTAGGATTAGTAGCACTTCGGTTGAGTTTGTGGTCTTGTTTGTGTAAAAAAATGACTCCATTGAATTTCTTCAATCGAGTCATTTTGACAGTTTATATAGGAACATACAGAAAATATGATTTACTAATGTTTGGTCAGGTTAATATTAAACGAGTCGGTATAACCACCACCGCTGGGTTCATTCAATTCTGAGCACACGAGGTGGCCATTAGTTGCAATGCTGACAGTTCCGCTTGCAGGATATTGTATAGATGGAGGTGGATATATAAAGGTGATTGACATTAGCCCGGCAGAGGTCATGGTGCCTGTGACAGTGCCGTCGACTTTTTTTAAGTTGTCGTGGGTGGTTCCGATTATTGATCCACTATCTGCTATTGTGAGATCAAACGTTCCGTCCCATGCATTGTCGTTTTCAGCCCATGTACCGATCCAGTGACCTGTATATGGCGATTGAACCGATCCGCCTCCACCGCATCCTAATAGAGCAATACACACTACTATTCCGACAATTGCAAGCCTTACCATTGATTGTTACTCCGTTTGCTTATTACTGTGATGCACACAGTATATCATGATTATTATATAATAGTAATATTTGCGATATATATAGCGAAACTTTTGCAGAACATCGAGGGTCCGTCAATAAGTATTGGAGTATTTGTTATATGGCTGTAGGTCTTGCTTTTGGATTGTCCGCCCTATCAAGAATAAATAAATAATTGTTCTACAAAGCGGGCAAAAACATAGTTATCTGAAAATGAGAACCAGGCGAAGTGCAACAGAGGAGATAGGAGTTATTAAGTTGATGTCGTGTTTTGGTGCCGAAGAGAAGAGTCGAACTTCCACACTCTTGCGAGTACATGGTCCTGAACCATGCGCGTCTGCCATTCCGCCACTTCGGCACTGTGGTCAAGCATTATTATAAGGTGGATCAGCTTCTTTGTCAATATCCGGTTTGTGGATTTTTGGTATTTGTGAGAATTGTGGACAGATTGTTCCAGGCAGATTGTTGACATATGGTGGCCTCTGATAGATAATTGCAGCCAGCATAGAAGTAAAAAATGAATCTATTCCAGCAATATTTACAGAGGTAATCATATTGGAAAAACACTTGATCGAGACTATAGATTGTACCACTGATTTTATCAACGATCGCTATTTTAGCAGTCATCCTACCAGTATCGAAGAGTCTTCAGCGGGAAGATATCGTGAAGCTGCGAGTGAACCGCTTGCTCGTTTTGGATATAAGTTCACTGTAAATGACATAAGCAAACCCCATCTCCTTGTTATCTACATTCCGGATGACAAACGTCGCAATATGACTATTGCCGACGGTATCGGATATGACTTGAACACTGGAGTACTTACAGGCGGCGCTCAACCTGTGAGTGGAAATATGCTCAAACTGGAATATGTATTCTGGTCTCGTCTGCCAGAATGGTCGATTGTGTTCATGACCTATGGACGCAATGAACCAGCTGCGGTCTCTAAAGTGGAGATATATGAATTGGATTCTCTTCCCGAGGGTAGAAAGCCAGTTGAACCATCGGACATACCATTTCGTGAGATTGGCACGCAGTACGAAGACCCATGCGGAAATCTTGGCAGCGAAGGTGCGTTGGACATTGAAACCTGGGTTGACCGGGCAGTATCTTATATGAGTTCAACCGGTCAGAACCTGCTGGTCTATCCTCTTGCATGGTATCACGGACCAATGTTCCCATCGCAGAATGAACCATCAGATGGATTGGGGATTAAGATTGATTCTGATCGACTCGTGTATGGATGGTACACCACTCAGCCTGATGATTGGTATAAAAACCTACTGACCAAACTCGGAGAAAAAGGGATAGGGTTTGTTGGTTCACTGACCCTGATGAGGTTGGGGAGTCTTATGGCACAGATGAACCTGGATGAAGAATCTGTAAGAGGTGGGGCAGATACGATTAATAATGTTCTGTCTGATGGTCAGATACAACCAGGAACTATCGACTGGACACCGATCTACAATGCTATGAACTATCCTGCAATCCTTGAAAAAGGAAAAGGTGAAGACGGTACTCCTCCATTTATCGAAGCCCATGCTTTTGCATATGGAGAAAAGACAGGAGCTACCAGTTCTTGTCCATGTGGTCCGATATTTAATCCCTTACACCCGAAAGTCCAGGAAACAATAATCCGTTTCGCGCGGGAGATTGCTGCCAGATATGGGTCTTATGGGGCATTTCGTGGCATAGCTTTCAATATGTATAAGACCTGCATGCCGTGGTTTGGTTCCCTCAAGTCCGGATATGATGACTATACAGTCGGCAAGTTTGAGGAAGAAACAGGAATAACTGTTCCGGTCGAAAAGACAGATCCTGAGCGTTTTAGAAAACGTTATGAATACCTTACACGGGTTTGCCGAAAGGCCTGGATAGACTGGAGATGTTTGCGGATACGTGATCTTATTCGGGCAGTCAGGGATGCAATGCATCAGGAACGCAGCGACCTGACTGTCAATGTGACTCTTTGGCAGGAGACATTCATGCCTCAATCACTGGGTGGTCCAAGCCCGGCAACTCAGCTATTTGCCAGAGATTATGCAAAGAACCTCTATGCGGAAGCAGGGATTGATATTGATCTCTTTTCTGATGAAAACTGCATTGAGGTAGGCATGGAGATGGGCAACTCACGCGATCGGGGAGGACACGGGGCCGATCCAAATATAGGCGCTGATGCTCCATTAGAGCAACGGACTCCTTATAGAGACCAGGATTATCTGGATGCTGTCACATTGAAATCACTTGAAGGTGCCAAGGATGCGTCTGCGTTTTTGTTCGACTGCTGGGTAGAAGTCTGGGGAGATCACCGATGGTGCAACCTGGAGGGTGATGAGCGTCACAGACAAACTCCCACATCCGATAATTTTCTTATGAAGACTCTTCGTGTAGACGATGGGTTCTGGTGGAAACCCGGATTAATGATAACCCCACATTTCTTCCTGGGAGACCATTACCTGGAACCATTTGCGCATGCAGTAGCAGAGTTTGATGCAATGCGTATTGCAAGAGGAGGACTCTTCCTGGATAGAGCTCACGGTGAACTGATGAGGAAATTCTCGGCGGGTTATTCTGTCTTGCCTAAATTAAGCTTTGATACTGTTGGTTGTTCGACTGATCCGATTGCAGTTCGCCAAAAGACCGTTGATGGGAAATTGTTCTTCTACGCAGTCAACCGGGAGTATTATCCAGTAGATCTGATTATCGAGCTGTCGGGAAAAGCCAAGGTCATGGACCTTGTTTCCGGCGCAGTGATAGAAGTAAATCAGATAGAGATTACGCTTGGAGCATATGAGATAAAAAGTTTCTCTGCTGAAGATTCGATAGTAGTATCAGGTTGCTCTGCAAGTGCTCCTGAGGAGATTTGCAGCAGTATGTTAAATGAAGCTGAAACAGCCCTTGTTAGTATTGCAGAGGTTCGTAAACTTGGAATGGATGTTCCGGGAATGGATGAACTTGCAGTGAGCTTGCAGGATGCAATCTGCAATAATCGCCTTGCCTGGATACGCAGAGCTGTAGGCGGCTACGTTGTAAGCAAGTGTAGAGAGTTGGCAAAAAGCTAGCCGGCAATATTAACCAATCTTTGCTTTTTACCCGGCAGCAGGGGTAGAAGCTTAGTCGAAAATGAATAATGCGGGCATAAAATGGACCGCCAGGATGGGATTTGGGTATCCATCCTGGCGCAAGTTCTAGAATTCATCTGCACCTTGTTCCGGTTCACTGAATACGTGGATTGATCTCAATACACCAGGATTTGTATTTCTTTCATAGTGAACACCAACCGTGTTTCCAACCTTAATGTCACTAAGAGAGCCTGTGTGATTCGATGCTGTAAGTGGATGGATGACAATCTTCGTGTGGTCTACAACCAGGCAGATGATTGCCTCTTGCTTGGTTGTTGTTATACCGATATTGTTACCGTTGATGAAAGTCACAATTCCCCGTGCTGACAGATATTTTCCCCTCATTGTCGGGTCGAATACTGCAATGCTCAGTGCCTTCGGTTGTCCGCTGCTATCGGATTTATTGTAACGGACTACTGCCATATTTCCAGTTTTAATATCCCCTATGGCAGCTGGTTTCTTTTGTATCGTAACCTTGGTGCTGCTATCTACTGTGTAGGTTATTTCACCATGCTGACGTGTTTGAATGGTTATGTTAGTAGAGCTTACATTAACCACTTTCCCTCTTGCTGGATGTTCAGTCGTCTGGTTGGATGCATATGAGTTTCCCGCAAAGGCTGAAATCCATCCAGCTTTCATTGTTTGGATTTGTTGTCCTTGAGCAGAGATTGCTGTTGACACCAGACCAAACGCTAACACGACAAACATAGTTATCAGAATCTTTGTCCTCATGGAACACCTCCAAAATCTGTTCCTTTGGAAATGGAACCGTTTTATATAGTTTTAGACGGGATGATTATTTTAAGTGTTTCAAATGTTGGTGAGTATACTGAAGGAAAGCCTTTGGCAAAGATAGAATCATGCTAGAAGCTGCTGTAAAGCAGTTTTAATGCCACTGGAGGAATATATTCGATGAGTCTCCAAACAAAAAAAACAGCGAGCGATACCGATTGGTTCGTCCACGATCGCTTCGGAATGTTCATACACTGGGGGCTGTATGCTCAGCCGGCCAGACATGAATGGATCAAACAGATGGAACAGATTCCGGATGATGTGTATGATATGTATTTCAGACACTTCGATCCTGATTTGTATGATCCGGAAATTTGGGCAAAAGCCGCCGCAGATGCTGGAATGAAATATTTCGTTGTCACTACTAAGCATCATGAAGGTTTCTGCATGTGGGATTCGGCTCTCACAGACTACAAATCCACCAACACACCTTGCGGAAAGGACCTGATCCGACCGATGGTGGATGCATTCCGTGGAAACGGACTGCGAGCTGGTCTGTATCATTCATTGATCGACTGGCATCATCCTGATTATATCGTCGATGACTTGCATTCAATGCGCAACAGTCCAGACCGCGCAAAGATGAATGAACCCCGCGACCAGAAGAGATACATTGAGTATCTGCATGGTCAGGTCGAGGAATTGCTGACCAAATATGGCAAGATTGATGTAATGTGGTTCGATTTCAGCTATCCCTCTCATAAGAACCCTGATGGCACGGATTATATCGGTAAGGGACATGACGACTGGGATGCAGACAGACTGGTCGATATGATACGCAGACTTAATCCTGGTATCATCCTTGACGACCGCCTGGACCTGCCGAACAGGGACGATTCATGGGATATCAAAACTCCGGAACAGTTCCAGGCCAGGGAATGGGTAAAAGTCAATGGTCAGCCCGTTGTTTGGGAGGCCTGCCAGACATTCTCCGGTTCCTGGGGATACCACAGGGATGAAGAGACCTGGAAGAGTATGGACCAGCTGATCCAGATGCTGGTTGATACCGTCAGCAAGGGTGGGAACCTGCTTCTGAATGTAGGACCTACAGGGCGTGGTGAGTTCGATGAGAGGGCATTAAGCCGACTGCAGGGTATGGGTGAGTGGATGAAGAGACACAACCGCTCAATCTATGGATGCACTCAAGCCCCTGAAGAGTTTAAAGCCCCGCAGGATTGCAGACTTACTTATAATCCTGTTACCAATAGAATGTATGTCCACGTGTTTGCGTGGCCATTTGTTCACCTGCACCTTGACGGTTTTGCAGGCAAGGTCGAGTATGCTCAGCTTTTGAACGATGCATCCGAGATCAAGATGAGCGGATTATTAGAGTGGCAGCAGGTAGTCGAAGGCAAGCCTTCAGATGATGTCCTGACACTGACTTTACCAGTGAAGAAACCCAATGTCACTGTTCCGGTCATTGAATTGTTTATGAAGTAGTTGCGTAAAGAGCTGCAATGGGAGGATTTAGAATCCTCCCATTGTATTTTCAGGACATCGCGGAGGGTCTCCCCTACGGGTCTGGTTGGAGGATGCGGATGAAAACGCTATTATTTTTTGATGATTGGTTGATTCAGGAACAAAGAGGTCTCACTCGTAAATGGTTCCAGGCAGAGCTATTCCCCGGTTTTGAACCCTATTATGATCCCACTCTCCAGCACTCGTTTTGTCATCCCATTGTCCGAAAGAATCCTGATACAGGTCGCTATACTATGTGGGCCAGCGGATCTGTTGACATATCCAAAGGTGATGAAGGGTTTTCTCTGTGTATATATGATTCTGAGGACGGACTGGACTTTAACCCCGTGCAATTATCTGAGCGGGTTGACAGACTGGCTTCGGATAAAGCGCCACATGCAGTATTCAGTGGGCGTTGGAGTTCGGCTGGTTCTTCATTGTTTTACGATGAGCGTGAAACCGATCCGGCAAAACGATATAAAGTTGCATATTCAGAGGTCGCAGGAGCGCACCTAACTGATGACGATGTCAATAAGATAGCTTATTCCCCCGATGGTATTCATTGGACAATAGATGATCAGTCACTGTGGAGAAAGAACGTCACCGATACGTTTTACAGCATCATATATAATCCATACACTCAGAAATACCAGTTTACGGGTAGGCCGATCTGGGGTGACCGTCGTATAGCGCTATATCAGACACAAGACTGGCACATTTGGGAACAGCCGATAGTTGTAGTCTATCCTGATCCAATGGACCCACCGTGTGTTGAGTTCTACGGTATGCCTCAATTCTGCTATGAAGGATATTTTCTGGGGTATTTGTGGAGAATGCACGCTGCCTATGATGACTATGGTCTGGCTGTGCGTATGAAAGGTAGAGTAGATTCTGAACTTGTTTACAGCATCAATGGTATCACTTGGAACCGGACAAATCGGGAATCGTTCCTGCCGGATATGGGGATAGGTTCAAGAGGGTTCCTGGGGGAATACCCAAGCTACCTGATGGATGATGGAGACTGGTTGAGGGTATACTGTACATCATACATCGGTGAACACGATGAAGTTATGGAAGCCGGTAAACAGATATCTTACCTGACGACATATCGATATCGTAAAGACGGGTTCTGCGCTCTGCAGACGCATTCAGAGAAGGGATTTATTGTACTCCGTCCGATGGTTGCAAAGGGTGGGGGGATAACGATCAATACTCAGACAACGATATGCGGTGGAGTGCGGGCAGAACTGCGGATGGTTCCGGACAATACCCCGATTCCTGGATTTGAGATGGAGAACTCTGTGCCGATAACCGGAGATTCAACCAGTGCTGTCCTGAAGTGGAAGAACCGGGAGTTGATGGATGTTCTTGCCGGACAGCCATTCAGACTCGTCCTGGAACTCGATCAAGCCAGAGTCTATGCTGTTCGCATGGATGCAGACTATGTGTTTGCAAGCCTTGAGCAGACCAATTTGTTTGGGGATTATACGATGGAGCACGCAAGGATGCCTCTGCCATGGTTTACACCCGGTAGAGATGGTGATTATCCCAAATAATTATATGTTAGGTTGTTTCTGGAATGGACAGAAATGAACAACCGATTGATTATGTTAATATTTGTTTTTTGGTTTATATGTCTGCAAATCACGGTAGGATTACCTTATCCTTAAGTGGGGGTGGTTGTCATGCCAAAAGACCCTGTGTGCGGACATTATGTAGAAAAGAGTACTCCATTTAAGCAGGAGCATGATGGTGACACCTATTACTTCTGCTGTCTCGATTGCATGGAAGAGTACGAATATGGAGTCGAGACTATCGATGAAGTAGAAGATGAATCGATTGATGTAATCGAGAGATAAGTAGCTACTTCAATATTTGTGGGCTAAATCGGGACTCCCAAAGGTTGTAGCCTCTGGGAGTCCTTTTTCGTATGGTGGTATAATCAATTTATGAAGACTAGACTGGAACATGATCTTCTTGGACAACTTAATGTGCCTGTAGAAGCCTATTATGGCATACATGCTCTCAGATCATCCCGGAGTTTTCACCTGTCGGGATTGCCTATACATCCCGGTCTGATCCGTGCTCTTGCTGATGTTAAGTATGCTTGTGCTGAAGCGAATAAACTGACAGGATATTTGGACGATCACCTGGCAGAAGCAATTCAGAGTGCATGTAAACGCGTGGCTTCCGGTGAATTGAATGCGGAATTTATTACCGATGCTCTGCAGGGTGGGGCGGGTACTTCCGCGAACATGAATGCCAATGAAGTCATAGCCAACGCAGCACAGGAGGCTCTGGGACATGCCAAAGGGAGTTATGGCATAGTTCATCCGCTGGACCACGTCAACCTTTCGCAATCTACCAACGATGTCTTTCCTACAGCTGTCAGACTAGCAGCAATACGTCTGCTCGTTCCTGCAAGTGAAGCTATGGCTAGATTACAGGCTGCTTTTCAAGCAAAGGAATCGGAGTTTGCAGGAGTGCTTAAAGTAGGACGGACAGAGATGCAGGATGCAGTGCCGGTGACGCTTGGTCAGGAGTTCTCTGCCTGGGCACAAGCTATTCAACGAGACTGGTGGAGGCTTTATAAGGTTGAGGAACGGTTGCGCCAGGTGAACCTGGGTGGGACTGCTGTAGGCACGGGTCTCAATGCAGATAAAGAGTATGTCTACCTGGTCGTGAACTGCCTGAGAGACTATACCGGAGTCAATATGTCACGTGCCGAAAACATGATGGATGTGACACAGAATTGCGATGTTTTTGTTGAAGTTTCCGGAATGATCAAAGCTGCTGCCGTGAACCTTCATAAGATTGCCTCCGACCTCAGATTATTAAGCAGTGGACCAAGAGCGGGTTTTGGTGAAATATCTCTACCTCCTTTGCAGGCTGGGAGTTCTATTATGCCTGGCAAGGTCAATCCTACAGCTACTGAGGCAGTTAGCCAGGCTGCTTTCCAGATTATGGCGAATGACCATGCAATATCTCTGTGTGCAATGAGCGGGCAGCTGGAGTTGAATGCATTCCTGCCATTGCTGGCACATAACTTATTCCAGTCGCTGGAACTACTTACAAGGGCAGCTGACCTGTTGAACGAGGACTGTGTAGCAGGTATTGCAGTAAACGCAGACAATTGCTCCAGGCACATAGAAGACAGCTTTGCATTGCTGACAGCACTCAGCCCCTATATTGGTTATGAAAAAGCCTCTCAGATGGCTTTAGAAGCCCATGAAACGGGTAAAACTATAAGGCAGATAGCAACGGAGTCCGGGGAGTTCTCTGTAGAGCAGCTCACCCGAATAATGGACCCGAATGAAATGACAAGACCCGGAATTGCCGGGCTTGAAGAGGAGTAGGCATACTCAATGTCCGATATGAACCAGACCCCAAAGGGCGAAAGAGTCCACATATCCATATTTGGAAGAAGGAACTCCGGTAAATCCAGCCTGATAAATGCCCTTACAAACCAGCAGCTGGCAATTGTTTCAGATGTAGCAGGTACTACGACAGATCCGGTCTCCAAGTCGATGGAACTGCTGCCCATTGGTCCTGTTGTTGTTACCGATACAGCTGGTATAGATGATGTCGGGGAACTCGGTCAGATGCGTGTAGAAAAGACGCTGAGGGTTCTGGAGAGCACTGATGTAGCTGTCCTGATGGTTGAGAGCTGCAGTAAACCGGGAGAATGGGAAGAGGAGATAGTCAGCAGGGTCAAGGAACGAAATCTGCCGTTGATTGTATGCGCGGGAAAGACAGACCTGTGCCCGGATTGGTCTCATATAAAGTCCTGGGCAACCCAACACAGCGTAGTTTTTCTGGCTGTCAGTTCAATGGATGGCACCGGAATCCTTGAGTTGAAGAATACACTCGGTCAGATTGCTCCTGCATCTCTGGAGGAACCCGCTCTGATAGGAGACTTATTGAGTGGGGGAGATATTGTCGTCCTGGTTGTACCAATTGACAAAGCGGCTCCCAAAGGCCGACTTATTCTACCTCAAGTCATGACTATCAGAGATATCCTTGACCATGATGCCATTGCTGTGACAGTGAAAGAGCGGGAATTGCGTTCGTGTCTTGAGAGTTTGGGAAAGCCGCCGAAACTTGTTGTAACTGATTCTCAAGCTTTCTTGAAAGTCGATGCCGATACTCCCAAGGGTACAATGATGACTAGCTTCTCCATTCTCATGGCTCGCTACCGCGGGGATTTGGCATCCTTCGCAGCGGGGGCAATGGCTCTTGATGACCTTAAACCAGGGGATAAGGTTTTGATGTCGGAAAGCTGCACGCATCACCAGCAGGCCGATGATATAGGCAGAGTGCAGATTCCGCGATGGCTGCGGCAGGCAGTTGGTGGGGAACTGGACTTCACGTTTGCATCCGGCAGAGATTTTCCAACAGATGTAGCTGATTATAAACTGATTGTCCAATGCGGCGGCTGTATGGTCAACCGGCGGGAAATGCTCTATCGCCAAAGGATAGCTCAAGCGGCCGGAGTGCCTATGACCAACTATGGGGTTATACTGGCCAAGGTGCACGGGATTTTGGAGAGAGCCCTGGAACCATTCCCGATGATCAATATTTCCCCACGCACAACCCGGAAAACACTGAAAGTTAAGTTGCAGCGGCTGGGGGGATAAGTTATAGTCTACGGCGCAATCCATTCATACTTCGACTCCATCATACAACAGGTGGTAAGCGTTAACTTTGATTCGCTCAGCACGAACGGATTGCGCCTAGCTCCGATGAGTCAGTGGGTTTCATCTAGTTACCGAACATTGAGCTCCAACTATGCATTGAAGAAGATTTCGTAGAAAAGCTATTGAATATGTATAAGGTGAGAGTAACTGAAAGAGATTGTGTAGGTTGCGTTATGCGTGTCATATACGTCTTATAGGTCCCATTTGTCTTATAAGTTACAGTCCCTAAAAACAAACCGTTGACAATAGTAGGTTACTTTGGTATAATTTTGTTGCTGGCGGTTATGGCCTGTTTATGAGTCCAGGCTCTTGACTGGGTGGGTGTTGGCTGGTATAATGTTAGTCAACTGGTGTGTTGTGGGTGATTAGCTCAGTTGGTAGAGCAGTAGACTCTTAATCTATTGGTCCAGGGTTCGAATCCCTGATCGCCCACCAGTGTTTCCTGATATGGGCGAGTGGTGAAATGGCAGACACGCTAGATTTAGGATCTAGTGCCGAGAGGCATAGGAGTTCGACTCTCCTCTTGCCCACCAGATTAGTCGCCGGTATCTCCGTTGCGTGCGGGGGTGGTTCAGTGGTAGAACGCCACCTTGCCAAGGTGGATGTCGCGAGTTCGAGTCTCGTCCCCCGCTCCATTCTGTAAAGCCGTCTGAAAAGGGCGGCTTCAACGTCGGAGGTCAATTCAAAAAACATCCGACAAAGACGACGAGGATATGGGACAATAAGTCCTGTATCCTTTTTTTTTGAAATTCATGTAGTGGAGACAAATAATTATGCTTGTTAAGCAGGAACAAATCAACCCTTGTGAAGTCGAACTTGAGATTCAAGCCGACGTAGAAAAGGTAAAGACAGCTATAGCTGAAGTTTATAAAGAGTTTGGTAAGTACGCCTCTGTCCCTGGATTCCGTAAAGGAAAAGCTCCCAGGCACCTCCTCGAAAAAGTTGTAGACAAAGAAAAAGTCAGAGAATACGTAATCGACAAAGTGATGGAAGATGCATACAAGGAAGCTCTGGAAGAGAGTGGACTTGAGCCGTTTGCATCCGGCAGCGTGAAAGTTACGCAATTTGACCTGGAAAATCCGGATGAACCATTCCTCGCCACCGCACGCGTGCCACTGCCTCCGAAGGTTGAACTGGGTGAATACACCGGGCTGGAAGTCGATCGCAAAGTGCATGCAGTGACTGATGAGGATGTTGACGGTGAAGTGGTAGAGATCTTGAAGAAGAACACTGCACCTACCGAAGTTACTGACAGGCCCGCAAAGAGTGGTGACTCTCTGATGGCTATGGTCGGTGAAGTTGAAGCTGAGGCTGAAGAAGTATCCGAAGAAGACGCAGCTGATGCCCGTCCTGTTCGGATGATTGTTGTTGGAGAGAACCTGCCTGATTTTGATGCAGGACTTGTGGGTATGGCTATTGGTGAGACTAAGACCATCGATGTCACATATCCCGAAGACTTCCAGAATGAGGAAATGCGCGGAACAGTCAAACAGTTCAAAGTTACTGTGAAGACAATTAAAGAACAAGTGTTACCTGAAGTAACTGATGAGTGGGTGAAAGAAACCCTTGCTGGCGAAGAACATGATATCCCTGAAGAAGAAAAGATAGATACAGTCGATAAATTCAAAGCCAAGATCCGTGAAAACATCCAGGCTGCAGCAGATCAGATGTCTGAGTCCGGCGTAGAGAACGAATTGGTCAGCAAAATCGTTGAAGGATCAACAGTCAATTATCCGGAAGCTATGCTGGAGTCCGGTATACATGAGCGGTTTAACGAACTGAGTGAGCGATTGAAACAGCGACAGGTTGCCCTCAAGGACTATCTTGTATATAAAGGGATAACACCTGACGATTTGTATCAGCAGTTCAAGGATGAGGAAAGTAAATCTCTTGTCACTGGATTAGCCCTCAGAGAGATTGTTGAAAAAGAAAAAATGGAAGTTTCCGATGAGGATGTTGAGGCTGAAATTCAAGATATGGCGAGCAAGCGTCAAGTACCTGTTGAAACCATCAGGGCTTATGTGGAAAAGAAAGATGTGATATCTGAAGTCAAAAGTCGCATTCTACAAAAGAAACTACTAGAGTTTTTGAAGGCATCGGCCAATATTAAGATAGTGGATGCTTAATCCGCATTATTCAGGATTGACTCAGCTTTTGTCTTTACTGCCAGCCAAAAGCGAAGCTTGGTGAATAAAGCGGATTAATATATTCAGGTTTAGCCTGGCAAGAAGAGGAGATAACACGATATGATTCCTATGCCACATGTTGTTGAGCAGAGTGCGCGCGGGGAGCGAGGCTATGATATATACTCTCGCCTTCTCAAGGACCGTATTGTTTTTATAGGAACACCGATTGATGATGACGTCGCTAATCTGGTTGTCGCTCAGTTATTGTTCCTGCAGAAAGACGATCCTGACAGAGATATTGAGTTATACATAAACAGTCCTGGCGGAAGCGTAATCGCTGGACTGGCTATTTATGATACGATGCAGATAGTCAAACCGGATGTTGCGACTGTCTGTATAGGGCATGCCATGAGCATGGCTGCTGTATTACTGGCTGGCGGAACCAAGGGTAAGAGACTGGCTCTTCCTAACGCAAGATTAATGATCCATCAGGGCAGTGCAGGATTCCACGGAACTCCTTCCGATATTAGCATTGTTGCTAATGAAGTTCTGCGTTACAAGAAAGTGCTCATTGATATCCTTGCTAAGCATAGCGGACAACCCTTCGAGAAAGTTGAAAAGGATGTTGACCGCGATTACTATATGGACCCGACTGAGGGTATCGAATATGGTATCGTTGACAAAATTCTAACGGGTCAACCCGAGTAATTTCGATTGTTGATTTTCATCTTAATAATACGGGACGGTGACCCTGGTTATCGTCCCATCAGAGTATAGGCGGGGGTGTATACATTTGGCTAGAATAGGGACTGAACGCGCAGGAGAAAGATGCGCCCTGTGTGGCAAAGGCCGGGATCAAGTCAAAAAGCTGCTTGTAGGAGTCTATGGTGGAATCTGCCTTGACTGCATCGAGCTGTGCAATGACATTATCAAAGGCGAGTCGACTCAGGAAGACAATCCTCTTTCCCGAGACTCAGGTATACCGAAGCCGAAGGATATTTGCCGTATTCTGAGCCAGTATGTTGTAGGCCAGGAGAAAGCAAAGAAAGCACTATCTGTCGCTGTATATAATCACTACAAACGAATCGGGCTTTCCAATTCGGATGTTGAGCTTCAGAAATCTAATATTCTCCTGATTGGGCCTACAGGTTCCGGTAAAACACTACTGGCGCAGACAATGGCCAAGATACTGAACGTCCCATTTGCAATCGCAGATGCTACCAGTCTCACAGAAGCTGGGTATGTTGGTGAAGATGTTGAAAACATTCTTTTGAAACTGCTCCAGGCTGCTGATACTGGTGAGAGTATTCAAGCAACAGTTAAAAATGCACAGCGTGGAATCATATACATTGATGAAATCGACAAGATAACCCGCAAGTCGGAGAATCCATCGATAACCCGTGATGTCTCCGGAGAGGGCGTTCAGCAGGCACTGTTGAAGATCCTCGAGGGTACCGTTGCAAATGTCCCACCTCAGGGTGGAAGGAAGCATCCTCAGCAGGAGTATGTTCATCTTGATACTACGAATATACTGTTTATCTGCGGGGGCGCTTTTGATGGTCTTTCAGAAACTATCAGCAGGAGAATCTCCGACAACAATATGGGATTCCGCGCCACTTCTGCCAGCAAGAGCAAAATGAATCTCGGAGAGATTCTTGCCCGTGTGATGCCGGAAGATCTGCTCAAGTTCGGACTTATTCCCGAATTTGTCGGCAGGTTGCCTGTGGTTGCTACACTGGAATCACTGGATGAAGAGGCTCTTGTCAGTATTCTCACTCAGCCTAAAAATGCACTAATCAAACAATACCAGAAGTTCTTTGACTATGACGGTGTTGATCTGGTATTCACAGAGCCTGCTCTTAGAGCTATTGCTGCAGAGTCACTTAAACGCGGCACTGGCGCCAGAGCGCTCAGGTCAATAATTGAGGATGTCATGATGAATATCATGTATGAAATACCATCTTCAAACGATGTGCAAAAAGTCATTGTTGCTGAGGATACAATACTTCATCGCAAAGAACCCACGATTGTTCGCCAAGACGAAGTAAAACAGGCGTCATAGAATTATGCCTCGAGCATCACAGAGTAATGCAGTAACGATTTCCGAAATGGGTAGTGATGATCGGCCGGTTCCGCGAAGGGTTCCGCGGGTCCTGCCGGTTCTACCCATCAGGGACGCAGTATATTTTCCTCATCAAATATTTCCTCTCTTTTTGGGCAGAGAGAAGTCCATACGTGCTTTAGACAGTGCTATGGACAGCACTCGAATGGTCTTATTAGGAGCCCAAAAGAGTATTGAGACTGAAGATCCGGGAATTGACGACGTCTATAAAGTCGGCGTTGTTGCAGAAGTTATGCAGGTCCTCAGAGTGCCTGACGGTACCGTTCGCGTAACTCTTGAAGCTTTCCACAGAGCAAAAGTCACCGAATTCGTAGAGACTGAGCCGTTTTTCCAGGCAGAGGTCGACGTACTAACGGAAAAGGATAACTCGGATGTAGCGACAGAGGCGATGATGCGCAGCGTTATCGAGCTTTTTGAGCAGGTTGTCCAGAGCCAGTCCTCCGGTGGTTCCAGCAGACCTATACCCCCAGAGTTGTTGATGAATGTAGTCGGGATAGATGATCCGGGCAAAGTTGCTGATACTATCATTCCGCATCTCCCCATTAAGCTTGAAATCAAGCAGGACCTTTTAGAGACTGTCAGTTCAAAAGTGAGGCTTGAAAAGCTGAACGTTGTTCTGAACAAGGAGATGGAAGTGCTGGATATTCAGCGCAACATCCGTTCCAAAGTCGAAAAGGAAATGGGTGATACTCAGCGGGAGTATATTCTTCGCGAACAGCTGAAGGCTATTCAACAGGAGCTTGGGGATCGTGAAGGCAGAGGCAGTGAGAGCGAAGACTACAGAACTCAGATTGAGAAATGTGGCATGCCTGAGGAAGTTGCCAACAAAGCCTTGAAAGAAGTGGATAAGCTGGAGCGTATGCCCTTTGCTTCCCCTGAGGGTGCTGTTGTCCGGAACTACCTTGACTGGCTTATTGCTATGCCCTGGGTCAAGAGTACCGAAGATCGGCTGGATATCGATGAAGCCGAAAGGCTTCTTGACGAAGAGCATTATGGTCTTGAGAAAGTTAAAGAAAGAGTTATAGAATACCTGGCGGTTCGCAAACTCAGCAGTGAGCTCAAGGGACCTATTCTATGCTTCGTAGGACCTCCCGGCGTAGGAAAGACAAGTATCGGAAAATCCATTGCTGAAAGCTTGGGACGTAAGTTTCACAGGTTGTCGCTTGGTGGTGTAAGGGACGAAGCTGAGATCCGTGGCCATCGACGGACATATGTCGGTGCGATGCCCGGCAGAATCATACAAGGCATCAAGCAGGTAGGCACAAGCAATCCGGTCTTTATGCTGGATGAAATAGATAAACTTGGGCAGGACTTCCGGGGAGATCCGTCTTCAGCTTTGCTTGAAGCTCTGGATCCGGAACAGAATGATTCGTTTACGGATCACTATCTGGAAGCGCCGTTCAACCTTCGCAACGTCATGTTTATAACAACCGCTAATATGCTGGATACTATTCCACCTGCGCTGCGGGATAGAATGGAGATAATTCGCTTCTCCGGTTACATTGAGGAAGAGAAAGTCCAGATTGCCAAGCGGTTCCTGGTTCCTAAACAGATCAAAGAGAACGGACTCTCCGACAAACTGATAAAAATCTATGAGCCGGCTATTCGATTACTTGTCCGTCAGTATACCCGGGAAGCCGGTGTTCGTGAACTCGAGCGATTGATTGCATCTATCTGCCGAAAGGTAGCTACCAGAGTCGCGAGGGGCAAGACAGCATGCACACAGGTCAAAGAGAATAACGTTCAAACCTATCTGGGAAGAACAAAATTCCATTATGGGCGTGCAGAAGAGACCGATTCAATTGCTATTGCGACTGGTTTGGTATACACGGAAGTCGGTGGAGATATCATCTCCATAGAAGTTGTGCCGATGAAATCTGACAAAGGCAATCTGACTCTGACTGGTCAGCTTGGCGATGTAATGAAAGAGTCTGCGCAGGCGGCTCTGACTTATGTAAGGTCAAGATCAGAAATGCTGGGTCTGGATGAGATGTTCTATAATCATCTGGATTTGCACATACATGTTCCTGCAGGTGCTATACCTAAGGATGGACCATCAGCTGGTGTTACATTGGCTACAGCAATTGCATCAGCCCTCACTAAACGTCGTATACGGGGTGATCTTGCAATGACTGGTGAGATTACTTTAACGGGAAGGGTACTGCCTGTTGGTGGCATAAAAGAGAAAGTCCTTGCTGCACACAGATCAGGGATCAGGAATGTTATTCTACCTGAAGAAAATGAAGCTGACCTGGATGATCTGCCAAAGGATGTCCGCGCCGATATGACCTTCAAACTGGTCAAGCATGCAGATGAAGTGCTGGAGACAGCACTACTGAAATAGTTGTCATCCTGAATGCAATGAAGGATCTGCTTTTGTAAGCATTTATACATAGGAAAAGTAGATCCTTCGCTCCTCCTTCGAAAATAGAATATTTTCGTCCCTTCGTAGCGAGTCCGGCAGGTTTTCGCTTTAGGCGAAAATCGAGAGGACTCATGCTACGATTCCCAAGAAACCCGAGCTAAGGCAGGCTGGAAGCCTGCACCACAATTTAGTCTCGCACAACTTAACTATCTGTGCTCTGTCCTGTTAATTATCATTTCTTGCCACTCTTCATTCAGGGTTACAAATCTGGCAGACCAGCCTGAGACCCTTACTGCAAGTCCTGAAAAACGGTTTGGATCTTTCTGAGCTTCAAGCAGGATGTCTTTTGATACCGAGTCCACCTGCATATAAAACCCACCAATCTCTACAAACACCTTGAGCATACTGACCAGGGCTTCTATGCCTTCCGGACCTTCTACACACGATGGGTGGAACTTTAACTCCATTGCAGCGCCGCCTGTTAACCGATCCAGACCCATAGCGCAGAAGGATTTGAGAGCGGCTGTAGGGCCTGCATTGTCCGTACCTGGGGTAGGGGAGAAGTTGCACGCCAGGATATCTCCAGACTTGCAACCAGCAGCCGTAGCGCCTCTGTTGTGACGCCATCCTATCTCTCTGCCGAAGGTGCTGACACCCGGAGTGCGGTAAACTCCATTTCTGTATGGCACTGCATTCACGCTGTCTACAAAATCATCCAGAACACGTTTAGCGAAAGCGTCTGATTCTTCGCAATCATTGCCATAAAATGCAAACTCCCTGGAAATGCGCAGTCGAAGATCCTCGTAACCTTCCCAATTGCCGCGCAATATCTTTACTAATTCTGGTAAAGTCAGTTCTTCACGGTTGTAGACTAATTCTCGAATTACTATGAGGCTGTTTGCAGTGTCAGGGACTCCACCTGCGTGGGCGGCTGCTATGTTATAATTTGCACCTCGCTCGTAGTAACCAAGCCCTCGTTCAACGCAATTGTCTGTCATCAGAGAAGCCAGTACGGATCCACCTTTCGGTGAGGAGTTCATTGGGTAACCATCGACAAACTGGTGGAATGGCTCAAGGGCTGCATTGAGGTTTGCAGCAAATGCATTGTATAACGAATCAAAATCCGGATAGTCTGGTATGGGGGATTCACCATTTACTCCAAGTGTATTTTGGAGCACCTGCAATATATCGATAGGGGCATATGTGAAGCAGGTCTCACCAGGTACTTGAGGTTCCCAGCAACCATCGTTTGTATAACATCGAGCATTTTCAAGACTGATACCGATAGTTTGCAAAGCAGAGATGACTGTGTCCTCACTGTATACAGATACAATACCTCCACCGAGACTCTGTACTTCTGCGATTCTGCGGAGAAGCCTCTCAGGAGATCGCTTGTTTAACCTTACAGCAATAGGATAGTCGCTTATTCTGAGCTCTTCAACGATATCCAGTATTAGATAAGTGACATCATTCGTAATCTCTTTTCCTGACTCATCTACACCGCCTAGAATTATATTCTGATAGAACTGTGCGTCCCCCGATCCTCCGAATGCCCAGGGAGCAGCTGCCCATTCGGCACCTTTGATCCAGAAATGAGCCAGTAGTTCCCGTGCTTCATCCAGCGTTATTGAACCACTCTGCAGGTCGCTTTTCAGGTATGGCCCAAGAATATAATCGATTCTACCAATTCCAGGCCAGTTACCACACAAATGCTGGAAACAAAATGCTGACCACAGAGCTTGAACTGCTTCCTTAAAGTTTGTAGGAGGATTTTCAGGGACAAATCGTGATTCATCCAAAACTGATTGCCAGTGACTATTATCCGGAGAGCTTACGATGAGTTGCTCAAGAAGTTTAATATATCTCGAATGCCAGATACCAGCCGCATCCAGACATTCCAGCATAGCATTGAGTAGATCAACGCCGTGCTGTTCCATATCCCCGCGTGCGAGTCTATCTATAATTTGCTTTCGCATGCCGGAATAACCCAAGCGTAAAACTCTATCAAATCCGAAAGTCACATGACTGGTACTGCCGAAAACAGCTTCTCCATCAATCAGGACAGGTAGAACATGCAGAGTTGCAGCACGTAGAGTAGCCGATCCAACCAACAATTCACCGGGAGTAACACGTACAGGGGCTTCTTCGGCAATTAATTTGACGCATCGCGAAAATGCAAGGGATTCCGGAAGTGAGTCAAGTGTAGACTTGAAGTCATCCGGAGGAGTGATATCAACCAGAGCAGAAGACCATTCACCGGAGAGTGCACGCGCGGATAATTCATGGGTGGTAGATGAAAGTTTCATAATAGACTCCACGTTATCGGTATCAACAGAATAATTCTATCACATTTACCGAATAGGAGCGTAAGAGCGGGGGTGCAGGTGTTGGAAATACCTGGTAGGCCGGGCGGGGCTCGAACCCGCGACTCTCGCCTTAAAAGGGCGATACTCTACCACTGAGTTACCGACCCACTCTTCACTGACAAAATTATACCATAGTGCGCTCAACAGGTCAACGGCTGGCAACCGGACATAGTAAAAAGGGGTGGTGAATACCACCCCCGAACCTCATTTACCTGGAATTATTTATGAGGCAGGCAGAATCAAATCACAATCAACATAGGCTTTGATCCAGAAACCTTCCCAGGGAGCCATAGAACCTGTAGCTTCGGGAACCAGAGTTGGGTCATACACAAGGTAGTATGATTTGGCTGTTGGATCGTATCCCAGGGCATAATCATCAATCAGACTCTCTGCAGCTGCTAAAGCCATGGTTTTTGTATCGTTATTTACCTTAACCTTAATATTGGTTGTATTCCAGACTATTGGCTTTATGTAAGGTTGACCGATCAAATTCCAACCAGCATTCAGTTTAATCGTCGTAGCGACTGTTTGATCAGGAATTATCCCACTGGGTGAGGGAGTTGCTCCCGCTGAAAATTTTGTCCAATAACCTTTTCCTATTGCACTACTGGTTGGGTTGAAATAAGTTTCTACGTCAGGATATACAAAATATTTTGAATCTATATTGCTGTAGATTGCCCAGGAATTACCGGCGAATCCAACAACCGTTTTGGGATCAGAGTCATCAGGAATTATTGGCAGAGAGACCATCGATAATCCCTGCCAGGCACTCCCCGGCATAGAATCAACAACAGTTATCTGAATAGTGTCACTTGCAGTGTTGTTTGCAGCGTCAGTTGCAGTTATTGTGAGAATATCACCGGAAGTATCGATCTGTAGATTGCTGACAGACCATGTTCCGGAGCTATTAGAAAACACACAGACTCCTGATCCGCTTTTTATAGAAGACCACGTAACACTTGCGATATCGCCGCCAGAAATGATTCCAGAAGGACTTATGCTCTGGGTGTTTCTTGTGCACGATGGATCAGTAGTAGGTGCTGTTATTGTTAGAACTGGAGTGGTAGCGTCATATGTAACCTTGTTGTCTGTGCTGGTTGATGCCGTGTTGCCATTGTTTATAATATCGTGTGCAACATTTGCAGGGACAGTTACAATAACAGTGCCATCGGAAGTCATTCCGCTGACTGTTACAGTGTATACCATTTCATCAGCCCCCGGATTGCTTACTGCAACAGTCGTGGCGTTTGCTGTTCCAGTGACTGTGACATCATCTTTGGTGAAATCTGACACAGCTTTGCTGAAGACTGCAGTAAACTGGATACTTGAAGTATTAGTTGGATCAGTTTGTTCAGCAGCCTGATTAATTGTCACAGTCGGAGCCGAACTATCAAGGGTGACTTGGGCGCTGTTTGAAGCCAGGTTGCCATATCCGTTTGCATCTGTGGCTACATCGGCAGCCAGAGCAACAACTACTGTTCCTGATGCAGTCATACCACTGACTGCCACCTGATATGTAGTACCGCTGCCAGTTACTACAGCTGTGGTCGCTCCTGCGCTGCCGCTGAGAGTCACATCACCCGTTACGAAGTCTGCTACTGATTTATTGAATGTCACGGTGAAATTTATGGGACTCAGACTTGCTGGATCCAGTTGCCCATTGGCCTTTGCGACACTTGCCATCAAAGGGATAATGTAGTTCACGGTGGCATCCGTGCTGGAAGATATTGTGTTTGTATTAGATGCACTGTCGTGAGCTGCCCCATCTATTATAGACACAATGACAGTACCGGAGGCAGACATTCCGCTTACTGCTATATTATAAGTTGTTCCACTGCCGGTAATATTTGCCGTCGTGGCACCAGCTGTGCCTGTGATCGATACTCCACTGCTGGTCAAACCTGCAACTGACTCGCTGAATATAGCAGTGAAATTTATTGTGGAGGCTGTTGTTGGATCAACCTGGCTTGATGCCTGGTTAACCGTAACTGTTGGACGTGTAATGTCGTAATTGACGGAATTATTTGAACTGGTGGAGGCGAGGTTGTCGGCGTTGGTAGAGACACTCTTAGCCACACCAGCATTAACAGATGCCACAACTGTTCCTGATGTAGTCATTCCACTCACAGCCACATTGTAGGTTGTTCCACTTCCGGATACATTTCCTGTTGTCGCTCCTGCAGTGCCGGATAATGTAACATCTCCTGTAGCAAATCCAGTCACAGACTCACTAAATACAACGGTGAAGTTGATTGGTGAGTTTTTAGTTGGGTCTGCCTGGCCGACCGTGCGGTTGATTGTTACTGTGGGAGGGATAACAAACCCATTTGTAAGCGTACCTGACTGTGTGTCAGAGTTGGTGACAACAACGTTCCATGCTCCTGTAGTTTTTCCGGAAAGGTTGAAAGCGCAGGTGATCGTTGATGCTGACACAACAGATATTCCGGTGGCGGTGATATCGCTCTGTCCGGTTTTAGTTAGCTTTACAGCGGCTCCGGACAGGAATCCCGATCCTGCCAGATTTGTTATGTTTACAGACCCAGAGTTTGCTCCGCTGTTGGGCGTGATGCTGGTTACGGTAGGTGCGGGGTAATTTATGGTGAATCCATTAGTAAGAGTGCTGTATTGTGAATCAGGATTAGTGACTACAACATTCCATGTGCCAGTTGTTTTACCGGTCAAATCCAGGGAGCATGTGATCTTAGAAGTCGACACAACGGTAACACCAGAAGCAATAATATCACTCTGTCCTGATTTGGTTAGTTTCACTGTTGCACCGGCTATGAATCCTGAACCTGCAAGGTTGGTAACACTTATGGATCCTGAGTTTAATCCGCTATTTGGTGTGATGCTGGTCACTATGGGTGCAGGTGCGGTTATCGTGAATCCATTCATTAGATATCCGTATTGTGTATCAGGATTAGTTACCAATACGTTCCAAACACCGGGATATTTTCCGGAAATGGGGAGTGTGCAGGTAATCTTCGTTGATGACACGACTGTTACGTTGGTTGCGTAGAAGTTGTTTTGTCCGGATTTGGTCAGTTTAACCGTTATTCCTGGCAAAAATCCTGTTCCCGTCAAATTTGTAACACTCACAGAAGCTGTATTAAGACCACTATTAGGAGTGATACTGCTTACAGTAGGAGCCGGGTAAGTTACTGTGAATCCATTTGTCAGTGTTGCTGATAGATTTGCTGCATACGATGAGAACACCGGTGGGGTAGGCGGTGAAGCATCAGAATTAGTGACTACCACATCCCAACCACCAGTAGTTTTACCTGTCAAATCAAAAGAACATGAGATTTTCGTTGAGGATACTACTGTTACGTTGGTCGCATTGATATCTGTCTCTCCGTTTTTTACCAATTTAACGGTAGCACCTGCCAGAAATCCAGTTCCAGCCAGGTTTGTGATGTTTACGGAGCCAGTATTGACTCCTGTGTTTGGGTTGATACTGGTTATTGATGGCGCGGATTCTGCTCCGGTTAGTATTGTCATAACTAGAACGAGGCAGATGGAGAAGATTGAACCCATATTAACCTTTTGGTTATACTGCATAGTGTCTTTCCTCAGATTTAATGTTGCATTGATTACGTGTCTAGTAGGTATTAGTTTGCCCTTTTGATTGTCAGCATTATGCTTGGAAATGTGTTTCTTGTGGCTTTATGTCGTACGTGCAAACAACTTACTGTTTCTTTGTAAATGTGTGGTTTTAGCAGTGTGAAGTGTTAGTAAAAGACGATAAAGCCGTGTCGATTACCTTAAATGTTGCTTTGCATATTGACTTATTCCCTGCGATATATCCGGTGCGATAGGTAGTATTACCAGGTTATATAAAGCATTATTACCAGCCTTCAATATTCCAAAAGTGAATCCGGCACTGGTAATATGCGATATTTAATTTCAGTGTTGCTCATGCCACTGAGGACTGGTATAGTGTTCTATGCATTCAAACAGCTTTATTGAGAAGGATAATCCATATGTCTGATAAATTGCTTGTGTCAAATAGAGATAAAATATTGCTGAATGGTTGGTGGGATTTTATACCAATAGCGCATTCAGATTTGGCAATTCCAATCATACCGGATGCAGTCCCGCATACCGGTTGGCAGGAGAAATCGTATCTTGTGCCGGGCTTCTTTACCGATCATTATTATCCGGATGAATGGAGATCAAGTTTCAGCGCCTGGACCAGGACGATGTTTCAGGTGTCTGAACGACCAGGCAAAAGAGCTTTCCTCAAAATCGAAGCTGCAATACCCAAAGCATTTATATTCATCAATAATGCACTTGTCTGCGCTCAGGAAGATATGTTCTTCGGGCAAGATATTGATATAACAGAGCACCTCGTAGATGGTGAGAATGAGTTGGCTGTTTTATTGACTGAGTTCAAGACATATCCACATCCTACTACGGGAAAGCTCAACCTGATTGATGTTCCGTGGGGTTGTTGTATTTGTGAGGAACAGGCTGGCATATGGCAGGATGTAAGCATTGAATGGCGCAATGAAGTTCATAGTGAAGATATCTGTATTAGAACCTCATTCAGGAAGAATAGCATATATTGTTCTTGTGAAGTTCACAATGATTCCAATACTGATTTCAATGGTTTGCTCCGGTTCAATGTAACTAGTGCAGATGGGTTGGTATTGGAGCTTCCGGAAATTGCGGTGCATCTGGTTACCAATGAATGCGGACTGTTTGAATGTGAATCGCCTTGGACGGATTTCATACCATGGATGCCCGAAAATCCGTATTTGTATAACCTTACAGCTGATTTATCATATACAGGTAAGGTTGTCGACAGGAAAATGGAACGTTTTGGGTTCAAGGAAGTATGGATAGACGGTCCCAGGATACTTGTGAATGGTATACCGCAAAGGTTCGCCGGTGAGTGGTGCCATAAATCCCACTCTCATTGGATTCGACCTGAATATGTGCGCCAGTGGTACCAGCAGATCAAAGACCTGAACTGCAACTATGTCCGCATGCACACATTTCCTCATCCCGAGTATTTTCTGGACATAGCAGATGAGATGGGGATATTTGTCTGCCAGGAATCTGCTCTGCATGGTTCCGGTCAAAGGGGTTGGGAAACGCCTGAGCTTTGGGATAGAGCAAGAACTCATGTGGGCAATATGATCCGGCGTGACCGTAATCACCCTTCACTTGTTCTTTGGAGCGTCGAAAATGAGATGCGCTGGTCGTTGAATATTGTTCCCTGCGCAAAAGAAGAGCTGCCGAAACTGAGAGCTCTCTTCAATGAACTTGATCCTACCAGACCGGCTTACCACGACGGAGACAGTTCGTTGTGGAATGAAGATGAGCAACCAATTATTTCTCGTCATTATGGATCACCGTGTCATGGAATGGGGTGGTGGGAGAAAAAGACGCCTCTTCACGCAGGAGAGATTGGAAGATGGCATTTTGCGTCACCGTATGTTGCTCTGCAGTGGGATAACGATCAGGTATATGCCGACTACTCGCGATTATCAAGATCATTAGCAGCTGATGCTGGTCGGATAATAGAACTGGCACGTGCTAATGAAGTGAGTTGTACGTTCTTCTGGAATACTTCGGGTCTGGATAACTTCCGGCCAGCTGAAGCTAAGATTTTCGATTGGCCTGATCCAAACAGCAGATACCTGAAACCACTGGCACATAAACCCTACGAATCTGAGTATGCCTGGTGGGAAGATGGATCCGGATACAGACCGGGATATAGTTTTGATGTGATGAAGCACACTTTTCGACCTTTGGCAGTAGTGATTCGTGAAGAAAGAAGTGGATTCTACACCGACAAAGCTATACGCCATACGGTTTATGTAGTAAACGATATGCCTATGGATGCTGAAGGCCCCCTTGTTGTCAGGCTCGAACAGAATGGTGCAGTGTTGTGGGAGCAAACCTCAAGTGTCAACATCAAACGCGGATGCACAACAGAATTGGAATGTATTGTGCCAGCGAACTATGCAGTCGATGGAATTGCGAAGATAGTCACTCGATTCTCTTGTTCAACTGGAGAAGATGTGTATACACGTGATATCAAATATACCAGGTCTCAGAGAGATCAAGTGGATATGCCTGTGGTAGGAGTCTGGGGTAAATCTCTTGTTTCTAGTTGGCTGAAGGAATGTGGGATTACTGTTGTTGATATCGATGATCCGTCAGGACTTGCGGTTAAATCCATAGGTGTTCTGATAGTTGCAGAGCATTCAATAGAGCCGGGAACTGATCAGAATCTGAAGCTTCAGGAGTATCTGCAAGACGGTGGACGTGCGCTTGTGCTCGAACAGTCTTGTTCAGTCTTTCCTGGACTAAAAGTGGAGCGAATGCCTATTGAAATGGCGCATATCAGGGATTGTTCGCATCCTGCTGTCGATGGTTTGGATGAGAATGACCTCAGGTTCTTCGGAGATGACCCATTTGGTGTGGCTACTTCGGACAGCTGGGTAACGCTTTATCCCTATATGAAGCCTAATGACAACACCATTCTCCATACGATAATTGATTCCAGCGGCGGGAGTTTTGCAACTGGAGGCTTGGATTGGTCTCCTCTGATTGAAAGCCGGATAGGTAATGGAGTAGTAATTGCATCCCAATTACGTCTTTCAGACCGTTTGAACGATGTACCGGTTGCCGCGCATATCATACTCAACTCCATTGCATATCTTGCAGGATATGAAACGAACAAGGTTTCTGGGACACATGTTGCGGAAAGTCTGGTAGAACTGTTTTCCGGGTGGAATATTTCTCCCTCTAGCGACAGCCAGGTGCAGATAGTAGATGCCAACAATTGTGACGTAGAGGCTATTAAGAGCCAGTTGGAGGAGGGGAGTAACGTCATTGTTTTTGGACTCAATCCTGATAATAGCGCCAATTGGTCCAGTATTATCGGAACTAGACTGGATGTATTTGAGCCTGAACATACGACATATCAGTTAGTAATTTCCGGTAATGACAATCTGCTGCGTGGTTTGAGCAACCAGGATGTGTGCTGGCTCGATAATTGGACATATCGTTCGGTCTCATCCAAGGAACCTATCGTGGATTACTTGGTAAATGCGGAGACTGGCAAGAGTCTGTTGGAAAATGCCAGATATTCCGGATTGGATGTGCTGTATGGAGACGAACAGGCTACTGAATGGAAAAGAATGCCTGCATTAAGCAAGTATTTCGATTCAGAACCTCCTATACTTGGCTCAGGTTTGCTGAGAATCTCGGTGGGGCACGGGTCAGTCATATTCTGTCAGGTAAAGCTCAAACCTGAGTTATGGCAGTTCAAGCGCTTTATCAGTATTTTGTTCGGCAATCTGGGTGTTTGCAGGGATACGAATATTCTTGCAGGAGACTGTGTCCCGATGTCAGCGACTTTGGGCAAAGGATTTCCTGAAACTGTGCATATTACAAGTGATATTTCCGAACAAAATCTTGATGAGTTGCTTACACGTGCAAAGCACAAATCAGATACCTTTGATGGTGCCAATGTATTATATACTTCCTGGACTGGCTGGACTGACGCAGATTCTGCAGGTGGCTCGCTGAATGTTGAGGAACCAGGCAGCATTCTGGTGGGCTTTGTAGCGATGAGTCCTGAAAGCAGAAAATTCTGTCAGACTGTTGGTGGATTACCGAATCCGGACTTGCAGACATTTATGCGTTTGTCAGGACTGGGAACAGTCAAAACCTGGGTGAACGGCGTATTGTGGTCTGAACTTATGCTGGATGAAGGTGGATTCAGTTACGTTTCGGACATCGACTTTGAGGCAGGAGCAAATGCGATCACTATGCTGTGGACATGTGGAGAACCTGGAAATCTGTCATTGCAGTTTGAGAATAAGGACCGTCGAGTAGAAACATCATTTCAGTTCTCATAATAGTTTGGCTATTTGTCATTCTGATCTCCCCAAGTTGGGAGGATCAGAATGACAAATTTAAGGAAGTGAAAAATGGAGGTTTTACTTACGTTGTTGCCTAAAGAATAATACTATTTCGTCCGATTATCCAATAGTAAGATTGGAGAAATAGTCAATGGCCTTTACGTACTTCTTTAGAGATATGGTTACCTTTAATGCAGTTGCTGAGTTTGCTTTTCCAGTAATGAGCTCAAAAAGAGAGCACAAGATTTGGGATGCAGGCTGTGCCAACGGTTCTGAACCTTATACACTTGCAATGATCCTTCGAGAGAGTATGGGGCAATTTGCATTTCGCAATGTGAAGATCCTGGGTACTGACTTGAACGGGCGGTTTGCTGAGGTTATTGAAGCAGGAGAATACTCTGATGAGGAGACCAAACGTATACCTAAAGACATATTCGACACCTATTTTGCTCCGTCCGTGAAACCAGGCAGCTTTGTCCTGGATGCTTCGATTCGTCGATCAGTTACGTTTAAACAGCATGATCTGACATCATTGGAGCCGGTTGGGAGTGGATTTGGGTTGATTGTCTGTAAGAACGTCCTTCTCCACATCTCGCCTGCCGAGAGAGTTGAAGTGTTGAAGATGTTCCATAATAGCCTGTGTGATGGCGGCTTTTTGGCAGTAGAGCAGACCCAAAAAATGCCGGATCAAGCACTTCCACTGTTCCGTCCTGTAAGTCCGGCAGCTCCGGTGTTTCAAAAAATATAACCCGCTGCCAGGTGTACCTAAAATTACTGTTCGCCGGTGTAGAATCTATGCACCGGCGAACAAATTATGCCTGGATGTTTTTTTGCAGTGCGTTGCGTTTTTCAGCCCACAATTTGACGAATATTCCGACACCGATAAGACTGATCGCAGGACATACCCACAGGGCTAATCTTAGTCCTATCAGGTCAGATGACATTCCTATGATTGCAGGGAATATGATGGCGCCCATAGACCCGGACGCTACGATAACTCCGAAAACAAAACCAGTTTGAGTTTTAAATCTGGAGCCTGCAACACTAAGGATTGTCGGGAAGCTGGGCCCATATGCAATTCCTGCCGCCAAAACGAGTACCGCTGCCGTCATTTGAGCATATATCAGCAAGGCAATTCCAATGAAAATCGCTCCGGATAAAAATGCCCAGATGACAATGGCCTCATCTGACAGATACCTGGAAGAGATTCCGGTTATGCCCCTGCCTACTGCAATTCCTGCCCAAAAAAGTGAAACCATCTGGGCAGAGTACTTAGCATTGGCAAGTATGCTGTCTTTGAAGAATTTGGCAATCCAGAATGCGAAACCACACTCTGCACCGACATAGATCATCAGTCCTATCGAGAGGGCAACCAGCAGCGGTAGTCTTTCTATGCTCCGGATTGGGACACGGTCTGCATGAATTTGAAGTAAGTGTGATTCGTCAGTACGTTTGTAAGCAACTAAAGCTAATATGAATGCAATCGCGCAAACCATTGATGCACCTGCATAAGCCCATCTCCAGAGCACGTGGTGTTCTATGAGCAACGAAACCCCTACAGGGGTGCCAACAGCGCCTACACAGAAAACTATCTGTGCAATGTTCATTGCCAGAGTCCTGTTTTTCTCGGAGGTGTTATCTGAAACGACAGCCATTGCCATGCCTTCAGAAAAACCGCCGCCGATTCCAGTTAACATAGAAGCGAAGAACGTCCAGGTGAACGAAGGGGACATGAAAAACAGAATTGCACCCAGACTCATCAGAAATGTGCCAATTACGAGTATCAAGATTTTTCCGTGTTTGTCTGCGATTCGACCACCTGCTATACAGGCAACAAAAAAACCTACCATCATTATTCCAGTCAGATAAGAAAGCTGAGTACCGGAGGCATGGAATTGAGTTCTGATCTGGTTGATGGATGCCGGAGTCACCGTGAACACTACTGCATAGGTCAGGAGAGCGGCAAACGCTGTGGCTATTGCAAGAGGTGCTGAGTTCTTTGGATTAATGCTTGAAGTTATAATATGGTTCCACCTTTCGGAATCAATAATTGCCATTTAAAAGTTACTCAAAAGGGGTATATAATCCTTCAGAATAAGCTATTTACAGTAAAAGACGTATTTCTCGTTGACTTACTGGCAATTATGGTGTAACATTTCGATATCTGGGGTCAGGGACGAATCGTTTGCCGAATAGGCTGGTGTCTACTGAATTCAGGATTTTGCATCGAAAACACACTTGATGGTGGTGAATTGAGATGGCCTTTTACCGAAAAGCACTTTGGGTTGCCCTTTTGTCGATCCTGGTGTGCATCGCCGTACCGGCGGTAGCTTTAAATTTAATCAGTCCTACGGACCAGCAGGTAGTGCGCGAGAAAGTCGACATTACTCTAGCTGCGGATGCCTTGCCTGATGGAGGTTTCGTAAGTCTTTATGTCTCACCGACAGACAAGATAGAAACCGACAGCTTCTCAGTAGCTCTCAGCCCTGATGAAGCTGTTCGCAAAGGGAGCAAGGTTACATTCTTTTGGGATACAAAAACACCCTTCCGAGATGAGCTTAATCAGAAATCCGTGATACTGTTGAAGGACGGATCTTACACTATAAGAGTGAATGTTCATGACCGGGAGAGCAAGATTAAGGATTATACTACGATCAAAGTAGTTCTGAAGAACAAAATCGTCCGTAGTAGTCCTGCCCCGGGAATTCTCTTACAAAACAAGCTTGCGCTTGCTCAGTCAGATACGTATGACATCAAGGCAGCAGCACAAGTATACAATGATCAAGCAGCACCTATCCTTGCATCATTAGGATTAAGTGCATCGATGGGCGTATATCAGACTGTAGAAGATATATGGCCTGATGGTTCCAGATTACTCAGATATAAAGTAAGCCCGGATACCTATGTGACAACTCTTGGTACTTTGAGATATCTCTATCCAAACGCAGCGACAAGACCTCAGCTTTACAAGCTGGTCAGTCCTGCCGGCGGTGTGATAACCCACAACGTATTTGCAAGGCAAAAGATGTTCAGTGTACTTGATATTCTTCCAGTGTTGCCGAATCGCAAGGTTAAAGAGGGTGATTCATGGAATGACGCCATGTCATTCAAAGTGGATGGAGTAACTGAAGATTTGGATCTTAAAGGCACAGCAGTTCTTGACTCCTTTGAATGGGAACAGGGCAAAGAATGTGCGAAGATAATCTCTAATCTTTCCAGTGAATCACAGATATCTTTGCTTAATGGCAGACTGACAAGTGATGTAGGCAAAATCACTGCTAAAGTGACTTCATTCTTTGACTACAAGCATGGGAAGTGTATTAAGCGAGAAGTCTTAATGGATTATGCCGCATTAATTCAGTCTGGACTCGAAAGCGGTTCTGGTGCTGGTATGGGGTCTGGTCCTTCCGGTTATGGTGAAGGCACGATGGGTGGACCTGGCGGAATAATCCCGGGCGGTACCGGAACAGGAATGCCTGGTGGAATGATGCGGCCAGGTGCAGCTGGAGCTACTGGAATGCCCGGTATGGGCGGTGGTGCAATGCCTGGCATGGGCGGCGGAGCGATGCCCGGTATGGGCGGCGGAGCGATGCCCGGTATGGGCGGCGGAGCAATGCCTGGCATGGGCGGCGGAGCAATGCCCGGTATGGGTGGCGGTCCGATGACCGGCATGGGCGGCGGTGCGATGCCTGGAATGGGTGGCGGCCCGATGACCGGCATGGGCGGCGGCCCGATGACCGGCATGGGCGGTGGCGCAATGCCTGGAATGGGCGGTGGTGATGGTATGCCTGGAATGCCTGGTATGGGTGGAGGTGCAATGACTGGTGCTGGAACGACAGGCGCTGGCGGGGCTCTAAACCTCAACAATTCTGCCAAAGGCAGCATACAGCTCAAAGTCATCATACAGCTGGTGAAATAATTATATGTTGACCTGAGATGGTTGACTGACAATGAGAGTTAAACTGGCACCTCGCACAACTGCATAGGCAGTTGGCGGGGTGCATTGTCTATATGCTACTGATTTGTCTGGTTACACGATCTTGAATGCCTGAACTTTGTGCATCTTGATTAACTTACTGACTTTCTTTCCATAAATATTAGATCGCAAAAATGGTATATTATTTGCTCTTAGACTTATAACTAAGGCGCTTTTAATGTTGTCGTAGTTGTCGTGGCAAGGTCTCCTTGCATGTATGCTTGCCGAGTTGTTTCTGGCGTTTGGTGTAGAGGAAGCGGGAAAGAATATAATGACAGGCAGGCAGCTTCCAAATGGTGATGGTCCCCTCGATGTATTAAGAAGTCTGATTAATTCTACCGAGTATTCTGGTCAAATCGTTCATGCTGAGCAAATAGAAAAAGCAGATCCTCGATATGCTGACTTAACTCCACCTTTGCCTCCACAATTATCTGCATCACTCCGTGCTAATGGAATTGAACACCTTTATACCCATCAAAGTGCGGCTGTAGAAGCAGCCAGGGCAGGGGAGAGCTTTGTTGTCTCTACCACTACCGCAAGCGGTAAGACTCTGTGTTACAACCTTCCTGTAGTCGAAGCGATTGAATTGGATCGTTCCTCCCGGGCATTGTATATGTTTCCCACCAAGGCATTGGCCCAGGATCAGCTTCGCAGACTCGGAGAACACAATCTGCCATATCTGAAAGCACATACATATGATGGGGATACCCCTCGTAGAGAACGACCGTTTATTAAGAGTGTTGCCAATATTGTGCTGACGAACCCGGATATGTTGCACTGCGGGATTATACCTTACCACGGCGCCTGGGCAGATTTTTTCCGTAAACTGAAATATGTGGTTATTGACGAAATTCACGCGTACAGGGGAGTCTTTGGCTCTCACGTCGCATTGATTCTGCGCAGACTGAGGCTTATTGCAGAGTTCTATGGTTCATCTCCTGTATTTATTTGCGCTTCTGCAACGCTTGCTGATCCGGCAGGACACGCTGAATCTCTGACTGGCCTCAGGATGAAAGCCATTGAAGATGATGGGGCACCCAGAGGTCGAAAAACCATTGTGTTCTGGAATCCACCATACTCCGAAATAAAAGGAGAGAGACGCAGCGCCAATGTTGAGTCGGTCGATTTGCTTGTTCGGCTGGTGACTTCGAAGTGTAGAACGCTGGTCTTTACCAAAGCCAGAAAGACTGCAGAAATCATTCTCAGATACTCCCGCCGCAGGCTTTCTACAATGGACCGTGAGCTTCCAAATAAAATTGCTTCCTATCGGGGTGGTTATCGCCCGGAGGAAAGACGGGAGATAGAGCGAAAACTGTTTGCCGGGGAATTACTGGGTGTGGCATCTACAACGGCATTGGAGCTGGGAGTTGATATCGGAGGGTTGGATGCTGTATTAATGACCGGTTACCCGGGAACTATTGTGGGAGCTATGCAGCAAATGGGTAGGGCGGGCCGCGAGAAACAGGATTCACTCGCTGTACTGATTGCAAAAGATGATCCGTTGGACCAGTTCATAATGCGAAGTCCTGAATATTTGCTGACCTGGAAAAATGAACGAGCTATCCTGAATATCAGCAATCCATATATCCTGGGCCCTCAGCTTGCATGTGCTATTGCTGAAATGCCTTTGACTACGGAGCAGATCCAAGAATTCTTTGGTGAAGCGGCATGGTTTGTGGTAGGAGAGTTGCACAGGCAGGGAGTATTGGATTTCAGGGGGCACTGGTTCTGGAAGGGACCCGATGCGCCATTCCTTGATGTAAATATTCGTTCTTCTGGTGGGAGTCCATTCACGATCATTGCTGTTGAAGATCGCCCTCATGAACTTGGTACAGTGGACTCGGACAGCGCTTTTGAAGTATTGCATCCTGGCGCTGTTTACCTGCATGCTGGCGAAGCATATATTGTCAGCAAGCTGGAGATCGATGAACGAACTGCTTATGTTGAAAAAACTGCTGTAGACTACTATACAAGCGCTGGGACGTTTGTCAGGACTAGTGTTGTAGCCAGCGAACTAAGCGCTCGCCTTGCTTGCGCAGATGCGTATTATGGCGATGTTAGTGTTATGGCTAAGGTCACGCACTACTGGCGAAAGAAGCTCTTTACTGAACAACGAATGGCTAGGATACCTTTGAACCTGCCGGAAGTGACTCTTGATACCAAAGGTGTATGGTTTGAACTGGATATGGATATAGCTGTTGAACTTAATATTGCAGGCTGCGATGTTATGGGATCCCTTCATGCGATGGAGCACGTTTTGATCGGCGTATTACCGATACTGGCAATATGCGATCGCAGCGATATCGGCGGAGTGTCGACTCCATCCCACAGTGATTGCTCCGGTAAGCCTGCAGTATTTGTGTATGATGGATGCAGGGGTGGGGTCGGAATATCGGAGAATGCTTTTCAGAGCCTGGGAGCCTGGTTGCAAGCAGCAAAAGATGCCCTGGAAAACTGCCTTTGTGATGATGGTTGCCCTGGCTGCGTGCAATCACCCAAGTGCGGCAATGACAATCAACCTTTGGACAAAAGGGGAGCATTAATAATCATTGCCAGACTGCTTGGGAGTGAAGAAACCACCCAGGAACAAAGTGCTCCTGCTATAGATGAGTCCCTGTTTGTAACAAGAAACCGTCGGTCGTAGTCTACTTACATATTAAGAGTTTACCTGAAAAACGGGATGGTATGTGTTCACCATTCACCATTCATAATTTCCCTTTACTCCCCAATAATCTTCAATATCAACCGCTTATTGCGTCTGCCGTCGTATTCTGCATAGAAGATAGTCTGCCAGGGGCCAAGATCAAGTCTGCCGTTGGTTATGGGAATTATAACCTGGTGATGAGTCAGCAGGTTCTTGAGATGGGCATCTCCATTGTCTTCTCCAGTTCTGTGATGACGGTAGTTTGGGCCTTTGGGTGCAAGAGTGTCCAGCATATCCATTGCATCCTGCAGTATTCCAGGCTCATTGTCATTTACCCAGACTCCAGCAGTGATGTGCATTGCAGACACCAGCATCATGCCTTCTTGTACTCCGCTTTTTCGCAGCGCCTCATCGCAATTGCTCGTGATGTTTATAAACTCCCTGCGGTTTTTGGTGTTAAATGTTAGATATTCGGTATGCGATTTCATGGGTTTTCTCCAATACATGCAGAACGGGCGGACCAGAGTGGTCCGCCCGAGTGATATTTAGCCATTCTTAACTTAGCGTGGAGGCATCATTCCCGACATTCCAGGCAGTCCGCCGCTGGCACCTGGTCTCATACCTGCACCAGCTCCTGACATTCCCGGCATTCCCGGCATACCTGCTCCGCCCATGCCTAGCATTCCAGGCATTCCTGGCATACCAGCACCACCCATTCCCGGCATACGTCCGCCCATACCCATTGCTCCACCCATACCAGGCATACCCGGCATTCCGGTGCCAGCACCGGAAGCACTCGCGGTTCTTTCCGGAGGGGGAGAAATAAACGGAAATCCATCAACTCTTTTGCTAACTATGACGCTTTTGGATTTGTTAGGGTCAACAATCGAGCGTTTGTATGCGATGAATGTATTTGTCCAGACTTCCTTTGGCTGGCTGCCAGTAGCAACATCAGCTGGAAGCTCACATTTCCAGGGTTGTTCATAGAAGTCTTTGAAAGTAAACAAGTAGATGGTTTTACCATTTACTACCGATGACTTCAATGGCCTGCCTGCAATCATCTCTTTAAACTTAACAGTCGGTCGTGCAGGGAGTTGAGCCACCACAGCAGGAGCTGCGGATTCAGCACTAGCTCCACCCGTCATCCCGGGCATTCCAGGCATACCGCTGCCGGTCATTCCGGGCATACCGCCACCTGTCATTCCGGGCATACCACCGCCGGTCATACCGGGCATTCCGCCACCGGTAGCACCAGGAGGCATACCAGGCATTGAACCGCCTGCACCTGCGGTTTTGGCTCCGGGAGCCCCGGAATCTTCTTCATCGCCAGCACTGGCCTTCTTAATAGAAGGGCCTCCACTGCTGCTGCATCCGACGAGAGAAACGCATGCAAATGCTGCCAGCACGATGCAGGAATACAGTAACTTATTGCGAACTGTCAAAGTCAAGATACGGCCTCCGTAAACACCGGTATAGCAAGTCTATAGCAGGCGTAACTACACCTGTCGAATTACTATCCGGTGCATTATACCTCATAAAGCCCGTATGGGGCAATGGGTAAATACACATCTATCTATTGTTCATTATGGTTTTATGGTCAGATTTCCTTCCCCAGGAGGGCAAAATGCTTAACATTATTATTATGTCTTTGCGATAGTCGAAAATGTTCCTATTACTACAAAGATCGTATAGTTGCTTTTTGTATTCTTTGTAATTGTGTGCGGTCTTGTATATTGGTATCATAATTGTCCTATTTTATTGTATCTGATACAAAGGCTTGGTAGAATTGTAAAAGAAAACAAGCAAATAATTGTATCAAATAGAGAAAAAGGTAATTATTAAGTGTCATTAAAGATAGCGATTTCAGGTAAGGGTGGGGTTGGTAAGTCGACTCTGTCAGGGACACTGGCTCTTCTTTTTGCACAAGATGGACTCAAAGTGTTGGCTATTGATGCTGATCCGGATGCCAATTTAGCTTCAGCTATAGGCATGCCCGATGAAAAACGCAGGAAATTGCACACTATTTCTCAAGAAAAAGAACTCATAGAAGAACGTACTGGTGCTAAGGTTGCTCAGTTTGGTCAGGTGTTTAGTATAAATCCTGATGTTTCTGGTATTTCTGAGAGGTTCGGAGTTACCCATAATGGGGTACATTTAGTTGTATTGGGCGCTGTGCAGCGAGCCGGTGGGGGATGTGCTTGTCCGGAGAGTGTTCTGCTTAAGGCCCTGGTAAGGGATATAGTCCTGAATCGAGATGAAGTTGTCATACTCGATATGGAAGCCGGTATTGAACATCTGGGACGTGGAACTGCGATGGGTGTTGATGCAATGATCACGGTTGTTGAACCAGGAAGCCGTAGTGTTGAAACCGGTCACAGAGTTCAGGAGATGGCAAAAGGATTGGGAATAAAACGGTTTGGAGTCGTGCTGAATAAATCGACTCGTCCAGACCGGGATTCCGCTGATGTTATTAGAGAGTTCGGTGAAGATGCATTACTTGGAGTCATTCCATATGATCCAAGAGTCATTGATGCCGATAGAGATGGAAAATCGATAGTTGAACTGGGGGATGAGACATTACTCGCCCCGTTTATTGAGATAAAGAAAAAAATAGAAGCGAGGTAACAGGCGAAGTGGGATTTTCACCAAAGTGTTTGGCAACTGCTATAGGTAGTCTTCCGCATCCAAATCCTGAGGATGCTGTCCGGGTGGTTCTGGAGAATATACCGGATTGTCCGATATGGCCTCAGCTCCCGGCACGCGGGATGAACGAACAAATGGAGGTCCAGTATTCCGAAGGCATGCCGTGTGTTGTGATCGACCGTGAAAAAGAGAGGATGTTTATAGACACCTCCGATGATACCTTTGCAGGAATCAGCGAGTTCATGGAAAAGTTTGCAATGGACGATGTTGATGCGTTTGCTATCACTCCAGAGTTTTCTGCAGGGCTTCATGCAATGGAGACAGCTCTGAAAGCTTCCAATGTTAAGCGGCCATTCGTGAAAGTCCAGACCACCGGACCGATCAGTTTCGGCCTTACTATCGTGGATGAGAACAAGAGAGCCATTTATTACAATGACATCTATCGTGATGCTGTGGTAAAAGCTTTGGCTATGAAATGTCGTTGGCAGATCAGACGTTACAAACAGTATGCGGAGAATGTGATATGTTTCATCGATGAACCCATTCTCTCTGCATTCGGCTCATCTACCTATGTCAGCGTCAGCCGTGAAGATGTTGTTGCGATCTTGAGTGAAGTGATTGAAGCCGTTCACTCCGAGGGTGGGATTGCTGGAATTCACTGCTGTGGAAACACAGAATGGTCTATTCTTATCGATGCCGGCGTAGATATCGTAAACTTTGATGCTTTTGATTTCGGAGAAACAGTTGCTCTGTATCCCGAATCTATGAAAAAGCACATCGAGTCCGGTAATGTGCTGGCCTGGGGTGTTGTTCCAACTAACAGCGAAAAAATATCTGCACAGACTGTAGAAAGTCTCGTAGCGAAGTTCCACGAGGGTGTAGACAATCTAGCCAGGGCTACAGGACTGGACAAGAAGACTATTATTGCTCAAGCGATAGTTACACCATCCTGCGGTACCGGTTCTTTACCCGTAGCAGACGCCGAGAAAGTATTCGAATTACTGGGTAAACTAAGCAAGGCCCTACAGGCTGAGATGTAACCAGGATCGTGTCGTTCTGAATGAAACAAGGGGATCTGTTTGTTTCAAACAGCAGATTCTTCACTTTGTTCAGAATGACAACTGATCGTTTGCGGATTTTACCGCACGAAGAGAGTAAGCAATGTCAATGACAATAGCAGTAACCGGAAAAGGAGGAGTCGGGAAGACGACTCTCTCCTCTCTCATAATTCAATGGCTGATAACGCACCACAAGACTCCTGTTCTGGCTGTGGATGCAGATAGCAACGCCAATCTTCATGAGGCTCTGGGAGTTGAATATGATGCCACTGTGGGTGGTATTAGAGAGAACGCCCGTGACGAAGCTAAGGCTCTCAATGGTATCGCCAAGAGTGAGTTTCTGGAACTCCGCATTCAGGAAGCCCTGGTCGAAGAAGTTGGCTACGACCTTATAGTTATGGGGCGTCCGGAGGGTCCGGGCTGCTATTGCTTTGCAAATAATGTACTTCGTGATGTACTGAAGAAACTGTCAACCAACTATAAATATGTAGTGGTAGATAGTGAAGCAGGCATAGAGCATATCTCTCGCCGAACAGTCCTGGCACTTGATTTCCTCCTTATCATCTCCGACTGCACCGTGCGTGGAATCAGAACCGCCAAGCGTATTGCTGAACTGGCGGAAGAGATGGGAACACCCGTAGGAAAGCGCGCTCTGGTAGTGAATCGTGTTCCTGAAGGGGTTCTACCGGATGCAGTCAGAGAAGAAGTAGAAGCTACAGGCCTGCCTCTGATAGCTGTAATACCAGCAGATGAAAATGTTGCTGCAATGGATGCTGGTGGTATGGCTGTTGGAGACATCCCGGCCACATCTCCCACGCGGAAAGCTGTCGGTAAACTTATGGCGGAACTTATTGTGTAAATACCGCCTTTCTCAAGATGATCTCAGGAAAGTATCTTCCCACCTGCACGAGTCCTGTTTTTGTGCGTGTGTGTGGGTCAAATAGTTTTTCAAAATGCAATGCTCAGGAGTTAGCAGTATATGGCAACAGAAATAAATGAAGGTGTGGTCCAGGGAGTCTCCCTGGATAACGCTATTAACGAAATGGTGGATGTTGCGGCCTGTGAAAATATCAGCACTGTCTGGGACCGTTACAAGACACAGCAGCCTCAATGCAAGTTTGGAATGACGGGTGTCTGCTGTAGACTGTGCCACATGGGCCCTTGCCGGATCACCCCAAAAGCCCCCAAGGGTATTTGCGGTGCTGATGTGGATACTATAGTCGCTCGCAATCTTCTGAGAGAGATTGCAGCCGGAACTGCAGCCCACTCCGATCACGGACGTATGCTTGTTAAGACTCTCAGAAGAGTCGCGAGAGGTGAAGGTGGAGAGTATAAGATAACCGATGCCCGCAGGCTGCACAGCATCGCGCAGTTTTATGAGATACCCACCGATGACCGTGACGATCTGGCAATAGCCGGAGATCTTGCTGACCTGTTTATGAAGCAGTTTGCTTATTCTGATGAACCCAATGTTACTCTCAAGAGAGCTCCGGAAAAACGGCAGGCTGTATGGAAGAAACTGGGTATCGAACCAAATGGCGTAGACAATGCTGTTGTAGAGATAATGCACCGGACCCATATGGGAGTAGATCATGATTATAAACACCTGATAATGGGTGGAATGAAATGCTCTCTGGCTGATGGCTGGGTAGGATCTGTCATGGCAACCGCATGTTCGGATATTCTCTTTGGAACTCCTACACCAATCCGCAGCAAAGTGAACCTTGGTGTTCTTTCTGACAAGAAAGCAAATATAATCGTCCATGGCCACGAACCTACGCTCTCAGAGATGCTGGCCATTGCATCGGGTGAGCCCGAGATGTTAGCTTATGCAAAAGCACACGGCTCGGATGGAATTAACATAGCAGGTATTTGCTGCACAGCTAATGAAGTCCTTATGCGACATGGATTCCCGGTCGCAGGTAACTTCCTGCAGCAGGAACTTGCAATATTGACCGGCGCTGTCGAAATGATGATTATAGACGTACAGTGCGTAATGCCTTCACTTCCGCAGGTTACCAAGTGTTTCCATACCAGACTGGTAAGCACTTCGGAGATCGCTGAGACATTCAACGCTGAGCAGATAACATTTGAAGTTGAACATGGTCTGGAACACGCTAGACGGTTGATCCGCGAAGCTATCGATAATTACTCCAATCGAGACGCATCCCGTGTGCATATCCCTAAAGAGAGCATGGATTTAGTTGCTGGTTTCTCAAATGAGACCATATTCCATATGCTTGGTGGAAGATTCCGTGGGACATTCAGACCACTCAACGATGCCATCATAGATGGACGTATTCGAGGAATCTGTGGCATTGTAGGTTGCAGCAACCCTAAGACCAATGTTGATAACGTCCATGTGAAGCTTTCACAAGAACTAATCAAACGGAATATTCTGGTTCTACAGACCGGTTGTGCAGCCATTGCCTGTGCAAAGGCTGGCCTGTTGGTTCCGGAAGCTGCATTGGCTCAGGCTGGAGATTCACTGCGTGAAGTATGTGAGGCTGTAGGTATACCTCCGGTGCTGCATATGGGATCGTGTGTAGACAACAGCCGTATACTGCTTGCAGCTACTAATGTCTTAATGGAGGGTGGTTTGGGTGATGACTTATCCGATCTACCGGTTGCAGGCGCTGCACCGGAATGGATGAGTGAAAAAGCAATAGCCATCGGTCATTATTTCGTTGCCAGCGGACTTTATGTCGTGCTGGGACATCCTCTATATGTTGAGGGCAGTGAGAACGTCAACAACTTCCTTACCAAAGAAATGGAAGATTTGACTGGCGGGAAGTTTGCCTGGGAGCCTGATCCAATCAAAATGGCGGATCTGATCTGTGAGCACATCGAAAAGAAGAGAGATGCTTTAAAGATCAACCAGGTAAGAGAACGCAAACTACTTGATATGAAAGAACGCAGGGAGCTGGAATGAGTAAGATCATTGCTGGGTCTGCCATTAACGGCGCCCATAAAATTGTTCAACAGGCCAAAGATTATGTGGCCAAAGCAATAGCAGAGAAAGGCGCTGATCATCCTCTGGGATTTCCGGACACAACCTATTCTCTACCGGTTATCTATTCGTTGCTGGGTGAAAAAGTAGACAAGCTATCTGATTGTCGAAAGATTCTAAACGAATGTGACAGTCTGCTGCCTGCTTATGTGTCCGATGATGTCTGGTTGCCGTATCTGGGTTCGACCCTGGATGCAGGTATAGCGACTCTGTTTGCTTTCGAGCTGATAGAAGCCTGTAAATATCTAATTGGGCCTAATCCAGTCAATGGGATATGGCTGGGTGCTGCGACTGATGTTATTATCCGCGAGCGCGGTATCGAGTTCGTCGATGGAACAGCTCCCGGGTTTGCTGCAGTCGTCGGAGCCGCTCCGGACAATGCGACTGCAGTGAAAATTGCCAGAGAACTTCAGGAAAAGAATCTGTATGTCTTTATGGCAGGCAACACCAACGGAGTATCCTTCGCAGAGCAGTTAGTTGAAGCTGGGGTTGAAATAGGATGGGAGACCAGACTTGTTCCCTATGGCAAGGATATCTCTGCAGCTATATATGCTTTAGGATTTGCCAACCGCGCTGCTCTGTCATTCGGTGGAGTCCAGCCCGGAGATTACAAACGCAACCTGAAATATAACAAAGACCGTATATTTGCGTTCGTACTTGCATTAGGCGAAGTCGATGAAGAAAAATACGCAGCCGCTGCAGGAGCTATTTCCTATGGGTTCCCTGCTATTGCGGATACGGACATCCCTCAAATCCTGCCGACAGGTATTTGCACCTATGAACATGTTGTTTCGAACGTTCCCGTTGAGCATATAGTTGAAAAGGCATTGGAAGTCCGCGGATGCAAGATCAAGATTACTAAAGTCCCGATTCCTGTATCCTATGGTCCTGCTTTTGAAGGAGAAAGAATCCGCAAAGAGCAGACTTATGTAGAGTTCGGCGGAAACCGCACACCTGCATTTGAATATGTAACTACTAAACAGCTCGATGAAGTTGAAGACCACAAGATTGTAGTTATTGGACCGGAAATCGATGAAGTTGAACCCGGAACTGCACTGCCTCTTGGAATATGGGTTGAAGTAGCTGGACGAAAGATGCAGCCGGACTTTGAATCCATCCTTGAAAGACAGATGCACCATTTGACCAACGGAGCCGAAGGAATCTGGCATATGGGCCAAAGGGATATAATCTGGGTCCGTATTAGCAAGTCCGCTCAGGAGAGAGGCTTTAAAATCCGCCACCTCGGCGAAATCATGCATGCCAAACTCATGAACGAGTACCCGGCGATCGTGGATAAAGTTCAGGTCTTCCTTTATACAGATAAAGAAGAAGTTGAGAAGCGAATTATTGAAGCCAGGCGTGTGTATAAGGAAAGAAACCTGCGTGTTGAATCTCTTACCGACGAAAGCGTAGACACTTTCTATTCCTGCCTGCTTTGTCAGAGTTTTGCTCCCAACCATGTGTGTGTTATTACACCCGAAAGACTCGGGTTATGCGGTGCTTATAACTGGTTGGATGGCAAAGCAGCTTATGAAATCGATCCAACCGGCCCCAATCAGCCTCTTACCAAGGGTGAGTGCATCGATCCGGTTCGTGGACAGTGGAAAGAGATCAACGATTACGTTTATGCCAACTCCAAGCAGACAGTTCCGGCTTTCAATGCCTATTCACTGCTTGATAACCCAATGACAAGCTGCGGCTGCTTTGAAGCAATAGTCGCACTGGTTCCCGAGTGTAATGGCATAGCCATCGTTAACCGCGAATACAGCGGAGATACCCCGATGGGTATGAAATTCTCTACACTTGCTGGTGTGACCGGTGGTGGGCAACAGACCCCGGGATTCATTGGTATCGGAAAGGCATACCTTTCCAGCAGAAAATTTGTATCTGCTGAAGGCGGACACAAGAGAATAGTCTGGATGCCAAAAGAGCTCAAAGAAACTCTGAAAGAAGAACTTGAAGCTGCCGGCAAACGTGCAGGCATAGAAAACTTCGCCGACTTCATTGCGGATGAGACTCAGGCCATTTCTCCAGATGACATCCGAGTGCACATGGAAAAAGTCAAACATCCAGCGTTGGAGATGTGGGACATAACTCAGCCTTCTCCGGAAGCTGCTGTGATAGATGCCAGGAGAGCAACCGAGACCACACAAGCTCCTGTCCAGACGACCGTTGCTGCTCCAAAAACCGAACCAGTCAAAACAGCAGCATTTTCTGCTCCAAAGGTGGAAACGCCGGTAAAACCGGCTGTTGTTCCACAAGCGCCAGTTGCACAGCCGCAGCCTGTCATTGCACAAGCAGCACCTGTAGCAGTCCCCGTTGGAGACGGTCTATCTTATATCTCGAGTGTTCTTGAACAGGTCAAGGCCAAAGGCGTTTCACCTGATTCAGCATCCGATCCGATGGCTGCACTGCAAATGTCCACAGCTATCAGCCTGCTGACTGCCGGAGCTAATATGCTTCTGATGTACAGTGGAGCAATGGGCATTGTTCCTACTATCCATGCTCCAATCGCATCAGAACCTGTACAGACAATTATTGAAGATGCAGGGCCTCATATTAAAATTGAACCCGAGGAAGTCTGTCCGATAATAGAATGTCCGATAGTTGAACTTGACGAGGTTTTGGTCAAGCCGATTGAATCCGCATCTGTTGCAATTCCTACTACATTTACTGTACCGGGGGAGAATGTCAATGTAACGGTCCGTGAGATCACCATAGGTGGAAGCGGGACCAGAACTTCGGCAATCACTCTTGGCGGTGCCAGCGCATTGCCTTTCAGGCATTTTGAAGGTAGCACAGGCCATCCGCAGGTTGTTGCTATGGAGGTGTTCGATAAGCTGCCCAGGAATTATCCTGAAAGCTTGAGAACTGCTTATGGATCCCTGCTGGACAATCCTGCAGCAATGGCTAAGTTCTGTGTAGAGAAAGTTGGAGCTCAGGCAATAAGCGTCAGACTGGATGGATGCCATCCGGATAATGGAGACCGTTCACCGGAGGACTGTGTAGAAACCGTCCGTTCCGTAATGCAAACCGTTGGCGTCCCGATCATTGTCACTGGTCCATCACACTTTGAGAAAAACAACTCTCTGATGAAAGCAGTTGCGTCTGCATTTGCAGGTGAAAATCTGCTGTTGAACTGGGCGGAGACAGACAACTACAAGACAGTTGCAGCAGCGGCTATGGGTTATGGCCATTGCGTCGCAGCCCAGACTCCGATTGATGTCAACATGGCCAAACAGCTGAACATTCTGATGACCAATATGGGCCTTGCGCCGGATAAGATAATCATAGATGCCCTTACTGGTGCCATTGGATACGGTATGGAGTATACATACTCGGTAATGGAGAGGATTCGCACTGCCGCATTTACGGGAGACCCGATGTTGGCTATGCCGATCATTGCCACGCCAGGCTTTGAAGTTGCCAAGATAAAAGAGACAAAAGCACCGGCGTCGCAGTTCCCACTCTGGGGACCGGAATCCGAACGAGGAGCCCTGCTGGAAATATCAACAGCGATGTGTATGCTGAATGCTGGAGCAGATATGCTTATAATGTATAACCCAACAGCAGCCAGAACAGTAATTAACAAAATACGCGAGATGAATAATTTATCATAGTGAAGCAATGGGGATCTGCTTTGTTGCAAAACAAACAACTAAAAGTAGATTCCTCACTGCGTTCAGAATGACATTTACGAGGAGTAAAAGCCGTGGCACTATCCGGTTTAGACATATTTAAACTACTGCCGAAGACCAACTGTGGGGAATGTGGAGTTCCCACTTGTATGGCATTCGCAATGAAAATGGCATCTAAAAGCGCCGAATTATCACAGTGTCCCTATGTCTCAGATGAGGCCAAGGACAAGCTGGGCGCTGCCAGCAAACCCCCGATGCGTTTGGTGAAGATCGGTCCTGCTGATTCAGAGGTTCAGACAGGTGCTGAAGTGGTTGTGTTCAGGCACGAAAAAACATTTGTACACCCAACAGCAATTACGGTGGCATTTACTGACTGTGATGCTCCTGATGTACTAGCGCATAAAACAGCAGTGATAAGAGATTATTGTCTTGAAAGAGTAGGCGAAGAGCTCAAAATTGACCTCTGTCTGGTGGACAATGTTACAGGGGATGTTGAGCCGTTTGTAAATGCTGTCAAGGAAGTTGTAGGCACTACGGGCCGCGGCGTGATTCTACAGAGTGCAAACCTGGAGGCTTTGGAAGCTGCCATAAAACAGATAGATGGTCAAAGACCCCTCCTGCACGCTGCAACCTCAGAAAACGTTGAAGCGATGGCTAACCTGGCTAAGACTTACAACTGCCCTTTGGTTGCAAAGGCCGGTTCGCTGGACGAATTAGCTGCACTGACAACTAAACTTGAAAGCCTGGGAATTCTGGACATAGTAATGGATTGCTCTGCCATAAATCCAGCAGCTCAGGTACAAATCAATACAATGGCTAGAAAGGCTGCTCTGAAAGGTTCTTTCTCGCCTATGGGTTACCCTGTCATCAACTTTGTAACCGAAAGAGATATTCCATCTCTGGTAGCAGATGCAACAACCCTGATCTGTAAGTATGCTTCAATATTGGTTATCGATACTTTGCAGCTTGAAGCCTTATTGCCATTAATGATGTTGAGACAGAATATATTCACTGACCCGCAGAAACCAATCCAGGTTGAACCGAGAGTCTATCCAATTGGTGAGCCTGATGAAAACTCACCAGTCCTGGTCACAACTAACTTCTCACTGACCTATTTTATAGTTTCAGGAGAGATAGAGAATTCCGGTGTAGCAGCCCATCTGGTCATTGTGGAATGCGAAGGCATGAGCGTTCTGACAGGTTGGGCAGCAGGTAAGTTCAACGGCGAGAAGATCGGTGCGTTCATTAAGAGCAGCGGTCTAGAAAGTCAGGTTAAGACCCGGAAGATCATTATTCCGGGTTATGTAGCCCAGATCAGCGGTGAACTTGAAGAATCTTTGCCGGGTTGGGAAGTTGTCGTAGGTCCTCAGGAAGCATCTGATCTGGGGCCATTCATGAAACTGCAGGCAAAAGCATAAATGCACAATGTTCGTTTTTTGCCGGATGATGTCACGGTAGAAGTTCCAACCGGCACTCTCATTTCAGAGGCTGCAATCAAGGCCGGTATAGAGCGCATCCACTTACCATGTGGGGGCAGGGGAACCTGCCGCCGCTGTCTGGTAGAAGTAGTGGAAGGACATTTGCTGGCGGTCAGTTCGTCAAAAATCGATCAGGTAATGGCAGGTAGAGGTCTTGTGCTTGCCTGCCAGACTAAAATCAATGAAGATATGGTTATCAGAGCTGCCGGAACCCACGATGCCGCTATGCGGGTAGTGGGTGACAGCCACCTTCTGATTTCCGAGGAACTCCTGCCAGATCCGAATGCTTTGTCCACTCTCTACAGTTCCGAGCGACTTGTTGTTCCATTGGCAACAATAGATGAACACTACAGTGACTGGCAGAGGCTGGTACGTGAAATCAACCGCAAGACAGGCAATATGTCTGTAAATGCCGATGTATGGGTTCTTAGATCACTTGCGGAAGCCCTGCGTGCACAGGATGGGCAGGTGACTGTTATTCTGCAAGAAGAGAACTCTTCCATCCGTGTCCTGGATGTCCAACCCGGACATGTCAGGATCTGTGCCTATGGACTGGCCATTGATATAGGAACTACAACTGTTGCAGTCCAGTTGGTCGATATGGTTGATGGAAAGATACTAGCATCAGGAACTGGCTACAACGCACAGGTTCGCAGAGGGTCGGATGTAATCAGCCGTATAGATTATGTCCGGAATCCTCAGCGCAGACTTGAAATGCGATCATTGATACTTGAAGCGCTCAATGGATTAATCGAGGATGTTTGCGGTCAGGCTGGACTTTCACGTGAAGAAATACGCTCTGCATTTATATCCGGCAATACAACAATGATGCATTTGCTGCTTGCTCTGCCTCCAAAATATATTCGTGAAGCTCCTTATGTGCCAACGGTCAATGCGATACCTTCGCAGCTTGCGTCTGATGTTGGGATTAATATCAGCCCCCAGGCAGTCGTTGATTTCGCACCCGGTGTTGGCAGTTATGTTGGCGGAGATATATCTGCAGGCCTGTTATGCACTGATATTCCTTTTAAAAATGAAGATATCTACCTGTTCCTTGATATAGGAACCAATGGTGAAATAGTTCTGGGCAACTCTGACTGGATGATCACTTGTGCTTGTTCTGCTGGTCCGGCATTTGAGGGTTCAGGCATCAAATGTGGAATGCGGGCAACGACGGGTGCAATCGAATATATTGAGATCAGTGATGACTCATATTATGTAACTTATGATGTTATTGGCGGCGGCAAGCCAAAAGGCATATGTGGTTCGGGCCTGATATGTGTGCTTGGTGAGATGCTGCAGAGAGGAATTGTAGACCAGTCAGGGCATTTGAATATGGAACTCGATACGCCCCGACTCGTTAAAATAGATAATCAGAACGTATTTGTAGTAGACTGGGACTTGAACCGCGTTCCTGACCTGGTTATTACCGAGTCCGATATTGAGAACCTTATGCGTACCAAGGCAGCCATCTATGCGGCATGTGTTCTGATTCTTCGTAATGTGGGACTGGACTGGAGTATGGTGTCCAGGGTTTACATTGCCGGTGGATTTGGAAGATATCTACAAATAGAAGATGCAATACTCATAGGGTTGCTGCCGGATTTGTCTTATGATAAATTTACATATATTGGTAATTCCGCTCTGACGGGATCATACATTGCATTATTGTCTCGTGAGAGCCGTACGATGCTGCAGGATGTCACTTCCAAGATGACATATATAGACTTGAGCAGCGAACCTGGATATATGGACAGTTACCTTGGAGCTATGTTCCTGCCGCACACTGAAATATCGCAATTTCCCAGTGTTGAGGAAAAACTGAACTTACTTAAAGCAAGAATAAATGGAGGGAAATGATAATGACGCTTCTCGAGAGAATTGCAGCCGGTGAAATTCTTATCTCTGATGGCGCTATGGGAACTTTTCTACAGGCCAAAGGTCTGAAAACTGGTGAGTGCCCGGAGTCTTGGAATGTATCTCATCCTGAGGAAGTCCAGAGTATCGCACAGGCATATATTGATGCCGGGAGCGATATAGTTGAGAGCAACTCCTTCGGTGGGACAAGTTATAAGCTCAAAGAGTTTGGATTCTCCCAGGACAAAGTGGCAGAGTTCAACATTGCGGCTGCCAAACTGGCTAAAGCTGCCATGGGTGATAAAGGCTTTGTTGCGGCTTCTGTTGGTCCAACCGGACAGATTGTGGAAGACGAGGGTGGAAACGTCACCGAAGAAGAACTCTACAACGCTTTTAAAGAGCAAGCTGTAGCCCTTGCAGAAGGTGGAGCAGATGCTCTCTGCATAGAGACAATGAGTTCCGTTGCTGAGGCTGTTCAGGCGGTTAAGGCGGCCAAAGAGAATACAAATCTCGCTGTTATCTGCACATTTACGTTTGAACCTGGGGCACGGGGATTCCGTACTATGATGGGGATTGACCCGGCCACAGCATCGGAAGCTGCCATTGAAGCAGGTGCTGATGTTGTTGGCGCCAACTGTGGCAATGGAATCGATAATATGATTGAGATCACCAAACAGATAAGGGCAGTTGCCGGTGATACACCTATTTTAATCCACGCAAACGCCGGTATGCCGGTTCTCGAGGGTGACAAGACAGTATTCAAGGATACTCCGGAGCAGATGGCCGGTCGTGTGAAGGAGCTCATCGCCGCCGGAGCCAATATAATTGGCGGATGCTGTGGAACCAATCCTAACCACATTTCTGCAATGGCCAAAGCAGCCCGCACTAAAAGTTGCTGCTGTGGTTGCAACAAAGACTGATTTTTAATCTTGAGGCGCTTCATCCAGTGAAGCGCCTCAAGATCCTCCTCTTATTTCCTCCCAAAACCTCTCAAATTCCATCCATGTATAAATACTTGGTCGGCATTTCTGATCAACCTGGTATTCGTACCAGTTGCCGCTGGTTTTCCGAAATGGAAACAAATACTTGGATGAAATGCATCCCGAGTTGGTTATTGCTGCTTCGGGGTTTTGGGAGTACTGAGTTGTCACTGATACGCGTTCAACTAATTGTAATTATGCTGATTGTGGTTTTTACTTGTTTAGCATCTGCGGAAACAAGAAGCGCTAAAAGCAGTGGTGTTATATATACAGGGGGATTCGTCCAGGTTCCGGGGCAAGCTAAGTCCAAAATGATAGCGACACTGAGTACAGACACGGATCCGGTAGACGATGACATAACCCCTCCAGTCGTTACTTTTGATTTACCTGCGGTTTGGGAGACCACATGTAGTGGTCAGCCAACTATTCACATCTCCGGAACAGCTACAGATGACACCGGCGTTGTCTCAGTAGTATGGGAAAACCAGGAAGGAGATACGGGCACTTGTACTGGTACCGATTCCTGGAGCTCTTCACAGGTAATACTCGTGGAGGGTGAGAATCTGGTGTGTGTGACTGCTGTAGATAGTGCAGGCAACGTTGGGGCTTCCTCTGTACTTATAACCTATAACCCAAATGGACCGACGGTAACTATAACTGTTCCAACTACCGGATCTACATACACGACTCCAACCCCCGTATCATCTCTAGCGGTCAGTGGAACTGCATCGGGAGACCGTTCTGTGACTCAGGTTACCTGGAGTACGGTTAAGGGAGCGTCAGGCACCTGTACCGGAACTGACACTTGGTCTATAGCCAGTGTACCTCTGGAGATTGGCAATAATACTCTGCTTGTAACTGCGACAGATAGTGCAGGGGAGTTTGGCAGCAAGACACTAAATATTATAGTTCCAGATCAGGTTGCACCCTCAGTGACTATTGTATCACCGACATTGGCTAAGGCTCCGCTGCGTATTGGAGCATCTGTTCCGGTTTCAGGTACTGCCTCAGATAATACATCTTTGAAACAGATTACCTGGGCAACAGACAAGGGATATAATGGCACTTGCACTGGCACAAGTAATTGGAGTATCAGTCAGCTGCCTTTGGAGATAGGTGATAATCACCTTACAGTAACTGCTACGGACGATTGGGACAATGTAAACACGGCGCAGTTGACTATTACCAGACAACAGACCACTGTAGCTAGTGCGTGGCTTGGCCTGACCATTGCTGCTCTGCCAATGGTTCCTGATATTGCAGATGCCAAAGAGGCTGTTGGGTTTATTGCGAACAGCTGGGCGAGTTATGATACGGATCTCGGTATATACCATACATATCCGGATGTTGCATGCTGGTTGCAGCCAAAAGAAAACACTCCGGGTCGTGGATTCTGGGGTGCATTTGCAACAGGAACACCGGATCCTCTAGGGTACGCAACCCCTCTTGATAGCCAGGTTACCATACACCTGTATCCAGGTTGGAACATTGTCGGGAACCCTTATAACACAAATCTCAATTGGGAACCGGATCGAATAAGAGTAAGAGTAACCGGGACATCTGTGTGGGCATCTATGTCTAGCTCTTCAGACAGTGTAAGAGATTATGCAATTGGCTGGCAGCAGGATGCTTCAAATCCACTTACCGGTGCATACTATCCTATAGCTGCTGACACTTCAGATGGGGTGCTGAATTATATGGCACCGTGGAGAGCTGTTTGGATTAAAGCGTTCGAAGAGTGTGATTTGATGTTCCCTCCCCCCGGAGATCCTCAGTTCTGAGTCTGCATTGACAATGCAATCTCATCTGAATGAAGTGAAGAATCAGTGCATCTTAAAAGTCTTGTTGAGAACACTAATTCTTCACTCCATTCGGCATAGCATTCAGTTGTACAGTAAACCGCACATCAATACCTTCTGATCATATAAACCTCATCCATTCCAGCTGGCTTTTGAGATGTGCTTGATATTAACGATTAGAATGATTATACGACATATATTATGATCAGAAAATACTCCTCCTGCATCACACTTTGTGTTTGTCCACTTAGATTCAAGTTTTAATTGGATCAAAAGACTGCTTTGAAGTATTTTTATGCATTAGGTTGTTTATCGTAATGTATTTCCTCTAGGTTTTACGTTTTTCTATGCTATTTGCCAATATCAGGGTAAAAACTGAGCGCAAATATGCCGATGATCCTAATGGATATATTCTGAATAGCCTCATTACAAGTCAATTGTCAAGTGTTTTGCTTGCCTGGTCAGTGATGGCATTATCAGCTGATTCACTTCTGGATGGCTTCAATGAGGCATTTGAATTTCTAAATTATGATCTTATTATTGAATATGCCGATCAATATATATTGAGAGAAGATACATGTTGGTTGCATAAGTGGTCACTCTCTGATGAGTGAACTTGTGAAAGGATGGTAACCGATGAGCTCTGAAATGGATATGTCGGATCTGCTGGGAGTGTTTCTTGAGGAAGCTGAAGAGCAGATTCAACGTTTGGATAATGGAATACTTCACCTGGAGAGAAATCCGAACGATTTGGATATGATCAAGGAAGTGTTCCGTGCAGCACACACGCTCAAGGGTTCCTCCGCAACTATGGGGCTCACACCAATTGCTGAGCTTACTCATGTCATGGAGAACTTGCTGGACCTGCTCCGTGCAGAGAAAATGCAGGCGAATCCTGAGATTGCTGATTTACTGTTAAGTGGAACCGATGCTTTGCGCACACTGATTTCGCAGGTTTCACAGGGAGTTCCAATGGATCTGGATACTCAGCAATTGCGAGATGCGCTCAAGGCAATGTGCAGTGGGGATAGTGTAAAAGCGGCATCTTCTGTGGTTGTACCGACGGTTACTGAAAGCCAAACCGGATTTGATGGGCCGGAAGGCAGCTGTCGATTGCGTGTGAAGGTTGCTGATGATTGTTTGATGCCTTCAGTCAGAGTGTTTATGGTTCACAACGCATTGGTTGGGTTGGGGGAAGTTATCTCCAGTGATCCGGCTGAAGAAGACTTGGACGATATACAGCCTGGAGCTATAGTAACTATTGTTATAACTCCGATTGAAGGTGTTGAATCCGTCACTCATGCGATTGGTCAGCTTGCTGAAGTCAGCGTATTGGATTGTATACTTTCAGGTGGAGAATATGTAGTTGACAGTTCTGCCCTGGTGGTGGATAGTTCGCAAACTGAATCAGTTACTGCCGTGGAGACCCCTGTGAATGCAGGTAGTCCAAAAACTGAAGCCAAAGGAGCGAGTGAACAACCTGCGAAAGCCATACAGACAGTGAGAGTCGGTGTTGATCGGCTTGATAGTTTGATGAACCTGGTTGCTGAGCTTGTTATTCATAGAACTCGCATATCTCAGATTGAAAGTGACATGTCCTCAAAATACGAGAAAGAGGAACTTGTCCAGGGATTAGCCGAGACTGCTGCTCATATCGGACGGGTCGTGACTGAACTTCAAGAACATATAATGAAAGTCAGACTCTTACCGGTTGAACAAGTATTCAACAGATTTCCTCGAATGGTACGTGACCTGGCCCATAAAGCTGGTAAAGAAATTGAATTTGTCATGCTTGGACAGGAGACTGAGCTTGATCGATCCATTCTTGAAGAGATAGTTGACCCAATAACCCACCTCCTGCGTAATTCCGTAGATCATGCGACAGAAATGCCTGATGAGAGAGTAGCTTTGGGCAAACCTCGCAAGGCTCGAGTAGTTTTAGCAGCCAGACAAGAAGAAAATAGAATTATCATTGAGGTAGAAGACGACGGAAAGGGAATAAACATTGGTAAGGTAAAAGAGGCAGCTCTTAAAAAAGGTGCTACCAGCCAGGAGCAGATAGAGCGAATGAGTGATGATGACGCTCTTCAGCTCATTTTTGCTTCCGGTGTCAGCACTGCAGAGAAGGTTACCGATGTTTCCGGACGGGGTGTTGGTATGGATGTTGTTCGCAGCAACATACAAGGTCTCTCCGGCAGTGTGGGGGTGCATACCGAAGCGGGTAAAGGTTCAAGATTCAAGATAAGCCTCCCTCTCACGTTGGCTATTATCCAGGCACTGGTAACCAGTGTAGATGAGAGAGTTTATGTGATTCCGCTTTCTGCGGTTGTAGAGACCTTCCGTTGTGATGTTTCGGATATCAGAAGTATTGATGGGCATCCAGCGATTAACTTCCGTGGTTCTGTACTTCCTTTAGTGAATCTTGGTTCTATGTTCGATCGGACAGTTAAGGCTGATCATTATGATGTTGGATCCAGCACATTTGTAGTAGTGAACACCGGGGCCTCAAAAGTAGGCCTGGTTGTCGATAAGCTTATTGGTGAGCAGGAAGTTGTAATTAAACCGTTAGGTGCGTTTTTTGGAGACCTGCGGGGAATAGCCGGCGCCACTATTCTGGGTGATGGTAGAGTGGCTTTGATTCTGGATGTTGTTGGTGTCGGTGCTTTACTCAACAAGAGACGTTTTGATAGAAGCAAGTTTGAGACTTTAGCTGTGGAGGTATAGGCCGGTGGAGTTATCTGGGCAACAAACGAATCCGTCCGAACAGGATTTTATATCGTTCAAACGGAAAATCAAACTATTTTGTGGACTAGACTTGGAAGCATATAAACGTCCACAGATGGAAAGACGCATTCGAGCGAATATGGACAAGTGTGGAGCCAGGTCATTCACCGATTATTTCGCCTTAATGCAAAAAAATAATCAGCTATTTGATGAGTTCATGGATAGAGTAACTATCAATGTATCTGAAGTATTTCGCAATCCTGAGCAGTTTGACGTGTTGAAAAGCAAGGTGCTGCCGGAATTGGTCACCAAGTTTGGAAACCTGACAATATGGTCAGCGGGCTGCTCATGTGGTGCTGAGATATATACTCTGGCCATCCTCCTTGATGAGGTTGCCCCTAACAGACGGCATACAATTCTGGGGACAGATATTGATGAACGAATGTTGGAAAGAGCATCTAAGGGGATATACTTTCCTCATGAGATGAAAGCAGTCAGTAAGGAGCGTATCTCAAAGTATTTTAATGTGCTTCCCGATGGAAATTTCCAGGTGAATGCTTCACTTAAAAAGAATATTTCATTCAAGAAACATGATATGCTCCGGGATCCATTTCCTGCACGAAACGCTTTGGTAGTGTGCAGGAATGTAGTAATATATTTCACCGATGAGACGAAGAAAGTCCTGTATTCGGGATTCTTCGATTCGCTCTCAAGCGGTGGATATTTGTTTGTTGGTGGAACAGAGAGAATTTCAAACTACGACGATATTGGTTTCGAGAACAAGATACCATTCTTTTATCGAAAACCATTGGGAAACTGAGGAGGATTAGATGGCTAAACGTATTCTTGTTGTAGATGATGCCATGTTCATGCGGGCTACGGTGAAACGAATACTTGAACAGGGTGGCTATGAGATAGCTGGTGAGGCTGAAAATGGCGAACTGGCTGTGAGACAATATATGGAACTCAAGCCGGATGCTGTCCTGATGGATATCACGATGCCTGTACTAGATGGAATATCAGCTGCAAAGGCGATACTTCAAGCGGATCCAAAAGCAATAGTGCTTATGTGTACAGCTCTGGGTCAGCAAAACCTGGTGATTGATGCAATCAAATCAGGTGTTAAAGACTATATCGTGAAACCGTTCCAACCGGAACGAGTGATCGAAGGAGTTGGCAAAGCTCTGGGGGTGTAGATCTGAGGAGACTAGGACTACCCGAACGAGAAGTATTAGTTATAGCGGAGGATTCGCATGAAAGCGGAACATATGGAGCCTTTTGTTAGCGCTGCATTCAGTGTAATGCAGATGCTTACCGGTGACGTCCCGACAAGAGGGTCGTTGTCACTTAGAACAACCACATTTACTAGTGAACAAGTGACCATAATGGCGGGTGTTAATGGGGATGTGGAAGGTATGGCGATGTATGGCATGTCTACTGAGACTGCTAAACAGATAGCTGGAGCCATGATTGGTTCTGAAGTTCCCAAATTAGATGAAATGGCAATGAGTGCCATATCTGAGTTGGGAAATATGATTACAGGAAATGCCACAACTCTTATATCTCAGAAAGGGTATGATGTCGATATCACTCCTCCTTCTGTGATTCGTGGAGAGCAGGTTGAAGTAAGTACAAGAGTACCTGCTATCGTTGTGCCAATGAATACCCAGTTTGGAAAAGTCGAGATAAACGTGGCTCTTGCAGAGAATACTTCTGCATCGTCCAAAGTGGCTTGATGCCGATCAGAAATAGGACTGAAGGATAAATGGCAGATACACTCAGCCAAAATGAGATCAATGCTCTAATAAATTCGTATCAGACGAATACGATGGAGGATGTCTCAGTAGCTTCCGTAGGTAAGCAGGTGCGGGTATACGATTTTACACGCCCTGATAAATTCTCCAAGGAGCACCTTCGGGCACTGAATGTAATCCATTCGAAACATGGGGCGTTGTTCGCAGCGGCTCTCGGAGCAATGATTCGGGTAGGTACACAAGTTGATCTACTTGCTGTTGATCAACTTACCTATCGAGAGTACTGTGCTTCTGTGCCTTCAGGGACAATGTTTGTGGAAGTTGCAATGGATCCGTTGTCGGCCACAGCGTTGTTTGAGTTCAATCCTGCATTCGCTGCGACATGTGTGGAATTGCTGACAGGTGCGACTGGTGTAGTTCATGCAACTACAAATGAGTTGACGGAAGTCGACTGTGCAGTTATGAGGCCGGTGATTGACATTGCGTTGAAGAAATACACTGAGGCATGGTCCTCGTGTGTATCACTTACACCACGTACTACTAATGTTATGATTGGTGTTGGGACACAGCAGGTTCTGCTACCTGCTGAGCCTGTGTTAGTTTGTGGATATGAAATAACCATGGGTGAAATGGTCAGTATGCTCAGCATTTGTGTGCCTGCATCGGCTATCGAACCTATTCTGCCTGCATTAACACTCGGTCGGACTCTCAATTCATCGAGCCAGAAAGTCGATGGATTGGACAAAAACCTGAGACATAACTTTGAAGCAGTGAATTTACAGTGTAAGGCTATACTAGGAAGATCAACAATAACATTGCAGGATGTTTTGGAATTGCAGGTCGGAGATGTTATTAAACTCGCCAACCGTGCTACCGAACCAGCTGAGTTTTGGGTGGAGAATCTTCCGGCATTCAACGGTTGGGTTGGAACAGCAGGTCAAAATCTGGCACTGCGGATAGATAGTAAAATCACTGATTATGATTTCTAGTGCCTTTGGTATTGCATAGGCCAGGATGTAGTCCGGACTACGTGGTATAAATCGCACCTATATCAAGAATATTTTAGATGTTTAGTGTTTGTAAATGATGCAATGGTAATATAAACAGTCATAGCATTGTTCCGCAAGCTGATAAGGAGTTAACATACATGGCCACATCGTCAGGTTCGAAAACAGACTCCAGATTGAGCAGTTTTCTAACTGCTGCCAAGGCCGGAGTTCAAAAAGCCAGTGAAGCTATACGTGTAATGTCGGCCAGTGCGATACACCTGGAAGTCATTTCCGCAGGTATTGCACCAACAGCGAGGCTTTCTGAGGTTGCAGGCAATCCGGAGGACCTTGTAGTTGGAGTTTACCTTTCAATTGAGGGTGATATTCCTGGTCATGCACTGCTGGTTTTAGGCTTTGATAGTGCTTTGGCACTGGTTGATATTCTGACAGGACGCCCTCTGGGAGCTAGCAGACACATAGATGAGATGGAGAGTTCAGTTATGCAGGAGTTAGGCAATATAGTTGTCTCCTCTTACCTTAACGCTCTATCGGATTACTATGGCAAGACACTAATGCCGAGTCCACCTACTGTCGTAGTGGATATGGCTGCTGCAGTCATAGATAGTGTATTATTGAATACCGGACACTTCGAAGATGACACAATAAGTATCGTGACTCGATTTGCCGGAAGTAAGCGTGCTATCCGTGGCTTCTTCCTATACATACCTGAGATAGTAGATTAAGAAAGCAGGAGGTGGCAGCCGTGGATGACGGAATTGCAAGAATGGGTGAGATAGTATTTAGTAGCACAGGGACGCCGGTTCTGCGTGCTCTCGGTCTTGGGTCATGTATTGGGTTGTGCGTTTTTGATCCCGGGACAAAACTGGCCGCGATGGCACACATAATGCTTCCGGAATCGAGAAACAAGGAGAACCCCGAACTTGGGAAATATGCGGACACTGCTGTTCCTAAAGTCATTGCAGATATGGTGGCAAAAGGAGCATCCAGGAGCCGTTTAAGAGTAGCTATTGCCGGTGGGGCGCAGCTGTTTGCATTTGCTGGTGCAACGGATCGTTTAGATGTTGGAAAACGCAATATTGAAGCGGTGAAAGTAGCCTTAAAAGGATGTCAATTGAAACTTGTTGCAGAGGATGTTGGAGGTAAGACTGGTCGGACAGTTACCATGGATTCAGCAACTGGTGAGATTACTGTCAGGCAGGTTGGCGGAGTTGAACGACCTCTGACCAGATTGTCCTGATCAAGATATATTCGCAGCAACACGGTCTATCACATAGCAACCGGGTTGTTAGCATATTCTATTATACGGATGCGTAATACCTACCATACAAGGCTGCAATCTTCAGCATCAGGTTACGTATATATTTTTGTATGACTGGAGGTCGATATGCCTGGATCTAAAGTACGTGTGCTCATAGTCGATGATTCGGTTTTTGCCAGAAAAGTGGTTTCAGATAATCTGCTGAGCTCCCCGGATATAGAAGTCGTTGGTATAGCCACAAACGGCGTTGAGGGACTTGCTAAGGCTAAAACTCTGCATCCGGATGTAATAACAATGGATGTGGAGATGCCGGAGATGGATGGTATTTCCACACTCAAGCGAGTGATGGCTGAATGTCCGACTCCTGTCTTGATGTTGAGTTCACTCACTGTAAGCGGGGCAAAGGAAAGCATCCAGGCGCTCCGGTACGGTGCTGTAGATATAATGGCAAAACCGCACGGTAGTCATAGCATTGGCCTGTCTCTATTAAGGGATGAACTGATTGCCAAAGTATTAGCAGCTTCCAGAGTCGATGTAGCCAAACTTGCTGCTCCTCAATCCGGACCTAATAAACCAAAAATACGAACCAATACATTTGCGGGTCCATATGCACCTGTAGTTGCTATAGCTTCATCGACCGGTGGGCCAAGAGCTTTGAGAACTTTGATTCCCGGACTGACTAGCGATGCTGGAGTTGCATATGTTGTTATTCAACATCTACCGGAAGGATTCAGTGGACCACTGGCGCAGGATCTAAACAATACCACTGATCTGAATGTTCGAGAATCGGAAGATGGGGATACTCTGAACCCGGGTGATTTGATTTTTGCTAAAGCCGGATACCATTGCGTATTCGACAAGTCAGGCAAGATCAACCTTGTTAAGTCTCCTCCATTGTGGGGAGTTCGTCCATCAGCAGATGTTACTATGGCATCACTTATTCCTGCATTCCGTTCACGAATGATCGGCGTTGTACTTACCGGAATGGGGAGAGATGGAGCCGACGGAATCAGGCTTATTAAGGAAGCTGGGGGTATGACTCTCTCAGAGCATGAATCAAGTTGTGTCGTCTATGGAATGCCCAGGGTTGCGTTTGAAACGGGATGTGTTGACATCGTGGCTCCACTGCAACATATGGCTGAAGCTGTGAATGCTGCAGTTGTTAAAGTTTCACGGGGAAGAAGTGCACGAAACGGCGCTGCATAATTGCCAAATCATACATCCATTGCATAAATAGTTGAATATTGTCTTACTGTTAAAAACGGCCTTGCTACCTGGCAAGGCCGTTTCTATCAATATATGGTAAGTCGAAGCTAATTGTAGCATTTATACACTAGCTTGCATTATTCATGATTGATTTAGCTTTTGTCCCTACTGCTGGCCAAAAGCAACGCTCGGTGAATAATGCAGGTTAGCAGGATTTGGATATCAGAGCTGATGTATCTTGATTACCTTGTCCAGTAGCAAAAGATACCACTTCATTCCTCAGTTTTCTTTGTACTTTGACATTGCCACAGTTTTGCGGAAGATTTGGCTCGAATACAAGTCCTGATTCTGTCAATCGCAGTCCCAGAATATTACGTGTAATTGCCAGGTATAGGCACAGCATCAACCCGTGATCATCTTGGTCTCCGTTTATTGCCAACCAATCAGATATTTTGTTGACGGATGCTTTTAATATCGCAGAACTGTTAATCATGTATCTAATAAAATCGTTTTCATGTTCACAAGAATGAGGGAAATGGACGAGGTTATTTGTACAGGCATTCTGACTAATCCCCGGTTGGAAAACTTCAATCGGTAGAGCAGAAGCCGGATGCAATGGCAGGGCTGCAGATATTTGGTGTTCGATATAGTACCTTAGTTCTCGCAAGCAAATATCTCCCAGTGTACAAATGGGAGTATCAGGATGGTGGACTGGAGTATCCAGGATTGCTCTATCTCCCGTTTCCAGCACATATTCTGCCGTTGCATACGGCAACCAGAGGGTTTCGTCTGGAGATAAGGCGGTAATGGATAATCCGTCTGATGAATACAAGCCTGTTGAGACCATTTTTCTGGCCATCTCCAACACAGCGTAACGTACCCCGATAGACAATTCCAACGAGAATGGCGATGCCAATCGGACTGTATCTACAATGCCCACTGTGGAGAAGATATCAGGCATTTTCCAGGTGGATAGCCATTCAGTCAAGAGTTCGTATGGCAGCCATGTATCCACAAGTGCATCAAATGCAGTATCTTCTGATTCACACTTTACTATCGAACAGACAGATTTCCATTCATTACGATTCTGGTTGAATGCTTCATCTATCCAAAGAGTACCCGGGTGATCTTCGACTGTTGACAATGCGATTTCAAAATTTTCAGCAATTCCAAAACAAAAACCAGTTACAGCTTCACCTTCAATAGGGATTTCCATTTCCAAAGAAAGACCTAGAACCGGGTTGTCGTCGACTTCCGGAGCAAATTTGCCAGTAACAGTCTTGTCCATGGAATAGAAATCTGATGAGCATGTGTGGTAGTACGAAGGCTTTACAGTCGATCCAAGAAACAGGATACCTTTCTCCAGACCCAGACCGCTTGATCCATTCTCCTGGCCCAACGCTATAGTTTTGCCTGAATTTGATACCAGCATCCTACCTGAGGCCGAACTGTGTGGGTTCACGCAGATATCAAGCGACAGTGCTCTCTCTTTGGCTGAGAGGTTTTGAATACAGATTTTCCACAATTCACACGTTTCCGTTGGACTTGTAGAGATAGTAAGAGTAGATGCTACTTTTGCATTTACTGATCGAATTGTTATTGAACCCGGCAGATAACGTACTGAGTATTCGTCGTGGTCATTCTTCGAAGCATATGTGAAGGGCATCCAGACCGAGTTGGTCTCCCTGTCTCGTATAGACCATTGTTTGCCAAGCGCGTCTGTGCTGGTCAATGACAGTTCTCCCAAGAAACTGAATCCTGACCCGTCCGGCGCCATCAGGACGGTGTAATCTGTATCAGTCGAGGCAATGCGAGACCCGAATGGACTGGGCCTGTCGAATTCTGATAACTCAAAAGCATGGTCGTTTTTACAGAATCGGCCAATACCGTAGTTGCCGATATCATCTTGTTTGCCCGAAAAGGCCAATGTAAGGTCCTCCGGATTTTGTGTATTAGCCCACATTATTCATGACTGACTCAGCTTTTGCCCCTACTACCGGTCAAAAGCGAAGCTTGGTGAATAAAGCGGGTCAATGGAAATATGGGGTTCTCCTGGCAATAAATGCTGATCGCATCTGTTTTCAAAAGAACCCTATATTATTAGTATCGGCAGAAAAGCCCGTTGACCTCATGTTAATAAGCGTAAAGCTGCTTATAAGGTCTGCTACTGAGTGGGGTGAGTTTCTTAAAGCTCTGGACTGTGATACCGGACATATCCTTCTCAAAGAGTCTGGCATATTCCTCGATATACTTCCGGATCAGCCCGGTGTCGTCTTCCGTTACTTCCGTAATACCAACACCTGCACCGAGTTGGTGGTCTTCAATGATACCGCGGATAAATATCTTCCCGCCATGCATACCAGTGCCAACATGATTTGCGTAATGCGCTTCATCTACGGCAAGGGTAAGACCCATAACAATGATTACACCACCCGCCATATATTCCCCAAGAAAATCCTGAGTAGTCCCACCGATGACCATTACAGGGCGCTTTTCCTGGTATTCTTTCATATGAATTCCTACACGGTATCCGGCGTTATCTCTGATGAACATTTCTCCGCCGCGGGCAGAGAAACCAGTGATGTCTCCGCCTCTCCCGTGCGCGATAATTCTTCCGCTGTTCATGGTGTTGCCTGAAGCATCCATTATGTTTCCATATATGTTAATGACAGGGCCATCAAGGAAAGCTCCCAAATCATTGCCGGGAGTTCCATATACATCTATCTGCAGTTTGGCAAGTCTCTCAGGAGACGTGGCCTGGTAAAGATTCGTCCCGATATACCGTTGACCGGTGACATTACGCAGAACGATATGCTCTGCACCTTCTTCGACTGCTTTGCGTATCTGAGCATTCATTTCTTTATAGTAGACGCCAGTGGCGTCGATTTCACAAGTTTGACAACAAGTCATCTAGTTTCTCCTATTCCCCGGCGGCCTTGATGTTCAGTATGTCGAGTTCTGTCTTTGTCAGGCCGATGCCTCTGAGCTGGCTTCGACTTCCACGCAGGCTCTCTATTGAGTTGATACCCATACCGCCCAGCATCTCTTTGATCTCATGTGACCAACCGTTTATCAGGTTTACCAGTCTCTGTCGGGTGATATCCGGGTTAACTCGTTTGGCCAAATATGGGTCCTGAGTAGCGATACCCCAGTTACACTTACCTGAATAACATTTCTGGCAAAGGGTGCAGCCGGCAGCTATCAGAGCTGATGTTCCGATATATACTGCATCTGCTCCAAGAGCTATGGCTTTGACTATATCTCCTGCATTTCTTATACCACCACCTGATATAAGAGTGATCCTGTTGCGAATTCCTTCGTCTCTGAGTCTTTTGTCTACTGCAGCCAGAGCAAATTCTATAGGCAATCCAACGTTGTCCCTGATAATCTTAGGAGCTGCTCCAGTGCCTCCTCTAAAGCCATCTATTGCTACAACATCAGCACCGGCTCTTACGATTCCGCTGGCGATTGCAGCTGCATTGTGCACGGCAGCTATCTTAACTGACACAGGCACCCGATAGTTTGTTGCCTCTTTGATTGCATAGATCAGCATCCGAAGGTCTTCAATCGAATATATATCATGCTGCGGGGCAGGGGATATTGCATCGGTGCCCATAGGGATCATCCTGGTCAATGAAACCGACGCACTTACTTTCTCACCTGCAAGGTGTCCACCGATACCCGGTTTTGCTCCCTGGCCGATTTTGATCTCAACCATTCTGGCAGCATTCAAATAATCCGGATGCACACCGAATCTACCTGATGCTACCTGCACGATGGTGTTGTTTTTATATTCATAGAAATCCGGGTGCAGTCCGCCTTCACCCGTGTTATACATCGTTCCAAGCTCAGTGGCAGCTTCTGCAATTGCTTTCTGAACATTGTAACTGATTGCTCCATATGAAATTGCGGAGAACAGAATAGGAATCTGAATCTCTAGAGCTGGAGGCATCTTCGTGTCGAGTTTGCCGTCTTTGACCCGTACATTGTCCGGTTTAGCGCCTATGAAAGTCCGCAGTTCCATTGGCTCACGCAGAGGGTCGATGGACGGGTTAGTTACCTGGCTGGCGTTGATAAGCATTCTGTCCCAATATACCGGAGCTGCTTTATCATTTCCTGATCCAGTTAGAACCACACCGCCGGTCTCTGCCTGGCGATTGATGTCCTTTACATGCTCCGACGACCAACTTCCATGCACTCTGTACTGAGCAGGATTTGGTTGAATAACAATGGCATCTGTCGGGCACATTACTGCACAGCGATGGCATCCGACACAGTTTTCTGGACGGTGCTTGATGACGTCTTCTTCTTCATCCCTGTAGTGTACATCGAATGCACACTGACGCACACAAACTTCGCACTTGATACATCGATCATAATCTCTATCAACTGCAAACTCTGTCAGTCTATTTGACCTTATTTTGAAGTCACTTGCTTTTCGCTGGAGTGGCTTTGATTTATCTGTCGTGTCTATTTTTATATCCGGCACGGTATTTTCTCCTTGCATCAGATGACGGCGAAATCGTAATGCCTCTTCTTTGAATCTTCAGGACTGGGCAGAGAACCGATCTTGCCAATTACCGGCAGGCCACCCATAGGTGTCCATACCAGGTCCAATTCCGGTTCAATAAGCCTTATAGATGCTTCCTCGGATGAGAAAAACAGCTTTGTCCCTTTAATAGCCGCAGTCAAAGGACGCAGTCTGATTCTGTCTGTGAGGGCTATCATATACTCATGATTTGCAACGACTATGCCAAATGGCCCGTTCATCAAGAGACCACCGTATGTTGATCTCAAGGCTGTATGCAGTTGTTTTTCATCGCTGTCCATCATATCAATCTCGCTCCAAAGCGGTGGAGCTACTATCTTTGCGAAAATCTCAGGGGACAATCCCTGCTTTCGCATGATCAGGTCGATTGCATAAGCCAATACTTCGGTATCCGTGAACATAGTGCACTTATAGCCGACAGTTTCCAGCCACGCTCTGTTGGCGCCGTATGAGCTTAATTCACCGTTATGGACAACTGTCCAGTCCAGCATAGAAAATGGATGTGCTCCGCCCCACCAAGCCTGGCTGTTGGTAGGGAAGCGGCCATGCACCGTCCACGTGTAGCCTTTATAATCTTCCAACCTGAAGTACTCAGCGATCTCTTCCGGGAAACCGACTCCCTTGAAAACACCCATGTTTTTACCGCTGGAGAATACAAATGAGTCCTCGATCTCGTCATTTATCTGCAGAACGAGTTTGACTATATAATCATCATCGCTGAGTTCGTCTCCTCTGTCCGATTTCGGGTAAACGAAATACCTGTATATCATCGGCTCATTAGTGATTCCCTCTGTCTTGCGGGTTGGGACTTCCTGTGAGTTTTCAACTTTGACTTCACTCTGCAGGAACTGTTCGGTATAATGGCGTCCCTGCTGGCTTGCAAACATAATATGCAGAGCGTAACAGTCTGCAAAATCAGGATAGAGTCCGTATACTGCAAAGCCTCCACCAAGTCCATTTCCACGGTCGTGCATATTTGCTACTGCTTTGAAAGCTGCTTCCCCGGAAATTGGTTTTCCGCTGGTTTCCATCATTCCAAAGATAGAACAAGCTGAGATCACTTTATCTTCCCCGTAGGGGTTATTTACCTGTGAAAGGTTTTTCAAGCCCAGTCCCTCCCAGCGCCCTGCAGTCTGTCCATTACCATCTTCTTGGGCATATCAATCAACCCCAGATGTCCCTGGAGCAGTTTATCGATCATATCGTCAACAGGGACACCAGCACGCATCATGCCAGTCATCAGGCCTGCTCTCTCAACATCACCGGTTACAATCAGACCCATCAGTTTGCCTTCTTTGACAACGATGCGGCGATAGTTAGCGCCATCGAGTGATGTGTAGACTTTATAATCTTCTTCTTCCGGTTGGGTCGCGAGTCCAGCGGACATGAATGGTTCACCAAAGAAACTTACAGAGTTTACGCTCATTCCTATGTTGTAGGTAGTCTCTTTGCCCAGCATGTTCAGCCCGGCAACCCTACCACCGATGTATGCGTTTGGTAGAATCGGCAGTACCCGGTTGCTTCCGGTCAATGGATCGTAAGCTTCTGCAATATCACCAGCAGCATAAACGCCCGGAACATTGGTCTCCATGAAACGGTTAACAAGTATCCCACGGTTAATTTTTACGTCTGAGCCTTTTACGATCTCAGTCCGTGGCTTGACCCCGACGGTCATGAACACTGTTTCACAGGCGATTTGTTCACCGGTATTCAAAACAACAGATGCAACATCATTGGAGTCGTCGGAGCCTTCTATGCCGGTTAATTGAACTCCGGTCAGTATCTCTACTCCGTGTCCTTCCATTGCTTCTCTGACCAGACCAGAGGCTGTAGGGTCAAGGTTCATAGCCAGGACTCTGTCTGCCATTTCGATGACTGTGACATCGTGGCCCATATAAGCCAGCGCTTCAGCTGTCTTAAGACCAGTCAAACCACCGCCGATAACAACTGTCTTCTGGGTGTGAGAAAGCCAGCCTTTGGCGCGCTTGGCGTCCTCCATTGTGTTCATATAGAATACGCCTGGCCGGTCAAGACCAGGAACTGGTGGCTTTATAGGCCCACCGCCAGCAGCCAGTAGCAGCTTCGAATACCCTACAATTACTCCGTCATCGAGGGTGACTGAAGAGTCCCTATCGTTGACTTGCACAACTTGCTTGCCCAGGATCACATCTACATTATTTAAAATGTAGAAGTTCAGTGGACGGTAGTATGTGTTCTCTTCCGTTACTTTACCTGACACATAGTATGTGATTAGAGGACGAGAATATGTATGTTCGGTCTCATGAGCGATTATTCCGATGGTGCTGGTTTTGTCGAGACTGCGTATAGCCTCCACCGCGCCTACGGCAGCAGTCGAGTTACCGATCAAAAGAAAGTCGTATTTCGGCTGCGTGCTCATTCGTCATCCTCCTCAATTATCAGTGCATCATTCGGACAGTGTTCAACGCAGGAAGGGAAACCGCGCTCTTTGCACATATCACACTTCATTGCTGTTTTACCCGACCTTGGATCTCGCTTAACTGCACCATTGGGGCACATCAATACACAAGTCCAGCATCCTACGCATTTCTTTTCATCAACTGTAACAACACCAGTCTCCGGGTCTTTGGTCATGGCACCAGTGATGCATCCATAGACGCACAAAGGCTCATCGCACTGCCTGCACTGCAGGGCAAATGATTCACAACCGTGCTCTTCCAGTTCCACGCATGATGCTGTTTCCGTGGCTCCGGCAATGAATGCTTTATGTATATTCTTAGAGTCCGAGTGCTGTACTTTGCACCAGACCCTGCATAAACCGCACCCAATACAGACCTCGGGGTTGGCTTTAATTCTGAGCATAAATCCCCTCCGTGAAAAAATAAAAAGGCGCTCTGCTATATATGCAAAGCGCCTTCGATGGCAGTTACTATGTAACTTGATTTTGACACAACACTGCGTCCTATAAAAGCTACGCCGTGACCAGCACTGGTCAATATGTAACCTCAAAAATCAAAGCAATTCATCGCTCTAATTAGGTAAATTATACGAAATAACTTGGTAACAAGTCAAATTGCAATGGACAATTGAGAATTGATAATTGACAATGTGAAATGATAACTGGGTTGGTGATCATCAGGGGCTGTTGAAGTGAAGCCAGGTCTACATTATCAATTATCAATTACCAATTATAAATTGTCGCTAGATTCCCGATTCCAGCAGGTCTCCGGTTATTCCTACCAACTGGCGGAAGCGGTCTTCCAGGATTGTGCGGAACTCGAAACTGCCGCTGAAAAGGCCGTGAGCCTTGCCGGAGTGCAGGTAGCCATCGGATCCGCCATATACACACAGGCTGGTCATGAACTTTGGGCCGTAGACATAGTATTGGAGCATCACGTGTGCAGAGAGTGCTTCCCTGGTAAATGTTGTGCAGACACTTGGAGTGACAAGCACTTTGGTAAGCCCAACGTAGTCGCTGCCAATAGTGTCGATAAGTTTGAGCACAACCGCTCTTGTTAGTTTACTGAGTCTTCTGCTCTTCTTAGCTTTCGCATATATATCGGAGAGCATATCCAGGTAGGAGTGAAAGACAATAGATTCATCCTCATGCTGGTTCATTCGGATTAAAACAGGATAAAGCTTCATGCGTGCTTCAAGCACCAGAGCCAGGAAACAGGAAGCATCATCATATGCTGCCCGGACTACCGGGTCTATGATAGAATCTCTGCTGATAGTAGGAATAAAAGACGGGCGTTCGTATGTGACAAGGAAGTTGCGCAGGCACTCGTCAGCGTTTTTCAGCTTATCCAGACAAGCCCGACAAGCGCTCTCATACTCCCAGACCACAATCTGGTCCACACAGTCATCGGTAAAGTAATCCCGTATATCAGCACACTCCCTGAATCAATACTATATACTTCGCCAGAAGAGCCTTTGGCACCTTCAAGGGAAGGGAAGGAGAGGCTTCAGACTTCGGGCTTCAGGCTTCGGGAAAGAGGCTACAGACTTTAGACTTCAGGCTTTAGGAAGGGACTTGGGAACTGGGGTTTGATCGTTTACCGAAAAATGGGTTATTGGTCTTTTATGATAGATACTATATTCTATACAACCATTCCCTTCCTGAAGCCTGAAGCCCGAAGTCTGAAGCCTCCTTCCCCTCTTGCTTCTCGAAATCTCGAAGACTATACTGTATAGCAATCATCTAGTGTGCATTGGTGCGTTTGGAGGCTTGATTTGCGAACATTTTATCTGCTTTGTTGTGTGATATTATTGGCTTGCTGTATGTCCGTTGGTGCTGTGGAGAAGCCATTCAACTATATCCCAAACCCGCAGTTTGCGGGAACTAACGATGCTATTGTTGAGTGGGCAAACCATACGGCTTCGGGCAAGTGTGTGTTTACGCTTGTAAAAGGCGGAGGACCGGATGGAGCCAATGCTGCAGTTATAACCGGACTTGGAACGGACAGTGTAGGGCGGTGGTATGGGGATGCATCGGTCCTTGCCGGAGCAACATATAAATTTACCATTATGGTGAAAACTACAGCAGATGTATCCGGATGTATTGTTACAGGCTTGAATAAGGAACAGTTCTATACCAGTCCTGATAAGTGGACTGAGCAGACTACCAGCTTCAAAGTTCCTGTTGGGCAGATGTCCGTGCGGTTTCACTTGCAGCAATATGGAAAGGGAACTATCGAATATTCCGAGCCAGAACTTATAATGGTTGAGCCTCCTGCGCCTGAAACTAACACTTCTCCAGTTCCGGCAGTTGGGGGAGAGATTGTAGCAATAGTCACCCCTGAGTCTCCTGACCCGGTTGAGATAGGGTGCGCGCTGGAGACCCGCCGGATATTTATGGCGCTTACCGGCATGAATATACCAATTGTTACTGAGCCGACTTCCGGCAGATGCCTTTATATAGGAATCACTCCTAATGGAACCAACTATTCACGCCGACTGGCCAAGCTACATGAGGACGGGATTATACTTGATATCGATAAGAATGCGATCGTCTGCACCGGGGGAACTCCGTCAGGTGTATATAATGCTGTAGCTGAGCTCTACTATCGTATGGGCTGCAGGTGGATATGGCCGGGGAAGTACGGTGAGTGCCTGCCGGATAAGAGACCAGTTCCTTTTCCTAAGTCACTCAAGATTACATATAATCCTCCATTTGCCCTCAGAGGCGGAACTATGTGCCAGGTGGAGGTTGATGCTCCAAATAGTGTGAGAGGTGTGGATGTGGGTCAGTGGACCGATTGGGCTGCCAAGAATCACTATAACCGCGCGAAGAGTTGTTACACCTATACCTGGAACTACGGCGCTGAGCGTGCGTATGGATGGGAAGAGGTATCCGGTCACACAACAACCGAGTTCCTGATGCCATCCACAGAGTTTGCTGCCCATCCTGAGTGGTTTGCGCTCTTTAAAGGCAAAAGAGTCGGGATGCATCCGATCGGCACTACAGCGATGCCCTGTATAAGTAACAAGGAAGTCCAGCAGAGGTACATTCGAATTGCTCTGGAATACTTTGAGACCCATCCTAGAGCAAAGAGATTCTTTATTGGAGCCAATGATGAACCTTCATACTGGTGTGAGTGCGACGGATGCAGGGCTCTGGACCCACCGGGAACCGATATGTCCAAGAATGGAACTGACTGCCTGGAGATGACTGACCGCTGGATGTACCTTGTCAATCTGGTTGCTGCGGAAGTTCAGAAGAAGTATCCAGGCAAATGGGTTGGTGTTTATGCCTATGCCTCTACAAGGACACTTCCAAAGCGTGTGAAACCTTTGCCCAACGTGATGATCGAGTATACGCTTTGGGACAGGTGTTATAAGCACTCGTTCCTGGATAAGAAATGCCCGATCAATTCCCGTGGGGCATCGATGATACGTAAATGGAAGAAGATTGCTTCTGCTGTATCAATTTATGGTTATCTTGATTATGACAATCCGGGGATTCCTGAACCCTTCTGGATGCACGACAAAGGACTCTATAACGATCTATACAGGCTTGGTGTGAAGTACATCTCGGATGAAGTGGACACTGTTCCATCAGTCTCTCCTTTGTTGATGGGATACAGGACCAGGCTGCAGTGGGATTTGTCTGAGGACCCGGTAGCCTATATGAAGACATTCTGCAAGACAGCATATGGCCCGGCTTCGACTGATATGCAAGCGTTCTGGAACTTGCAGTGGGATGCTGTGAAGAAATCCCCGACTCCTGATCCGGTAACTAATGACATGGTCCGCTATAATCCGGAGATGGTGGCGAAGTCCTATAAAATACTGGACCAGGCAGCAGCGAAGGCGGATACGGATGATATAAAAGCCAGGATCGTACGGGCGCGGATGAGTATGGATATGGTCCGTCTTTATATGACTAAAGCCAAGAAAGATAATGAGACTTCGAAGTGGAACGAGTTCATGGATATCCGGTCAACTATACTCGATACCTCCAAGAAGTGGAACCTGCCGGTGGACTACTTCGCATACCAGTCACTCGGCAGTGGCTATGTAATGCCGACTGAGGCTCTGAATGGGCACAACCTTTTGGACCTGCCTATGGAATGGCCGTTCAAGACTGATCCGGAAAATAAGGGTGAGAATGAAAAGTGGTATGATCCTGCTTCGGATCTAAGCACGTTTAAGCCGATATCTGTGACAAAAACCTGGGAGGAGCAGGGATACCCGGGATACGATGGGTATGCCTGGTATATAACTGATGTAGTTATTCCTGAGACCAAGGATAAGAGAGTATGGCTGCTGTTTGGAGCAGTGGATGATTCCTGGACACTCTGGATAGATGGTCAATATATCACCAAGAGCACTGCTGACCCTGGAATAGTCTGGGACAAACCTGCAGCAGCAGACATTACCGGCAAATACACTCCCGGTAAGAAAGTAAGAATAGCAGTGAGGGTAGGGGATATAATGGCAGCCGGTGGAATGTGGAAACCGGTCAAGATAACGACGTCAAATTAGGGATTTGAATCGCGGATAGCGCGGAATGTCCACGGATTACGCGGAAATAACAAAACTATAGCTGGTAGGGGAGCCCCTCCGCGGGCTCCTTATACCCCGTATTCTGATCTTTATCTATATATTGGAGCATCATGCATAATCGAAAGACTAAAGAGATAGCAATTGCGTGTGTGGGAGTTGTAGTTATATTTACCGCATTCGTTGTGTGGATCAATATTGCAAATGCACCGGTAGTATATAATGCACCACCTCGTCCTGTTTTACCCAATCCTAATGCTTATGATACTTATGTTAGAGCAGCAAAAAGCCTTGTTTATACAGATAAGATCGGAGAAGCTAACCGGTATAACTCAGCGGAGAAGAAAGCCATTATTAAGGCCAATACAAAGGCTTTAAGTGTTTTTAGAGAAGGTTTGATCCAGGATTTTTCACTGCAGTTTCCTGACAGACATGTATGGCCTGAGTATGGACAACTGAGAGGTCTTTCTCGTGCGGTATCTTTGGAGGCGTTTGTCTACAAAGAGTCTGGTGAAAATTGCAGGAGTATGATGACTAGTCTTGATGGATTGGAGATGGGGATTGATACGGCTAAAGGTGGAAATCTTATAGCTGGCTTGGTTTCAATAGCAATCCAGGCAATAGTACGAAGAAACGTTTGGCCAACAGTCGATTTATTGAATCTGCAGGAAACATACAAAGCTATTAAAAGACTTGATGGATTAATTACACAAACAGTTTCTTACAAATCTGTAATGCAGATAGAAATGTATGATAGCTTATCTAGTTGCGAAGAGCTACTCAATTCAAGTGACTGGCGTAACCAGTTATCTCATCCTTATATGCTTGCCGGTTCTGGCACCAAATTCAAGGAGTATGCGGATCATGCATTGGAGTATACGAAAACTCTTGGTATGACCCGGCGAGGTTTATTTACAGGTATATATAACGACTACTCTAAACTGATTGCTGCATCTGATTTACCATATGCAGACTTTGTAATGGTGAAGATACCAGTATCAAACCAAATATCGGAGATGGTTATCCCTGATCTTGGACAATCACGTTTTAAATTTGAATATAACCGCTGCATGAATGACTTGCTGCTGCTTCAGTTGGCACTGCACGCTTACAAGCTTGAGCACAACAAATATCCAGTAAATTTGAGTGACTTTGCACCTGAATATCTCAAATTCATCCCGCTGGATCCTTTTTCCAGAGGTGCTAAATACAAATATAGACTTACATCTGATGGTTACACGTTATATAGTCTGGGACCTGATTTAAAAGATGATGGAGGGAAAGCAGCTTTTCATCCTGGATATCCCAACCGCTGGTTTGTTGACTATGAATCAAAAGGGGATATAGTAGCGGGTTATAATCAGTAAGGCCGCCTCTCTGAGGAGCAATAATGGAAGACCGAAAGAAGATGCAGAAAATCAGAGTTTGGGTGTGCATTGTGGTTCTGGCCGTTTTTGCTGCTTTGTGGTTTGGTATTACTAATGCTCCGGTGGAGTATAAGGCGCCTCCCAGGCTTACTTTGCCAAATCCTAATGCATACGATACGTATGTTAGGGCAGCCCAGAGCCTTGTATGCAAAGACCAGATATGGGAGGCGCTCTCCACTACGCCTGCCGCTGGTTCGGAGTTTCCTCTACTTTACAGGAATAGCAAGCCTTTACCTCCCGGAGTTCCAGCAGCAGGTACTTTGCATCGTTTGTACAACTCAGCAGAGAAACGCGCGGTTGTAAAGGCAAACGCAAAAGCATTGAGCATTTTCAGGGAAGGGCTAGGTCAGGACTTTTTACTGCCGCCACGCACGGATAGCAACACTCTCAAGCTGTCTGGGATCAGAAATGTCTCGTGGTTGGTTGCTCTGGAATCTATTGTACACAGAGAATCCGGAGAGAATGGGAAAGCTATGACATCTTGCCTGGACGGCATGAAAATGGCGAATGATATTGCTGTCGGTGGTAACATTTTTCCTGCTCTGGTTTCGGAAGCAATGCAAGTCGTGGTGCGCAATGAAGTTTGGGATATAGTTGATTCATTGAGCCTGACTGAAACACAAGAAGCCATTACAAGACTCAATAATATTATGGTGGAAGCATTTCCATTCAGGTCAATTATGATAGAAGAGAAGGACACTTTGCTGTCTATGTCACAGGAATTGTTGAACTCAAATGACTGGCGCAAACAATATGTGGCGTGGCCTCCGGCTTATGATGTTGTTCCAGATAAATACAGTCCTTATTACTGGTTGGAATATGCTGGAACTTTCAGGCAGTCCAGACGAGGGTTGTTTTTAAGTGTTGAGTCGGATATGGAAAAACAGATAAAAGCATCTGATCTATCTTATCCTGAGTATTGCAGGATGAATATTCCTGAATCCAACAAAATAACCCGGGAAATTTTCCCTGCATACAAGAAATTCCGCTTCAAATACGAATATAACCGCTGTATGAATGACTTCTTACTTCTCCAATTGTCATTGCATTCCTACAAGCTCGAGCATGGTAAATATCCTGCAAAGCTGGATGAGTTGGTGCCGAAATATGTCAATAATGCACCGATGGACCCCTTCGCTACTGGTGCTGAATACAAATACAACCGGACATCAAATTCTTACATCCTTTACAGCATTGGACCAGACTTGAAAGATGATGGTGGAAAAGCGATAATACATTCCTATAATCCTAAAAAACATTGGGTTAATGGGAGCGATATTGGGGACATTGTTGCTGGGTATAACATTTAGCATAGAGGTGCATAATGAATGTTGGTGTCAAAAGAATTTTATGTTTCCTGCTGCTAGTACTGGCTATAAATGGCCAAGCCGCAGATAAACCTGCCGGCTTAAATAGTTATCAGGTTATTATCTGGAGTGTGGGGGATATTCCTTCAAACAGTGAGCTGTGGTTCCAAAGGCTCAAAGAGACTGGGATTACTGCGAGTATGTGTTATCGGGGTACCAGCAGTGAGCCGTATACAAAATCCGGTCTTGGGTTTTATGTTGAGAACCTGGTCCCTGAGCTGTCATTCCAACATTCCCGCAAGAGCCTGTACGATGCTGACTATACAGGATATATTGCTGACCGGAGCACCTTTCATCTCATTCGCAAGCCATGCTTTGATGACCCGGCGTATTGGACCAAGGCAGAGGCTGAACTGATTGACCTGGTCAAACCCTATGTCGGAAAAGGAGCCTTGTTCTATAACCTGCAGGATGAACCATCCATCGGTTCTTATGCCAGCCCTATGGACTATTGTTTCTGTGACTACACGCTGGCTGCGTTCCGCGAATGGCTGAAACCCCGGTATAAGTCCCTGGATGTTCTAAACAATGAGTGGGAGACATCGTTTGCTTCCTGGGATCAGGTTAGACCAATGACGACCTGGGAGGTGAAAGCAAGGGAGAAGCAGGCTCTTTCTAAATCCACACCCGAGAATTACGCTCCCTGGGCAGACCACCGCGAGTATATGGACGATTATTTTGCTAAAGCAGTCTCCAGGCTTTCAGAAGTCGTTAAGCGATCTGAACCCGGTGCACTTGTTGGACTCGAGGGGCTGCAGATGCCGAGTGCCTGGGGTGGATACGATATGTGGAAGTTATCCAGGGTTCTTGACTGGTGCGAACCTTATGATATCGGCTGCAGCCGAAAGGTATTGCGTTCGTTTATGCCGTTCCGGGCACCTGTTATGTCTACTATATTTGGTGCTGACATAAACCATATCAAGCTCCAGCTCTGGAGCAGGTTGCTGCACGGTGACAGTGGATGCCTGATATGGGATGATGATGATAGCCGTATTATCGATAAAGCATCTGCTGATCTCACAGTGACTGCCAAAGGTCATGCGTTTGCGGAGATCTTCAAAGATATCCAACGAATAGCTCCACAGATAATGCCTGTTCCCAGAGTGCCCGCCAGGGTTGCTGTGCACTATTCACAGGCTTCGATACGTGCTCACTGGATGTTTGATTCACGTGAAGACAACGATACCTGGCACCGAAGGTTCTCATCCTATGAATCGCAGAACTCAAGGTTTTCTCAATTGAGAGAGAGTTTCGTCATGCTGCTGGAGGATATGAACGTACCTTGTGATTTTATCTCATATGATGACATCCAATCCGGCAAACTCGACCGCAAACACTATGATGTGTTAATTCTACCTCAGTCTACGGCAATGTCGGCTGGTGAGTGTGATGCAGTGCGCAAGTTTGTAAGCGATGGTGGGACAGTTATAGCCGACAATATGACAGCTACAATGGATGAGCACTGCAAAAGGTTAAACAAAGGGCAGTTGGACGATCTCTTCGGCATTTCACAGACTCTTCCAGTGTGGACTCCCGAGCCGGTGGGTGGCTTATTGAAAACAGATGGAACCGGGGTGGGGGTTTACGAGTCCGATTTGAAAGTCAACGGTGGAAAGTCAACACTGGCATCGGATAATGGCAGTCCGTGTGTAGTATCAAATAAACTCGAAAAAGGAAAGGCTGTATATCTGAACCTTAATATTCGCTCATACGCAACCGGCAGGTACGGAGCTGTTGGGCAGGCACTGCGGAATATAATCGATCCAATAGTTGGTGATGTGCATCCACAATATATAGTTCAGGATAAAACAAAAAAATATCCGATTGGGGTCGAGTGTATTGTGTTTCGCGAAAAGAAGTCTGATATAATTGCAATATTACATAACCCGGGATTCAGGGCAGATTCCCTCGGGGCGGTTTCGATGTTTGGAGAAGGAATGAAGGAAAATGCTCCTCTTTCACTGCTTCTTCCGAAAAAGATGAAAATCCGTGATATCGACTCCGGCAAGGTAATGGATGCTTCAGACAGGATAGAGTTTATATTGAGCCCCTGGGCACCTGTACTATTTGAACTTATTCCCATTTGACATAAACCAGCAGTAGTTTTCTGAGTGGAGGATGTCTGAAATGCGCCATGTTAGTTCTGACACTAAAACACTTGTCGCAGTTTGCCTGGCCGACCTGGTTACAACGTTGTATTTTATGTCTTGTGGAGCAGCAGATGAAGCAAATCCTGTCATGGCAGGAGTATTGTCGTATGGCGTATGGGCTTTTATTTCAGTCAAACTGTTGAGCTTTGTCCCATTTGTAATATTTATAGAGATTTACAGACGGAGCGAACCTGAAAGAGCGAAGTCCATAACCAAACTGGTCACTGTGCTTTATTTACTGATTTATATCTATGTTACGGTCTCCAGGAATTTCTACTAGAAAATGCTATGAGTGGGGTTGTTGAAAAAGTCGATAAAAACGCACCATCCAATTCCCCCTTTGAAGGGGGTAGGGGGATGTGAGTTGTGTGCCATTTGAAACCTTGTACACCAATAAATAACACGTGTGTCACATCCCCCTCGTTCCCTGTGTTCACGAGCCCTCTTCAAAAGGGGGAATATTTAACCATTTACTACGATCATATACTAATACATTGCCAGCGGCTTTATGTATTAGTATATGACTTTTTCAACAGCCCAGAGTTCAGGTTTGTTTGGGTTTAAAACAGACCCTGATCCAGCATTGAGTTTGCAACCTTCATGAAACCGGCAATGTTGGCGCCTGCTATGAAATTGTTCTCGAAACCGTATTCACTGGCAGAACTACTTACAGAACGGTAGATGCTCTGCATAATAGCTTTAAGTCTCTGGTCAACTTCTTCGAAACTCCACTGTAGTCTCATATCGTTCTGCTGCATTTCAAGCGCAGAAGTCGCAACTCCACCAGCATTGGCGGCTTTGCCAGGTCCAAACAGGACTCCTGCTTCAACGAACATATCGGCGCCATCCGGGGTTGTCGGCATATTTGCACCTTCAGCTACAGCAATTACACCATTATTAATAAGGATAGCTGCAGATTCTGCATCGAGTTCGTTCTGGGTTGCGCAGGGTAGAGCTATCTGACAGGGGATTGTCCATATCCCGTTGCATCCTTCGACATACTTTGCGCCGGGATGAAACTTTACATACTCGCTGATTCTCTTGCGTTCAACTTCTTTGAGTAGTTTAATGGTATCAAGTTTAATACCGTCAGCATCGTATATGTATCCATTGCTGTCAGACATAGCTACACATTTGGCACCAAGCTCTGCAGCCTTTTGAACTGCATAAATTGCCACGTTTCCGGAACCCGATACTACACAAGTTGCTCCGTCAATGCTCTTGCCTGCGCCTTTGAGCATCTCATCAACCAGGTATACAAGACCGTAACCGGTAGCTTCTGTTCTGACAAGGCTTCCCCCCCAGTTTATGTGCTTGCCGGTGAGGACGCCTTCAAAGCGGTTGGTGATTCTCTTGTACTGACCAAACAGATATCCGATCTCACGTCCGCCGACTCCGATGTCTCCGGCAGGGACGTCAGTGTTGTCTCCGATATGCCTGTAGAGTTCGGTCATGAAGCTTTGGCAGAAACGCATGACTTCATTGTTGGATTTGCCCTTGGGATCGAAATCACTCCCACCTTTACCACCACCAATAGGGAGAGTGGTCAGAGAATTCTTCAATACCTGTTCGAAGCCCAGGAATTTAACTATGCTCAGGTTAACGGTGGGGTGAAATCTCAGTCCGCCTTTATACGGGCCTATGGCGCTGCTGAACTCAACACGGTATCCGCGGTTAACCTGAACCTCTCCACTGTCATCCTGCCAGGCTACTCTGAACATGATCTGTCTTTCAGGTTCAGTTAATCTTTCCAGGATTTTGGCGTGCTTGAACTCTGAATGTTTCGCAATAACCGGCTTTAGGGATGTTAGGACTTCGGTAACAGCCTGAATGAATTCGGGTTGTCCAGGATTGCAATCTATAACTTTTTGTAATACGTTATCGACGTAGTTGTCCATTGTTTTCTCCATTAAAATCAAGAAGTCGGTATGGCACAGACAGACAGAGGCCCTCCTTATTGGCCTGAACTAATAAGGAGGGCCTCTATGCCCGCAACATAACCGACAACGCTGTCGTTAGTTTCCAAGATGTTACAGGAATATTTCGTGGTTGTCAACAGTGGAATATAAAAAACGAAATAATATGTTTCGAATATATTTCTGGAGTTTCGAAAATTATGGTGAATTGTAACTTGTCACGATGAAGACCAAGTGCAGTGCCTGAAACATATTATTTGCATCATGTGGTCAGTCTGGCCTGGATATATGTGTCCATATTTGCTCTCTCAGGGTTATGTTGTCATTCAAGTTATCGAAAATGTAGAAACACAGAAATTATTAACCGAAAAGTACTATCAAATGTAAGGTTGTATACCGATAATGTGTAGTAGTTATACTTACGATAAGGGTATAACATCAATATAGGTTAACCAGGAGGTGAAGTGGTGTATTTTGTCTTTGCGCTAATCTGTTGGGGTTTGGTTGGACTCTGGGGGAGTAGTTGGGCCAATGCCAAGACCGACATGCCCGCACACATGGTTGTGGTTAGAGTGCTAATGGGGCCATTGACATTGTTGATTGGCCTGATTACAAATTCTCTACCCAAATGTTGGGCGTGTGGAGAGTCATTGGAGGACACGGAGTCAAGTTGCCATCACTGCCACGCCCTTAGAGTCGAATAATCTCCAAAGATCCACTTCTTTGCTTTCAATTGGAGACTTGCTGAATCTCTGGCAGCAAGCCTGCCTTGATATTTCTGCCGTTCATCTATTTCATCCGGCTTACTAATCTTCTCCTCTTGTATTATGCTTGATCCTACCTTTATTTTTTACCTCACATGTACTCCGAATACGCCTTGCTCAAAATAATTGCCCTTCTAGTAAAAAATATTCCAAATATTTTTTTACTACTATTGACTTCTCATGAATATAGGGGTAAACTACATAAACAGCCAAATGGTGACTTACATGGTACTCAATGGAGAGAACTGGCTGAAATGACCAATTCCTGATGTTTGACTGGATGATTTCTGGATTCCAGCAGGATACTTTTTAGTAAGGCTTACGGAGCAACCAATGTTCGGTGGAACATATACTCACTCTCTGGACCCGGCAGGCAGATTCATAATGCCTCACGTCTTCAGGACCAGCCTGGGACCGGAATTCTACATCACCAAGGGTGTGGGTTGTTTGTGTGTTTTCACGGATGAATATGCAAAAGGTATGGAAGAACAATTGCGCTCCCTCGGCAGCCCACTAGAAATCCTGCTGAATCCCGATATAGCCCGGCTTCACAGGCACTTTTTCTCTGATATGGTTAAAACAAAAGCAGATAGCCAGAATAGGGTTCTGATAACACCAGAGCACCGGAAATACACCGGTATCGATACTGAAGTCACTATCTGTGGATGTGGACAATATATAGAACTCTGGTTCCCTGAGGCTCTGGAAGCATATAGAGTGGAAAATGAGAGCACTGACAGTCTGATATTGGCGGGTAGTTTGCTCCTTGACCGCTCGAAAGGCAATTCCGATGTCGGAATACCATCAACCAGTTCTAGTAGATGAAGTTGCATTTTGGCTGAATCCGACTCCCGGAGGCATATACATAGATGCTACTCTGGGTGGAGGCGGACACAGTGAAATGCTGCTGGAGAAAAGCAGTCCGAAAGGAATAGTGCTGGGAGTTGATAGAGACTCTGAAGCACTGGAATATGCATCGCAGCGCCTGGCACGTTTTGGTGAACGCTTTACAGCCGTCAAAGGCAACTTCAAGGATATTCCTAAATTGCTTGTGGAGTATTCAGGGAGAGTCAATGGATACTTGATGGATCTTGGTGTTTCATCACACCAGTTGGATTCCCCCAGGGGCTTTAGTTTCATGCGGGATGAGCCACTGGACATGCGGATGGATACTGCCGATGACATTCCTACGGCAGCTGATGTAGTCAACACATACACAAAGGATGAGTTGGCTACGATTCTGAGGGAGTACGGAGAAGAAAAACACTGGAACAGACTGTCAAATGCCATTGTGAAAGCACGACAGCTGCACCCTATCCGTACTACCGGAGAACTGGCGACTATCATAAGAGACGATGTGGGAGGGTTCTATCGAAAAGAACCGATTGACCCTTGCACTCGAAGTTTCATGGCTATCAGGCTTGAAGTTAACCAGGAACTTGATGCGATCCGATATGCTATCCCTGGAGCAGTTAAAATGCTGGCTCCTGGCGGCAGGCTGGTTGTTATTAGTTTCCATAGCCTGGAAGACAGAATTGCAAAGACTGAGTTTCGCAGACTGTCAGGTAGATGTCAGTGCCCTCCGAGGGCACCGGAATGCCGTTGTGGTGCAGTGTCCAGGGTGAAAATACTCACATCAAAACCTGTTTCTCCCGGGGAAGCCGAAGCTGAGACAAATGTGCGGTCGCGCAGTTCAAAGCTGCGCTGCGTTGAAAAGTTATAGATAAGAAAATAATAGTATGAGACTGGATCTGATAGTAAGGTGATCGTTATGGCCGCTGTAGCTGAAAGAGTTAGAGACTACAATAGAAAATCAAATACACAAACAACCAGACCCAGACGCGTTCACCGTACTGTGCGTACAAGACCTCGTGCGGCAAAGACGATGTTTGGACTGATTGGCAGCATACTGTTATTCCTGATTTTCGCATATGCGGCGTATGCGGCTAATTCTCTGGTGCAGGATCGAAGATATTCACAGTTGGTAGCTCAACAACGCCAGGAAAAGAATAGGTGTGAACGTTTGAGCGTAAGGCTTAGTGCTCTAGGTTCTCCTGATAAAGTTAAAGCCGCCGCCTCCACGGCCGGTATGGTCTATGCTAAAGAATATGACTATGTAGGTAAAGCCGGTCGAGTTGCCAGCTCTGCCCACTGAAATATTGATACATTGGTTCGCAGGCAACTCATGCCAGGGCTCGAACCCAGGAGAATATTAAAGTGGCACGGGCAATGGGAAAACAGGGAGCAGTTGGGGTCTTAAAGACGAGGACTATGTGGGTCTTTGTTATTATGCTGATGCTCTTTGCTGGAATTGCAGCCAGACTTGTATATGTTCAGGTAATTGGTAATCAGCGTTACATAAGGTATGCCAATTCTCGTTTGCGGACTATACCGCTTCAGGCCAAGAGGGGTGGGATATACGACAGAAATGGCAAACCACTGGCTGTCGATATTGCTGTAATATCTGTCTTTGCTGACCTACGACATTTCCAGGTTACTCAGGAACTTATTGAGGATGTTTCGAAAGTACTGGGGCTCAACAAAGACCAGGTAGCCCAAAAGCTGAAAGGCCATCATAGTATAGTCTACCTTGACAAGAACATGGATCCCAAATATGCGGATGCAATTGATCATAAGAAAATGGAATTGCGTGGCATAGGTTATGAGCACAATCCTGATAACCATACAATCTCAGTCTATATTGACCTTACTAAAGTAATTGCAAAGAGAGAATTGCTGGATAATGTCAGCAGATTGTTGGGAATTGACAGAGATCAGATTGCAAAAGCCGTAAAGGGACAAAAAGGAAAAGTCTATCTGGACAAGAATACAGCTCTCCAATATGCATCCCAGATAGACAATGACAAGATATTCTTGCACGGTCATGGCATAGGTTATGAACGTAAATCGAGAAGAGTCTATCCGGCTGGGCGATTGGCTGCCCAGTTACTTGGTTTTACGAACATTGACAACAAGGGTGTTGAAGGAATCGAATCCAGAATGAATGAGATTCTGACAGGCACTAGTGGGAAATGTGTCGGTGAGTTTGATGGCAATGAACGGATGATTCCCGAAACCAGACGTGTGCTGAAGAATCCGGTTGACGGAAAGAATGTATACCTTACGATTGATACAACTATTCAACACATTGCCGAAAGTGCAATGGCAGCGATGGCAGAAAAATATACTCCTGAACATGCTGTTGCCATTGTGATGGATCCGAATACTGGTGAGGTACTGGCACTGGCAAACTATCCCTCATACGACGCTAACGAGGCAATGAAAGCGCCATCAATTCTGTGGAGGAATAGAGCTGTTTCTGAGATATATGAACCTGGCAGTACACAGAAAGTTTTCACGCTGTCAGCAGCTCTCAATGAGGGTTATGCGGCAAATACAGTGTTCGCTTATTGTAAGGGCAAAGAGAAGCTGAAAGGCGGACAAATTCCCTGTTTGTTGCATCATCCTTATGAACATGGGCATGGAGCTGCAACAATGCCTATGATTATAAGAGAATCGTGCAATATTGGAGCGGCTCACGTAGCACTGAAGCTTGGTCCAAAACGTTTCTACAAATATGAAGAATTGTTCGGAATGACAAAGAAACTGCGAGCCGGATTTGGTGGGGAAGCTGTTGGTTGGGTGCGAAAACCTGACAAGATCCGCATCATTGAGTTGGCTAACAATGGCTTCGGACAAGGTTTGGTTGTTACGCCAATGCATATGGCGACAGGCTATTGTGTTATCGCCAACGGTGGAACCTTTGTGCAGCCACAAATATTGCGAGAAATACATGAACGTGACGGCAGCATACTCAAGAAATTTGAGAAACGGTCCTTAAGGCGTGTTATCAAATCAGACACTGCTTCGAAAATGACCGATATGATGATAGATTGCGTTAAAAATGGCACTGGAAAACCTGCAGGAGTTGCCGGCAGGATAGTTGCTGGTAAAACAGGCAGCGCTCAGGTTGCCAGGGTCAATGGCCGTGGGTATGAACCAGGGGTGTTTGTATCTTCATTCATGGGATTTGCTCCTGCGAGAAATTCCAGGCTTGTTATTGCAGTTGCTGTTTTTGAACCTAAGGGTTCACACTGGGGAGCGACTGTTGCAGCACCTGTTTTTAGAGAAATAGCTGAAAAGTCGTTATGGTATATGAAAGTTCCAACGGATAAAGCAGGAACGCCTGCCATTAAGACAAAGCAGGGGCCGGCAAAAGTGGCTATCCTGACTTCTGATCATTAATTGAGATTTTGTTTTTACGATTTGGTCAAGCGGAATATCGCTTGAGGGATCTTGGGCGACCCCTTAAGTGTCTGCATGTCCAATACTGGAGTGTTCGGAAATTGTTTTGATTTTCGGATACTCATGCTGTTTGTAGTATGGCGATGCTGCATACAGCGTTTGTTGACCAGCCGAATTGGTCAACGTTGGGGATTGGGGGTTGTAGGGACGTGGCAAGATTCATGGGCGGATCATGCTACTCGGCTCAACCCCATTTTCTTCAAATGCATTCAGAATGGGTATAATGCTTTCTGTCTAGCCTGGATCATTATTGACTGACTCAGCTTTTGTTCCTACTACAAGCCCATAAGCGAAGCCCGATGAATAATGCAGGATAGAATGTTTTACAAGGTTTTTAGGAAGGGAGTTCCGCGATGCTGTTCAGTGAGATCGCTCAAGTATTCGGATCTTGTATAGAATCCTTCCATCTGACGAATACTTCTGCTGGAGAGAACGATTCCAGTAATATCGATGTCGAGGTCACCGGAGTATGCTACGACAGTCGTAGAGTGCACCCTGGTGACCTTTTTGTTGCAGTACAGGGTGGCAGTTTTGACGGCCACGAATATATAGAGGTTGCTCACAAAGCTGGCGCCTCTGCATTTATAGTAGAAAAGCAGATTCCGTTTCTTGTTGAACACAAAATACCTCATATAATTGTAGCTGATGGTCGTAGAGCGATGGGTGAAGCAGCTGCTGCATTTTACGATTACCCAACACGCAAGCTCAAGCTGGTTGGTGTAACCGGAACTAGTGGAAAGACCACCGTAACCCACCTTATTCGTGCAATCTTTATTGCAAACGGCATAAAGGCCGGCTTTGTCGGTACTATTGGAGCAATGGCAGGGGATAAAGCAATGCCTACCGAGCATACAACCCCTGAATCCGCCGATGTTCAGTATCTGTTGGCTGAGATGGTAAAAGAAGGTGTGGAAGTGGTGGCGATAGAGACCAGTTCCCACGGATTGTATCAAGGTAGAACTCACGGATGTGAATTTGATTGTGGTGTCTTTACAAACATTGCCAGAGACCATTTGGACTTCCATGAGACATTGAATGCGTACCTGGATGCTAAACTGAATCTGTTCCGTGACTATCCTCCTCATTCCAAGAAAAGATTTACTGCCATTATCAATGCCGATGATCATGCCTATCAGAAAGTGCGTGAAGCGTGTGCAGGTGATATTCTTGGTTTTTCAGTAGATGGAACCAGCGACCTGACAGCATCAGATGTCTGTGTCGGAACGAAAACAGTGGATTATACACTAACTGTAAATGGCGAAAAAACGTGTATACATCTGGGCATTGGCGGAGCATTTAATGTTTACAATTCCCTGGCCGCAGCTGGAGTAGCATTGACACTTGGTCTGAATATGAAGCAGATTGCAGCAGGCCTTGCTCAGGCAACATGTGTACCGGGCAGATTTGAGTCTGTGGACTGTGGTCAGGACTTCGGTGTCATAGTCGATTACGCCCATACTCCTGATGAACTTGAGAACGTTTTGAATACTGCTTCCAGTTTACCGCACAAGCGTCTGATCGCAGTTTTTGGTTGCGGCGGGGATAGAGATAGAGGCAAGAGACCCATTATGGGTGATATCGCGTCGGACATTGCTGACTTTACTGTAATAACCTCGGATAATCCTCGTTCTGAGAATCCTGGTACAATTATTCAAGAGATATTAATGGGTATTAAGAACAAAAATATGGCCTCAGTCCATGTAAATGCTGATCGCCGGGAGGCTATTCGGGAAGCCATTAACATGGCTTCTACCGGTGATATTGTTGTCATTGCGGGAAAAGGACATGAGGACTATCAGATACTGGCGGACCGCACAATACATTTTGATGATAGAGAAGTGGCCCGCGAGATACTTCGGGAACTGAGGAGTTAGATGCAACCAATTAAAGCAAAGGAACTTCTCAAAGCTGTCAGCGGAGAATTGCTCTCCGGAGATGTGGATGTGAAGATAACCGGGGTCAGTACCGATACACGGACACTGCAACCGGGTGATCTTTTCTTCGCCCTTACCGGAATTGGTTCTGACGGACACAGATTTTTGGCTGATGCACTTATGAAGGGAGCGTCCGGTGTAGTTGTTTCTCGCAAGGTTGAAGCCAGAGTGGTTACACTGCGAGTAGATGATACACTGGTAGCTCTGGGGCAGCTTGCTGCTTATTACAGATCGAAGTTTAATCCTGTGGTGATCGGTGTTACAGGCAGTGTTGGGAAGACGACTACCAAAGAGATGATTGCTGCAGTCTGTGCTGCTCGTGGACCGGTCCTGAAGAATGAAGGTAATTTCAATAATGAAATCGGACTGCCTTTAACTCTTCTAAATCTGGCGTCCAGGCACAAAACTGCTGTTGTAGAAATGGCGATGCGTGGTCCGGACCAGATATCGTATCTGGCACGGATTGCCAATCCTTCGATTGGTGTGATTACCAACATTCACATGTCGCATATCGAATTGCTTGGATCGATGGATGCCATAGCTAATGCTAAAGGTGAGTTGCTCGATTACTTACCTGTTGACAGCACAGCTGTTCTAAATGCAGATGATGCGTATTTTGAGCCGTTCAAACTTCGAGCGAAATGTCGGGTGGTATCATTTGGTGAGAGTACCCAGGCTGACATAAGGGCTGTATCGTGTGGACTAGATTCTTTGGGATGCTGTCGTTTTGATGTAATCACTCCAAGAGGCACATTTGAAGTTCGGCTGCCGGTACCTGGCGAACATAATATTAAAGACGCCCTGGCTGCAATAGCGATAGGAGAGATCCTGGAAATTGACCATGATGCTGTCAGGACTGCATTGGCCAAGTTCAAAGCTCCGGAAAAACGATCCAATGTGGTCCCATCCAGGCATGGATTTGTTGTAATTGACGACACATATAACGCCTCTCCGGTCTCTGTGTTGAGTGCGCTTAAGACACTCGGGATGATGGAAGGCGACCGCAAGATTGCTATTCTCGGCGATATGTTGGAACTGGGTGATATGGCTCTCGATGCCCATATAGACGTTGGAAGCCAGGTCCACAGGATGGGAGTAGATATGCTGGTCGTAGTCGGTGACCTTGGCAAACTTATTGCCAGAGGCGCGATCGATGCAGGCATGCCTATTTCGAAAGTCTTTGAATTTGAAGACAGCACACAAGTTGCAAAGGAACTAGCGGGTCTGTTGAAAGAACGGGATGTAATCCTGGTAAAAGGTTCTCGGGCAATGAAAATGGAGAGAATCGTGGAGGGGTTAGTTGCAGCTTGACGATGCTTTCTATCAATTATTATTCGCTGTCGTAATGTTTATGCCAGTTGCATTTCTGATAAGTATTGTGGCGGGACCATTTATCATCCGGGCGTTACGACGTATGAAACTGGGACAGGTTATAAGCGCCGATGGACCTCAGTCACACTCTTCCAAAGAGGGAACTCCTACAATGGGAGGGCTGATCTTCATTCCAGGCTTGCTGATACCCATTATACCTGTGTTGGAGCCGGAAAATCCTGCATGTGCAAAAACGATCGCAACATTATGTCTTGTATTAGCTTATGCAGCGCTTGGGTTAGTTGATGACTATCTGACGATACGACCGATCAAGGGTGTCCGTGGTATAGCAAGCAAACCTAAAGCTGCCATACAATTTGTGATTGCAGCTTTATTTGTAGTGTGGCTGGCAATGTGCAGACCTGCAAGCGAAAATGCTTTGATCATTAACCATGTAAAGCTTTTGGCAGGAGTTCCTTACTACATATTTGCTGTGATATTCATAGCAGGAATGGCCAATTTCGTAAATATTACAGATGGTCTTGACGGACTTGTCTCAGGTTTGACTGTAGTATTGTGTATCGCGTTAGGGTTTGCATTAATTGCGATAAAAGAACATAGGTTGGCTCCACTTGTTTTTACATTAGCAGGATCGCTGCTGGGCTTTCTTTGGTATAACACAAATCCGGCGAGAGTGTTTATGGGGGATACAGGATCATTGGCCATAGGCGCTCTTTTACCAGCAGTAGCCTTGATTTCGCATATGGAGATATTCCTGATTATCGCAGGCGGGGTGTTTGTTCTGGATGGACTATCCACGGCAGTGCAGTGGGCTGTTTTCAAATACACACGAATTAAAACAGGGACTGGTCGCCGAGTATTTCTGAAGAGTCCGGTGCATCATCACTTTGAATTATGCGGTTATCCGGAGCAAACTGTTGTTGTCAGGTTCTGGATTGCTGGAATTGTTGCTGGTTGGCTTGGGATTATGTACATGTGGTTTACCAGATGAATTATGATCTGACTGGGAAATCTATTGCTATAATTGGAATGGCACGAACCGGGCTTGCTGTCGCTGAAGTAGTGACGGCAAGAGGCGGGCATGCAACCATATTCGATGCGAAACCAGCAGAATCTATTGAGAAAGCAATTGAATCCGCGAATAAACTTGGTGTGGAAGTGGCAGTTGGCTGTGATAATCCCGACTTATCCAGTTTTGATCTGGTAGTCACCAGTCCCGGTGTCCCTCCGGATAAAATGGGATTATCCAATGCACGGCAAGCCGGTGTGGAGATAATTGCAGAGATCGAATTGGCATTTCGCATCGCAGTTGCGCCAATAGCAGCTATTACCGGGACCAATGGCAAGACTACCACAACGGTGCTTGCTGGACTCATATTGCGTGAAGCCGGATTTGATACATTTATCGCTGGAAATGCAGCTGGAACAGGACTTGTGCAGGACGAAAGGACAATTATGCCTTTGGTTATGGCGGCGCACAGAGCATTGCCGAACGACCGTATCGTCGCTGAAATCAGTTCATTTCAGTTGGATGGTATAGCCGGATTTGCTCCAAAAGTGGGAGCTGTCCTTAATGTTACCAGCGATCACCTGGACCGTTATTCGTCCGTTGCGCAATATGCTGATGCCAAAGCGAGGATGTTTGAATACCAGGGATCGGATGAGTATTCAATTATTAATACAGACGATCCTGTATCCAGTATGTTACGCAATAGGACAAATGGGCACTTGCTTGAGTTTTCGCGAACCAGGGAAGTCGCGGAGGGCGCATATCTTCGTGGTGATGATATTGTCATTACTTTGGGCGGCAGGGACGCTGTTGTATGCGCCCGATCTGATATTCGGCTTAAAGGGTCACACAATGTGGAGAACCTTATGGCGGCTGGGCTTATTGCGATGTCTATGGGAGCTTCGGCGGTTGATGTCAAGCAGATCGCCCGGACATTTGGTGGTGTTGCGCACCGGATGCAACTGGTTGCAGAGATAGATGGTGTTGAATACATCAACAATTCAATGTGCACTAACGTGGATGCTGCAGTGCGAAGCATCGAGTCCGTTGAATCTTCCGTGATCGTCATTTGTGGTGGGCGAGATAAAAATCTGGATTACACCGCATTGGCGGACGTATTTGTGCGTAAAGTCAAGCATGTCATCTTGATTGGTGAAGCGAGGAATACACTGAAAGAATATTGCGATAAAGCAGGATATTCTGCTGTATCTGAGGCTGAAAATATGTTCGATGCCATAAACCGGGGCCGGACGTTGGCGGATACAGGTGATGTAGTATTGCTGGCACCGGTGTGCTCAAGTTTTGATATGTATGGCTCTTTTGAAGAGCGTGGGGAAGATTTTTGTCAAGCTGTAAAAGGCTTGTCTGTGGGCTAACCCACATTATTCACCAAGCTTCCCTTTTGTCCGGAGGTTGGGACAAAAGCTGAGCCAGTCACGAATAATGTGGGCTAAGTTTCGCCATGGAGGAACCAGGATGAGTCAAAACAGCAAAGCGCGAGAGCCAAAACAAGTAGTCAAACCTGCAGATGCAGGACTACTTAGCGTCGTCTTATTGCTGGTTATTGCTGGGAGCTGGATAGTTTTTGATTCCAGCTACTCCTTTGCATCTGATGCCTACGGAGATGTTTATTATGTTCTGAGGAAGCAAGTCGTGAGTGCTCTCCTTGGAGTAATAGTGATGATCGTTGCATCGAATATTCCTCTGCGTGTTTATAGATACCTGAGCAAGCCGTTAATGTTTACGACAATTTTGTTGATGGCTGCTGTATTGGTCCCCGGCATTGGACATGAAATAAACGGAGCTCGGAGTTGGTTTTCATTAGGACCGCTGAGCTTTCAGCCTTCGGAAGTGCTAAAAGTTACATTGGTGTTGTATCTCGCGTCCGTACTGACTCAGGGGCAGGTCTTTGCTCCAGGCGCACCACAGGAAAGATGGCTGTGGCCTGTGTTGGTGTGTGGAATGTCGATAGGTCTCACAGTTATGCAGAAGGACTTTGGGACGGCTTCAATTCTAACAATGGTTGCATTGTTTACCTTCTTTGCTGCCGGTGCTCGCAAACGAGCACTACTCCAAGTAATCATTCTCCTGGCATTGATACCTTTGCTGGTCTTTGGCACAGGTTTGAAGTACACCAAACCATTCAGGCATATAAACACCAGAGTTCAAGTGCAGATTGACCCCTGGAAGTCTCCGTTTGGTGATGGATATCAGACTATTCATTCATTGACTGCTTTAGGAACTGGCGGCTGGTTTGGCAGGGGTCTATGTAAAGGCAGAGAAAAGATGCTGTTGCCGGAGGTTTACAACGACTATGCAGCTACAACTCTTGCAGAAGAGGGTGGACTGGTTGCAATGTTGGTACTGGTATGCGCATATATATTCCTGGCATATCGAGGACTGGAGATTGGTAGACAGGCTAAACATGGTTTCGGAACTGTAATGGCTGTAGGACTCACATCTATTGTGTGTGTGCAGGCATTGATTAATCTCGCTGTGGTTACTGCGGCAATCCCAGCCACCGGAGTACCCCTTCCATTTATAAGTGCTGGTGGTACTGCGCTGGTATCTATGTTATTGGCGATTGGGATGATTTTATCAGTCTCACGCAGGCCCAACGAAGAACTTAAGGATCGTATTCCCAATGAAAGTAGTGTTGACAGGAGGGGGGACCGGAGGACACATTTATCCCGCCGTAAGCGTAGGGCAAGCTATCCGCAGGCAGAAGCCAGACGCCGGTCTCCTGTTTATAGGTAGTTCTCACGGACCTGAAGGAAGAATTGCTGCCGAAAGTGGACTTAAATTCGTTTCGGTTCCGAGTTCTCCGCTCTCAGGCTCGATGAGTCTGAGCAATGTGGCAGCATTGGTCAGACTATTCCTCGGTGTTTTTAGAGCGCGCAGGCTCTTGGATCAATATAAACCAGATGTTGTATTGGGCACAGGTGGCTACACTTGTGCCGCTGTATTGTTGGCGCAAAAGCTGCGGCGTGGTAAACTGGTAATACATGAGCAAAACGTAGTACCAGGCCGTACGAACCTTTGGTTGTCAAAGATGGCAGATATGGTATGCTTGAGTTTTGAAGAGTCTGCCGTTCATTTCCATTGCAGTCCTAGAACCCGAGTTGTCTGCACCGGAATGCCTGTTCGTGAAGAGTTTGCATCATTACCGGACAGGAATACGGCAAGGGTAAATATGGGTCTTGATGCCGATCTGTTTACGGTATTTGTAGTCGGTGGCAGTCAGGGAGCTCGTAAGCTCAATGAAGTTTCTCTCAACATGTGGCCCTTATTGGACGACAACACTACACAGATTCTTCACCAGACTGGTATAAAAAATCTGGCAGAGGTCCAGAGTAAGGTAGAGAGAATCAACAATCCGGATAAGTACCGAGTAGAGGGCTATGTGGATATGCCACTCGCATTAGCATGTGCTGATCTGGTACTATCCAGGAGCGGAGCTTCTACTCTGGCTGAAATATCCGCTGCGGGTCTTCCTTCGGTGTTAGTGCCATATCCTTTTGCTTATGCTGACCATCAGAGATTGAATGCAGAGGTGTTCAGTGCCAGGATGGCGTCTGTCGTGCTGCCGGATGAATCACTTACTGCAGAATCAGTTGCAAGTATTATTATGAAATTGCGGAGTAAGCCCAGTCTGCTTGCTGGTATGTCAGAGAGGTCGTCCAGAGTATTTGGCTCCGGAGTCGCTGACAGAATTGCAGCAGAATTGATGACTATAAGCGCATTCCGGGGATAATAGAAGTCGTTTTGGGTCGGAATGCACGATCCAGGCTCTTTAGGGAGATATTAATGGAAAATTCAGTGCGGTATCACTTGATAGGTATCGGTGGAAGTGGCATGAGTGCCATCGCCAGGGTTCTACAGTGCCAGGGAAATACAGTAACTGGTTCCGATAGATCTGAAAGCCAGACTACTCAGAAACTGCGAGATCTGGGTATCTGCATAAAAATCGGACATGATGCAAGTAATATCAAAGACGCAGGTGTTGTAGTTTTTTCTGCAGCTATACCGGATGACAATCCTGAGCTGGCAGCAGCCCGTGAACAAGGGATCGAGACCATAGAACGCTCTGAAATGCTGGGGAGACTTATGCGTGAATATCCGATAAGAATCGCAGTCTCCGGTACCCATGGTAAAACGAGCACAACTGCAATGATCGACCAAATACTTCATAGAGCAGGTCTGAACCCCACGTCCCTGATTGGTTCCGATATTGCAGAACTAAATGGTAATGCTCGATGTGGTGGAAAAGAGATTTTTGTTACAGAAGCATGTGAAGCATTCGGATCTTTTTTGCATCTAGACCCGACTATAGCCGTTATAACTAATATAGATGCGGATCATTTAGACTATTATGGTGATCTGGAACATGTTGAGGAAGCCTTTAAGCAGTTTGCTGAGAGAGTCGATCCCGATGGAGTTGTTATTGTCTGTTCGGATAACCCAAGGACTAAAGCAGCTGTGGCCGGCAGCGGTCGACGAATGATTACTTATGGAGTGCAGGGTAGACCGGATTATCTGGCAAACTTCGTGTCAGTGACTGAAGTGCATCCTTCATATAATCTTCTGCGAGTAGGGTTAGAGATGGGTTCGGTCCGTCTCAAGGTTCCGGGAGAACACAATGTTCTGAATTCGCTGGCAGCTGCGGCAGTAGCGGCGCACCTGGGAGTTGATATGTCCAGCATTCAGTCCGCTCTCCTGGATTTCAAAGGAGCGGAACGTCGATTTGAAGTTGTATATGATGATAAAGGTATTATGGTAGTCGATGATTATGCGCACCATCCAGCCGAAATTAAGGCTACAATCTTGGGAGCGAAATCAGGTTATCAGAAAAAGATAATGGCGATTTTCCAACCTCACTTGTATTCACGAACGAAATTAATGCTTGATGATTTTGCCTCTGCGTTGTCGTTGGCTGATGAAGTCATTGTGATTCCGGCATATGCCGCACGTGAAAAACCGGCGGATGGTGTTGATGGTGATAGTATAGTCGCCAAAATGTTGGAAAACGGCCATGACAAAGTTGTATTTGTAACGGACAAAAATGAACTTGCTGGAATTGTTCGCGAAAGACTCACTGAAGGCACTATGGCTCTGTTTATGGGGGCTGGCGATATTGGATTGATATCACGTGAACTCGCTGCCAGTCTCTCAGGAGGAGCATGCTGTTAGTTAATCTCGTTGAAACTCTCAGAAATGTTGAAGGTCTGCAGATCAGTCTAAATGAGCAGATGTCGGCACATACGACATTCGGAATCGGTGGGCCAGCAGATGTATTTGTAGAAGTAGAAACCGGGCAGGCTCTGGTTGAAGTCCTGGCTGTTCTAAAGCAGAGTGAGATCAGTTGGTTTTTACTTGGTGACGGAGCTAATCTATTAGTCAGTGATAAAGGTATCCGGGGTGTAGTGCTACACTTGGGTGGACAATTCGAGCAGATAACCTGTGATGGATTCAGGATCACTTCCGGCTCTGCAGCCAGAATTTCTCGAGTAGCAGATTTAGCAGCACAAAATGCACTGACCGGTTTTGAAGGTGTGGGAACTGTTCCAGGATCAGTAGGCGGGGCCATTGTAATGAATGCCGGGACGCATCGCGGTTATATTGGCGATGTAGTGGTTCAGTTGAGAGCGGTAGAACCGGGTGGGGGATTGGTGACACTCACTCACGATGAATGTGGGTTTCAATATCGCACCAGCCGTTTCCAGATTGAACATGGATTCATAATTACTGAAGTGACGTTCGAGCTTAAGCATGGAGATTCACTGAGCATTGCTGAGGAACTAGATAGTGTTCGTAAGCATCGCAAAGCAACTCAACCGCAGGGAAAGAGCGCTGGCTGTTTTTTTAAGAACCCTGGTGGCAGTAGTGCCGGGAAACTTATCGAAGCTTCAGGCCTTAAGGGGATGCGCGTTGGTGGTGCTATGGTGGCATCCGAACATGCCAATTTTATTATAAATGACAATGGTGCCTCGGCATCCGATGTTTTGATTCTAGCAACTAAGGTTCGGGAGACCGTAAAAAGCAATTTTGGAATGGACCTTGAATTCGAAGTCAGGGTAGTTGGTGACTGGTAGTAGAATGAATAGATTAAAAGTGGCAGTGTTGATGGGTGGTCTTTCTTCTGAAAGGGAAATATCACTCTCCACGGGAAAGCAAGTTCTGGAAGGTCTGGACCCATTAAAATATGTGGTCTATGGTGTGGATGCATCCCGCATACCTGGTTCAGTGCGTAAAAGTGATTTGGGTTCGAGCAGTGAAGTAGATGCTGTAAAACAGGCGGGTATTCAACTTCTGGCTGGGACAGAGCTTTATGGTATGGATGCACTTATGGATAATTCGGGGATACACCCGGACGTGGTCTTTGTCGCGCTGCACGGTCGTTTTGGGGAAGATGGTTGTGTTCAGGGATTGCTGGAGATGCTCGGACTTCCATATACTGGATCCGGAGTGCTGGCTAGTGCACTGGCAATGGACAAGACAATGTCGAAATCCATTATGGCAGCTGCTGGTATTTGTGTCCCTGAATCATTCGAAGTTACTATGAAGAGCGGTAGTTTCGACGCAGATGCAATATTTGCCGGAGCAGATAGACTTGGGTACCCTCTGATAGTGAAACCGAGCAGGCAGGGTTCTACCATTGGTATGTCACGTGTTTTTAGAGAAGATGACCTCTTGCCGGCAGTCAAAGAGGCATCCAGTTATGACAGTTTGATACTGGTAGAGAGGTTTGTTGAAGGAACAGAACTTACAATAAGTGTTCTGGGAAATGATGATCCGATTGCTTTGCCTGTAATTGAGATTGTTCCTTCAACTGGTTTCTATGACTACAAGGCCAAATATACGCCAGGCGCCACTGAGGAGATTGTCCCTGCCCGCATTAATGCAGAGGAAACTCTCCGGGTTCAGGAACTTGCTGTGAAAGCACACAAGTCATTAGGTTGTCATGGCGCAAGTCGTGTGGACTTTATATATGATGGCAGAGAGTTCTATGCACTGGAAGTCAACACCATACCGGGTATGACTCCTACGAGTCTGTTACCCAGAGCTGCTGCGGCTGCAGGTATAGACTTTGCCGAACTTCTAGATACTCTGATTCAACTTGCACTTGAGGATGTTGGAGTTACATTATGAGAGTCAAGCAAGCTGGTACAAAAAATCGGAAAGCACCGATTCCCCGCAATAAGCCGAAAACCAACTGGATGGTTTTGGTTCATACGTTTTTGATTTCGGTTCTGCTCAGCCTCTTGACCGCATACATCCTGCGGACACCGGATCTGAACATTGCGAAGATAGAACAGTCTGGAGTTCATTTGGCTGATTCGCTTAAAGTGGATGATATAAAGGATAAAGCTTTAAAACAGAATATTCTATTATTCAATAAAGGTGCTATGGTGCGGGAGCTTGAGCGTATTGATGAAATCCAATCGGTCAAGATTGGACGCAAGTTCCCCCATACAATCTGGATAAAGGTTGTTGAGAGAGAACCGATAGCTTCGCTAAAACTCAGTGACGGATTCGCTTATATAGGTAAGGACGGACTCGCATTTCATAGATCAACAGATCCCGCTGCTGGATTACCTGTACTTTATGCATCAGGATGTGACAATATTGAGCTTCGCAAACCTGAATTGTCAGCCAATTTTGAGTATGCAATGAATGCTCTAAAGAGTATTAGGAATGAAAGTCTCCTCTGTAATAAAATCTCCGTTGACCAGCGTGCGAATATGTGCTTAAATATGAGTAGTGGATTGCTGGTAAAACTTGGTCAACCGGATGACCTTCCTACTAAGATCACCCAACTGCGATGCACACTGGAGTATAAACCATCGCTGGAACGCGAAGCGTTATATGTGGATGTAAGCTGCCCCAGCGAAAAGGTATACATGCCCAAAGGAGCGTCTCAGAAAGTTCTTTGAACCTTTACGAGATTAGCATTCTGATGTGCGTGGACTACTACGTGTATGTTGGCCCCTGCAAATATGTTTGTTTTGTATTGAGTATTTCTGGCAGGGATAATTAACTCTCCGGTTAGGCCATATTGTAAAGATGTGTGACAAATGTCTGTCGTTGCTCCTCCTGCTCACGGAAAAGCTTGGCTACTACAAATTACCGCCTTGTGTGTAATACTTGGTGTGTTGCTTGCGTTGTCTCTCAAAACGCAACGTGATGCTGCCAAGGAAGGCGTACCTATACATATGCCTGATATAAGGGCTGCATTACGTATAACCAAGCAAGACAATATTAAACTCCAGAAAGAACTGGCAGACGTTAAACTCAAATACGAAGACATCGCAAAAGAGCAAGCCCAGGGGTTATCCAGTGCCAAGAATCTGGAGAAGGCGCTTACCGAAACAAAGTTACTGGCAGGCACTGTCTCTGCTAAAGGACCCGGTGTGACTGTCACTATTCACGATAGTCCGAAGCTATTGCCGTCCGAACAGAATAAAGAGTACTATATGGTCCACGATGCTGATTTGCGAAACGTGGCAAATGAACTCTTTTCCGCCGGAGCCGAGGTTGTATCCATAAATGGACAAAGGCTGATAGCCAATTCCTCAATACGCTGTGCTGGACCTGTCATACTTGTGAACTCTGTTGAAGTAGCAGCACCGTATGTTATCAAGGCAATAGGCAAACCCGATGTTCTAGAAAATGCCCTTCGTATGCCGGGGGGGTTGGCTGATGACCTCTTTCTTTTGGATATGATCGAAATAAAAAAATATAATGAGCTTGTAATAGTGGGTTACACTGGATCAAGCAGTTTTTCTTATGCGGTGCCTGCAAGTACAGATTAATATAACAGGCACAATGTGTCATTGACCGATGTTGTTCCAGTTGTCAGGCGAATGGCGGACTATCTTCTACTGCTCCATGCTTCTCAGAGTAGTTCTCGAATCAATAATCTGTGTTATCCGAAATAGCACAAGTGCATATGTAACTGAGTCTTGTCATATTTGCATGTCCGGTCCATGTTCTTAGTCACATGCATGCTGCTGTTACATATGAATAGATGAAACATACAAGACTCAATTACAAATGCACCATGTTGATACAATTTGCTAGTTGATTTATCCTTATGAGGTTGGTTAAAATGATCTGGCTGCCGATTTCCGGTCTTGTCTTGGGATTTTGCGTCGTATATTTCAGCGGAACCAGGCTGCCTGCTGAGTTTGGGAGTTATCTCTCTCTTGCTACACTTGCTGGTCTGGATTCAATCTGCGGCGGGATCAGAGCGGGTATCGAAGGAAAGTTCCACGACGATATTTTCATCTCGGGTTTTGTGGCAAATACTCTGCTTAGTGCATTGTTAGCGTATTTGGGAGACCAGATTGGCGTTGATCTGTTTCTGGCAGCAGTTGTAGCACTGGGCGGACGTGTTTTCTTGAACCTGTCCTTAGTACGCAGATATTGGTTGACACAGGTATCATTTAAGAAGAAGGAAACACTATAACCGCATTTTTGCCGAATTCTGCTATTCTCACAGCAGTGAGAAAACTCAGTCTGTTATGATTGTGCAGACCATGTATGGCCAATAGCTATTTATCTAGCAAACAACAATATTTTGCATAAAAATAGTCTCAATAATGCACTAGAAACGACATTGTTTACTAACAATATGTTATCCTTAATAGCATAGGGTTAAAGATTACCGCAAAATTGCAGGCCAGCTTAATGCTGCACAGTTGGTTTTAAAGGGGGACTCGACTTGGCTCATAGTGAGATAATCGCCGGTCTGGATATCGGGACTACCAAGACTTGCTGTGTCTTGGCAGAAGTGGACCTGGACACCGAAACTATCGATATAATTGGTGTTGGAATGGCTCCTTCAGATGGATTGAAGAAGGGTGTGGTTGTGGATTTGGAAGCCGCGACGGCATCCATTCAACTGGCCACCTCTAAAGCCCAACAGATGGCTGGAAGCGTAAGTTTGAGGTCAGTCTGGGTTGGTGTTACCGGGGAGCATATTTCCTCTCTGAACAGCCGTGGAGTTGTGGCGATAACCAGTTCAGATCGGGAAGTTACTGATTCCGATGTTGATCGTGCGATTGAGCAGTCCAAAGTTATAGTCCTGCCTCCGGATCGTGAGATCGTGCAGTCTATACCGCGCGGGTATGTGGTTGATGGTCAGGATAGTGTGCATGATCCCGTTGGCATGTCTGCCGGTAGACTTGAAGTCGAAACTCACATCATTACTGGTTCGACCAGTTTTCTGGATAATGTCACTAAATGTGTGGAAAGAGCTGGATTTGCGGTTGAGGGGCGTGTTTTTGAACCAATTGCTACAGCTGAAGCAGCAGTATTTCCGGCAGAAAAGGACCTTGGAGTTGCACTAGCTGACATTGGTGGAGGTACTACCGATATCGCTGTCTTTATAAACGGTGATATTTTCCATAGTGCTGTTCTACCGATCGGTGGGCAGTTCGTCACGCGTGATATTGCTATGGGTTTACGGACTGCACAATATGAGGCTGAACGCACTAAAATCGCATATGGGTGTGCTAGTTCCGATATGGTTGATGTTGACGAGATATTTACTATTACTACAATCGGTGAGACCCAGATCCGGGAGTTGCCGCGCGAGATACTGGTTGGTATAATCGAACCCCGGATGCAGGAAATTCTGCAGATGATAAAGGCTGAACTCATGCGCAGTGGCAAATTGGATCTTTTGCCTGCTGGAGTAGTGTTGACTGGTGGAGGGGCTCAGATGCCCGGTACTGCGGAGTTGGCGCAGCAGGTGCTGGAGCTCCCGGTAAGAATTGGACGACCTGAGGGTGTGAGAGGTCTAAACGACACTGTAGAAACACCGATGCATGCAACGGCTGTTGGGCTGGTAAGGTATGCGGCGAAGAACCATGCAATCTGGCATGATGAACAGAAAGCCAGCACTATTAAGCATGGTCTCAAGGCATGGATTTCCAGGTGGTTCAAATAAACTGGGCTGTTGATATAAAGCGGGGTAATTATACCCACAAAAAAGTTCTCCAATCAGGTGACTTTGGGGCCTGATTATGATATCCTAGTTGCAAGGTCGTTCTTCAAATGCAATTGGGGATCTACCTAACGTAACAATATACAATTACATCCGTTACAAAACGGGGTTTTGTCTGTAAAACCATTCCCAAGTGGATGGCATGGGAAATTGTGTGACACAGGCAGTCTTACAGATTCTAACGCAATCAAGAAAAGGAGCGGTGACGAATGGCAAGTGGCTCGGACAACCGTTATGAGAAAATAAAGGTAATTGGAGTAGGCGGCGGAGGAGTTAATGCTGTCAACCGGATGATGGAAGCCGGTATGTCCAGTGTGGAGTTTGTGGCAATGAACACAGACTACAAGGCTTTGGACTTGTCTCCTTGCCCGAGTAAACTACAACTCGGTCCCAACCTTACCAATGGTTTAGGAACTGGTGGAAATCCCGAAGAGGGCAGAGCTGCCGCTGAGGAATCCAAACCTGAGATCAGAAGACTCCTTGAAGGGTCAGATATGGTCTTTATTGCTGCGGGAATGGGTGGTGGTACCGGTACCGGTGCAGCCCCTGTTGTTGCAGAGATGAGCCGTGAGCTGGGCATTCTGACAGTTGCTGTGGTGACCAGACCATTCAATTTTGAAGGACCAAAAAGAGCCAGCGTTGCGGACCAGGGAGTTGAGCAGTTACGTTACAATGTAGATACACTCATTATAATTCCAAATGAGCGACTCATCAGTGTGGTAGAGAAGCGTACCAGCTTCCTTGATGCTTTCAAAAAAGCTGATGATGTATTGCGCATGGGTGTGCAGGGTATTTCGGACATAATTGTTGTTCCTGGAATCATCAATGTGGACTTCAAGGATGTCCGCAGGATTATGGCTGATCAGGGCACAGCGCTGATGGGCATAGGTATTGCAAGTGGCGAAAATAGACACATCATTGCTGCTGAGATGGCATGCAAGAGCCAGTTGCTGGAACAGACCATTGATGGCGCCAGAGGCGTGCTCGTGAATATCGCCGCTGGAAATGAACTCACCATGACTGAAGTGCACGAAGCATCTGATCTTGTTTACAAAGCTTGCGATGTTGAGAACGTCAACTTCATATTCGGTGCTGTCATTGATGAAAGTATGGGCGATGAGATCAAGATAACAGTAGTCGCTACCGGGTTTGATGATAATGAACCTTTTCGGGGAACTACTGACGTACTTGAATTAGGTAATACCAGAGACAGAGGGATAGGTAGAATGGGCAGTCCTGAAGTTGATAAGGATGTTCCATCTCCGGAATCAGAACTTGAGATTCCCACATTCCTGCGAAAATCTCAGAGGCAGAATCTGTACTAGGCAGACTGATTCAAGTTTTAATTGATATCCAAAACTATGGGGCGGTCGAAAGACCGCCCTTTGATCATGGTGGGAGATTATTATGCTAAACAATTCTGATTTGACAGCTGTCCAGAATGCTGCATTAGCATCAGCCAAGTTTGCTCTGGTTCTGGCTGGCTACGTTATTGTTCGTATGATAATCCACAAAATAGCCAGCCGGTTGCTGCGCCCAGCATTTGATCGAGTTGCTGACAGATCTGATGCACGTACAGAACGTGTCCGGGCTCTTGAAACCATTCTCCGCAGCAGCGCCGATTTCGTGATCGGTTTTATTGCTTTAGTTATGCTGCTGCAGATTCTCGGTCTGAATATAGTTCCCCTCATTACTACAGCAGGCGTTGCGGGTCTGGCTGTTGGTTTTGGTGCCCAGAAGCTGATAAGGGATGTTATCGGCGGATTCTTTATTGTGATAGAAGATCAGTACGGGGTTGGGGATTATGTGAGTGTTGGAGCGGTAACCGGAACAGTAAAGTCACTTGGGATGCGCACTACATCAATCGTCGATTCTCAAGGTCGGCTGACTGTGATTTCTAATGGACTGATGGACCAGGTCTGTAACCATTCCCGGGGGATCTTCAATCTGTTTGTTGATTTTGCAATAGTTCCTGAAGCTGATCCGGATTCAGTCCGCAGAGTGCTCTCAGAATCACTGAATAATCTGCGTTCAGAGATGACTGATGATGTAGGAGAAGTCAGCGTCAGTCAGGGATATGTTGCAATCTCCGGTACCTCCAGAACCTACAGGTGCGAGGTCGGCGTAAAGCCTGTTCTTGCAGAACGCGTAAGGTGCCGGTTATGTGAGTTAGTGTCTATTGGTCTATCTCAGAATGGAATAGCGTTGGTATGAAAATGAACAAGATTTGGCCTGTGTCTATACTACTCTTATCGTTGATAGGAAGTGCCAGTGTGGGTGGTGTGGTGAATAAAATGGATGCTTATAACGTGGTTTGGGATTCTCCGAGTGTTAATTCTTCAGGTTCGATGCCTCTTGGAAATGGGGACATTGGAGTCAATGCATGGGTTGAAGGAGATGGAGATCTGCTGTTTTATATAAGCAAGACCGATTCCTGGAACGAAGAGGGGGAACTCCTCAAGATCGGTCGGGTCAGGATTAGTCTGGATCCTAATCCGTTTCTCAAAGGTAAACCTTTCAAACAGGTTTTGAATATATCCGGTGGAGAGATGTTGATAACTGCCGGTAATTCGAGTGAACAAGTTGATATCCGTATGTGGGTGGATGCTAATCGAGGGGTTGTGTGGGTGGAAATCGATGCTAAAACCGGTATCCGCGCCAGAGTTACCACTGAGATATGGAGGACTCCTGAAACACAGTCCGGAAGCCTTGGATATAATTCCAAGACTTTTGTTAAACAGTCAGCAGATGTCGTTCTTCCTGCAAGTGGCAACGCAATCTCCTGGTACCATCGCAATTCAGAATCAATCTGGCCCTGGATAACAAACCAGCAGCACCTGGCTGATTTTGCCAGGACTGCCAGGGACCCTATTGCGAATAGGACATTTGGAGCGACTATTAAGGGTACCGGGCTAGTTTCTGTTGATGACAGGACAATCGCATCTTCAGAATCGACCAACAAGATTGTTATTTCTGCAAGTGTATTGACTGAACAGACAGATTCTGCTGAAGGGTATGTGAAGAAACTCTTGAGTTTGGGGCAGCAGACAACGCGTCTAGATTTGCCGTCTGCAAGGGTCAGGCATCACAAGTGGTGGGATGTGTTTTGGAATCGCAGCTATATAAGAGTCTCCGGACGACCGGATGCTGAAGTTGTATCAAAGGCCTATCATCTGCAGCGCTACATCTCGGCTTGTGGGGGTCGCGGTGCCTATCCGATCAAGTTCAATGGTTCGATATTTACAGTAGATACACGTGATCCTGCAGACAGCACAAATCCGGATTATCGCCGTTGGGGTGGAGGATACTGGTTCCAGAACACCAGGCTGGCATATTGGCCGATGATTGCATCCGGTGACTGGGATATGATCACACCTTTATTGAAGATGTTCAAAGATATAATCCCGCTTGCTCGATTCAGGACTAAAGATTACTTTGGGCACGATGGCACGTTCTACCCTGAGACACAGACGTTCTACGGGATGTATCTACCTGAGAACTATGGACTGGATAGAACCGGAAAGCATCATTCACATGTCGATAACGGTTACATACACTATTACTGGTCGGGTGGGCTTGAACTGACAAAACTCATGCTTGAAAGGTATGAATTCGGCCAGGACTCTAAATTCGTGAAAGAATATCTATTGCCGATATCCGATGGTGTTATTGAGTTCTATGACAAACATTATAAGCGTGATGAGAACGGTAAGATCGTTTTTAAGCCCGCTGGCTCGCTTGAGACGTGGCATGAGGCTGTGAACCCGGCTCCTGAGATAGCTGGTCTAAAATCGGTTCTACAGGGGCTTCTGGAGTTGCCTGGCGAACTGACTGGTGATGCTCGGTGTAAGGTCTGGAAGAGAATGCTTGGAGAGCTTCCGGAACTGCCAACTGAAACTAAAGGCGGTCACAGGATTTTATCACCGGCTGCAGAGCTGCTTGGTCCGATAATGAATAGCGAAAATCCTGAACTTTATGCTGTATTCCCTTACCATTTGTTTGGAGTGGGCCTTCCGAATCTGGATATGGCTAACTACACTTTCGATGCCAGAAAGTTCCCCGGGAATGAAGGCTGGAGGCAGGATGCAATACAGCTGGCATTGCTTGGCAGAGCTGATGAAGCCCGGCGTATGGTGTACGGCCGGTTTACTAACAAACATGCAGGCAGCCGGTTTGATGCATTCTGGGGGCCTAACTTTGACTGGATTCCCGATCAGGACCACGGCAGTGTTGCTGTAATGGCTCTCCAGACGATGCTTATGCAGAACATAGGACAGAAGATACTGCTGATGCCGGCCTGGCCGAAAGATTGGGATGTGGAGTTCAAACTGTGTGCTCCCGGCAAGACTACCATTGTGGGTGTCTTCAAGAATGGCAAGATGGAGAAGCTCAAAGTCAGTCCTACAGCCAGGCGTAAAGATATTGTATTTTGTGGACCGTTGGCAGGCAGCCCCCCGAAGATCACAAAGCTCGGGACTGTAGAGTGCGACCTTGTTGAGACAACTCCACTGGTGTTTAATAACAAGCTTTACCGGATGGAGTGGGTCCGAATGGCATACAAGCATACAAATTACGGTGATGAGTGTTTCAGACTGGTGGATATGGCAACCGGAGAACCATCTGCACCATTTGCTTTTGGACATATATTTGCCAGTGGTATGGTGGATAATGACACTGTTTACGCATTTGGAGACCAGGAACCCAGGCATGAAATGCATGTGTTCGCTTCAAAGGACCTTGTGAAATGGGAGAGTTGGACTGCCTTTAAGACGGATAACTGGTCACTTTTCAACTCCTCCGTGTGCAAGACTGAAGATGGGAAGTATGTGATGGCATTTGAGGTCGGGGAACCGGCTGAGGAAGTAGGGGTTCCGTTTACTTGCCGTTTTGCTGTCTCTGATGACTTGAAATCCTGGAGCGTTTTGCCCAGAGAATACATATATTCAATGGACCGTTACACGGCATGTCCAACTATAAGGCAGATTGATGGCTGGTATTATATGGTCTATCTTGAGATGTTGCACCCCTGGGAATTCGATTCCTACCTGGTCCGTTCCAGAGACTTAAAGCATTGGCAGAGCAGCCCGCACAATCCAATTCTCAAATACTCACCTGAAGACAAACAAATTGCTAATCCAAAACTGACAGAAGCTGAGCGCAAACGGATTGCGGATGCTGTAGATATCAACAATTCAGACTTCGATGTCTGTGAGTTCAAGGGCAAAACAATTATCAACTACAGTTGGGGATCGCAGCAGGGGCAGGAGTTCCTGGCGCAGGCTGAGTATGATGGCACTATGAAAGAATTCTTTGAGGGATTCTTTCCACAAGAGTAGTGTTTTACAATAAATGGAGGGCTGGATGAGGATCGGATTTAGAGTATTTACAGTTATGCTGGTTATTCTTAGCTTTGCTTGCGCAGCAGTGGTCACTGCAGATAATAGTGGTCGCTGGCGTATGGGTACCCCTATTACAACCTTTTGGGGTGGCCCTCATCTGACCGATGGTTTCATGGGGCAGATGAAAGCCGGTAGTTTTAATCTAGCTTTTGCCTATGGTGAGCAGGAGCTGGAATTCGCACAGCGCAGTAATATACGGGTAATGCTGTATGCTCCAGACCTGTTGAATGAGCAGATGATGGACGACCCAGTAAAGCTTGCTCAACTCGATGCTATGATCGAGCGCGTCAAGACCATCCCTATGATGTATTTCTACTTTGTAACTGATGAGCCTAATACTGCTCATTTTGCCGCGCTGGCGAAACTCGTCGCACACCTCAGAGAGCGTGATCCTGCACATCCTGGTTATATCAATCTCCTCCCCACATATGCTACTAATGAGCAACTTGGAACCAAAGGTGACGTAACCACTGCCTACCGGGAATATCTCCGCCAGTTCATCAAACAGGTTAAGCCAACTCTGTTGAGTTATGACCACTATCATTTCTTTGTGAACCCGACTACCGGTGAAAAGAGCGACGGCCCCCAGTATTTCTTGAATCTTGCGTTGATCCGTGAAGCTGCACTCAATGCAAATATTCCATTCTTGAATATAGTGCAGGGGAGTTCGTGGGAAGCCGGTGTGCGCATTCCTACCGTAGACGAAATCCGCTGGCTCAACTATACCTCTCTTGCATACGGTGCCCAGGCCATAATGTATTTCGTCTTCTCCGAAAGCTTTCAATTTGAATCCATGAAAGAAATGAATCCGCAGTTTATATCGATTGCATCCCAACTGCAGCCTTTGCGTTCACTGGGAGCTTATCACGTTGGCAGTGTGCCGTTAGGGGGAGTTGCGCTTCCGAAGAATGCAACAGTTTCTCTCAGCTTCTCGGGACAGGGTGATTCACTGATGCCGGCTTCCGGGATGCTTCTTGGATATTTTGGCAAGAATGCCATGTCAAAGCCGACGCATGTGCTGGTAGTGAACCTCAACTATAAGAACTCAGTGACAACGACCGTTGTAGGAACGAGCAAGCTATCTCTGTTCGATACATCGACGGGTAAATGGACGTTCTCTAACAGTGAAAAGATAGCGGTAACCCTGCCACCCGGCGGAGGGAAGCTTGTAAGGGTGCGATAAAATAGCGACAGCTCGCAGCAGAATATGATTTTGTGTAAGACTATATTCTGGATTGGCAGTAATCCTGTAGCAAAGTTTAATATTGCCAAAATGATCCATTTACATGGAAATGAGGCTCGATTATGTATAGTGGTGATTCAGGTCTGTTTTTTTTCGGGTTTTTGCTATTTCTCGGATTTTTATATGTCCTTGGAAAATTTGTGGATTACATAATCGCACGTATAAAAAGGAACGGATAATCAGCACGCAGCCATAATTTATTTGGTGTGGACATGGTCTCCAGGGAATTGGACTCGGGTCATGAATCACCCGAGCCATCGTATACTGCCGGTTAACATGAGGTGAATGATGCGGACCAAGGTATTTGTATGCTTATCACTTATCATTTTGAGTTCTATTTGTGCTGCAGTTGCGGTGGCAGGTAATGTGGAGCGATGGAAAATCGGGACACCCATCACAACATATTGTGCTCCTCCTGATTTAAATGAGTCGTCTGTGAATAATCTGGTGGAAGGGGGATTCAACCTTGTCTGGAGCGGTGAAGGCAATTTGGATCTTGCCCAGCGCAACGGCTTACGGGCACAAATATGGCTTGCGCAAACTCCGGAGACTTTGAATGATCCATCGCAAATGGCTGTGGTTGATGCTCAGATAGAGCGTGTCAGGAAGCATCCAGCGGTTTATTCCTACTATATTTATGACGAACCAGGTGCATCCCTGTTTCCAGCGCTGGGCAAGTTGGTAGCTCATCTACGTGAACGCGATCCGGCTCATCTGGCTTACACAAATCTATATCCTGTTTATGCAAGTAATGAGCAACTAGGTACCAAAGGTGATACTATTACCGCCTACCGGGAATATTTGCGCCTGTTCATAAAACAGGTGAAGCCGGACTTATTAAGCTATGACCATTACCATTTCGCTTCAGACGGTAGTGATGGAAAGCAGTATTTCCTCAATCTGGCATTGATTCGCCAAGCTGCACTTGATGCCAATATCCCTTTTATGAATATTGTTCAGTCATGTTCATATCACCCCAGCATACGTATACCAAATGCTAACGAAATGCGCTGGCTCAATTATACTTCGTTGGCTTATGGTGCTCAGGCGCTGTCGTATTACATATACGGATATCGTCCTGGTCACACGGGGGGATTTTTGAATGAAGATGGGACCTCAACACCCTTATATGTGGCAGCCCGAGAATTGAACCCCCAATTTGTTGCGATAGCATCACAATTGCAACCCCTTCGTTCCCTTGGCGATTATCATACTATCACTGTGCCTTTGGGTGCGGTTGCATTGCCCAAGAATGCTCCATTCTATGTCGACTTTTCCGGAGCGAGTTCGTCGTTGCTACCTGCCTCGGGGATGCTTTTGGGGTATTTCGGCAAGTCCAGCAAGCCTACGCATGTGCTTGTAGTAAATCTGAATTACAAAAGTTCAGTAACTACAACAATAGCAGGTCCGGATCGACTATCTTTGTTTGATGCAATTACGGGTAAGTGGATGTCTGCTGATGCTTCTCGTGTCGTTGTTACGCTGCCGCCCGGTGGTGGGAAACTGGTTCGGGTGCGATGAATAAGTAGGGGATGTGGACTTGGATGTCCAGGGAATTGGGCTCGGGTCATGGATCACCCGAGCCAACAGAGTTTTGTCATTCTTCACTGCATTCAGAATGACACTAGCCATATTGCTTGATAAATATCAAATCTGGGTTTTTGGTGGTAGTCTCCATAACTCCTCGTCGGTTACTCCTACAGCTTCGAGGAATTTTGCAGATTCGTTGAAGTCAGAGCCGTAATTCCGATTGTGGCAGTCGGAACCGAAAGAGAATTGGACCCCACGACTCTTCATATAGATGAGGTAGTCCTGATATTGCATCTTGATCCGTTCCGGATATAGTGGATTGAACAGAAATGCGCCTACATTGATCTCAATTGCTTTATTGTTCTGAATCACTGCAGATGCCAGTTCATCGTGCATTGATGTTGGAATTGCCCCGAAATCGTCGAACCAGGGCTCTGATTCATATTTCCCATCAGCACTGGCCCAATGTCCCTGCCACCACCATGGATGAGCAACAATGTCCACTAACGGATGCTGGGCGAGGAACATATACTGCCTGTGATAGTCTTTGATAATTGTTTCCCGTTCGAATGGCACATACATAGGCCAGTGGGTTCCGCCAATTACGTATTCGATGCCATATACAGCAATATCGGCTTCTGTGAAGCCTATGCATAACGGTCCGTCGACAGGCCCACCGGAGCGAATGCCCCATACTGGGTTTTCGGCTTTTCCAGCAGCTACTTCTTCAACCTCCCACTGGGAAATCACACTTGCTTCAATGCCAAAATGGAATCTGGGAGATGGATTGCTCAAGAGATATGATCTTCGCGAGGCTGCTATATCTGTAAGGTTGTATGAGGTTTGGATATGGTCAGTGATGCCATAGTCCAATATGCCAAATTCTTTGACTTGTGTAGCCAACTGAGCAGTAGGAAGACAGGCTTCATCGCAGGAATGCTCTGAATGAATGTGCCAATCACATGTGATTTTCATTGTATATATAACTCCAGTTTGATAAAAATTTATCTTGATTATAGATAACTGTTCAGGATGACATTGTTTTCGTAACAGTGAACCGCTATATTTACGGATACTACTCAACAGTTATGACTGGAGGCAATCTCCACAGTTCTTCATCGTTAATGCCAACTGCTTCTAGCATCTCACCGGCTTTTTCGAAGTTGATGTCGTAGTGGCGGTTGTGGCAGTCGGAACCTATGGATAGTTTTACTCTGCGGGATTTCAAGTAAGCAAGATATTCAGCATACTGTTGTTTGAAGTTTTCCGGATAGACCGGGCTCAGCAGCATTGCTTCCAGGTTGATCTCGATCACTTTGCCAAGCTGTATCGATGCTGCTGCGAACTCATCGTGCATCGATGTTGGGATTACTCCGAAATCATCAAACCAGGGTTCTGCGTTGAAGCATCCATTTTCGTCTGCCCAGTGTCCCATCCACCACCATGGATGAGCTACTATGTTTACAAGTGGATGTTCCATTAGAAACATATTCTGGCGATGGTAGTCACGGATGATATCTTCACGATTGAATGGCGCATACATAGGCCAGTGAGTACCGGCAACAACATATTCTATCGAATATTCTGCGATATCCTCCTCCGTCAGTCCCAGAGCCAGCTGCCCCCAGGCAGGACCTCCCTCGCGGATCCCGTATATGGGATTCGCACAGCGACCGGCTTTAATCTCATCTATTTCCCATTGAGACTGGCATCCCGCTTCAACTCCAAAATGGAAGTGCACACTATGGTTAGTTGCCAGATATGCTTTTCGGGAAGCTGCGATATCCGGGAGGTTGTAGAACGTATGGATGTGATCAGTCACTCCAAGGTCAAGTATCCCGCGTTCAACAGATTCTTTTACCAGGTCAGCAATAGGTAAACACGCATCATCACAGGAGTGTTCGGAATGTATATGCCAGTCAGAAGTGATTTTCATCAGCTACATGTCTCCAAATTTATCAATTGATGGAAGTATGGCATGGAAAGGCGAAGTAGTCAACCATACATGGTGAAGGGATTTGAATAACCGCTAAACACGCCAAAGCACGCAAAAACGGACATTTACTCAATCATCAGCAGTTTGAAATCTTTCGCTGGAACATCAATTTGAATGCTGCGCGAGTTTTCTGAGAGTTTATTTCCGGATACCGGGTCGGTTATGGTTAATCCGGGTGTCTTCAGTATTTTTTGATTCAAATTCAGATCAACGCTTGCTGCATCTGGCCCTAAGTTGGAGACTATAAGAAGTGCTTTACCTTTGTTGCGGTATGTGGTTACAAAGACTTTATCTCCACCGGTCCATTTTACTGCTCCTTTGTTGGCCCAGTAGGGAAGGAACTCCTCGATATTGTTGACACCAAACTTGTCCAGGGCTGTCCATGTGGATAGTTCCACACCTTTGTCCAGGTTTGCAGGCCAGGCTATCGCACCTGTCATAAGAGCCAGAGCAAATACTGTCCTGCTCTTTGCAGGTTCAGAGACATAGGAGAGCATTAGAGGAATGCTTCCCCAGTTTCTACCGCTGAACTCAACTGTGTATCGTTCGGGAGAATAGAATGCGGTGTAGTCTCCATTATACTTGGGTGTAGGCACTATCACTGCAGCATATTCACCCTCAACATACCCTTGCCAGAAGTTGGTATGCGGGAGCCCCATTGTGCCCACCGGGTGACCTATGGTTACAAATGGAGAATTAGGTTTGGCAGCTCTCATGACCTTGTATATGCGCTTGTGCATTTCGTGAAGAGCGAAGACGGGGTAGGTGCCTTCTATGGTTCCGTCGGGTTTCGTGTATCCGCAGCCGTGCTGCTGGTTGGAGCATTTCAGGGCATTGCCCCAGTCCATATAGATGGCATCATTATTGTATTTGGTCATGAACTCCTGCAGGCGTTTAATGAACAGGTCCTGCCAGTCTTTATCTGCCGAACATACAAGCAGGATCTGCTGGCCATTATCTGTCAGGGTAAGTATCTCCGGGACACCTTCCCACTGTAGTTTATAATAGTCGGTTTCCGGCATACTGGTTACTGCTGTTGCAGGAGTCAGATATGCAGGGACCATAAAACCACGGTCGTGTAGACTTTTCAAGGAAGCAATGTAGGCGCTGTCGTCGAACTCTCCCGGGTCGCCGGGGTTGGCTTTATCGTTGCCTATAACGGGGAATCCTCCCCATCTGGTCTCTCCTCCCCAGCAGCTGAAAAAGAGCTTGTTGCCAAGGACTGTAACAGGTCTGTATGTTAACCAGTCCTTGGGTCGTGGAAATGGCTTTGTCGGAGTTGCCTGCATGCCGAATGTCAGGGTGATGGGCTTATTGAGATTAGTTGGTGTGTCTATGAAATTGACTGTCATCACTCTGGAGTTGCCGTTTTGAACTATTTCCAGGGTCTTACCGGGTTTCGTCTGGTTCCAGTTCATTTTTCCTTCTGCAAACCAACCGATGCCTGTAGTCTCGTTGCCAACCCATAAGCCGGGGATGAAGTCCGAACTCCAGGGAGTGTTGAGCTTACCAATCAGGTCCTTGTTGTATGGGTCTGATGAGCCATACAGATATTTCGAGTAAGCGTCCGGAATGGGTATTTTCAGTGCAAGACTGCCTATTTCGGTATTATGATTCTTCGGAGTAAGAGTTATATCAAACCGCATCATGCCATCAAAGTCACATGTAATCTTTGAGGACATACTTACATATTCTGATTCCTGTTTACGGGTAAAGACAACAGTGCTCTTTGCGACAGATATATTTTTTGACGAAGTGAACTTCCATTTGATCGGTTTATTATTAGCTATACCGTTTAGGTACATTGGCGATGACAGAAGATCGCTTGAGCCTGAGAGTATGGAAGCGGGAAATGCTCCTTTACCGAAATCATAGGTCCTGTTCCAGCAGGTGAGTTTACTTCCGTTGAGTTTTAAAGGTATCCATGGAGCTGGGACATTGTCATCCATGCCTATCTTATTATTCTTCCAGTCAGGATTCTCAAATCTAGAAAATACTGCACTCTTGGAACTTAAAACACTTCCATCATTGGATGAAATATCAACTGTAGTTGTGTATTTACCATCTGAGAGTCCAGACATATCGATGTCCAGTTTTACAGTATTTCCAACTGTGTTTTCAACGGAAGTAGTCTTGACGATCTTTCCGGATGCATCTTTGATATTGGCTGCGGCTTTGAGATTTCCTGTTGCTTTTGACCGGAGACCTGTTATATCTGCAACAATATGCACTTTTTGCTCTTTTCGGTCGGGTGTCAGCTTGAATGTCATATCTTCAGCAATAACGAATGGAATATATCTCCGCTGTAGTATGCCTCCGTTAGCTCTTGAAATAGTAAAAGACAACTCGTTCTTCTTGCCGACAACTGGCGGAACAGGAGCAACAAGTGGTATCTCGAAAATCCTGGCAGCGTTGGTATCCACCTGCATCTGGCTGGTTCTGGAACCAAGCCCTTTACCGTCTGCAATCTGCACTGCTTGCCACTCCAGGTTGAGCGTTGTTGCAATCGGTGATTTTATACTGAGCTTCATAATGGAACCAGCAGGCTTTGGAATGTCGATTGATTCCATGCTGACTACCGGTATGTTGCGAACAAACTTGAGTATACCGAAGCTCTTAGGGTTGTGGAATGTTCCATCCATTGGAGCTAATGATGTCCATCCCACTGGATCCTTGAAATCTCTGCAGAGGTTGAAGCTCCACTGGTCTCCATCATTAGGTTTGGGGAGTTCGGTAGAGTAGGGGATGAAAACCTCCACTGTAAGTCTGTTGCCATCAACCGATGAAGCAGTCTGCCAGCCGGAATTCCATGCAGGATCATTGACCAGTGCATCATATTTAGCTCCGGCTGAGTTTGTTATGAAGTGACAATATCGTCCCTCTTTAGCCTGCAGGAAAACCTCAACAGCATCGTCCCCTGCCACTGAGTCATCATCATTTTTGATATCTGGCGTTGTCTTTATACTGTTCTGATCGGATACAAAACAGACAAATAATCCATTGTCATTCCAGGTTATCTTGACATTGACAGGTTTTGGGAACAGCGAACCACTCACTTCAATGAAACCACACACGCCGGCAGATTCATCCCACTCACCCTGACTAGTATTGCCATCGATCACAGGTGATGTGTTTGTCCAGGGAATAGCAATAGTCGGTCGGGTGTCAATGGTCTGTGCTATTGCCTGTGAACAGATGAATAACACAACTGCAGTTATGATGAGTGATTGTTTCAAAATGTTTCTCCTGTTTATTCAACAACCAGCAGTTTGAAATCCTTTGCCGGAACTTCAAGACTAATGGTGGGCTTGTTCTCAGATACTTTGGCTGCAGCTATCGGGTCGGCTACAGTCAGACCTGTGGTTTTTAGAACCTTTTGGTTCAATGTGATATTAACAGTTGCAGCGTCCGATCCGAGGTTGGATACAACCAGCATCGCCTTACCTTTGTTGCGATAGGTGGTGACAAAAACTTTGTCTCCTCCGGTCCATTTTACTGCACCTCTGTTGTCCCAGTAGGGGAGGAACTCTTCTATCTTGTCTACTCCGAACTTGTCCAGCGCATTCCAGGTGCTTATCTGGGTACTCCAGTCAAGATAAGCAGGCCAGACAACTGCTCCGGTCATTAGGGCCATAGCGAAGATGGTTCTGCTTTTAGCTGGCTCGGACACATAAGCCATGAAAAGCGGAATTGAACCCCAGTTGCGGCCGTTATATTCTGCGGTGAACCTTTCAGGAGTGTAAAATGCAGTGTAGTCTCCGGCATATTTTGGTCCTCGAATGTCTACGTTGATATATTCACCTTCTACATAGGCATCCCAGAAATTAGTGTGCGGCAGGCACATTGCTCCAACCGGATGTGCCAGGGTTACAAGTGGAGAATTGGGCTTGGCGGCTTTCATAACTTTATAGATACGTTTGTGAAGCTCGTGCATAGCGAATACCGGCCATGTTCCTTCACGGGTGCCATCAGAATTTGTATATCCGCAGCCGTGTTCAGCATTTGAGCATCTCTGGCAGTATGACCAGTCCATATAGGTTGTGTCTACATCGTATTTAGTCATAAACTCCTGCAGGCGTTTGATGTAAAGGTCCTGCCAGTCTTTATCAGCCCCGCAGACCAGGACTATCTCCTGCCCGGTATCTGTGCCGGTGACAATTTCCGGGGTGTTTTTCCACTGATCTCTGTAGTATACCAGCTCCGGCATATCAGTTACTGCAGTTGCCGGGTTGAGATACATCGGCAGTGTAAGTCCTCTTGCCCTGAGTTTCTTCTGACCTTCTATAAACGAAGTATCATCGAACTCTTTAGGATCTCCTGATTTCGCTTTGCAGTTGCCTATTACCGGGAAACCTTCCCAGCGTGTATCTCCACCCCATCCACAGAAGAACAGCTTGTTGCCGACCATCTCCACAGGTCTAAATGTCAACCAGTCTTTGGGTCTGGGGAAAGGCTTGGTAGGAGTAGCCTGCATACCAAATGTCAGAGTAATGGGCTTAGTCAGGTTGGTATCGGTGTCAACGAAGTTTATTACCAGGACTCTGCTGGTTCCCTGCTGGACTACTTCCAGAGCTTTTCCAGGTTTTTTCTGGTTCCAGTTCATTTTACCTTCAGCAAACCATCCTATACCCGTTGAAGCGTTTCCTATCCACATTCCAGGTTGGAACTCTGATCTCCAGGGAGTGTCCAGCTTGCCGATCATATCTTTACTGGTCGGTTGAGTAGCTCCCTTGCCTCCTCCGAATGTGTAGGCGTAGTTGTAGTGGTATTTTGTGAACTGATCAGCGATTGGAACCCTCAGTGCCAGTTTGTTGATCTTAACACCGGATTTTGCAGGTGTAAGAGTAACATCAAATCTGATCATACCGTCAAAGTCGCAAGTGATTTTAGATGACATCAGGATTGTGTCGGTCTTCTGCTGTTTCAACAAGACTACAGTGCTCTTAGCTTTTGAGATTGTTTTTGAACTCACTGGCTTCCAGTGAAGCCTCTTGCCACCTACTGCGCCGTCCAGAATAATCGGGCTGGCGAGTAGTTCTTTGCCTCCTGCGGTTATATGAGCAAGAAGGCCATTTGTTCCGAAGTCATAGATACGGTTCCAGCAGGATATTTTACTGCCCGCAAGCCTTAGAAGGGTCCATGGGGATGGGACATTATCATCAAGGCCTATTTTGTTGCCTTTCCAGTCCGGATGCTCATATCTGCTCATAATGGCAGTCTTTGTGCCGACCAGCTGACCATCTTCTGATGATATATCAACCGTGATACCATATTTTCCATCTTTGAGACCGGTCATATCCAGCGTGAGTACGGCAGACTGTCCATCGACATCGACTGGATTGCAGGTTTTCAACACTTTATCCGATGAGCCTTTCAAGCTGGCAATCGCTCGCAGTTTACCAGAAGCTTTTCCTTTTAGTCCTGTAGTATCGACGGACACAGTGACATTTTGCAGCTTGCGGTTAGGTTGAAGTTTGAATGATACATCCTCTGACGGGATGAAGCCAATTACTCTTTTTTGCAATAGTGTGCCATCGGTTAAAGATATTTCTATAGTGATTTGGTGGTTCTTCCCTGCTATCGGAGGAACCGGCACAGTTAGCGGAATTTCGATATCATTCAAACCACCAGCTTTGATAGTTGACTGCCCTTCCCCGGAACCAAGTCCCTGTTCTGTCTCTACAGCTGTCGCACTCCATTTGATTCTTATTGATTCATCTTCAGTGGATAGAGCTTTCAATCCTAGAGATGATCCATTTGCCCTCGGGGTATCGAGAGACACCATCGAAACACTCGGGATATCCTTAGCAAAACGGATTTTGCCGAATGCAGATGGATTGTGGAATGATCCACCCATCGGAGCTAACGATGTCCAGCCTATTGGGTCTTTGAAGTCTCTGCATAGATTGTAGCTCCATTCATCACCTGCATTTGGTTTTGGGACTTCAACGGAGTAGGGAATGAATATTTCTACTGTCCATATGTTGCCTGATATAGTTGAAGCAGTCTGCCAATTGCAGTTCCAACTGGCATCAGTACCCCGCGCATCATATTTCGCTCCAGCAGAGTTTGTTATGAAGTGGTTGTATGTGTTTGGTTTGGATTGCAGAAATATCTCCACGGCGTCATCTGAGGAAACCAAGGCATCGGTGCTTTGTGCAGTGTTTTCAGCTCGAAGACTGTTTTGAGAGGTCACAAAGCATATGTATAATCCATTATCATTCCATGCCATTTTGGCACTAACCGGTTTGGGGAACAGGCTGCCATTCTCTCCGATGAATCCCCACACTCCTGCTGCAGAATCCCATTCGGTATTGCCTATATACCCATCGATTACAGGGGCCTTCTGAATGAATGGAACAGCCAGAAAAGGTCTCATATCTGACTGAGCGAAAGATACTGAACTAAGTGTGATTAACAGAAGACCCAGAATTGATAGCAGCTTCATATAACAGCCTCCGCTGGTACGACTCATACCATTATTGCCGTGTAGTGGATTCATTTATTACGAGATATGGGGTCAACACCAGGCTCTGTCTTGGTGCATCGGCATCACTCATTCGTCTCTTTAAAAACTCCCAGGCTGTTTCAGCCATTTGAGTGATTGGTGTAGCTATGGTTGTTATGGTTGGAATAGTGAACTGGACATCCATTATCCCGTCACATCCAGCGACTATTAGATTGTCAGGCACGTGTAATCCACAGTCTTTGAGTGCTCTGCAGGCGCCAATAGCTCTGTCGTCATTGTGTGCAAATATCGCATCCGGGGTACCATGTTTCTTTATATATGCCAGTGTAGCATTTCTGGCCGCTTCTCTGGTGGCCCCATCAGCATATATGAACTCCGGGAACAAGCCGGCAGATTTAAGGATGGCTAGATACGCCATTCCGCGCGGTTGTATGGTGTAGTCTGTGATTTGGTCGATCAGATATGCTATCCGTTTGCAGCCAGCATTTATAAGATGATTGATCAACTCCACTGTTCCGGGATAAAGATCAAGCCCCACGTGGTCTACATCTGCGCAGTAGTCTGCTCCAATACTGACAAATGGCAGCGGTTTGCCATCTGGTGCGGGAGCGTTTTTGATCACATAATCCGGGTTTGCCATGCTGATTACCCCGTCTACCGGCCAGCCCTGGTCAAGCAGTCCTGGTTTTAGTTCAGCCGGGTCTTTGAAGAAAGTATCATAGCCGTCAGCTCTCAGGATGTCGTGCAGGGTCCTGGATACTTCGACATTGTAAGATTGGAATGGAGGTATCTGTATCTCTATGAGGTTGGTCTTGCCAGTAGCCAGAGTCCGAGCCGCACGGTTTACTGTGTAACCCATCTGTTTTGCTACTTCCTGTATCTTGGTCCGTGTCTTTTCAGAGATGAAAGGATCATCCGCTCTATTCAAGACGCGAGATACTGTCGCAGTAGAAAAACCGGCTTCTATAGCAATGTCTTTAATGGTTGTTCGCAATTCACAATACCTATGCAAGCGTATAACCGCAACCGCTTAACTAAAAATAGTATAGCGACCATGATTTTGATTGTCAACGGAATTTGTATGGGAAATGGAGATAAATGAACCGCGAAACACACGAAATATGCGACATGAGAAACAATTCATACTATGGGGATGTTGTCATCCTGAACGCAATGAAGGATCTGTTGTTCGGAAAAGCAGATCCTTCATTGCATTCAGGATGACAATAAAGGAAACTAGCGGTGATGTTGTTCTCTTATCTGCTTCAAATGTTTCATTACATTGTTTTCTCCCCGACCGAAGTAGTCGTGGAGTTTTTTGTATTCGCCGAAAAGCGCAGAGTAGATTGCGTGAGATTCCGCGTTAGGTTTGAATGTCCGGTCTTTTACTCTTGCCATAGCTGCTGCAGCCTGGTTGATATCATCCCAGCCTCCTTCGGCTTTCCCGGCAGCAACTGCTCCCCACATCGCAGAACCCAATGCGCAGGTTTGCGGTGATGCGGCTACTTTAAACTCACGGTTTGTGACATCAGCGTATATCTGCATAAGCATTTCGTTACGCTCCGGCAGACCACCGCATGCGACGATCTCATCTACAGCGACTCCGTTGGATTCAAATGCCTGGATTATTACGTTTGTTCCAAATGCTGTGGCTTCAATCAAAGCTCGGTATATTTCTTCAGGTTTGGTTGCCAGTGTCATACCGAGCATCATACCTGTGAGGTCGACATCTACCAGCACGCTGCGGTTGCCATTCCACCAGTCCAGAGCCAATAGACCGCTCTGTCCGGGCTTAAGCAAGGATGCTTTGCTGGTCAACAGGTCGTGGACACTTATCCCCAGTTCTTTGGCTTCTTCTTTGTAAGCAGCAGGCACACAGTTCTCTGCAAACCAGGCGAAGTGGTCTCCAACGCAGGACTGTCCAGCTTCAAAGCCAAAGAAACCAGGCAGTATTCCGTCCTCAACATATCCGCACATACCTTCCACTATCTTAGGCTTTTTGCCCAGGACCATGTGGCAGGTGCTGGTGCCCATTATCATCACCATAATGCCTTCTTTGGTGACGGTTGCAGCAGGGACAGCCACATGGGCATCTACATTAGCAACTGCGACGGCAATTCCCGGACGGAGTCCCATCTTAACAGCCATTTCAGGTGTGAGTTCGCCAGCTTTGGCGCCGATTGGATAAATGTCCCGGCTAAGCTTTTCGTCCACTACGTTTTCGAATCCGGGGTTTAGGGCTTTGAAAAATTCTTTGCGAGGATAGCCTGAGGCTTTCTCCCACATAGCCTTGTAGCCTGCTGTACAGGCGTTACGGGCTTCTTTGCCGGTCATCTGGAGTATCACCCAGTCTGCAGCTTCCATGAGCCTGTCAGCGGCATTGTAAACTTCCGGGGCTTCGTCCAGGATTTGCAGAGCTTTAGAGAAGAACCATTCAGAGCTGATCTTGCCGCCGTATCTCTGCAGGAAAGCTTCACCCATTGCAGCGGCGGTCTCATTGATTTTGTTGGCTTCCGGTTGGGCTGCATGATGCTTCCAGAGCTTGACCCATACGTGTGGATTATTCTCCCACTTCGGATCAAAGCAGAGAGGATTGCCGGATGTATCTATTGGAAGCATTGTGCACGCGGTGAAATCGATACCAAGACCTATGATATCGTCAGCATTGACTCCGGATTCTTTCAAAACAGCAGGAACAGTGTTTTCCAAACCTCTGATGTAGTCAGCAGGATCCTGCAGTGCCCAGTCCGGTGGCAGTTTTGCTTTAGAAGTGGGAAGGATGTCATCAATGACAGCATTAGAGTATTCGTAGACACTGCTGGCGATTTCATTGCCGGTATCTACTTCAACAAGCAGTGCACGGGCTGATAAGGTTCCAAAGTCAATGCCGATCGAGTATTTCATGGGTACCTCACATATGCATTAGTAAAGTGGTGAGAAATCCCCAGGCAAGGGGAGGATAGTATTGTAAAAAGTCATTTCAACAGATCCCCGATCAGGTCGGGAATGACATGCTGTTTATGTTCTACTCTTTGATCTCTTTTACTGCATCTGTAACTGTATGCTTTGTAGCAGCAAAATACAGGCTGATACCTTTACTGGATACGAGAGAAGCAACTACCGACATAAGGAGCAGCAGTATAATGCGCACAAAAATCCTTATCGCTGACTCACCCAGAGCTGCTGTTGCTGCTCCTGGTTGAGCTCCTTTGGCAGTTGTCAATGAAAGTCCCATAGTGCTTGAAGTAAACATCGTGTGGGCGCTTTTAAAGACATACACCAGCATGGCAATCCCGGCCAGGAATACCAGCACTCCAAGAATACGGCTAAAAAGGTCGTTGTTACGCATTCATCTCTCCAGAACAATCTATACAAATAGAGAGCAATCAGTGTCAGCTTGCATTATTCATGATTGCTTCGCTTTCGCCATTATTGCTTGTCGAAAGCAGAGTTTGTGAATAATGCGCGTCAGGAGTAATCATTAGCTGAATACTACCCTAAATCCTTCCTGTTTACCCTACTTTCTCGTTACTTGGCAGCGGATTCTGAGTTTCTTCGCAACTGTCCGCATGCTGAGTCTTTAGATGCACCCCGTTCGAGCCTTTGGGTTACGGAAATACCGCCTGCTTCCAGATGGGCTTTAAAAAGACTGATTGCCTCATTGCTGGACCTGCGAAATTCGCAGCCGGGAACAGGATTGTAGGGGATCAGATTGACATGACAGAGCAGTCCCTGCAGCAGTTCGCTCAGTTTACGAGCGTGAGCCGGGATATCATTAACTCCGTCAATCATCAGATACTCAAAAGTCAGTCTTCGGTGAGTCATTTCAAAAAATGCTCTGCACGCAGACATCAATTCCCACATTGGGTATTTTGCTGTAGCAGGCATCAGTGTTGCCCGTAGTTTCTGGTCTGCGGCGTGAAGTGATATTGCCAGGGTCGACTGCAGTTTGTTTTTTGCCAGCCTGCGTATCTGTGTGGGTATACCGATTGTGGATATTGTCACATGCCTTGCAGAGAGTCCGATCTCGTCTTCCAGTATCCCCAGAGCAGCCAGGACATTGTCTACATTCAGCAATGGTTCTCCCATCCCCATAAACACTACATGAGAAATACGGTCTGTTGTATGGTTGGAAGCTGCAATATACTGTCCAACGATCTCGCTGATTGTCAGGTTTCTTGTATATCCTGAAGCCCCTGTTGCGCAAAACACACACCCAAGTGGACATCCAACCTGGGATGATATACATAAACTCACACGGTCTTTGTATGGCAACAACACAGACTCAATGGTTTCTCCATCAGCAAGTTTTAACAGGTACTTAACAGTTCCATCAGGAGAGTCCGTCTGCCCTGAAATTTCAGGGCTGCCTATGACCTCCGGGGTCAACCATGTGCGGATATTTGCCGGCAGGTTAGTCATCAATCTTGAGTCCAGCACATTCCTGCCATATATCCAGGTTGCGATCTGCTTGCCTCTGAATGCCGGATACCCCTGGAGAACGCATTCCTCGCTGATCTGGGTGGTGGTAAGGCCGATTAGTGGCGAGGTCATTTATCATTATCTCCTGTTAGTTCGTGTATAAGTTTGTTTGCTTCTTCGGCGACTGCCTGGGTTGTATTTAAGTCTTGAGTTATGTTTATAGATACATAGGTGCCTTCAGAAGTGTTATTTGGAATATAGTTCCTGGGTATATTGACTGTTGCATGGGTTTGCGGGTCAATCAATACTGCATATTGCCCTTCATATCTGTCCAGGTATAATAACGTCTTCTGAGTTTCAGGGCTATTCACTGACAGTGACCTCGGTGCCATCGGTTTTTATAACTACATCAGCCTTGCGAGTCGATTCCAATAGTTCAGCACCGGTATTTAGCGGATCTATACGGCGCAGTAGTGAAGATGATGGTCTTCTGCGTTCCGACCCACTGGATATTACACAGTACTCAGGTCTTACTTGAGATAGAAATTCCAATGAAGTAGAATCATATGCGGTTGAACATACATGCAATACATTGCTGGAAAGTGAATGCCCTGCGCTCACCAGCGCTGCCTCTTCTGCCGGTTCAAGTCTCGAAGCAAATAGAAAGCTGATGTTTCCGAATACCAGCCTGCCGATCATTCTTTTTATGCCGTCTGAATCATCACGTTTACTGAACGGTGAGAGCACTTGCATTGCAGAGTTTTTTGTGAAGACAATTGAGTCACCTTCAGAGACCCCATAGGTCTTAATGCTGCGCTCATTTATACGTGCAAGTGAGTTTTTCCATCGGTCGTCTCCATTGGCGCCATCGGGATATACTACTTGTGAGACCGAGAATGTGTCTACAATTGAATCCATTGCCCCGTAAGCGGAGTTATCTGTATCTGATACGACAATTGTCAGGTCTTTTGCTTTAATTCGGCCTAGGTGCGAGATCAGGTCGTCTGCACAGGAAGGAGGACCCGGGTCAATTAACACAAGTTTGTGATTTGGATAAGAAATGAGCACACCTCCACCCAGATTTCCTTTTAAAAAATCGACAACCACTTGCGGACCTGTGGGCTGGTGATGACTGGGAGCAGAGACGAAACCAATCCACGCGCCCGTGCCAAACAGCACGACCAGGACTACAATCCATAGGAGCGGAGATGCTTTCCCGCTGTTTTTTCTGTAATTGTTACCTTTAGCCATCCAGACCATGTTATTGCGTTAAGAGCAGTCGGTCAAATCTACTTCTGATGAAATACGGAAACACCTAACCCGCATTATTCACCAAGCTTTGCTTTTGGCTGGCAGTAAAGACAAAAGCTGAGTCAATCATGAATAATGCGGGCTAACCATCACTATTCACCAGGCTTTGCTTTTTACTTGGTAGTAGGGGCAAAAGCTGGGGCAGTCAGAAACAATGCAGGCTTACGCATAGCCGCAAAGCTGTAAAGAAGGAAGATGCTGGACTTGATATTATCACATATTCAGCTATATACGAAATGCAGGAGTTTGGGATGTTGTTGTTGTATATATCGACGAAGGACTAATGAGGCGGATCTCCGTGTTGGGGTGCCGGCTTTTCGAAGGGAACCAATATTGGTTCTTATTAGCCTGGACTGTTGTCAGAATCAAGCGGTTTATCCGGGAGTATATAATGAGTTTGGCTGGATTGGGTTGTGATGTCATTGAGATCGAAAGAGTGAGAAATTCTTTTGAGTCCTCCCCCAGATTCGCTGCCAGGATATTCACGGTAAGGGAGCTGGAATACTGCTGCTCTCGTAAAGCTAAATATCAGCATCTGGCAGGTAGATTTGCAGCCAAGGAGGCAATCGGCAAAGCTATCGGATGTCCGCTGAGTTGGTTGGATGTTGAGATAATTAACAATGAACTGGGTAAACCCAGTGTGGTGTTATATGGCAATGCAAAAGAGATTGCCGGACACTATAAAATATCCATCAGTATTTCGCATTCACAGGACTATGCAATGGCGATTGCTGTGATGGAGGAAGAATTATGAAGCTTTTAACTGCGGAGCAGATGAGGGAACTGGATAGACTTACCATTGAGGATTATGGCATCCCTGGAATAGTTCTAATGGAAAATGCAGGCATTACTGCATTCGAATCTACATTAGATATGCTGGATGAAGTAGAAGATCCGATGATTCTGGTCATCTGCGGTCCGGGAAACAACGGGGGGGACGGCTACGTGGTTGCCCGGCACCTCCACAACACAGGTGCAAGTGTTCATATAGCGCACATAGGAGAACTGGACTCCGTAAGAGGGGATGCCAGAACAAATATGCTGATTGCATCCAAAATGGGCATAGCGATTCACGAGAAACCTACTGAAGATCATCTGTGGACAATGATAAATGATTCTGATCTGGTTGTAGATGCACTACTTGGCACCGGGACCAGTGGACCTGCAAGATCTGCAATTTCGGATGTGATATCAATGGTAAATTCATCCTGCAAGCCGGTGATTGCTCTGGATATACCCTCAGGAATAGATGTTGACAGTGGACAATTGCCTGGAGAAAGTATTCTTGCTGATGTAACCGTAACCTTTGGACTTCCTAAAGTCGGACTGGTCACATATCCTGCAGCGCATAGAGTTGGACGGTTGGTAATAGCAGGAATAAGTATTCCGTCGAGTGTGGTGGATGCAAGTAAGTGTGCTGCTCATTTGATCACACGTGAAGAAGCTGCAATCGGCATACCTGATCGCAGTGCCGATTCCCACAAGGGAACGTTCGGACATTTGGCTGTTGTGGCAGGCTCTATCGGAATGACTGGCGCTGTTACGCTCAGTGCTTTAGGTGGGCTTCGAATAGGGACTGGACTTGTTACTATGCTTGTTCCTGAGTCCATAAATCCTATTGTGGAAGTCAAAGTGACTGAAGCTATGTCTGTGCCGATAGCCGAAGGAAGTAAAGGTAAGTTTGGATTGCTGTCCAGGGACACAGTTCTAAAGGAAATCGTCAAACGTGATGCATTAGTGCTGGGACCGGGTATCGGGCGCGATGATGACACAGTGCTTTTTGTGCATGAAGTGCTAGAATCTGTGGAATGTCCTGTTGTGCTGGATGCAGACGCATTATATGCGGTTTCGAAAGACCTGTCTGTGCTTAGTAAAGTTAAAGCTGATATTGTATTAACTCCTCATCCGGGGGAGATGGCTATGTTGTTGGGAACAGCAACAAGTGAAATCCAGTCCAACCGTTTAGAAGTAGCCATAAAGTTTGCAGTAGATTATGGTGTCACGCTGGTTCTAAAAGGCGCCGGGACTGTGGTTGCATCTCCGGATGGAACGGCTTACATTAACCCTACCGGTTGCAGTGGCATGGCCACCGGAGGAGTGGGTGATGTTCTGTCGGGGATGATAGGCGGGTTACTTGCACAGGGTGTTGGAGCAGAACTAGCAGCAGTGACCGGAGTTTACCTGCACGGATTAGCTGGTGAACTTGCAAGTGATAAACTGGGTGAAGCGGCAATGCTGGCATCAGATTTAGTGGAATGCATTGGCGAGACAATTAAATTGACAACGGGAGAGATTGATGATTGACAATGATTGAGGTTTTTCATTATCAATTATCAATTGTCAATTGCCTAGAGGAGGAATTATGAGAGTTCGTAGTCTTGCGATTATAGTTTGTTTTGTAGTCTGTGTGATGGGGCTGGCGGTTATTGCGCAGGCAACCGGGGTTTCTCTTGAGATCGAGAGTAAGGGTACCTATATCTGCTGGTTCACGTATCCCGGGACAGGGGGAGTGCAGCAAGTTACTCAGCCTGTTCGCGTGCAGGGTGACAAGGCGAATCTGAGCACTGTTGATATTCCGGGAAGCGACCTCAAACCAGTCACCCTGTGTGTGATGGACCGCAAGTCCGGAAATGTTGCCGTTCTACCGCTCAAGGGCAAGGATACCATCCAGGTTAAAGAAAGCAACTTTGAGTATGTGGGGAATGTCACATTTCGCATTGTAGCGGAGGACGCTTCACCCGTTGAAAGCGCCATAGTCAAGGTTACTGATGGGGTAGGGGATGAGCATGTTGTTGCGTTGACACCTGCAGATGAAGGGTTGATACATCTGAGAAATGTTGCAGCTGGTCAGATCAATATCAAAGTACAGACAGATGGACTGAAGAAGACCATAGACTCCGATGTTGAATTGCCTTTGGATAGAGATACTCCTGCTTTCCAGACCGATATTCGAGTATCAGGAGACGTCAATACAGTGGCTGCAACCACTCAGTCTTCAGAATCCTCCGAAAAGCCGGGCAAGCATTCCGAAAAATCGAAATCTAGTGAGAAAAAGGAATCTTCCAGCGGGAACTCAATTCTCAGCTCCCTGGTTGGAGTGATTCTACTCGCCCTGATCATAGCTGTTGTCTGGACTATAATGAAATCCAAGGGAATAACCGCCAAAGACACCCTGCAGAAGCTTGGAGTTCAAGTTAATGAAGATGGTCAGGAGCCTGTGGTTCCGGGCCAGCCTCAATCACCGATACCTGCAGTTGATTCTAACAAGTGTCCGTTCTGCGGGCAGGACAAAGATGCAGTAGGGAATTGCGCCTGCAGCTTGACCAGTGCACCGGCAGCTTCAATATCTTCCGCAAGTGCTGTTTTTACTCCCAGGTTGATTGGCAGCCAGGGTGTGTATGCAATGCGGGTCTTTGAATTGAAAGCAACCAACATAGTCGGCAGGGAGCACTCTTGTGATGTGGCGCTGCCTGAGGATACTACGGTCTCCCGAAGGCATGCAGTGATAACTGTGTCCGGAAGTGAATGCAGCATCAAGGATGAAGGCAGTTCTAACGGCACATTCATCAACGGCGCCAAAGTAGCCGAACAGACACTGAAACCTGGAGATGAACTCCGTATAGGTGATAGTAAGTTCAGGTATGAAGCATAGAGATTGCTATAGTAATAGTGTATGAGTTCAGACTCCAATACACACAAAGGAAAGAGAGATCAAATGGATTCAATTAAAGTTATTGTGTTTCTTGCACTGATTTCAGTCATATTGGTCGGTGCTCTTCCTGCGAATGCCTGGAAGCAGGATAAGTTTATGATCACAGTCTGGTGCCCGCCACCTGCTGAAGATGGACCGCTTTCTGCATTTGCGCAGGAAGGTTACACTCTGACGTCAGCAGCTCCTGACAAACTCGATATTGTGCAAAAGCATGGACTGCGTGCACTTGTGAGCGATGGGTTATTGGTGCCGGCTACTCTGGATAATCCGGAGCAGAGAGCCAAACTCGATGCAATGATAGAGATCGCAAAGAAGCATCCGGCGACTGAGGGATACTATCTTACAGACGAACCTGGAACTTCGGCGTTTGCAGGTTGGGGTAAACTGGTTGCGTATCTGCGCAAGCATGATCCTAAGCATTTAGCTTATATCAACCTGTATCCTACATATGCATCAAATGAACAGCTCAATGTGTCTGCAGAAGAGATCAGGAAGAAATCGAACAGTGGTGATGAGATTTTTGTGGCACTCGCTGGTAATGCAGGTACCCAGGCTGTTGCAGCTGCATATAAAGAGTATCTGAGACAGTTTGTAAAGACAGTCAAACCGGAGCTTATCAGTTATGATCACTATCATTTCTTTAAGAAATTTGATGGTGAACAGTATTTCCTCAATCTTGAACTGGTCCGTGAAGCAGCCCTGGGAGCTAAGCTGCCTTTCCTGAATATCATACAGGCTGATACCATCGTCGCAGACTGGCGTCTGGTTAACAAGGACGAATTACGGTTCCTCGTATATACGACATTGGTCTACGGTGGTCGGGGCATTTCATACTTCACATATTGGGGTCCAAAAGAATATCACGGTCTCTATGAAGATGGAGTTCGAATGCCGTTAGCTCTGGATGCTGCACAGCTCAACAAAGAGATGAACGTCCTGGGGCCGGTATTGATGAAACTCAAGAGTGTTGGAATTTATCATACAGCCAAACTCCCATTTGGCGCACGTGCTATTCCTGCAAGTTGTCCGGTGCAGGTGCTTGGCAGGCCTGATTGTGTTCTAGGTCTATTTAAGGCAAATGCAGATGCGGATACTTTTATGATTGTAAACCGCGACTACAAAAAGGCCTCTGAAGTCCAGCTGACATTTGCGAATGATGTTGCAAGGCTGCAGGAGTTTGACCGGCAGACCGGTAAATGGAAAGCCTACAGCACAATCAAATCCGGAAGCCCAGTTACTGTTACTCTGGAAGCTGCAGACGGCAGACTGTTTAGAATGCGGCACTAGCTGTCGGTCAATAATGAATATATACCACCTGAACCTAATTCCCCCTTTGAAGGGGGGTAAGGGGATGTGATTCTGGATATCGTATTGATTGTACCTGTTATGCATTTTGATTTCCAGGTTCCTGATTTACATCCCCCTACCCCCTTCAAAGGGGGAATTGACAGGGAAAAGAGTTAATAGGTGATAGTAGAAGCGCAATAGTTATCTGTCCATTGCTAACAACTGCGCTTCTTGAAATTTGGAGATCATTTCGACTGTAAAGGAGAACCATCTTGGAACATCTTCTTTTGAAAATCGCCATCTTGATGTGTGGGTTGATATGTCTTGCTGCATCGAATCCGGTGACTGCTGAGGATGTTGCTAATCCTTGCAGGCTGGTGTTACCGTCGGTGCTGCCTGCAGTTGTTGGACATGAGGTCAATATCTACTTCGACAATGTTGTGCTTGTTCCTGACCGGCGCCAATTGATATTTGATGTAGAGTGTGCCAGGGGCATGCAGCAGGACGAAAGATGGACATATATTCCAAAGGCATCTGAGATTGGTGACATTGGACTAACAATTGATATTCGGGACGCATCTAATAAAGTGATTGCTTCCGGCAAGACAATAATCCGTATTGTCGCGGCTGACGCAGGGACAGGAAAAGAAATATCTTGCCTGATTATTGGAGACAGCCTCACAAACGCATCCATCTATCCGGAGGAGATTCTCAACTTATGTAAATCGTCCGGTAATCCCATACTCAAGCTTTATGGTACACACCATGTTGAGGGAACTTCTCCAGAAAACAGGCATGAGGGTTATGGCGGATGGACATTTGAACGGTTTGTTACGTTTTATTCAGAGAACAGGACTTCAGACGACATTGGAACGCGCTGTAGTCCATTTGTATATATGGAGGATGGGAAGGCAACTCTGGACTTCAAAAGATATGTACGGGAACAATGCGGTGGTAAGTCTCCGGACTTTGTGACTATCGAACTTGGCTGCAACGATATCTTCGGGTCAAATGAGGCTGACCAGCAGTCTACGATAGACCGGACCCTGGGATTTGCTGACAAACTGCTGAAAGCGATATTGGATGCAGGTGCAAACACTAAGATTGGTCTGGTAATGCTCCCACCTCCGGCTGCATCGCAGGATGCATTCGGAAACAACTACGGCTGCGGACAGACCCGCTGGCAATATAGACGCAACCAGCATAGATTTACTGAGCAGATGATATCGAAGTATGGCGGACGAGAGAATGAGCGGATCTATCTGATACCAGATTATGTGAATGTGGATACCGAACACGGATTCCCGACAGAAGTAGTTCCTGCTAATTCCCGTACAGCGGAGAAAATCACCCGTCTGGCTAACGCAGTCCACCCTTCAGAATCCGGCTACAAACAGATGGCAGATTCCATATATGCTTGGGTGAAGGAGATACTGGCTAAATAACAGATAAATGCTCCGTGAATAAGATAGAACGCCGGCAATAGTCATTATTTACCGGCGTTTTGTTGTTTGTCAGGTATGAAATCAGGTGCCGTTGTGGAGATTCACCATCGGTGCTTTTTTGGGGGCTTTGTAATATGGCAAAACCCTTAATTCTTGCAGTGACATATTTACCTTTTTGTAGCCTTTTGGAATGTTGAATAGAGCATCGGATTGTTTACCTGGTTTGATGTTAATGAGTTCACTGATTCCGTCGATTTTGCCTTTTTGTGGTCCCGCAGGTAAATCAAACCTTATTTCGCGTTTCAATTCAGTCTGCAGCGCAGGTGAGAAATACACTGTTCCGGACATTCTAAATTGAGTGTTCTTATATATATATTTATCACATAGATATGTGGCAATTTTTGAGGTTCCCACTCTTTTAAGATTATCTAAATCTTTCAATTTATCCAATGTAGATCGGTAATTAGTTGGAGACTCAACGTAAGCTTTCGCCGCGGGCTTAATAAACCATGTTATACCTTTATCAAGACGTACAATTGCTGTTAACCCATTTGGATTTTGAGGGTCATCGCGTCTCATTTTTCCTTTAACATAAGTTTTCCATATATGGGGTTTGACAGTACCTATACTCTACTTGAAATCCGCAGAAAACTCAGCTGCCGGGATTGAGATAGATAGAGCAACTGTTGTTAATACTGAAAGGGAACATGTTAAAATCCATGATTTTTTGATCTCATGGTTCACGAGATTCCTCCATTGAGAATGTGTTTATTCATAAAATCACTATAATCAGAGTAGCTGCCTACTTGGGTGAATGCTGCTTGTTACCAAACATCCCTGGGAACTTTGGCGTTCCTTTGCCACCCATTCCGGGCCCGTTAAATGGCTTGATCTTTTGTAATTTATACCCTTTTGGGATGTTGAACAAAGAATCTGTTTGTTTGCATTCTTTTATATTAGTGAGTTCAGATGATGTGTTCATGCCGAACATCTTTGTCTCTGATTTTAACTGGTAGTTCAACACAGGGGAGATATACAGTGTTCCGGACATTGTTTTCTGTTTGTCCTCGAAAGTGTATTTGTTACAAGAGTATCCGGCGACTCTTGATTTACCAGCCTTTTTGAAACCGGGTGTCTGCTGGAATCTCTGCTCTAAAGTAAGCTCAGGTCCGATGTTTGGGATCTTCATTTCGTTGTAGGTTTTCTGTGCAGGTGATAACATCCACATCAATCCCTTGTCACGGCGGGTGATCACTATCATCTGTATTGGACCGGCTGTCTCTCTGCGCTCCATTTTGCCCTTGACGGCTACTTTTCCATTAGTGATCATCTTTTTTCCGTTCATACCGGGCATTACCATTTTTGTGTCAGCAGACAACTCTGCTGCACGAACCAGACCTGAGAATGTAAATGTTGACAGTGCTAGAAGAACGAATACAAGCATCCAAAATCTGTTGACCTTGTTATACATCTTATTTCTCCTTTTGTCTCAACCTTTTATATTGTTCTGAGGAACAGACTATCTGGTGCACAATCCGTTCCCCAAATTCTGACTGTTGGACCTGGTTATTTATCTGTGTAAATGAGGTATTCTGCCACCCATTCCGGGGATCCTGGGCATTCCTTTACCGCCCATACCAGGCATACCCATCGGGGTCATCGTTACTTTCTTGTAGCCTTTTGGAATACTAAAAAGAGAGATAGCCTGATTGCCCTCTTTTATATTTTTGAGCTCAAGCATCGTCTTCATACCCATCATATTTGCATCGACCTTCAGCTCGTGGCTTAGTTGAGCAGATATGTATGCTGTGCCGGTGATATTGTTCTTGGTGTCGTTGAATGTGTATTTGTCACACAGATAGCCGGCAACTTTAGCCGTTCCAATTTTTTTAAAGTTAGGTATCTGCTTCAACTTTTCCAGCATGTTGCCTTTAGGCCCGCGCATTTTCATTTCAGTGTAGCTTTTCTCAGCGGGCTTCAGTATCCATACAACTCCTTTGTCCGGTCGTGAGATCATTATCTGTGCTGTCGGGCCATTGGTTTCTTTTCGCTCCAATTCCCCTTTAACATAGGTCTTTCCAGTTATGGTCATATTGCTACTGACAATCTGCTTCGAGTCTGCAGAAAACTCTGCTGCCAATGCCACTCCGGTGAGTCCGACAATTGCGACCGTTGAAATCACTGAAGCGATTATCCCTGTTTTCTTGATTCTGATATCCACAAGATTCCTCCATTTTGCCGGGATCAACAATTCCAATCCCGGACATCGTAATTCTGCTGATAGTATATTGCGCAAAGTATACCACTTTTATCTGCTCATGACGATTATTTGCAGGTGGGCTTGTTACTCACGTATAATGAAATTGAGGGGAAAAAGATTGATAACACAACGCCAACATCTGTTGAATGCAGGGATTATCTGGACGATGGTTGCTGCGATGCTGATCATTCGTGGAGCTGTCTGGGTATTTGCAAATGTCCCAATGCACCATTTCATCATCATCGGCACCTTCATTGTCCTGGGTTTTGGAGTGTTAAAAGGACGATTTATTGTTTCAAAAATGGCTGTTCGTATGGTCAATCACATTCAGAACCTGGGTGAACGCTCCCCTTTCTGGAAAGTCTACGCTGTTTCTACATATCTCTCTATTCTACTCATGGTTGGTATAGGTATACTCTGCCGTTTGGTCGGAGCACACTGGCACATCTTCTGGATCATCGGTTACATTTATGCTGCAATCGGAATTGCACTGCTGACTGGGAGCACCGAGTTCTGGCGAGAATGGCGTGCGTTTCAAACTACTACTGAGTAATTACAGCCTCTCCTTTTTTAACCTCTAAAACTCTTATCAATTGCACGATTCGATCAGTCCTGATACACTTGTCCAAGTCAGAATGTAATCGTAGGTCCGACACGATAATTTATGGTTGAAGTGATGGAGTTAGGAGTAAATCAATATGAGTAAAAATACCCCTGAATGGCTTGAGAGGACTGTTTTTTATGAGATATATCCTCAGAGCTTTTATGATACTAATGCTGATGGCATTGGGGACATTAATGGCATTATAGCTAAACTGGATTATGTTAAGGAGCTTGGGTGCGATGCTATATGGCTTAACCCCTGGTATGATTCTCCTTTTCAAGATGCCGGATACGATATCCGCAATTTCTACATGGTCGCTCCTCGATATGGGACCAATGACGACGCTAAAAGGTTGTTTGAGGAAGCTAAGAAGCGTGGGATCAGAGTGTGTCTGGACCTGGTGGCCGGGCATACATCAATGGATTGTGAATGGTTTCAGAAATCGTGTAAAACAGAACCCAATGAGTATTCAAACAGATACATCTGGAGCCCCTGGCTGTGCTGGAGAGGAGATCCGGAAGACCATGAGGATTACTATGTCAGCGGTTGGTGCCCGAGGGGTTCATACAAGGCGTCATTCTTTGCTATCCAACCGGCGCTGAACTTCGGGTATGCTGAGACAAAGTTTTTCTGGGAGATGCCGATTGACCATCCGGACTGCCAGGTTACATTGGCTGAGATCGTCAAGATACTCAGGTTCTGGCTCGATATGGGATGCAGCGGATTCAGAGTCGATATGGCGCCATCGCTAATCAAGCGGGATAAGGACAGGATCAAGACACAGGAGCTGTGGCGTGGAATCCGGTCTATGTTTGACAGTGACTATCCCGATGCAGTGTTGATATCTGAGTGGTTTATTCCCTCCGAGTCCCTAAACTGCGGTTTCCACATGGACTTTGCTATGATGCATTACTGTGACTACCTGACCAGGGATGACTCCTGCTGGACTATGCCGATATATCAGAAACAATACAAACCGATCTTCCGCCGTGAGGGTGGGGGAGATATCACGATGTTCGTTGAGAACTATCTCAAAGACTACTATGCAACCAAAGACAATGGCTATATGTGCTTTGTCTCCGGTAACCACGATGTCAATAGGCTTCGTAAATACTACACCGACGAAGAAATGAAGGTGATCTTTGCATTTCTGTTGACCATGCCGGGTGTGCCGTTCATCTATTATGGTGATGAGATAGGGATGAGATATATCGAGGGACTGCAGTCCAAAGAGGGTGGAGACACCAGGACCGGTTCCAGAACTCCTATGCAGTGGTCTGATGGCAAGAACCTTGGCTTCTCCGAAGGCCAATCGGATGATCTGTATCTGCCTGTAGATTCACTTTCCGATGCACCGACTGTGGACTCTCAGATTAATGACAATGAAAGCCTTTACAGTGAAGTAAAGAGGCTTGTCGAGTTGAGAAAACAGCACAAAGCCCTGTGCGCAGACGGGGAATTTATCCCGGTGTATGCTGAGAAAGACCAATATCCATTTGTGTATATGCGAGAGATGGACGGTGAGAGAGTGCTGGTGCTAATCAATAGCACTGACACGGAGTATAGCCTGCCTGTTGATGTGGAGGCTGACGATGTTATTGCTCTTATGAATGAGGGCTGCGATGCCTGCATTAAAGACGGAAAAGTGACATTTTCAGCGAAGGGTGTATCTTACGGGATATTCAAGATTGATTGATGTATGAAAAAGGCCTGGGAAGCGGTCTCATACCACATACCAGACCTGTCATCCTGAACCCCCAAGTTGGGGGCAAATTATTTCGACTAAGTCTTGGGAGGCTGAATTGTGGTGCAGGCTTCCAGCCTGCTCTCCCGGGTTTCTTAGGAATCGTAGCATGAGTCCTCGCGATTTTCGCCTGCAACGAAAACCTGCCGGACTCGCTACGAAGGGACGAAAATATCCTATTTTCGAAGGAGAAATGAAGGATCTGCTGTTACCTGCTATTTAGATGAAGTGTTGAGTAAAAAGCAGATCCTTCAGTGCGTTCAGAATTATAGTTTTCAGTTCAGGATGACATATATCTTGTTGCCGTGAACTAAATATTCCTGGTGAGTTGATAGGTAGCTCCAGCTATAGTAGCAAAGATGAGAATCGAATCTTCTGCTGTAACTACCGAACTGTCACCAGAATCAACACAGGTAAACCTGGCCGATTTCCAGGGCAGCCTAATTCGACACTCCTGTCCTTTTTCGCTGGTCATTTGAATTGATTCAATTTGACCGTTAGCTTGTTTTGCACTTACCAGGAATGCACCTTCCGTTCGTAGATCTGTGAATTCTGCATCTATGTTCTTTGGCCAGGCCGGGAAAACTTCGATAGTTCCTGTCCAGCTCTGCAGAAGCATTTCCTGGATTGGCGCTGTTATCCCCAGAGATTCTGACCAGGCGCCTGTGTGGCCATACCCGGATGCTGCCATTGCAGTCAACAACCCGTTTGGTTTGCGCCAATGGTCTATTATTCCCCGAAAATCTTTGAAGTCCAGCTCAGCGTCGAACCTGCCGGTTCTCAGCAGCGCCATGGTTGAATATGGCAGTTTGCCAAAATACCAGCTCCAAGTGTGGTGTTTTCTGTCTCTTAATGGTGGAACTGCCATGACTTGCTCATCTACCAGCACCAGTGGACCGAACTCAGGAGGATTCAGAGGGTGCTCCCTGATGTATCCTGAGTCTGCCGGGAGTGCATCCATCGCATTTTCAGGGGCAAGATTGTCCAGACGCTCCTGCAGGAATTGTACAAAATCTGCATCGATATCCAGCTCATTTGCGGCTGCGATGGCAATTGTGAGGGCATGGTTGATGTGCTGCATTATCTGAGCACGGTCCCGGTATTCATCTGGCTTTCCGCTGAACCCATCTTCACCAACATTAGATGGGAATGCGTGATAGAACCCGTCTGCTTCTTTTTTCAGAAAATCCCCATAAAATGCCGCGCAATCACGAATAACGGGATAGGCCCGGTCTTTGAGGAAGTCTTTGTCCTGGCTGTAGAGATAGTGCCACCAGTATTGATGCATAGCCCACCCGGTCATATATACCATTCTTCCCATCGGGCAGCATCCCAGGCAGTCATCCAGCTGGGCAATCGGATATGCTGAAAGCTGGATAAAGGTCCCCCGGCACTTATAATATTTCTCCGCAATGATCCGGCCCATCTCTACGAAGAAGTCTATACCCTTATAGTATGACTCCGCGAGTTCAAGGTGGTTTGCGGTATACAATCCCCAGAAAGGCTGCTGGAAGTTGTAATTGGAATGATAATCACCATGCCATCTTACATAATCTGTCAGTGTGCTGGGGAGCATGAGACCAGGCGGAACCAGACATTTGCCAAAGATACACCTCTGAGCGTGCAGGGTCTCATACCAGACACTTTCCAGTAGCTTGTCGCTAATAATAACTGATGACTTGCTCCAGAACTCCTGTGCACTTTTGAGATTATCCTGTCTCCATTTAGCAATCAGTGTTTCTGCATTTGACGATACCATTTTGTTGACTGTATCAAAACAACCGTCAACGCCGTCTTCACTCAGGCTGGTAGAGATATGGATTATCATATGCCCCTGGCTTTGAGAATTGGCATCCGGGAGCATTTTTAACCTGGCTTCACCAAGTATCGGCATAGGCATCGGCTCAATGACTCCATTGAACATATGTGGAGTCATTCTATACTTGAAACCATTCTCAAATAACGGGTCAGGAGGGAAAGCCTGCTCGACACACAGAGTTCCATTGCTGTCAGATACATATGGACGATCAAGCGGTTTGCAGCCTTCACCGTCTAGATTCATCCCGCCTACTCCCTGGCATACATAAGCTTCCTCAAACTCTTGATAAGATGGATCAGCCCATCTATAGAGGGAGAAGAATAGGGGATCATCACCGGTGTAATTCCAGTCTGTAACCAGGACATCATAGACCGGATGTATGAAGGAGTTTAGAACGAGAGTTGTTCCACAGTCCCAGCTGCAGCTGATCTCGATGCGGGCTTCCTCAATGAAAAGGCGCTGCACAATATTCAATCCGGTAAGATTCGGATGCAATCGCAGAGATAGTTCTCCGACTGGTTTGGGCATAGGGTATGGTTTAGTTTCGCTGGGGGTGGGCTGACAGACTTCCTTCATCCTCTGAGGATTGTCGGTTCCCAGAGTTGCAACGACTTCCCCTCCATATGCCGGACACTTCCACCATTCTTCAGCAATGCCCTTCGAGAGTTCTTTTATGGTAGCAGGCGGAGGGTTCAGGTGACTGTCCAGGCGTCTATCCCATACGTCTGACTTACCAAACCGCCAGACAATATTTCCCGGCTTGTTGTAAATACTTACCGAGAAGTCTCCGTTGCCGATGAGTAATCCTCCTTCCGGAAATTCTACAAGCCCTTTTATCTCAGTTACATGCATGGTCTGCTCCAGTTATTCATAGTGGGTGCGGATAGAACCGTTTCTGTTTATTCGGCATACAAGAAGGAGAATCCTTGGTTTAGTAGAAGCAATCATCAATAAGACAATTGAGATAATTCACCGCAAATCAATACGTAAACTGCTTATATACGAGGAGAGACGGACATGACAGACATGGCGGACATGTGTCGGACATTTAATCGAATAATGCCATTTTGCTTTGTGATTTGGATTTTCGTGAGTGTTTCATTGCCCGTATCGTGCTCAAGTAAACCCAACCTGGTAAGGAATGGAAGTTTTGAGGGTGGGCTGCAGGCAGTAACTGACGCCGGATGGGTACTTGGATCAGGAGCTACACTTGTAGAGACCGGTGGAGCTTCGGATGGAAAGGCTTATCTAAAAGTCGATGGCGATACCGGAGCCCCTATCCTGAAGTGGGTCGAAATAAAACCGAATACAGGATATGTGGCGCGTTGTCGAGTTACTGTGAATGGTGGTGGTCATCTTACATTCGCAATTCACGATAGAAATAGTGAATTCTATGTCTGCCGGGACGTATATATCAACGGCGCAAAGGGCAAGTGGTCGGATCTGGTCCTGCCGTTCAGAAGTGGGACTAATACTTCGATTGGTATAAGTGTTGGTAAACGATACGGGAGTGCTATCTGTTATGACAAGGTTGAGCTCTATGAAGATGACAGTGTGCAGACAGGTGATATGTCTCCGAAGCCCAAATATGGATTTCCATTAGCTTCGGAAATTGAGAAAAGCAGAGGGTATATAGTCTCGCAACCGGGCTGGACGGAAATAATTTACCCGACTTATTATCCGACCCGTTCCTTGATAGCAAAGAAACTGAGTTGTCAGTTGACACCAGGTGAACGCGAACCTGTCAGTCTTTTGATCAGCGCAATTCGAGCACTCAAGGATGTCAGAATCAGTGTCGCTGATGACCTGAAGTCAAAAGACGGAGGTCTCATTCCTGCGAAAAACGTGGACATACGGATGGTTAGATCAATTACTCGCTGGCTGAACAATAGTGCTCCATTGAAAGCTGGCCAGCGTTATGAAAGGCGTCCTCTGTTCTTATTTCCAGCGTCTCCAGTTGGGATAAATGAGAAGGAGAGTCAGCAGTATTGGTTGACTGTTCAAGTCTCTGATAGTGTTCCATCTGGTGATTACTCCGGGAGTGTTAAAATATCGACTGCAGACTTCGGGGAATATACTATACCGCTTGTGGTTCGAGTGTTGCCATTCAAACTGGCTGAACCTGAGATAACTTATGGTATGTACTATCAACCCCACGAACAGTATCCGGAATATATCAATGCAAATACCTTTCTAAATGATATGAGGGATATGAAAGAGCATGGAATGAACTCTACAAGTGTATACGCAATGGTGGAGAGGCGCGATGACTACGTTGTAGATTTCGATTACCAGCTGACTGCTCCGAGATACTCTCTGAATCATTTGATGCAGATAATGCGGGAATCCGGGTTGATGACAAAGCACCATCCGATTCTCTACATTCCGGAGGACTATCGTGAATATATGTATATTGGCAAGGAGAAAACGGTACAAGCTATAAAAGCCCACGAGAAGAAACAGGGCTGGCCGGAACTGTTGTTTTATATTGGTGATGAACCCTCTGTGGCTAATATTCTCAATCTGCAAAAGATAACTTCTATGATCCACGGTGTTCCGGGGGCAAGGACAGTAACTGCCGGTGTGCAGCCTGGACCATTGGGGAACTTGTATGATGTGTGGATTAGCAGTGTCTATGAACCCAGGTTGTCCAGAGTAGCCGCAGAAGCTCATAAAGAGGGGAAAGAGTGTTGGATATATGATTGCCAGGCAGGGGGAGCAATACCGGTCAATGACCGGTATATAGCTGGATTGCTGCCCTGGGCTTCAGGGGTCAACGGGGTCTGGCAATGGTGTTATACTGAACCCCCAAATGGTGGGAAGGTAAATGCTGCTGGTGAGATCGAACTTGAGTATCCGTATTATGAGGGCCCTTGGGCGATAAATTATGTCTTAAGAGCTGGAGACACAGTGGTGCCTACTATTGGGTGGGAAGTGCGTCGTGAAGGAATTGATGACTACCGCTATATCTTAACTCTCGAAAGACTGATAGCATCAACCAAGGAATCTGGTCTGCCTGGTAAACAAATACTGGCATTGGAGGCTGGTGCTTATCTTGATACTATCGCTCGAAAAGCACGGCGTGATCGGATGGAGCGTACAATATCGCAGGTAGACAATGAGTTTATAACCGTTTACAACCCCACTTTACATGCGTCTGACTACGATAAAATCCGCCTCAAGGTCACAGATTATATACTGCAACTGCAGAAATAGACAGTCAATTTTTTCAGGTTATCAAAGTGGACTCAGATCCCATCAATACTGAGTTCACTCCACCCCGGAATTCACTCGCATTTCAGGAACATTTGATTCAAATATGATGACTATTAGTATTAGTATTGGGGAATGATTCCCCATGTATTCCTTTCTTTTCATACATTACCTCCAGCTCACGTTGATGAATACCGAAGCTAATAATAGGAACACTAATAGAATTAGTCGGTTTCAGTATGGGGCCTGAAATTGTTTTGTGAGTGGAATAGCATATGATAGGGTTATGCAAATATAGAAGGCTTGCCTTGTCGCTGGTTATGTCATGTTGTGTGCTTGTTTTCGCATGCAATGTGTCTGTGGCTAAACCTGTGTCAATTGCACAAGTTAAAGCAGTAGTCCGTGCCTGGATGTCGACAAGTGCTGTGATGTTTGGTGCTGATTCGAACAGCTATATTGCGAAAGTCAGTAAACGCCAGCTTGTAGCTGGAGAAACACTATACTACGTTGTAGATATCTCCCCAACAGGAAGTATTATTGTTTCCTCAGACGATCTCATCGAACCGATTATAGCATTTTTACCAGATGGCAAGGCGACAATATCTAAGGATAATCCACTGATCGCCTGGCTTGATGCTGATCTTGAAGGTCGTCGAAAGGCACTGCTTGATCGTAAGAACATTTTCACAGCTGCTGCCATATCCAGACAGGAATCACAAAACCTGGGAAGATGGAAACTGCTTACCAACCATTCATTAGGGTGGTCTGATTCGACTTCCGACATTAGGGTTCCACCCCTCATCAGCACTAAATGGGGGCAGAATGAACTCAACAACGGTGACTATTGTTACAATTACTATACCCCGGAACACTACCCTTCCGGATGTGTTGCTACAGCACTAGCACAGGTGATACGTTACCACGCCTGGCCTGAAGACGGTATAGGGGCAAAGGAATCGAAGATAACTGTCGATAGAATCTCTCAGTTGGCTATTACTCTGGGAGGTGACGGTGAGGGCGGACCGTATCCCTACACCACAATGCCAGATGATCCATCCTCTTATAAATCTGTTACCAATGCGCAACTCCGGGCTATAGGTGCTCTCTGTTATGATGCAGGTGTAGCGTGTGAAACTCAATACGAGTCGAACGGAAGTGCAGCTACCTTTGAGGCAGCCAGAAAAGCTTTGTTATCCACATTTAATTATGGAAACTCAGTTATTTGCATAAACTCAAGTAAAGATATAACGTCGAATATCCCAAAAATCTGCGATAGCAACCTGGATGCAGGTTTACCAGTCGTGTTTGCCATCCAGAGCCCTTATTCAGCTCACGCAGTTGTATGTGATGGCTATGGATACAACGACTCCACTATGTATCACCATATCAACTTTGGCTGGTCTGGCGCCTGCAACACGTGGTACAACCTTCCCAATACCATTTCTCCATACCAATCTGTGTTTATGGCAATCTACAATATATTCCCACAAGGAACCGGAGAGGTTGTTAGTGGGAGAGTAGCCGATAGTGAAGGCAGGCCGATTGCCAATACAGACGTTTCAATCACCACAACAGTCTCAGATCAGCAGATTGTACTCAAGGATACAACTGATAAACGTGGCATATATGGAATTCAAAACGTGCCATCCGGAAGAGCTGTTACAGTTGTTGCAAACAAATCAGGATATGTGTTTAGCAGTGTTAATGTTACTGTCGGTACTTCCAGGGATAGCAGTTCAGTATGTGGTAATTTGTCTGGTGTAGATATCACAGGAAGTCTTATAGTCGCGGATGTAACTGGCCCAAGTTGCTCGATCAATGCTGCAACCAATCGTACAAACCGAAGCCCTCTTGTTTTTGATGTGGTGTTTTCTGAACCCTTAGTGGATTTTGGTCCTGATAGTATGGTCGTTACAAATGGACGTATTACCGATATAACAGGTGATTGGTCTGACTATACGATTACTGTTGAACCCACAAGAGATGGTTTAGTGCAATGCAGTGTTAAAGGCATGTCGTGTACAGATCTCTCCGGAAATGGTAATCGTGCGTCCAACTTTGCAGTAACTCTGTACGATACTACCAATCCTGATATTATTATATCCAGAGCAGAGGGGCAACAGGACCCGGCAGATTATTTACCAATTAAATTCTGCGCAACCTTCAGCGAAGCTGTATCAGGATTTACAGCCAGTGATGTGATTTTCTCCGGCAGTGCACGTGGTATACCGAAGATAACTGTTGAGGGCGGTCCAGCTGAGTACGTTATACTCGTCAGCGGTCTCGTTTCTAAAGGAACTGTTAGTGTTGGAATTGCATCTGGTTCAGTTTCCGATGTTGTCGGGAATATGAATGATAAGCCAGTTGAAGCAGATTCCCCGGTTACGTATGCACCAAACACCCTGGCAATCAACATCCTGTTTCCGACTCCTGAGCCATCATGCGTGCGAAATGTGCCGGATCTGGTAATCAGCGGTACATCAGTAGGCTTTGATGGTGATATGAAATGGACATGGAACCTGGATTCAGAATCTACGGGGATATGCACAGGTAGTACAGATTGGCAGAGTTCCCTAATCCATTTGGAGCAGGGAGACAATCAGTTGATTGTATCGGCTGTCGATTCTAAAGGTAATTCATTGTCCACACAGTTGAAGCTGACATATAAAGAATGCGTCCCGGGTGATGCCTGGAGTGGATTGTCGCTGGTGTCTCTGCCGATTGAGCCAGATTACACAGATCCCAGAATATCCACAGGATTCCTTAACTATTGGACAGCATTCAACGCCCAATATCAGCGTTACAGTCTGTATGTATCAAACGATCATTATGAATGGTTCCGCATCCCTGCCGAGACCCCGGGACGAGGTTTTTGGGCAGTCTTTGATGCACAGCCCTCGATTATCCCCTCCGGAAACATTCCTGATCAGTCTGGCAATCGAATAATTCGATTGTATCAGGGATGGAATTTGATAGGAACTCCGTTTGCGGCTCCTGTGATATGGGGGGTAAAACGGATTATGGTTCGAACACCGGGTGGTGTTGCACAATATTTATCTGACAGAAGTGACCTGGTAAATTCGTGGCTTTGGGGATGGCATCCGGATGCGCAGTCTCCTGGCCGAGGTAATTACTACCTGGTTACAGAATATGGTCTCAACCGCTCCCTGGAACCGTGGCAAGGGTACTGGATAAAGGCCAGGCAGGATTGTGAACTCATAATTCCTCCCCCTTAATCTGGTTGATCGTAACACATCATTTGAGTGCTGAGTGAGTATTGTTGTACCAATAATGAACAATACCCACTACGATCACAAGTAAGTTTCCCTGTTTTATTACCATGATAATTGCTACACCTGTCAGCAATTGCGTATTAATGAAATTTAGCTAAAATCACTGCTTCAGTTTGCCTGTAGGCTCTTCCACATGCTATAATGCCAAGCGTCCCAATCTCTGGGACAGTCTCCAATCGCGCTCTTGCGCAGTTGGAAGGAGGCATTCTTGGACACAAGTAATTTCAAAAATGGCATTTCCATAATTCTGGATAATGACATATTTACTATCGTAGAATTTCAGCATGTAAAACCCGGCAAAGGCGGAGCTTTTGTTCGGACAAAGCTCAGAAATGTTAGAAGCGGTGCTACGGTCGAAAAAACATTCAGAGCCGGTGAAAAAATGGACCAGGCATTCCTGGAGAGATATCCTCTGACATTTAGCTATGAGCAAGAGGGTGAGTATGTCTTTATGAATGAAGACTACGAGATGGTAACCGTTGCCAGTGAGAAGATTGGCGACCAGGTAAAGTATCTGAGAGAAGGACTAGAAGTCACTGCTCTTTCACACGCTGATGAACTCATCAATGTGGAACTGCCATTTACTATCGAAGTATTGATAGCTGACACAGAACCTGGAGAGCGTGGCAATACAGCCTCTGGCGGTAGTAAGCCAGCCACTCTGGAGACTGGTGCTGTTGTACAGGTCCCGTTCTTTATCAATATTGGGGATAAAGTAAAGGTTGATACCAGGACCAACGAATACCTGGAACGCTGTAAGGAATAGCACATGGATACTCAACACATTGAGGACATGATATTGATATTGGAGGGCTCCGGAGCTTCGGAACTTGAAGTGCGTTCCGGAGAGTCTGTAGTTCGCATTGTAAAGTCCCAACGGAGCAAGGGGAAGAAAACATCCCCAAGACAGACTGTTCGGACAGATGCTTCGAAGACTACGGTAGAAACTACGTTATCAACAGATCAATTCATCACAGCACCGATGGTCGGTATATTCCATACAGGAAGCGCTGCAATCGGAATCGACCAGAGTGTTACGGTTGGTCAAGTTGTTGGTATGATAGAGTCGATGAAGATTCACAATGAACTGGTTAGTCGGGTGGCGGGTTTTGTCTCGGAGTCAATGGTTGAAGATGGTACTCCGGTGGAATATGGACAACCATTGTTTCGAGTTGCGCCGAGTATAGAGTAGTAGCGAGGTGCACGAGTTGAAGAGTGATATGCAAGTCGGATCTTCGAGTTATTTACGCTTCCGATCAATTTCAGCTGTTTTGATGCTTGGATTGTTGTTATGTGTCATTGGCTGCTCCAGACAAGTGAGTGAAAATACACAACCTCAACAACAGGCTAGCCCTGCTGGTGCACAGAGCACTATTGGTCAGTCGTTGGATGCAGGTAAATCATCGCAATGCAGGTCTCAGTTGTCTCAGATACGTCAGGGTATTGAAACTTATAAAACAACTGGGGGCTCAGATGAAAATCCGCCAACCCTCGCCGATATAAATCTTGGGGTTTCCGCAGACTTCTTTAAGTGTCCGGTCTCCGGACAACCCTATGCATATGATCCGGCAACAGGCCTGGTCAAGTGTACGACCCCCCAGCACGGAAGATACTAGATCGAACTGCAATACAGGTGACATAGAGCACCTATGAATATTGCTCAACCTTGTTCCCTGGCTGGACTGGAGGACAGATATTGTTCAAAAAAATACTAATCGCCAATCGAGGCGAGATTGCTATTCGAATCATCCGGGCTTGCCGGGAGATGAATATAAAGACTGTAGCAGTCTACTCAGAGGCTGATCGGAAGTCTCTGCACGTCAGACTTGCAGATGAAGCAATTTGTATTGGGGGGCCTACCAATCGGGAAAGCTATATCAATATGCCCAATACTATCAGTGCTGCGATTATTACCGGCGCTGAGGCAATTCATCCTGGGTATGCTTATTTTTCGGAACAGGCAAATTTTGCCGAGGCTTGTGAAGCATGCAACATAAAGTTTATTGGTCCTAAGGCATCTGCTATCGAACTGATGGGAGATAAAGCCAGGGCTAAAGAAACAGCTGCCAAAGCCGGAGTTCCCTGCATCCCGGGCAGTAAAGGTGTTATCCAGAACGAACAGGATGCTTACCGGATAGCCGGAAAAATGGGATACCCGATACGTCTCAAGGCTACGGCTGGTGGTGGCGGTAGAGGTATCAGAGTCGTCCAGAATGAGGAAGATCTTGCATCTGCACTCCGAATAGCCACAGCAGAAGCCGAATCAGCATTCGGCAATGGTCAGCTGTATGTTGAAAAAGAAATCGAAGAGCCCAGGCATGTCGAAATCCAGATTCTGGGTGATGAACACGGTCATTATGTCCACCTTGGCGAGAGAGAATGTTCTATCCAGCGCCGTAATCAGAAATTGATTGAGGAATCCCCCTCTGCAGCTGTGACTCCGGTTATTAGACGCAAGATGGGCGATGCAGCAATCAAGCTTGCTCGGGCTGTTGGATATGCCAGTGCTGGAACAGTTGAGTTTTTACTTGATAGATCCGGTGAGTTCTACTTTATGGAGATGAACACTCGAGTTCAGGTTGAGCATCCGGTCACTGAAATGGTAACTGGTGTGGACATTGTTAAGGAGCAGATACGGATCGCTGCAGGTGAAAAGCTTGATGTAACGCAAAGGGACATTAAGTTCCAGGGACACTCTATTGAATGCAGGATTATAGCAGAAGACCCATATAACAATTTTGCCCCTTCAGTCGGAACAATATCCCATCTTGTAATACCTGGTGGACCAGGTGTAAGGGTTGATACCCACATATATGCCGGGTATGATATACCGCCGTATTATGATGCGATGCTGGCAAAACTGATTGTATGGGACAAAACCAGATCGGCAGCTATTGATCGAATGCTGCGTGCCCTTTCCGAGTTCGAGATTGAGGGTGTCAAAACGAATATTTCCTATCAGAAGGAAATTCTGTTGAACCCTTATTTCAAACGAGGGGAACTCTCAACCAGTTTTATCCCGAGACGGATGATTTCGGATGCGGAATAGTTTACATAGTGGCAAATATCGATGAGTAAATCTGACAATCAACAAGCAAACGGAAAAGGTAAGGATTTAAAACAGGTCCCGGACAATACAACTGTATTGAAGAGGACCAGAAGGGCTGCACGGGAATTGACACTCAATGTGTTATACCAGTGTGATCTGGGAGTTCCATTTGATGAAGCTTTACCGGTAGCTTTGAAAAACGCCAACCTTGGTGATCTGGTGACAGCTAAGTATGATACTTCGGCTTATGCTCGTACATATGCAGAAAAGCTTACACGGGGTATCAGGGAGCAAAGAGAACAACTTGATGCAATTATTACAGGATTAGCACGCGACTGGCCTCTGGATAGGCAGCCGAATGTTGATAGAAACGTATTGCGCATAGCTCTGTATGAGATTATCCATGAGCCTGATGTACCGGACGCAGTTTCCATAGATGAAGCAATTGAGCTGGCAAATCTATACAGCACCGATGATTCCGGAAAGTTTGTAAATGGCGTTCTGGCTGGATATCTCAGGTCTAGAAAAAGCTGAAGGGAAACATAGATTGTCTTGCGAGTGATGCGAACTTAAATACTTCACTCCCGATAATGACATAATTGTCTTTAGTGAAGTGTTCCGCTGTTAATTGGGAGGCATAATATGAATGTTCAACTGCTGGATGGTGCTGCCGTAGCAAAAGAAATTCGCGCAGAGTTATCTGTTAAGGCTGAGAAGCTGAAAAGTGAACGCGGGATTACTCCACGCCTGGCTGTGATTTTAGTCGGTGATGATCCCGCATCCGTTACTTATACCAAGATGAAGAAAAAGGCCTGCGAAACTGTGGGGATGATATCCGATCTGATTGTACTTTCCGCCGATTCTACACAGGAGCAGGTTAAGGAAGTCATCAAATCCCTGAATGAGGACAAATCAGTTCATGGTATCCTGGTTCAGCATCCGGTGCCGAAGCATCTGGACGAACTGGATATCCTGGCGACTGTTGCTGTCGAAAAAGACGTAGATGGTATAAGCGCATTAAGTCTGGGCAGACTTGTTCTAGGCAACGCTGACTATGTCTCATGCACTCCTCTCGGGATAGTCACACTGCTTGAGCATTACAATATACCGATAAAAGGCAAGGAAGTCGTTGTTATCGGACGCAGTATAATCCTGGGCAAACCAGTGGCACTCGCTTTACTGGAAAGACACGCTACAGTAACAATATGTCATTCAAGAACGCAGAACCTGCCTGATGTTGTGCGTAGAGCTGATATTGTTGTTGCTGCAATTGGTAAGGCTGAGTTCATCAAAGGTGATTGGATCAAAGAGGGAGCCGTAGTCGTGGATGCCGGTTATAACAGGATTGAAGGCCGTGGACACGATGTTGGAGATGTAGATTATGACACGGCGGTTGAAAGAGCATCATGGATAACTCCTGTGCCTGGTGGAGTGGGACCTATGACTATTGCAATGCTTCTTTCACAGACAGTAAAAGGTGCTGAACTCTACGGATAGTAATTAACAATGATAGATGAATGGTCTAGCGCGCATTATTCACCTGTTGTGCAAAGAGAGTGATTTGGTGAATAATGCGGGTTAACCCGTAACCTTCAACACCAGAGTAGAAATATCATCTCTTTGTACTTTAGAATAGTCCATAACCGTCTTGACGACTAAATCAGCTATTTCACTTGCTTTCAGGTGCGAATTGGCGACTACTAAATCCTTCAATCTTTTCATTCCAAATGCTTCACCCAACCCAGCTTCAGTGATGCCGTCAGAGCCAAAGAAAACTACATCGCCCTCTTTAAGCTGCAGCCTTATCTCTGTATATTCAGCATCTTCATCGAATCCCATTACAGGTCCTGTTGGAGATATATCCGTACACATATCCCGTCCACAGGCGAATACAGACTCCAAACCGGCATTTACCAGTGACAATTCGCGCGTGCCAGGATTTAGCCAACCGTAGACCATACTGACCAGTATTTCGTGTGGAGTCTCCTGAGTCAAGACACGGTTGGTCTTTTCCATAACTGTTGATGCGCTTGCAGCGCCCTGGTAATATCCACCTGAAATGAATTTAACAGCTGCTACTAGCGTGGCGGCTGCTACGCCATGCCCACTGATATCTGCCAGTTTCATAGTGACTATGCCAGTGGAATTGTGCAATTTCACACTCCAATAGTCTCCTCCGACTTCATCTGCTGCTGTGAGTCTGCCGGCGAATTCAAACCCCGGGATATCAGGAATGGATTTAGGGAGAAGTGCCCTTTGGATACGTTTTGCCATACGAAGTTCACTTGATTGGCTCTCTGCCTGGCGGGAGCGCATAATATGCTTCAAACGAGACAAGCTTGAGTTTGCTATGGCATCTGAAATGACGTTAGAAAAGCGTATAGTCGCCAGGCACTGATCAGGGCGTCCGCCTGTAAATTGCATTATTGCATCCACCACCAGATCGCGATACAGCTCCATCACCTGTCGTGTTTTGAGGGTCTCAAGAGCCGTTTCTGCTATCTCTGCAACCGTAGCGTATATGTCATCCTGTATCAATTCGAAAGATTTTTCAGCGTCAGGAAACAGAAGCATAAGTTCCCATACGAGTTCACTGATTTTTTCCGACTGTGGAAAACCTTTGATTGCAGCTTTATTCAGCCAGGCGCGATGTGCTAGTTTGTGGTGATATTCCAGGGTTTTGTAATCTTGTTTTTCGGTCATTAGAATCTCTCATAAGCTTTACAATAGATATTTACAGATGCCATTGCTAAAATCATACCATTCATACCAGGTAACCAAACAGGCATTCTGCAGAAATATTGTGTAAGGTTGCAATGGAATGCTCTATAATGGGTATAGTGTATTGAGAAATAGTTCAGGAGGACAGTTAAATGTCGGAAACCAAAACTGTTATGGTTTATTCAACCCCCACTTGCCCATATTGCAGGCAAGTTAAAGAGTTCCTCACGCAGCATAATATCTCCTTCACTGATAAAAATGTCGCAGCCGATATATCTGCTCGTGACGAGATGAAGGCAAAATCGAGCTCTTTGGGTGTACCGGTAATTGACGTGGATGGAACTGTAGTTGTAGGATTCAATCGAACCAAGCTACAGGAGTTACTCGGACTCTCTTAAATCCATATGAAATTTCAATGGCTTCATATGCCGGGAGCACAACTCGATATGTATTTGGACACTTTATACGACCTCACAATCATTGGGGCTGGTCCCGCTGGTATGACAAGTGGGGTATATGCGGCTCGTAAGAATCTGAAGACTCTGATGTTGACCTCCGATATTGGTGGACAGACGGCATGGAGCTCCGGTATTGAGAATTACTTAGGCTATACATACATTACCGGGGCTGAGCTGGTTCAAAAATTCGAAGAGCATATGATGAAATTCGATATTAATGTGCAGTATACTCGTGTCTCAGATATTAGATATCTAGATGAATTATTCCATGCAACCACTTCGGATGGTCAAGAGTATGTTTCCCGAGCAATGATAATTGCAGCAGGCAAATCCCCAAGATTACTGGATGTACCTGGAGAGAGAAAATTTACGGGTAGGGGAGTCACTTACTGTGCAACCTGCGATGGTCCCTTGTTTTCTGGCCTGGACGTAGCAGTAGTTGGAGGCGGTAATTCAGGACTGGATGCAGTTGTGCAATTAATGAAGATATGCCCCAAAGTCTACCTTCTGGAAAATAGTAATGCTTTGCGTGCTGACGAAATCATGCGCGAACACGCTTCCAGGGCTAAAAATGTCGAAATAATCTTTAATTCAAGTGTAGTGAAGATTGATGGCGGGGATTTTGTTGAAACCATTGAGGTGAGCGATAATCTGTCTGGCAATACGAGAAATATCGCGGTTAAGGGTGTTTTTGTGGAAGTTGGACTCTCACCCAATACCGGTTTTCTGAGAAATCTCGTCAACCTCAACCAATGTGGGGAAGTTGTTGTGGACTGTGAAGGCAAGACCGGCATCCCGGGTTTGTTTGCTGCAGGTGATGTAACCAACGTGCCGGAAAAGCAGATCATAATTGCTGCTGGAGAAGGGGCCAAAGCCGCACTGGCAGCATACTCATACCTCGTCAGACTTCCTGACGCTGAACTTGAACAGGCTGAAAGGGAGGCCTGGACCTGATGGGTCAAGTCCCTGATCGGCATAATACCCCGTTCGCGGTTTATGTGCATATTCCTTTTTGCCTTTCTAAATGCCTCTACTGTGATTTCAACTCATATTCGGGAAGAAACGACATATTTGATGCTTATACGGATGCGGTCGTTCAAGATATAAACTGTGCTCCTGAGGGACCTCCTTTAGAAACTGTGTATTTTGGAGGGGGAACTCCAACTGTCCTGGGGGCAGATCGTCTTTGCAGTATTCTACAGGCTATTACCAGTAAATATTCACTGGCAAATGAAGCTGAGATATCAGTTGAAGCCAATCCTGGCACAATCACTATTGATATGCTTTCTAGAATGAATGCTTCCGGGTTTAATCGATTGAGTCTGGGTGCACAGAGTTTTCACGATCAGTTTCTCAATGTTTTGGGAAGAATCCACAATGTTGAACAGATTGCTATTTCAGTTAATGCTGCGCATATTGCAGGTTTTAAATCCGTTAGTCTTGATTTAATGTATGGTTTGCCTGGGCAGACTGTTAATGATTGGTTGTCGGATTTATCTCAAGCCATCGGACTGGGTGTAGAGCATATATCTGCTTATGAGTTAACCGTAGAGGATGACACGCCATTAGCCCATAAAATAGCTGCAGGTGATCTGTGTCTACCCTTGGAAGATGAACAGATCGAAATGGTGAACCAGGCTCAGGTCTTGCTTTGTGCCGCTGGCTATCAGCGTTATGAAGTTTCGAATTATTGCAAGCCTGGATTTGACTGCAGGCACAATTTGAAGTATTGGCACAATGAAGCTCATTGGGGGTTTGGCGCGGGGAGTGTCGGATACTCAAAAGGTGTCAGACGCCTGCGGCTATTGAATCCGGATGCATATATTGAGAGTGTTAATGCTGGTCAAGAACCTGTTCAGTTCTCTGAAACAATAACAGGACGACTTTTGGAAGCAGAGACGTTGATGATGGGATTGAGACTTACCGCGGGAATTAGTATGGATGTGTTAGATATTATGAGCCGGGAAACACGGGATATCTCTGATAGTCTCATTCGAATAGGGCTCTTACATATTGAGAACGGCATGCTGAGAGCTACACCAGAGGGATATCTCAAACTTAGCGATGTCGCCCAATCATTCCTCCCATAGGATCGTGGAATGAGTCCTCTCGATTTTCGCCTGTAACGAAAACCTGCCGGACTCGTAACGAAGGGACGAAAACATTCTATTTTCGAAGAAGTGAATGAAGAATTGCGTCATCCCGGATCATATTGAGATGACGCAATTTAATTATGAGCGGTTATAGCAGGGAGTTAATCTCTTTCTTCATCTTGGCAATTTCTTTCTTTTGACCATCAGCATCGCCGGGAAACCCCAGATGTGCAAAGCGAATTACACCTGTTTTATCGATTATGTATGTGGCAGGAATACCTTCTACCTTGTATAGTTTGCTGACAGTTTTTCCGGACGGGTCGTTGCAGACTGTGTAATTGATTTTATTCGTTTTGGCAAATGATTTCACTGTTGCTACTTGATCATCAATAGCAACTCCCAATATTTTAAACGGTTTGCCTTTATAGCTGGTCTGCAATTTTACCAACTGTGGTATCTCAGAGCGACAAGGGGGACACCAGGTTGCCCAGATATCCAGAATTATTACATTGCCAGGTTTTGTGAAGTAACTTGACAATGACACCGACTTACCAGCGAGACTAGTGAGGACGAAGTCAGGTGCTTTAGTTCCAGGAGTCATGTCTGCAAATGCAAACATCGCAAATACTATGACTAGACAGACAGATGCAAACACAACCAAACGATTTCTAGTAGACATTTTTCACCTTCCTACAAGTAAATACAACCTGTCACGGAGATTGACACACGCGCTGTGGAATGTTATTCTGAGGTAGTCAGATCGTCCATCGTCCCAGAACGCAATTATATATAGAAGCTGGTGAATCCTGCGGTGAACTACATCTCCGTCCGAAACCTGCTCTGGTTCTTGGTCTTTACCTCAATAATCTGCATTCTGATTTGTTCTCGTGTATTTATTGTGCCCCAGGAAAACCGGAATGAAACTGATTCTACTTCACTTTCTGCTGCAGTGTTATGGCAGAAACCTTCTGGTGCATATATAAATTGGGCATTTACTCCAGGCGGCCGTTACTTTACCACTGTGTCGCCAGGTGGCGGAGTTTCACTTTTTCACAATTCCAGCTTACTGAAATTTAGAGTACATATTGATGGTGTAGATAGAGCCATTTCATCCCCTGATGGCACGATGACAATGGTATACACCTATCTCAACCCCAAACGAACAATTGTCCGGTTTCTTGATTTAAATGGCAAGATTATAAGTACACTTGATGTCAATGGATCAGTGTGGTGTGCAGATTCGTGGGAAAGCAATGGGGAATTGCGGTTTGCGATTGGAACAGGACATAGACAGATTTATTGCATATCATTTAGTGAAAGTGGACGTAACTATGTGCGTTGGAGAACCCCAGGTGTAGTTGTATCGGTAAGTTTTGAACCTGACGGAGACAATTTGTTATATGGAACCTGGCAGAAGTCATTCTTGCTGAGATCAACTAGAAGAGGAACAGTCCGGTGGTCAACAACTGTAGATCCGGCAGCATTACCAGAGGTGGCAAGTCTTGGTGACGGATCAAAATGGCGAATACTGATCGTGCCAAATAGACAGGGCAGCGATGCACAGCTTAGGATGATGGACGATGAATGCAATCAGTTGTGGGAAGAAACCGTGAAAGCCCCGGACAGAAGCAAGGTTTTAATAAGCAACGCAGGAGAACATTGTTGTATCGGATATGGAAAACAAATTGTCCACTCAGGTAAAGCAATAGTAGAAAACCATGCAGTGTTGCTGGATAGAAACGGAAATATGTTGTGGGATAAGGGGACAATGTTCCTTCATCTAAATCCACTGGCCGTTGCGGATGATGGAACAGTTCTAGCATGTGGCACTGGAGGTAAATTGCTGCTGGTGGACAAGGATGGTATAGTTACCGAATCTGAAACCCTGGGTGGTGATGTTTTGAATAGCATGTGGTCACCAAGTGCAGGTAGAGTTTTGGTAAATTGCACCGATGGCAACATGTATATGCTGGGATTAAATACGGTTAAATAGGCGCAAGGGCTGCCCAATGGGCAGCCCTTGCACTTTAACGAACTGGGTGGGTATCCAACCTATCTATCCGCTAGTGATGTTTCCAACGGGATAAGCCCTAGCCTTGTGGCGCGTCGGAACGCTTGGACACGGTTGGACACTTGGAGTTTGTCATATATGTTGGCCAAATGGAAGTCTACTGTTCGCTTACTGACAAATAAGGCATCCGCCACATCCTTGCTGGATTTACCCTCTATTACTAGAGTGAGAACTTCCAACTCACGCCTTGTCAGCCTTACGGAGCGATCACTGTAGACATTCGGCAGTCCTACAGGCCCCATATAGCGTCCCCTTTCCCTGCTCGCCGCTCATATAGGTTCTTCCATTACTAGCCGTGTTTTGATATTAGTAGTTTAAAAAATATTAGTATAAATTCTGGGACAGGAAATCCCGGGAGACTTGAACTGTTACCTAGACTTTATTTTAGCTATACCACCATACGAAGCTGCTTCTGATCAATTTCCTGCTGATGTTTAGATGGCCTGTATGAAAATGATTTTGCCTGGTAAGCATTTTCTCTAGATTCAAAGAAAACTGGACAGCTGGGTGTTAGTAAGACTCTTTGTCTTTTGGCTAATCTCCCTTTATCTATCTGGTAGCGTCTCTTTGAAAAGTGGTGCCATAGCATAACTGGTGCTGCAGTCATTGAGAATGTATAAGCAACTACCCACAGGAAGCCTGTGAACCCAATAGAGCCCTGTTCTGTGCCTGAGCCAATAGTTATTAGTGTCAACAGGAATAACAGTGTGCCTGCGCCAATCAGGTGGGCATTGCGGGAAAACGCGGTCTTTCTTATAACAACCGATTTACTTCTGCTGTCCCATAGATAACAGGCACTGCCTGCAACAATTAATGCAATAGATGCTGTAGCACTAACAGAACGCCATATCGCTAATACGGACAATACCGAAACTGCGATAAGACAATAATACATATTCTTTCCCATGGTCTTAGCCTCCCTGCTGATGACTATATCCGTGCCCGGTAGCTGCGGACCAGACCTACAAGCTTACCGAGTATTTTGCACGACTCAGAACCCATATCAACTTCAATGGATTGATAGTTCACATTTGCTGGTTCGAGAATTGCCATTCGTCCACGCTGATAAAAGCGCTTAAGAGTGGCCTCATCTTCTACCAGGACAGCTGCGATCTCTCCGTCTCTGACACGATCGCACTTTTCAATCACTACAAGATCTCCCGAAAGAATGCCCTCATCGATCATACTGTCACCTTTAATCCGCAGCATGAAAGATTCTCCATTACCCACCAGAGCATCCGGGAGAGTTAACTGGTCTTCTATGTTCTGTTCTGCCAAAATCGGGCTACCTGCAGCAATGGTTCCGAGCAAAGGAATCTGTCTTGCGCCTAGTTCACTGAGTGTGGCATCATTATATTCAGTGACATTAACCGGGATATCCAGTTCCGGGTTGGATGTAACAACTGACCCCCGTGCACCTTTTTTCCTGTCAAGGTATCCCTTTGTCTCAAGAGCCTTAAGGTGTTTAGCTATCCCGTTAGGGCTGGATATTCCAAATAGTTTCATGAGTTCCGGAATGCTGGGCGGGCGGCCATCTGTTAGTGTAGTCCGTTCGATAGCATCCAGTATCAGTCTCTGTTTGTCGGTCAACGCTGGTCGCATAAAATAATCTCCTGATGCTGCAGTGTGTTGAAAATAAGTAGAGCACACTGTGTCTTATTCTCCTGCAAACAAGCAGAAGGTGTAAAGACTTACACCATGATAATACCCAAGCTTTTGGACAATGTCAACACGTTTTGCGAAAAAATAAAAAATATTTTTTGTAGGAGTAGGAGTGCATCGCAACAAGGATCAGTAATATCGGGTTTATAAAGTAAGAGTATATAAGGAGTAGTAAAAGTGGAGGAGGCCGCGGAAGGCCTCCCAAACGGTGGCCGTTTTATTTTGAAGGCTGATCGAAACTCAGGTATTCATCTATTGGCAAGCAAGCCGGGTTTTCGCCTCTTTGTTTGGAACGAAGCGCGAGTATTAACGCTTTTGCCGTGTCCAGGGATGTAAGGCAAGGAATTGAACGCTGGACTGTAGCCCTGCGGATCAACGCGGCTTCCTTCTCAATCTTTCGGTCCTTTGAAGCGGTGTTAATAAGCAGATTGATTTCATTGCGCTGGATAAGGTCCATCAGGTTGATAGAATCCTTATCTTCAATCTTTCCAACCATAGTTGTCTTAACACCATTGCGCTCAAGGAATTTCGATGTGCCTTCAGTGGCGAAGACTTCATAACCGATGTCTACAAAATCCCGGATTATCTCCACTGATTCCTGTTTGTCCTGATCGGCTATTGTAGCAATCATCTTGCCGCCAACAGGGCAGTCCATGTGAGAAGCAACCATTGCCTTGTAGAGTGCCCTGGAGAAGTCCTTGTCGATGCCCATGATCTCTCCGGTGGACTTCATCTCGGGTCCGAGGGATATATCGACCTCAGTGAGCTTCTGGAAGCTAAAAACAGGGGCTTTGACCGCGAGTGAGGTCTGCTGTTTATAAAGCCCGCTGGAATATCCCTGTTCCTTGAGGGATTTTCCAAGCACAACATTTGTCGCCACCTGAATCATTGGCACTCCGGTTATCTTCGAAAGATAGGGAACAGTGCGGCTGGCACGCGGATTGACCTCAATTATCTGAACTTCTTCGCCATCGATAACAAACTGGACATTCATCAAGCCTCGAACTTCCAGAGCCATTGCCAGAGTAGTTGCATGCGAGATGATCTGGTTGATAATGTTCTGGCTCAGTGTTTGAGGTGGGCATACAGCCATAGAGTCTCCTGAATGGACTCCAGCTCTCTCGATGTGTTCCATAATACCAGGCATCAAGCAGTCCACACCATCAGCTATAACATCGACTTCCACTTCTTTACCCATGACATATCTGTCGACGAGTATCGGAGCATCAGGATCCGGACTTATCTCAACAGCGTGAGCCATATATGTTCTTAGCTCAGCTTCAGTAAATACGATCTCCATAGCTCTTCCACCGAGAACATAGCTGGGTCTCACGAGCACCGGGTAGCCGATTTCCTTGGCGAGTACCACAGCCGCGTCTGCACCAAAGACCGCTCTTCCGGGAGGTTTTGGAATATTGTTCTCCCGCAGGATCTTCTCAAACTTCTCCCTGTCTTCTGCAAGATCGATCGATTTGAAATCGCTGCCGAATATTGGAACTCCCAGTGCACTCAGAGGTTTTGCCAGGTTGATAGCTGTTTGTCCACCGAACTGTAGAATAACCCCATCGGGTTGTTCGTATTCTATTACATTCATTACATCGTCAACAGTCAGAGGCTCGAAATAGAGTCTGTCAGATGTGTCGAAGTCAGTACTGACTGTCTCCGGATTGTTGTTTATAATAATGGCTTCATAACCGGCGTCGCGAAGTGCCCAGGCAGAATGAACGCTGCAGTAGTCGAACTCAACTCCCTGACCTATTCTGATTGGTCCGGAACCAATAACAATGGCTTTTGGCTTGCCTGTGGATTTGTTTGGACCGAGTGGACACCCGGTTTCATCTTCAGTCTCATAACATGAGTAGAAATAAGGCGTCTGAGCTTCGAACTCTGCTGCACAGGTATCAACCATTTTAAATGTGGGAAGCATCCCAGTCTTTTTCTGGATCCATCTCAGCTGTGGATAGTTCGCACCGGTAAGATTGGCAATCACAGTGTTCGGGAAACGCATACACCGGGCTCTTTGCACCAGGTCCAGAGCCTCAGGTTTGGAAGCTGACTGTCCTGACGTCAGAGCTACAATCTCATTTCCACGGGTAATAAGCTCACGCTCCATGTTGATGATGTTTTGGATCTTATTCACAAACCATTTGTCTATGCTGGTAAGCTCACAGATCCTCTCGATGGTTATATTTCTCCGCAATGCTTCAGCTACCAGGAAGAGTCTCTCGTCGGTAGCTTTTACAAGGCCTTTTTCAATATCTTCAACTGTGAGTTCATCGGCATTCTTGAGCTTTATGTGGTACAGACCGATTTCCAGGCTTCTTACAGCTTTCATCAGAGCGCCTTCGAATGTTCGGTCTATACTCATAACCTCGCCTGTAGCTTTCATCTGCGTTCCCACAGTGCGATCAGCCAGGTAGAACTTATCAAATGGCCAGCGGGGGATCTTAGCTACGATGTAGTCGATTGTAGGCTCAAATGCTGCCATAGTCTTGCCGGTGACAGCGTTAGGTATCTCATCTAAGTCAAGCCCTATTGCGATTTTGGCCGCGACTCGGGCGATTGGATATCCGGTGGCTTTGGAAGCAAGTGCAGATGACCGGCTGACCCTCGGATTGACTTCGATGACGAAATATTCGAAACTTGCAGGATTCATTGCCAGCTGGACATTGCATCCGCCTTCGATTTTAAGCGCTCTGATTATCTTCAGAGAAGCCGAACGGAGCATCTGGAACTCTTTATCGGTGAGAGTCTGCATTGGAGCGACAACGATCGAGTCTCCAGTGTGTATGCCCATCGGGTCAAAGTTTTCCATCGAACAAATGGAGATGCAGGTGTCGTTGCTGTCCCGCATCACTTCGTACTCGACCTCTTTCCAGCCAAGCAGGCATCTCTCGATCATGACCTGACTCTTGAGAGAGAGTTTCAATCCACGGGAACCGATCTCCATCAGCTCTTCAGGAGTGTAAGCAACACCGCCGCCGGTTCCTCCGAGAGTATATGCTGGTCGAACGATCAATGGCCAGGGCGGATTGTCATCCAGGATAGCAGCTAATTCATCTTTTGTCTGTACAATCCAGCTTTCAGGAACAGGTTCGCCGATATTCCGCATCAGGGTCCGGAAGAGTTCTCTGTCTTCTGCGTTCATAATTGATTGCAGAGGAGTTCCCAGCAATTCTACATTGTACTTTTCCAGCACGCCTGCAGCAGCCAGTTCAACTGCCATATTCAACCCGGTCTGTCCACCAAGAGTGGGTAGAAGCCCATCGGGTCTTTCACGTTCGATAATACGCGTTGCAAACTCCAGGTTTATAGGTTCAATATAGACTTTGTCTGCTACCTCAACATCAGTCATGATAGTTGCGGGGTTGGAGTTCATGAGGACTACGCTGATTCCCTCTTCACGCAGGGATTTACACGCCTGTGTACCTGCATAGTCGAACTCTGCTGCCTGCCCGATTATAATCGGACCGGAGCCTATAACCATTACCTTTTTCAGATCGCTTCGTTTCGGCATTGCACTCGCTTTCGTTATCTATAATTCAATTCAAGACTTTTTCAAGCCAGTTTTTTGGTTTGTATTCTTTGTTTATATCTATTGATTCAGCATCCAGTAATCTTATTAAAGATTGCAGTGTGCCAGATTGAGAGCCTTTTGCTGATACACAAAATATTGTCGGAATTATTAATGACCACGCGGTAAACATCAACGGTGAAGAGTTCCACATAATTATACTGGCGATTAACCCGCCAATTGCGAAAAATAACATCATCATAATTATTATCACAATGTATGGTTGATGGACAGCAAAGTTACCCGCGATACGTGTTCCAGTTTTTTCGGCAGTCAGTGTTCCACAGAACTGCAGCCCACCGAAGTAAAAACCATAATCTATACTGGTTCCACGCAATTCCACACAAAAACTGTGTCTGTATATATCACCTAAAAATGGCTTTCTTTCATGCTTAGCGACCAAGTTATTGAATACCAAATATTGAATCCAATAGGTTGGTCTGAAGTCAATTGATTTTTTAAGAATATCGTTACATTGCTCCGGACTCATTCTTGTCCAAAAAGAATACTTTTTTGACTGTTCGATATTACAGAGATTTTCTGAACACTCAATTGTTTCGAGTAACGTGCAAATGAAATCAGTTGTTACTCTTATGTTCTGTTTATATTCACTAACTATGCCGTATGCGATCACTGCAAGACCAGCAGAGAAAAAAGTTATAACCGGAAGTATATCATTCAAAGGTAGAAAATGTCCGGTATGCTCATCACGTGACGTTACAAACACAAAAAATAGCCAAAATGCTGATATTATTACATATACAAATGGTAACGATGGTGATTTTGATCTCACCTCAGTTCTGCTGGCTTTATTGTCTAAATCAATTGTGTAATACAACGGATATACAGAATTTCTTTGAGAACATAAAAAAAACCGGTTGTTTGATTCTTCAAAATCACAACCTATTGGGACAACTGAAGGTGGAGTCTTACGGCGCTTAACATCATTTTTATTCGGAAGCTCCTTGAGACGAGTTGAACACTTTTCAATTGTCAGGTTTGTTTCAAAGGTTGTAATCATTAGTCTCACTTTATCGGAAATGTGAGTTCTACTTCCCTGCCATCACGCTATCCACAAACTCTTTAAATAGATAACCTTCATCCAACGGTCCAGCGGAGGCTTCGGGATGGTACTGAATTGAAAACACCGGCAGACTCTTGTGCCTGAGGCCTTCAACTGTTCCATCGTTCAGATTAACCCGGGTGACTTCGGCGTCGCTGCTGAGTTTGCCAGGATCTACTGCATATCCGTGATTCTGTGCAGTGATACTCACTTTACCGTTAATCAGATTCTTTACAGGATGGTTGGCGCCTCTGTGGCCGAATTTCAACTTGATGATATCTGCCCCCATTGCCATACCCAGCATCTGATGTCCAAGGCATATTCCAAGAACAGGTTTCTTCCCCAGTATGCTGCGCATTGTTTCTACTGTCGAAACAAGTTTGGTGGGATCACCAGGTCCGGGAGAGAATACCACTCCGTCAGGTTTGGTCGCCAGCACATCATCGGCTGTTGCATTGCAGGGGAGAACCGTCACAGTGCAGCCTTCCTGCACCAGGCAGCGAGCGATGTTGCGTTTGACTCCAAGATCAATCAGAGAAATACGGCATTTGGGTACGGGACAATCTCCAAGCCTGCTGCAATCGTCACCAGCCCATTCATAGACACTATTAGTGGATACGCGTTCTACAAAATTGATATCCCCATAGTTGGGAGTGTTACGGAGTTCATTCATCAATTCACTGCTGGTCAATTCGGTGGATACGGCACCCATCATGACACCGCTGAGTCTGAGGTGTCTTGTCAGGGCACGGGTATCTACTCCCTGCATAGCCACTACGCCGCTCTGAGTCAGGTAATCCCTTAGGCTAAGGTTAGAGCGCCAGTTACTGGGTTCATCACACAGTTCTCTGACTATGAACCCTTCAACCTGGATCTTTCCTGACTCAATGTCTTCAGGGTTGACCCCATAATTTCCAATCAATGGATACGTGAGGGTCAGTAACTGACCGGCAAATGAAGGGTCAGTCAGCATTTCCTGATACCCGGTCATAGCCGTAGCGAACACCGCTTCCCCAATAGTGGTCCCGGATGCCCCTATAGCCTCGCCCTCGAACGTCGTCCCATCTTGTAGAAGGAGGATAGCTTTCAAATGATATCTCCGTTATATTTGTTTGTAACTATTATTGTAACTGTGTATCTAACAATCCAGTTTTTGTAAACGGCGCCACTTAATTCCCCCTTCTCCAAGGGGGAATTAAGTGGCGCATCTTATTATCACGCGAATTGGTTCTCTTTAATGAACTCTCTGACCCGTGCTGCGGTTACTGCAGAGACTTTTTTAGATGAAACCAGGGTGTCCAGGACTTCGGAAAGAGTGCCCAGTGAGTGCAGCCTGAATCCGGCCTTTTCCAGCAGCTGTTTTCCGCCCTGTTCTCTGTCCAGAATAATCAGCACATCGTGAACTATAAGGCCACGGGCTGTCAACGGTGTTATAGATTCGACTTTGCTGCGCCCATCGGTAATGATGTCGTCGATCATCATGATCTGTTCACCGGGGGTGTAATCCCCTTCGATAAGTTTGCCGGTGCCATACTCTTTAGCTTCGCGCCTGGCATATATCATCGGTATATTTCCAGCTAGTGAAGTTGCAACTCCCAGAGGAAGACCTGCATAAGGAATCCCTGCGATCCTGTCACATCCGATTTCTTTGACTCTAGCTGCCAGTGCGGTGCCAATCTCAGCAAGCAGAGCAGGTTTTGAGATCAATCCACGAAAATCGACATATACCGGGGATAGAATCCCGCTCTTCAGTTTAAACTCACCGAACTTGATGCATCCGGCTTCAAATATTTTGTCATACAGCTCATTCACAGTAGTATTTCCTTCTGCCTAAACAACGGCATAGATTCGGATACGGTTTTATATTCTTTTCAAGTTATCTTCCCCGAAGACAATCTGTCCCCAGGATATTGTTGCTGTCACTTTACCAGAGAAAGTTTTTCCCGCGAAGGCGCTGTTCCGGCCTTTACTGCGGAATGTTGATGGATCGACGGTGATTGAAGCTTCCGGGTCAAAGACTACAATGTCAGCTACAGCATCAACAGCCAGGCTGCCTGTGTCGACTCCCAGGATCCTTGCAGGAGTTACACTCATTGCTTCTACGGCACTGCTCATGCTCATTACACCAGTATTTACCAGTTCGGTGATTATTACCGGTAGAGTTGTCTCAAGCCCGACTGATCCAAAAGCTGCATACTGCAGTTCAACTTCCTTGTCCTGCTGTGCATGCGGAGCGTGATCTGAAGCTATTACTTCAATGGTTCCGTCGGCCAGTCCCTGCTTGAGCGCTTCAATATCATCAGAGGTCCGAAGCGGAGGGCAAATCTTGGCATTAGAATCATAACCTGATAAAGCTTCATCAGTCAGCGAAATATACTGAGGGCAAGTTTCAGCTGTTACATTTAAACCTTTGTCTTTTGCCCAGCGAACAAGCTCAACTCCTCTGCGGGTTGTTACATGCTGTATATGAACCGCGCACCCGGTCAGTTCGGAGAGAGATATATTACGGAAGATCATCATCTCTTCAGCCTGCCTCGGCCACGGTTTCAGTCCGAAGACTGTGGAAGCAACGCCTTCGTTCATTATTGCATCAGCTGTCATTGATTTGTCTTCGCAGTGGGTGAGAACAGGGACATCGAACATCTTCGAGTATTCCATTATCCTGCGCATCAGGTCTGTGTTTTGGACAGGGAATGCATCGTCGGATATTGCAACAGCACCGCCTGCAACCATGTCACCAATCTCAGCCATTTCTTTACCTTCGTTGCCTTTGGTTGCAGCCCCGGAGGTCAGGACATTTACAGGAGCAAGGTTAGCTGTATTCAGGACAAACTCAACCAGCGCTCTGTTGTCAATTGCTGGAGATGTGTTTGGCATACCTAAAATAGTAGTAAACCCACCGGCAGCAGCTGCTTCGGAGGCTGTTTGTATGGTCTCTTTGTGCTCATAACCCGGTTCACGCATATGAACGTGCATGTCTACAAGACCGGGAGCAACAACATGTCCGGAGACATCATAGACTGTTCCATCATTCATATCCAGTTCAGAGCAGTCAACATCACCCACCTGATCAATGCTGGTTCCCTGCACTAAAACATCACCAATACAGTCGATGCCGTTGGCCGGGTCGATAATATGTCCGCCTTTAAGCAGAAGCCACATTGGTGTTGCCTCCTCCGAGCAATAAATACAGAATTGCCATTCTTACAGCAAGTCCATTAGTCACCTGGTCAACAATGACTGCCTGATCAGAATCAGCTACGTCCGGGGAGATTTCTACCCCCCGGTTCATTGGACCGGGATGCATAATGGTGACATCGGGTTTGGCCGATTTCAGCCTGTCTTTGTTTATTCCAAACAGGTTTGAATATTCCCGTAGAGTAGGGAAGAACCCCCTGTCCATTCTTTCCAACTGGATTCTGAGAACGTTGACTACATCAACACCATCGATAGCTTCATCCAGGTCGGTGTAGACTTTGCACGGCAGTTTTTCAATCTGCGCAGGGAGTAGGGTAGTAGGGCCGCAGACTCTGACTTCGGCTCCCATTTTGCTCAGTCCCCAGATATTGCTCCTGGCAACCCGGCTGTGCATTATGTCTCCGACTATTAGAACTTTCTGACCTTCTATTTTGCCTTTTGCATCAATGATACTCAGCATATCCAATAGACCCTGTGTAGGATGCTCATGCGTACCATCTCCAGCGTTTACAATGTGGGCTTTCAGCAGGTTGGCTGCGAAGTGGGGGGCACCGGTTGCGCCATGGCGTATGATGAACAGGTCAACTCCCATTGCTTCCAGGGTAAGCAGAGTGTCCTTGAATGATTCACCCTTGTTTATGCTGGAGCCGGCAACCGAGATACTTGTAGTGTCGGCCGACATGATTTTTGCTGCCAGTTCGAAGCTTGTTTTGGTCCGGGTGCTGTTTTCATAGAACAGAGTGCAGACCGATTTTCCCCGAAGTATAGGGACCTTCTTAATCGGTCTCGAGAGAATCTCACGGTTGGAAACAGCCGTATCAAGTATCAGCCGGATTTCCTCACAAGACATCTCCTGCAGACCCAGTATGTCTTTTCTCTGTAGTTGCATATCCACATCCCCTGCCTCATCAGGCCGAACTTGATCTTGATTCAGTATATAGTGTTCTACTGTCATCCTTCTATTGTCATCCTGAGGAACGAAGGATCTGCTTTTATGAAAAGAGAAACAGCAGATCCTTCACTGCGTTCAGGATGACAAAGACTAACAACAATGGTTATTGTTGTGACTTACTTATGTATACCGCGTCTTCACCTCTGGTCTCGATCCAGCAGACATCTACGGTTTCTGTGCGTGCAGTAGGCAGGTTCTTGCCTACATAATCAGCCCGTATCGGCAGTTCCTTGTGACCGCGGTCAACAAGAACGGCAAGTTGAATAACAGCGGGCCGGCCCATATCGACTATTGCATCCAGTGCGCTGCGGGTAGTCCTGCCTGTATATAAAACCTCATCGACCAGGATCACTGATTTTCCGGTGACATCGAAAGGTATCAAGCTGGCTGATACAGTCCTTGCGGGTTTTGTATCGTAATCATCCCGGTACATTGCAACATTGAGACTGCCTATGGGGATGGTTGTTCCCTCTATGCGGTCGATTTGTTCCGCCAGTCGTTTTGCCAATGGGACTCCCCGGTTTTGTATCCCGATAATAACAACATCCTGGGCACCTTTGTTTCGTTCGATGATCTCATGGGCAATCCGCGTAATCGATCTGCGGATTTCGTTTTCATCCATTACTTTCATTGCATCAGACATAACAAAAAAGCCTTCCACCCGGAGGATGAAAGGCTTACGTACAACAATTCTTACGTATCACCTTACCAGCCTCGCGGGACTGGTGTTAAAGGTCGAATTGTAAACAACTGTAGGTATTATACCCCTAGAATTGAACTATGTCAACAGCTTGACACACTGCTTGACTTTACCTATAATTTTCTAGGCAAACAGCAGAACTTGCGCAAACCGAGTAGGCTTGTGTTTGTAAATCAGTTATACAATTGAGCCGCTTCACTCAAGATGACTTACTCATTTGAGTAGCGGCGTTTTGTTTGTCCGATACTAATCACACAATACTGCAAGGGGGAAACTAAAGGATGCTTAGGAACAGCAAATATGGACGTTTACGTCCATTACTGACCACACTCCTGGTCGGTGCCTTCGCCGCACTGCTTCCAAGTGCCGCCCACGCTGGAGAAGCTATTGAACTCCCAGAGTTCAGCCAGCTTCCTATGATGTGGACGTCAATTTACATCGTTTTCGCTTGCGCTATAATCGGTCTTATCTTCGGCATGATGTGGTTTAAAGCCATCATGAACGAGAGTCCGGGTAGCGTAGGAATGGTAGAGGTATCCAAGGCCGTACAAGAAGGCGCTTGGGCATATCTCATGAAGCAGATCAAGACTATGATCTGGTTTGTCATCGCAATCTGCATCGGCTTGATTGCAATGTATAGTCAGGTTGAATCATTCCAGGTTGCGAGACATGGCATACCCGTATATGTCGGGGTAGGTCTGGCATTCGTACTTGGAGTTGCTGCTTCTTATGGCGCAGGACTGATCGGAATGCAGATGGCGGTAAGAGCTAACGTCCGCGTTGCTAATGCTGCTTTATCAAGTTTCAAGCGTGCTCTGTATGTTGCATTTAGGGCCGGTGGTGTTTCCGGTATGGCAACTGTAGGCCTTGGCCTTTTAGGTGCTTGTATAGTCTTCTTCCTCTTCGATAATCAGTCGATGAAGGTTCTTGTCGGATTCGGATTTGGTGGATGTCTTGCCGCTCTGTTTATGAGAATCGGCGGTGGTATCTTTACCAAGGCTGCAGACGTAGGAGCTGACCTCGTAGGAAAAGTTGAGCAGGACATTCCTGAAGACGACCCGCGCAACGCCGCTACCATTGCAGACAACGTTGGAGACAATGTTGGAGACTGCGCCGGTATGGCTGCTGACATCTTTGAGTCTTACGAAGTTACACTGGTTGCCGCGATCATCCTTGGTGCTGCTGCATCCTCTGTAGTCGGCGGTGGGGTCAGCGTTCTTGCGATGGTTGTTTATCCTCTGCTCATTAGAGCGGTTGGTGTTTTCGCTTCCATCATCGGTATATACTCCGTCAAAGGTCGAGAAGACCTCGATATGGACCCGATGCAGCCGATTAACTTCGGTTTCCGTGTATCCTCTGCAATAGCTGTAGCAGGATTCTTTGGTTTGTCATACTATGTGTTTGGTGTTGTTGCACCAATTAACAGCATAGACCCTGCAAATCCTATAGCTTTCGAGTGGTGGAGATTTGCCCTGGCAAACTGCACTGGTATAGTGTTAGCTCTTGTAATTGGTTGGATGACTGAATATTTCACAGCCGTTGACAAGAAGCCAGTTACAGAAGCTGCTCAGGCTGCTAGAACAGGCCCAGCTACAATCATTCTCTCCGGTTTTGCTTCCGGACTTGAATCCAGTGTATGGGGTATACTTGCTGTATGTTTGGCAATTCTGGCCTCTATGCTCCTCTTCAAGGGTGATCCTGCAATGTCAGCATATGGTATCGCATTGTGTGGACTTGGACTGCTGACCACCACCGGCTTCATGCTGGCTATGGACACCTACGGCCCCATCTCCGACAACGCAAATGGTATCTTTGAGATGTCAGGCGCTTTGAAGGATGTTGGAGAAGATTCCAATGCCAATACGATAGTTGCTAAACTGGATGCAGTCGGCAATACAACCAAGGCTCTCACAAAGGGTCTTGCTATTGCTACCGCTGTTATTGCAGCTACAGCTCTGTTCCGTTCATTTATGGCGGATGCCGGGCTTCTCTATGTAGCTAACGCATCAGCTTCTGCACAGGATGCAGTTGCATCAGCTCTGAACTCCGGTATCCACGTTGAATGGACCGAAGTATTTGTTGGTCTGCTGATTGGAGGAGCTGTTCCGTTCCTGTTCTGCTCCTTTGCAATCAACGCTGTAAACCGCGCTGCATTTCAGCTTGTTGAGGAAGTCCGCAGACAGTTCCGCGAGATCAAGGGAATCATGCAATATGATCCTCGCTCCGGTTCTGATGTAGGCAAGCCTGACTATCAGCGCTGCGTTGCTATTTCAACCGCTGCTGCTCAGAAAGAGCTTATGAGTCCTGCAGTCCTGGCTGTTTGTGCTCCTATTCTGGTTGCATTCGGCCTTGGATATGGCGGACCTCTGAAAGGAACTGCCGCTCTTGGCGGATTCCTGGCAGGTGCGATTCTGACTGGTCAGTTGATGGCAGTTATGCTTTCAAACACCGGCGGACTCTGGGACAATGCTAAGAAGAAGATCGAAGATGGTATGTTTGGTGGCAAGGGAACTCCCGAGCACAAAGCAGCCGTCGTCGGTGATACTGTTGGCGACCCATTCAAAGATACTGCAGGTCCGGCACTGAACCCGATGATCAAGGTTATGAACCTCGTCGCGATTCTTGCTGCTCCTATCGCTATTCAGGATATCAGTGTAGGAGCCAGAACGGCTATCGTTGTGGTTACACTTGCTCTCCTGGCTGGTGCTGTTCTTTGGAGCAAGAGAGGTGGTATTAAGGCTGAGTAACTCATAGCCTTAATGCTTACTTGAAAGTAAAGCGGGCGTGGATGGTTCAATCCATCGCGTCCGCTTTTTTGGATTACATGCAGGTGGTTATTATGCGTGAACTAATATTTTCTGTTCTTTTCATTCTAGTTTTGTCTACTATTGCCCAGTCCGGAACTTTGCTTAAAGATACTTTTGTTATAGGTTCCTTTGTCACTCATACTCCCGGGGACATACCGGCCACTTACTATTCCAATGACTCGGTGGACATTGATACGCGTTTTGCACAGATAGCAGATGCAAACTTCAATATGATTATGATCGCCCCCGGGTGTACCAAGTTTCATATGGACCTGGCTCAAAAACACGGTCTGAAAGCACTGGTCGAAGACTCGCGCATGAACGATATTGCGCGTGACTACGTGGGTGAACCAACTCAGGATGTGATTGAGAAAAACCTTAAGGCTATGATTACAGACTGGTCTTCGCATCCGGCATTGTGGGGTTATTCAATTATCGATGAACCTAACACTGGCAAAAATAAACGCATTACTACCATTATGAACTACCTGAAAGAGAATGATCCGATGCACGTTGGATTCATCAACATGCTCCCGAATTATGCATCTAAAGAGCAATTGGGCAGTCCTGATTATACCTCATATCTGGAGAACTATCTATCAACCGTGAAACCGAGTCATTTGGCATTTGACCACTATACTATTCGTGCCGATGGCACAATGGGTAGTGGGTATTTCCAGAACCTGGAATCGTGCAGAGATGCTGCTGTAGCTCACGATTTGCCATTGATAACGACTATAGCATCCATGCGCTTCGACATATTCGCTGACCCGGATGAAGCCCAGCTTCGATGGCAGATATATACTAGCATTGTTTATGGTGCTAAAGGCATAATGTATTTTGAATTCTTCGTACCAACGTTTGCATCACCCGATTTCCAGGACGGGCTTGTAGACAGAAAAGGAAATCTTACAAAGAAATACTACTACTCACAGAAGATAAATGCAGAAGTAATGGCACTCTCTCCAGTTCTTATGCGCTTGAAGTCTACTGGCGTATATCATACAGGAACTGTACCTGACGGAGCTAAGAATCTTCCGTCAACTGGAAATCTACCTATTAAGAGTGTAGAAAACGGCGAGTTTGTAGTCGGATTCTTCAAACACAGCAATGGAAATATCTATGCAATGATAGTAAACAGGGACTATAAGAAAAGTGCGCAAGCCAGGGTGACATTTAACGGCAAGGTCAAGGCAAACACAGTAAGCCGGAAGAGCGGTAAAGAGACTAAGTTGGCCGTAGAGCTTAATGGAGCCGATACTGCCTGTAATATGGACCTTGCAGCCGGGGATGCCATATTATTTAGATTGGCTAAGCATTAATCTGAAAATCGTAGGGGCGACCCTCTGTGGTCGCCCGCTTACTTTGTGAGAATTCCTGGATATTAGTCCCAGGGGTTATGTAAACCTTGCGGGAGGTCGCGGTGGGCCTCCTCTACGGGTGGTTTTTTGTTCACTTTACACTGATGAACCTTACAAGCCAGGGTTCCAAATGCAGCTTCAATACTCCTCCACTACTCACCATCATTTCACTGCTGAGCACGTCGTGTGCAGTTACATTTGAAGATAGTCCTAAAGCAGTCAGATCCAGCGTGATATCGGCGTCCACTGCTGCTTTTGAGTAGTTAGTAGCTACTAATATCAATCCATCTTTTTGGGTCTGGTAATAACTCACTCGAATAGTGCTTGCAGGTGTCTTTATGGTTTTGGAGTTTTCCCAATAAGGACTCCATTTCGCGGTGCTCAAATCAATACCCAACTTTTTGGATACTTCATTTGCCGGTATATTACCGTGAGTAAACGCCAACGCATCAGCGCTTTGATAGTCAAAATACGCAAGGAACGTCAGAGGGAAACCATACTGCGTGCCTACTTCTTCTGCACGGAAGTCGTCCGGATCCACTACAGCAGAAAGTGACCTGCCGACTGCTTCTCCCAGTGGGGCATACTGTTCACCTGATAGTGTTGTGTCTCCAAATGAGGCTGTCGGTGTGAAGATTCCACCAGACACATGCATGTCGATCCAGAAAGTCGGATCAAGTTCTGAAGCCATAGTCCTGACACGCTTGAGAAAATCTCTGTAAGCAAACACCTGCCAGGTCGGTTGGAGTTTGCCTTTGCGGTCGATGTATCCGGCGCCGTGCCATTTGTTGGTGTCAGCTGGAGGATATATAGTGCCATCAAAATAGAATGCATTAACTCCATAATCCGTTATGAGTTTGCGCATGTTGTAGAGCATGAAGTTGGAATATCTGCCTGCATAAGATACTCCGTAACCTATATGGTCTTCACGTTTCCAACCCTGACCTTCGACCCAGGGCTCAGTGCGGACTTCATCTTTATACAGCTTCCATTCCGGGGAATTATCACCCAATTGAAAACCTATATACAGCATCATCCTCATCCCGGCTCTCTTAACCGCATCGACGATAGGTTTCAGTTCTGCAGCGTGTTTGACTGTCTTTGGATAACCCTCGGTCTCAGTCCAGTGTTCGTGGAAGTGGATTATATCAAATCCCTGGTCTTTCCAATCATCGAACACAGTTACAGGCCTGCTGTCTGATGAGAAACGAATCAGGCGGGGTGTTGCCATATATTTACCTTCAAGCTTTCCGCCTGAAGCTCCACTACATTTTTCTGCTATTGTGGTAGTATTGTCACCCATATCTGAAAATGTATCATACAGCAGTGTATGCTCATCTACAGCCAGTGTTATCTTGCTGACCCCATCGTATGGAAGATTAGTTATCTTGATAGCACTTATTCCGAAGCCTCCGCTCAGATTTATGATACCGTCCTTGATATCGTCGAGTAGAGAACCTTTATAGGGCATGGATGAGCAGAGTTTGCCATCGACAAACACCGAAACCTCATCTCCCCATGACAGGGTTATCAGGTGTTTATCACCTTTCTTGAAATCAGCCTTAAAATTATTGAGAACCGGATATGTGCCATTTTGAGATACAAGCGAGACCATACCCCGAACATCTATATTCCAATACAACCCCAGTGCGTTTTTGTTCGGAAATTCCAGGCTGAACAGGCTCTGATTGTACATTCCTCGGGGGATATTAGGCTCAACCTGCACGTTCGGGTCAAAATCTATTGTTGTCCAGATATGCACTGAGCCTTTATCCGGATTGATGTTGCCTTTCGCCGGATATTTGAGCATTCCGACATTCGAACTACGTATGCTGACATTCTGTTCAGTGCCGTAGTCAAGATGTCCACGCCAGATCTTCTTTGGCTTTGCAGGAGTCTTTACCGGGGTTGCCTGTAAGCTGAATGTAAGGTCTAGAGTTTTATTTAGTGGTATCGGATAATCTACAAAGGCAACGCGCAATATTACGTTGTTTCCCTGTGGAACAATGGAAATCACCCTCTGGTCATCCTTGTTAGCCCAGTTTTTCGCACCCTCTGTAAACCACCATAAGCCCTGCATGTTATTTCCCAGCCATACACTCGGTGAGAAAGGTCCGGTGATGATCTTATCTTTTACGAGTCCGTTCTTTCCGCCTTTCCAGTATGGCCAGATCGGTGAGAGATAGGACTCTGTTGTGGAAGCGAAGAACAGCTCAGCTGTCTTCTTGTCCATCGGAATGTCCATTACCAGTTTGTCCATAGTATCGGTCTTGCGGCCTTTTATACTCATATCGATGCGTACAAATCCGTCATATTCAAGGGTAGTGGAACCGTTAAGTGTGATTGTTCCGAACTTCGCAGTGCTTTTCAGGACAATACGTGCTGGAGTTTCTTCAGTAACTTTAGGCGCACCAGACTTCCATTTAACTGTCTTGCCGTTCACTGATGCGTTCAGAGTGACAGGCTGCCCAAGGAGTTTCACTCCTCTACTGTATATCCGGCTTGGAACTGGCATGCCATCAAATACATATGTCCGTCCCCAGCAGCTGATCATAAGGTTATCGCGCTTCAGAGGAGTCCATGGTGCAAGCACTTTGTCCGAAATCCCGATTTTGGAGTCCCACCATTCGGGCTTAGCCGGTTTTTCGAACTCTCCGTTGGCACTGAACAGCAGTTTTGCACCTTTCATAACTGAAGCTGTCACTGAGTATTTATCCGCTGACAGTTTGGAAATATCAAGTAGTGTTTCTTCTCCGGATTTCGGTTTTAAGTTATGTGGAACCGTAATGACTGGATCTCCATTTTTGAGCACGATGTATCGGATAGAGGTTGCTCCGACCAGTTTGTCAGCAGGTAGAGACAATCCGATCTTGTCGTGGAAGAAGTATTTGTGTACAACCAATGGAGATGGCAAAGATAAATAGGATGTCTGGCTGGTAATAATGGCATCGGTGTCTTTCAATACATAGAAAATCGTATAGTCACCAAAATCCAGTACTTCCTGTATGCTGACTGCTTTGGTTTGTCCAGGACCTGCATTCAGATCAATTTCCGTTCGTTTGGCTTCTGAACCCTCGCGGGTAGTCTCAAGATATCCGGTGATGTGTTTGCCTGACTCTGAATTGTTTACTATGTTTCCGGTAAGCTCAATCTTCCGGGTTTCTTTGTTGCTGTTGAGATTGAACTGAGTTATAGCAGACTGAGGAGCAAAAGTGAGTTTTCCGAACGATATCGGATTGTTGAAACCATAATCCCGTATGATAGACCAGCTTGAGAGCACCGCAGGCAATAATTGCTGGTCTCTGCAGGCATTGAATCCCCACATGGCACCAACTGCAGGTTTGGATGTATTGAGAGCAGAGTAGGGGATACTTACTTCACCTTCCCAATAGCCAGCAGTAACATGGGCTTTATAATTCCAGGGGGCATTCCAGTTGAAGTCTTTCTGATTTTCTCCAGCGGAATACTGATCCAGGTAAGCTCCGGTAGGATTGCCCATAAACTGTACGTATTTCCACTGCGTAGTATCCGGTTGGATAAACAGCTCCACCGCGTCATCCTCCCATAGCTTTCCGTCCACTCCGACACAAGTTGCCTTAGGAACTCCTGAAGTGAAGTAAAACCTGAATGCAATGTAGAAGTTACTATCATCATAGGTGACGTATACTTCGCTTTGATCTTTGGCTATTTGATTAGTTGGAAAAATGGCAAATGATCCCAGTCGTGCGCAGCCGTCATATTCTCCGGATGAGATTATCCCATCGACTTTTGGAGATTTTACAGCTGGCGCGACTGTGGCTGTGGGGGATGGGTTTGTGCCAGCTATCACGCAAGTAGAAAACATGGCGATAATCGCCGCAAAGAGTAAGTGAAAACGCATTATATCCTCCGGAATGGTGCTTGTGGATTGGCAAATAAGGGATCGTTGCAATATGCTATGATTGATAAATATTACTACTGTTAACTTATGTCATAAGTTACGTTCAGATTATAACAACCACCCGGATCATTGTCAATGATGTCATGTAGTTACATATGCAGATTTTCATGGTATCCTAAGACCGTAAATCGTGGAGGTGGACCCTATGAAGCAACTGATTATTGTATCTCTGTTCCTGCTCTTGCTTACAGCACTAAATGCATTCTGCCAACCGGCGATAAAAACACTTGAGAGTTCCCAGGAGACCGGTAAGTTGTTGTCTATGAATGGCGACTTTGAGAGCATACAGGGTGGTAGTTTTACGGATTGGAACCAGTATGAAGAAGGATATACAGTTGCGCAGGGAGCAGGCAGGAATGGATCAAATGCCTTATACTGCGAATCTCCGGATGTAAAGCATAGATTGGGCGGAAGTCAGGCTATAATTCTGAACCAAACGCAACCCTATCCTATCAGAGTCTCGTGTTGGAGCAAGTGTGAAAGTGTTGACGGCTCAGCGAGTTCTGACTACTCCATATACCTTGATCTTGAATGTGTCGATGGAACCCCTATATGGGGACAACTGCGGGCATTTCCAACAGGCACAAGTGACTGGAATCACTGGCAGTATGTTATATATCCGACCAGACCGGTGAAGTCAATTGCGGCCCATTGTTTATTTCGGAACAGAAAAGGCAAGGTCTGGTTTGATGATGTCCGTATAGAGGAACTGACAACTATTTCCGGTGTGAAAATGCTTCAAGGGCAGGCTATTCAGCTTCTTCCAATACAGGGCAAGAGAGCGAAAAGCATGGACATTAGCACAAATAACGGTCTGAGTATGAGTATGGATGGCGCTTCGGTAGCTTCTCTGAAATCAGGCAACAAACTGATCAGCTGCGAGACTCCATCTGGTTTTCTTGTCCGGGATGTAGGTAAGAACTCTGATTACTACGGGTTCTCCAAAGTGAAAACCACGAAGACATCACTTGCAGCTGAGTGCCCCGAAATGGGAGTCAGGTTGGATGCCAGGTTTGAATCCAATCCCGATTTTATAAGAGTTACCGGCAATATAGTGGACACCACGAGCAAGGACAGGGCGATCAATTTGATGTTTGCTCTACCTGTAGATGCATCCGGATGGACGTGGTGGGACGATATGCGCCGCGGTCGCGATATCACAAAAATCACCAAAGATAATGTTGGACTTGAGTATATTAAGTCTAATGATATTCCATGTGGGTCCACTACATCGGCTTCGGTATATCCTGTTGCGGCTATAACGGGACCAACTGACGGGTTGAGCATCGGTATAGATATGGGTAAGATTGCAGTCTACCGGGTGTTCTACAATTCATCTACTCATCAGCTTGCGATCTCCTATGATTTCGGGCTCGTTCCCGAGACTCAGCGTTTCCCGAGTTCTGCTGAGTTTTCGTTTGTTATCTATAAGTTTGATCCAAAGTGGGGATTTAGGCAGTCCTGGTCTGACTTTGCACGGATATTTCCGGACTACTTCAAAGTCCGCTCTACAAAGCATGGAATATGGATGCCGTTTGGAGACATCAGCCGTGTCCAGGGATGGCAGGATTTTGGTTTCAGATACAAAGAGGGGATAGACAACGTTCCATTCGATCTGGCTAACGATATCCTCTCGTTCCGCTATTCTGAACCAACTACCTGGTGGATGTCGATGCCAAAAGGTGGTGACCGCAGTGAGACGGCAGTTATGGCTGAAAGAGACCGCATAGCTGCCACTGATGATGGCATTATGGCCAAAGCAGTGATCAACTCCGGTATGGAGGATGCCCGGGGTAAACCCTGTTATCAGGTCCTGGATACCCCCTGGTGTGATGGAGTTGTCTGGAATATGAATCCCAATCCTTATATTCCCCAATTACCAAATGGCGGTTCGGTGCTCTGGAACGATAAAATACGCGAAGCAGATTATGGTCCAACAGCTAAAAACGTAAGAGCAGGGGAGTATCTGGACTCTCTTGAAGGTTACGTGACGAGTGATCTGAACTATAAGCGTGAGCATTTCAAATATACGACTGTTCCACTGACCTTTGATGACCAGAGAAGACCTGTTCTTTTTAAGGGCATGACAATATATGAGATGGTAAAATGGATTGCTGGTGATGTGCACCGCATAGGAAAATTGATGTTTGCAAATGGTGTTCCTTATCGGTTTACCTACCTCTGTCCCTGGCTGGATGTTATGGGAACAGAGACAAACTGGCTGTTTAATGGCAAGTATGTTCCGGAAACTGACGATGTCCTGATTATGCGCAGAACATTGTGCTATGGAAAACCGTATTTGTTCTTGATGAATACCAGGTTTAACGACTTCGGTGTTGATATGGTTGAGAAATATTTCAAGCGGAGCGGTTTTTATGGGATATTTCCCGGTATGTTTAGTTATGATGCAGCTAATGAAGCATACTTTGACAATCCGAAGTGGTATAACAGGGACAGGCACCTGTTCAAGAAATACATACCGATCATAAAGCGAATCTCAGAAGCTGGCTGGGAGCCGATAACCTATGCCAGAAGTTCTAACCAGGATGTGATTCTGGAACGTTTTGGGAAACGCTATATAACGGTAATGAACGATGGCAAAGAGAGCAAATCGGCGGAGATACAGATCAACACAGCCAAATTGAACCTGAAACCTGCATTCCAGGCAAGGGATCTCTTTTCAGGAAAAGACGTCGTGGTCAAAGGTTCATCATTCAACGTCAGCTTGCCGGCAGGTGAGGTGATGGTAGTGGACTTAACACCGTAGAAAAAACTGGGAGAATATGATGCGAAAAGTAATATTGGGATTGGTGGCGATTATGGTTATAGTCGGCTCTGGTATAGCGGATGCAGCGAATATCGCTGTGTTAAAAGACGATTTTCCGAAATTGGTTTCACACTCTGACCCGGATACCATCGCCAAAGTATTACAGAAATCAGGGGATAAAGTTGAGTTCGTTAATTCTACTCAACTGGCTGATCCTAAAATATTCAATGCATCAAAATTCTCACTGGTTATTCTACCCTATGGCAGCTATTTTCCAGCGAACGCAAGGGACAACTTTCTAGCGTTTCTGCGTGGGGGTGGAGATTTCCTCTCTACCGGTGGCTATGCTTTCGATGATCCGGTTATCAAATGGCAGGGGAAATGGATTACCCGGAGGCAGGCCAAGCTTCTTGTCCCTGTCAAAGAACTGCAGATAGGAGCACCTGGAGATCAGGACTACCTGATAGGCGAGTGGAACATGCCGGAGAAACTCCCCACTTATACCAAGCGTTGGAGCGGCAAAATGGCTGGTGTGTGCCTACCTGTCCAGAATAAGACTACATATGATCTCGAGATCGAGCTCTCAACCAACCTTAAGACAGCCAAACTTAAAAGACAGATCCTATTGAACGGTAAACTGGCTGCCGACATTCCCGCAATCGAAGACCAGACACTCAAACTTACAGTTACCCCTGCACAAATCGGCAGCAAGACAACCCTGGATATAGTCTTTGATGTTGAGTTATGGTCGCCAAACGAAATTGAGCATAACGGCGATGGTAGAATGCTTGGGATTGCTATTAAACGAATAAAACTGACACCGCGCGGGAAATCTATTGATTCACCGGATATTTTGTCCCTACTGAAACCAATCAATATGCGTTATGGAGCACCCAACGACTTCCTTGAGTGGCAGCCCGAACAGCTTGGGGTGTTCGATGCAGGCTATAGGCTGACCGGGGGTAAGGGAATAGTTCCTGCACACGATCAGGGCATTGTCTCGGACAAATACGCTGCAAATGGCAAGTTTGAAGGATGGGCTGCTGCCGGGACAACAGGATCAGACTGGTACTACACAACTCCATCAGACCGAAGCAGGTTGATCCCGTTATTGGAGACCCACGATGAGTATGGCAGATTTCGTGGAAATGCCGGATCTTTGATGGTGAACTATTCCGGACCATATATGGGATCAGTCTGGGCTTATTTTGGATTAGAAAGTACAGATATCTTTGCAGGAAGCAAGGGTAAAGATTTATTACTCTCTGTTATCAATGGATTGAAAAGAGGCGTGTTTTTACACGAACTTCGGCCCTCTGTTGCATGTTACAAGCAGGGAGAACCGGTTGAGATTTTAGCCAATGCCAGTAATTATAGTACCACTTCATGCAAAGTGACAATGAATAGTGTTATTAAGAGTGAAGCCGGGAACGTAGTCCGCAGGGACCGAAAAGTGATCGAACTTGCAGCAGGACAGACTACAGAGATAAAAACAACCTGGCAGCCCAAACTGTTCGGAGATGATTTCTATATAGTTGAGATCACTCTGAATGATGGTGCTAAAGTAGTAGACCAACAGCGGACAGGATTTTATGTGTGGAACCCGGAAACCATTGCAAATGGTATGAAATTGTCATACAAAAATAACTACCTTACAGATAATGGAACCCCCAGGTTTATGCTGGGAGTGCAGGCGTTTTACCCTTGGAAAGCAGTCACTGCGATGGACCCTCTGCTTATAGAGCGGGATTTTGCTAGTATGTCGGACATGGGCATGCGAATTTCCAGGACATTTACCAAAGGAGCCGATCAAAGATATATTGATTCCCTGGTAATGGCATCTCAGCGTCACCATGTGGCATTTTTCGTGGAGGGAATGGCGGACGCAAATATAGATCCGGAGTCTATAAAGAAGGACACCGACTATACCAGTGCACTAATTGACCGGTATAAGGACGTCCCGGGGATGATGATTGATATTCGGAATGAGCCGACACTGCTGAGGTCAAATAATGAACCGGGTACCGAGAAAGCCTTTATCGACTATCTCCTTAAGCAATACGGAACTACGGAGTCGCTCCGCGCTGCCTGGAGTAATGAACTGCCGGCTGGAGAAGAGATCACTACAGTTAAGATAACTATGCCAGGCAGTGACTGGTCAAGTATTCGTTCCCGGGATACATATCGGTTCCTGTTGCAAGCTGGCGGTAATTGGGTGGATGCTATCGTAAAAGCGATCAAGAGCAAGGATCCTAAACGGCTTGCTACGGTGGGGTACTTGCAGTGGTGGGCAGGGATGACGATGGATCCTGCAGTAACATCTGACTCGCTGGACTTTATCGACAGGCACTGGTATGGCCCTGTGAGCGACCTGGCGACCTGGGAAGCCCAATTTGTGATGAGTGACAGGCGATACAAGGGCAAAGCCCCGTCTCTCGGAGAGTTCGGTTCAAAGACTTATCCTACATTCGCCGAAAGTATGCATAATTTTGACACCATAGACCAGCAGGAGGAACGATTTCTGCATGTCGGGCATTATGCTCTTGGATTCGGTGGGTTATTTGCCAGCAACTGGCACTATCGAGATCCGTCCACCAATATCTTCCCGTACGGGATCGTATATTCTGACTGGACTCCAAAACCTGTTGCAAAATCTTATCGAGCGATGGCGCTTTTGTTTACAAAGCTGCATCCGAAGTATGTCGCTCCTGATACCTACCTGGTGCTGCCGGATGAATCCAGGTTTGGTGGAGACAGCGGACGCATATTTGAATCCATACAAAATACAGCCAATGAAATGATAAATGCCAACATAAGGTTTGGTACGATAAATGAGTGGGACATAGAAAAGCTTCCAGCTGAAGCAAAGACTTTAGTAATGCCTGCGTCGTTTGCTGTTTCAGACAAGGCCTATAACTTCCTGGCTGCATGGATTAAAAACGGCGGCACGCTGCATCTATCGAACGATATCGAGTTCGATCAGAACCGGAAACCATCAAACGCACGCAAGTTTAAAGACTTATCTGCTGACCATGTGGTGTTCTATAAAGACCCGGCTAAGATGCAGATTAAAGGTGCTTCATATGGTGCCGGCATTCGAGTTCTGCAGGTGCCTATGGAAAAAGGTGAAGCTGTAGTCATAGGCAATGAATCAGCAAAGCAGGCCCAGGTGTCTGTTACGATCAATAATGTCATTCACGAGCTAATAGTAGGATCACACCGGCAGGCTACAATTATATATCAGAATGGCAGAATGGTTGGTCTGGAAGCTCAGGGTGATGTCCTGTGTGGTGACAAGACAATCGTAAAGGCAGAAGGACATTTCGTCATAGTCTCTTTGGACGGAGCTGATATCGCCTTGTCCTCCGAACTGGCGATAGTTGCTCTGCACGGTGGACACATTACAGTCGCTAACAAGGCCCTTGCAGTTCAAGCCGGTGAAGTATTGAGTGGTAAATGGCACGTGCTGAGCGATCTCTCAGAGGATAACTCCAAAGGTGTATCAGTTCCAGCATCATTATCAGGTGACATAATCATTCTGGCTGCAAAACAAAGGCTGCCAGCAGCCGGAACGCATACTGCGGAGTTGCTGAGCAGATAAGAGAGGCTTTTGCCGAATATCTTAGGACGTGGTGCCGATCCATCTGGTATAATCGATTGGTTGTTAAACAAATCGATAGAGACAGTGTTGCATTGGTTTTACTCGGTATACGATGAATACAAATATCCTAAACAACATTATTGGAAGGTGCTAATATGGCTTCAGGATTTGAGCCGTTTTTCAGCATCACCCACAATATTATGGCAGATATTACTGCAATCGAGCGCGCACGTGGATTTATGGATGCTGCGTCGTTATCTGAAGACTGGATCCGTAGAGTGAGTCAGAATGCATTGCTGCTGGAAGCTCATTACACTACCCATATTGAAGGTACGCATCTTACATTTGATGAATCTGATAGGATTTGGCATGGACAGAGTGTAGAGCATTCTGATGCGGATGATGTGCGGGAATTACTCAATTACCGTGATGCATTCAATCTTGTTGCAGAGTATCTTGATAGTGGTGAACCTATCACAGAAGGTCTCATTCGTGAGATTCACAAATGTTTGGTAGATGGTGTGCGTGGGGGACAAGGATATCCAGGTGCATATCGGACAGTACAGAATTATATTGCAAACAGTACTACACGAGAGATTATATATACTCCTCCGCAGCCGGTCGATGTCCCATCGCTTATGTATGAATTAGTTGAATGGCTACGGGATGAACATATTATCCATCCTGTGCTAGTAGCCGGTATTGCACAGTTCCAGCTGGTGCATATCCATCCATTTATGGATGGTAATGGTCGAACATCTCGCTTACTCTCCACTCTGTGTTTATACCGTTCAGGATATGATTTCAAGCGCTTATTTACAATAAGCGAGTTTTATGATCGTGATCGTGTGGCATTCTACAGTGCAATCCAAAGCGTGAGAAATCAATGCATGGATCTTACCGGTTGGCTCACATATTTTGTCCACGGATTAGCAACCCAGTTGGAAGAAGTAAAAACACGTGGTGAAATAGCTATTCGTAGTAGCTCAATTGCTCGTGATCATGAATTAAATCCTAGACAGACAGCATTACTGGATTACCTTCTGGAAAACCATTCTATTACCATTGCGATATTTGAACACCTATTTCCGCAGACAGCACGAAGAACTCTCCAGCGTGATATTAAAGTTATGCTGGAAAAAGGGATTATTCGAGAGACTGCGATTAACACCACTGACCCCAATCGTGCTTACGAATATCAAGAGCTGTGACAAGCTGTGACATGGAGCTGTGACATATCGTGTCACAGCTTTTGTGGAGAGCGTTATTACGCCAATTTCTGGTGATGGGTAGGCAGGTGGTATAATAGATTATCGTCCGGTATGACGCAGAATCTGTCAGATTTATATATAGAGCCACAATAGACTTATATAAACCACTGGAGCATTGGATCCTCATGAAACTAACAAATTTCACCGATATGCTTGACCACGCCCAGAAGCACCATTATGGATTGGGAGCATTTTGTTGTTGTAACGCAGAAACCGCGTTGGCTGCAATTGAGGCTGGCAGCAAATTGCGTTCACCTGTCCTTTTCATAGCCAGCCACGAAGAGACTCCCATTCTTACTCCAAAGAGACTAGTGGAAGTTGTCAAATGTGTCGCAGAAGGCTGCGGCGTTCCTGTCGGTCTGCACGTGGATCATGCACCGACTGTGGAGTTTGTTCGGGAATGTATGGACGCGGGTTTTCCTTCGGTAATGTATGATGGTTCCAGCCTGCCGTTTGAGGAAAACATTAAAAACACTCGAATGGTAGTTGAAGAGGCTCACAGCAGAGGTATCGGTGTTGAAGGTGAGATCGGTGCTATCGGCAGATGCGACAAGAGCACGGTTGAAGGCGGCAAAACCACACTGACTGACGTTGATGAAGCTGTCGAGTTTGTGCAGCGAACTGGAGTTGATGCGCTGGCGGTATCCATCGGCAATTCTCACGGAATGTATACGTCCCTGCCGCACCTTGATTTCGCATTATTGCAGGAGATAAGAAACAGAGTCAACGTGCATCTGGTGTTGCACGGAGGTTCCGGAACTCCTCCTGATCAGCTCAATGAAGCCGTTCGCATTGGCATTACAAAGATTAATGTAGCCAGCGAAATAGGCAAAGCATACATAAATGCAATAGTAGATTTTCACAATGCCAGGAGCGGCAATTTCTGGTGGACACATGGAGTGTTGGAAGCCAAACTTGCAGCCAGGGCTGTTGTGGAACGATGGATGATCCAGCTGGGTTCTGCCGGTAAAGCGGACGTCTAATCAAACCATTCTCCCTAGAAAGTTTGACATTAGGCGCTCTGAGCACTATAATTTATCCTTGGTGCGTGCTCTTAGAACTGTGTGTTCAGAGAGGTCACCAATTGCTGGTTTTAATAGCCGCTGTGGCGGCTATTTTTGTTGGCTGGGATGAGATTTTGTTAGGTGCCCGTCTGTGACGGAGCAGGTGTTCTGATTGTTTGAAAGCCTGTCGGAAAAACTGCAGAATGTGTTTTCGAAACTCCGGAGCCACGGTGGTCTGACCGAAGCCGAAGTTAACGACGCATTGCGCGAAATCCGACTTGTGTTGCTGGAAGCTGATGTCTAGTTTAAGGTCGTCAAGGACTTTGTTGCGAAGCTGAAAGAACGGGCAATTGGTCAGGATGTCCTTAAAGGTCTCAATCCTGCACAGCAGGTAATAAAAATTGTGAACGAGGAGCTGGTTGCACTCCTCGGCGGCGAGAGTACAAAGCTCAGAGTCTCTGACAAGCCACCGACCATTTATATGGTTGCGGGGCTTCAGGGATCGGGAAAAACTACCAGCGTCGCTAAATTAGCTTTGATGTACCGCAAACAGGGCAAGCGGCCTCTGTTGGTTGCTGGAGATGTATATCGTCCAGCAGCTATCAAGCAGCTACAGACCCTGGGTGAACAGGTTAGAGTTGATGTATTCGATATCGGTGACAAACAGGACGCCGTAGCCGTTGGGAAGTCTGCGCTGGCATATGCCAACACACACGGGCACGATCCTGTTATAATTGATGTTGCCGGTCGATTGCACATCGACCAGGAAATGATGGATGAGCTGATTCGGCTGAGAGCAGCGCTTCCGGTGACCGAGATGCTGCTGGTTGTGGATGCTATGACCGGGCAGGACGCCGTGAATGTCGCACAGCAGTTCAACCAGGCGCTGGATATCGATGGAATCATAATGACAAAGATGGACGGTGACGCCAGAGGCGGCGCCGCGCTGTCTGTCCGTTCGGTTATCGGCAAGCCTATCAAACTGCTGGGAACCAGCGAAAAGATGGATGGTCTTGAACCGTTTTACCCTGAGAGGATGGCTTCCCGTATCCTCGGAATGGGAGATGTTCTCAGCCTCATCGAAAAGGCTCAGGAGTCGGTAGACCAGGAAGAAGCCATCAAAATGGAGCGAAAGCTCCGTGAGAATCGTTTTGATTTGCAGGACTATCTTGACCAACTCCAACGGGTGCGTAAGATGGGGCCTTTAGAGCAAATAATGGGTATGATACCTGGTATGGGTGGAGTCAAAGGACTTAAAGATGCCAAGGTAGATGAGAAAGAGCTCAAACGTGTTGAAGCTGTTATACAGTCGATGACATTGGATGAGCGATCAGACCCGGGTATTCTAAATGCTGGCCGCAGGCGCAGAATAGCGGCGGGCAGTGGAACCAGTGTTCAAGATGTCAACCTGGTAGTCAAGCAGTTTGACGAAATGAAAAAGATGATGAAGATGCTTACTGGCGGTATGGGTAAAGGCAAAAAGCGTTCGCGGATGCCAAACATGCCATTTTTTGGATGATAATGAATATATGTTCGAAACTCAGATGGAGGATTATTAGTGGTCAGAATTAGACTTAGAAGAATGGGTGCGAAGAAGCGTGCTTTTTACCGAATAGTTGTTGCGGATCAGAGATGTGCCCGTGACGGTAGGTTCATTGAGAACATAGGATACTATGATCCCAACCTTGATCCACCTGAAATCAAACTTGATGGTGAAAAAGCTCAGGAGTGGATTCGCAAGGGCGCTATCCCTACCGATACAGTTAGATCACTGCTCAAGAAACAGGGCGTTATTGAGTGATCTGCACCGGTAAATCAGACTGGTAAGCAGGTAGAGGCTCGCTTTATAGGCAGGCAGGATGCCTGTATCACAATCAGGTAATAAAAGGAGCTTAATAGCTTGGATAGTCTCGTTGAAATTCTGGTAAAAGCCCTTGTTGACAAGCCGGAGGCAGTTTCGGTCGAGGAAGTTAGTGATGGACAGACTGTGACATATGAAGTCACAGTTGACCCTGATGACCTGGGTAAGATCATTGGTAAGCAGGGACGTGTTGCTAATGCTCTCAGGACCGTAGCCAAGGCTGCAGCCCTCAAGGACCACAAGAACGTCTACGTGAAGATCCTGCCTTGATAAATAGTGGAATGTTAACTGATTCCGATATTGTCATTGGTAGAGTTCTTGGCCCGTTTGGGAACAAAGGTGAGGTCAAAGTAAAAGTTCTCACTGACTTTCCTGAACGGTTTACGGCTGGCAAAGTATTGACACTTGTGATGCCGGACGATAGCAGGCGGAATGTCCGCCTTAGATCGTTCCGGGAGCACAAGAATGTCAGTGTTGCTTTGCTGGATGGGTGTGTGGACCGTCTTTCGGCTGAAGCGTTGCGTGATGCCGATTTTGTGGTTGACAGGTCGGAAGTAGAAACACTACCGGAAGGCAGCTTCTACATATACGAAATTGTTGGCTGCAATGTACTGACTGACGATGGCAGAGAACTTGGTGTTGTTACTGAGATTGTGCAGTCCGGGGCTAATGATGTATACATCACTTCAACTGGATTGTGTATTCCGGCATTAAAGCAGGTTGTTTTGAATATCGATACTACTGCCAAAGTAATTACGATACACCCAATGGCAGGGCTGTTGGCGGACTGAGTCCCCATGAACTTTGACATTATAACTACTGTTCCAGGCATGATTGAGCCTGTTGTTTCGGAAAGTATAATTGGCAGGGCACGAACTAATGGTTTGGTCCGTATAAATGCTGTAGACCTGCGCAATTATACGCACGACCGGCATCGCACAACCGATGATTCCCCTTATGGGGGAGGACCCGGGATGGTTATAAAGTGCGAACCGGTGTTTGAAGCGGTTGAGGATATTCTCTCACATGCTTCAGGTCCTAAGCCGAGAGTCCTCATGATGACTCCTCAAGGTAAGAGGTTTGATCAGAGGATGGCTGAGGAGTTCTCTCGTGAGAACCATCTGGTCTTTATCTGTGGAAGATACGAAGGATTTGATGAGAGAATAAGAGAGCATCTGGTTACCGATGAAGTCTCTATTGGGGACTATGTCATAACCGGAGGCGAACTGGCAGCTCTGATCATTACCGATGCGGTATGCAGATTGTTACCCGGAGTCCTGGGGGATGATGAATCCAGCCAGGCTGAGTCATTCTCAAGTGGTATGCTGGAATATCCACAGTATACAAGACCCGCTGAGTTTCGAGGATGGAATGTTCCGGATGTGTTGCTTTCGGGCAATCATGCGGAGATTGATAAGTGGCGCAGGCAGATGGCGCTATGCAGGACAATGGAAAGAAGACCTGATCTTCTTTCCCCTGAGGATAAGCAGTCTGCTGAAAAGACATTAAAGAGTAGTTCTGATAATCGTTAGTTAGCGATACAAATTGCGAGGAGAAATATCAGTTGAACGTCATCGACCATATAGAGCTAGAACAGATACGAACCGATACCCCTGTATTCGGGCCCGGAGACACCGTCAAGGTTCATACCCGAGTTATCGAAGGCGGCAAAGAGCGTATTCAGGTTTTTGAAGGGGTAATCATCGGAAAGAAAGACGGCGGTATCCGTTCGGCTTTCACAGTCCGTAAAATTTCCCACGGAATCGGAGTCGAGAGAACATTTATGTTGAACTCTCCGAGAATTGCCAGACTGGAAGTTGTGAGGCGTGGTGCCGTAAGAAGAGCCAAACTCTACTATCTGCGCGATAAGATCGGTAAAGCAACCAAGATTAAGGAACGCCAGACAGCGAGATGAGGTAGGGAATTATCGACACCCTTGCAAATCTAACAATTCCACAAGTACTGATAATAGTTGCTGTTTTCCTGGCGATACGCTTTGCGCTTCGCAAAACGGAAAACAAAACCCTCAAGTCAATTGGGGAGATGTGCGAGTCCCTGGCGTTAGCGCTGGGACTCGTCTTCCTCATCATTCGTCCATTTTTTGTGCAGTCTTTCTATATACCCTCAGCCTCCATGCATCCGACACTGATTGAAGCTGATCACATCATGGTCAATAAACTGGTTTACCGGTATAGTGAGCCTAAGTTCAAGGATGTAGTAGTATTCAGAGCACCCTTTGCAGCCAATGGTGGTGATCCTGCCAAGAGAGACTTCATAAAACGTGTGATCGGTGTTCCGGGGGATATTATTCGAATCACAGCACCTGTTATATTGATAAACGATATTCAATATACTGCAGAAGATATACGTGAATCGATCCGTGAATTCAAAAGCCTGGATAAAAAAGCTCAGGTTAAGTTTACCAGGGACGGCGCTATAGTTGAGGGGACACCAATGTCTCTAGCGGATATTGCCCAGATCAAAGTAAGCGATCCCAAAGCCAAGGTAAAAATTATTCCTGGCACGGTCTACGTTAATGGCCAGCCTCTGATTGAGCCATATACACTGGAAGACCCGAACGATGCCTATCCGGATCTGTATAAAATCAATCCGAGTGATTCAACTAATATGGTTACAGTTCGTGGCCTCCAATCAATGAAGATACCAAAAGGCAAGTTGCTTGTAATGGGAGACAACCGAAATGACTCCTTCGATGCAAGGTTCTGGGGGTTGTTGGACAGAGATCGTATGCAGGGTAAGGCAATGTTTATATTCTGGCCGATTCCGCGTGTAAGATGGGTACACTGATTGGTTGGGAGTTTGAATCTGAGGCCAGGGCCAAAGGTTTTTCATTGATTGCCGGCGTAGATGAAGTTGGCAGAGGGCCACTTGCTGGCCCGGTTGTTGCTGGCGCTGTTATCCTCCCTGAGGATTTCGATTGCACCGGTATCAATGATTCTAAGAAGCTCAATGCTGAGCAGCGAACAAAAGCATATGAAAGAATAATGGCCGATGCTACCGCCGTAGGGTTTGGTATCATCGGCCCTTCTGTTATTGATGAAATTAACATACTCAGGGCTACTCATATAGCCATGAAATCTGCTCTCAATAACCTGGGTGTTGTATGTGATTTCGTATTTGTCGATGGTCTTCCTGTTCAAGGACTCTGCGCTAATTGCACTGCGTTGGTCAAAGGAGACTCAAGGTGTGTTTCCATTGCCGCAGCATCAATTGTGGCTAAAGTTACCCGTGATCGTATGATGCAGGAGCTTGATCTGGAATATCCGCAGTATGGCTTCGCTGCTCATATGGGTTATGGAACCCGGGAACACATTGAAGCTATTCAAAAACACGGTCCATGTCCCCACCATCGGATGAGTTTTGCCCCGATCAAGCAGGAGAGCATAAATTGCGTTCTGCCAGGTCTAGAGTAGGACAAAAGGGAGAAATCATCGCCGCAGCTGAGTTAGGAAAACTCGGTTACCTCATTATCGACTCCAATTACCGCACTCGATACGGCGAAATTGATCTGATAGCCAGAGACGGCGAATACATCGTATTTGTTGAAGTCAGAAGCCTCACAAACACTGCTTATTGCAGACCCATCGAGACGATTAACCAGCGCAAAATCACCCGCATTATGTACGCAGCTCAACACTATATAACCTCGAAAGGCTTCGAAGATTGCGCAGTGCGATTCGATGTAGTGGAAGTAGAGCACATAAAAGGCTCTACCCCGATTGTTACTATTACCAGGGATGCTTTTTCGTAATCAACTAACCCGCATTGTTCACTATATTTCGCTTTTGTCCGGCAGTAGGGACAAAAACTGAGCTAATCATGATTAATGCGAATTACTAAATCATCTCCCCCAAATACGGAACTCCACATTTCCAACTTTGAAATAATCACTCAATCCTGTTCCAATATTGGATATACGCACAAATACCGTTGGGCAATCAAAGGATGCATAGGCAGTTAATCGGTCAATAAATGCCCCGGGAGTTGGGTTTGTTATCTTTATGTAAAGTGGCTTGTTCGTAATTATCAAAGCTGTCGGATTGATCATTCTGACTATGCCTTCGCTTATACCGGCTTTGTATGAGATACTGTCGATCTGTTCAGACCAGTTTCTTGCGTCATTTGAACATTCTACTTTGCTGTTGGGAGATAGGATAAGTTCCACTCTGCATTCATTTGCTGATGGTAAGTTGAGTTTGTATATAACTCCATCAGTTCCCAGGAATCTACGCCCGTCCACTGTTTTACTGGATTTGTCTTGAATGAGATATGCTTTGTCATCAGAAGGATTGCCAGAGACAACCTTCACCTGTTCATCTTTACTTCCGGTCAGGAATGAGAAGTCTGCAGATCTTGGTGTGAGTTTTTCAGACCAGGAATCCAACCGTCTGAACCATTTTTTGCCATCAGGAGACACATCCACTGCATATCCATTACCCTCTATCTGCATATCCATTGCTGCACCAATTGCATCTGATGTATCCAGCTTGTAGACCAGGGTTTCTTTACCTCTGCAAGTCCGGGTTTCATTTTTCAATTTACCGACTGCATGAGTAAGTGATGTGAGCTCATTTGATCCACCAGGAAGTATTTCAGTGTTTCTGAAAGTGTATGGCAGTGCTCTATTGTCACCTTCTAGAGTAGTAAGAGGATCGTTTGGGGTAGGGGAGAATGGGTTCACTACGATCGGATCGCTGGATAGTTCCACATTGCCTTTGGAATCGTAAACTGGATAAACACCCAATGGCAAGATATACTTCTTGCTGACTGGAATGTTTACGCCTTTGAGGGCAAATCCGACATATTCCGGGTTGGCATCGTCCTGTGCCCACGGACCTGCTCCTGCGTCATTCCATAGGTCCTTCAATGTCTGGTTGGGATTGGCTGAATCTGCGGGGACAGAGAGGTTGATCAACTTGTCTACAAAATCAAGTTTGCCAGCATGGCCCCATGCGCCTAATGGCATCGAACCAAAGTAAGTCTCAAATCCACCAGGCGCGGTCATTGCCTTACCATACTTATAGATCCCTGCTTCATCAATTGTATAGACGCTTTGTGCTCGGTTGTATGCATCCAGGTAGTCTTTGCTGCCCGTTGCATCATAGGCAAGCCAGACAGCTTTCAGTGCATTAAAATGATCCCATCCGCTGCCCCAGCCCTTGCCGTCATATCCCAGTTCCGGCGACATCATGCGCTTTGCTGTCTTGTCCAAAAGTGCAGTGTATTTAGCGATCATATCCGGGTCTTTTAGTTCTCTAGCAAGCTTGATCATCCATGCAGCAGCCCGGACTGAGAAAAATATCCTGACAAAAGTTCTTCTCTGCGATTCTCCGGCAATCAATGCATCCACTGCAGCCTGTGCATTTGCTCTAGCAGTCGGAGCATATGGATCGCTGTAACGGGTTAGCAGATATGCCCCTGCGGCCAGACCTGCGGGGATTGCATTCACCAGCTGCTGCGATGGGTAGCCATTGTGCACCAGTGTACCAATTTTCAGGAACTGCTCCGCATCTCTGTGAATATGTCCCATGTCCGTCTGATCTACCCAGAGATATGGATAGACCCAGACTTTTGCATTCCTGCGGTTGAAAGTCAGCCTGATCTGTCCGAATCCATTCTCTTTTATTGCTTCTATCTGTTTGGGATTTTCAGACCACATTACCAGGAGTGCCGTTGAGTATCCCGGGCAAGCCCAGGCTGTCTGTTTTCGAAGAATGATGTATTTGAAAGCCGGGTTGTCTATCACCCGGTCACCGTCGTTGGAACTGTACTGGGTCTTTCCATCAGGTAAATGAATGATCCCTGGTGCAGAGCTGTCTCCCATCATCGGCATTGCAGCCCCGGGTTCACCTATTACAACTTGAAGATTGTCTGTGTTTTTGGATGTGAAACCGAACTCAAGCGGTTTGTCCTCATCACTCATCCAGTATTTACTTGTAACATCAACGCTGCTAACAGGAGTAGTGTAGTGCCTGGCGAAAATATAGGGTGAGCGGTTCCAATTGTTGTTGTTTCTGGCTGCTGACGGGTTTGCTGCATCGGTGAATGTTTGTGTGAATGTGTAATCATTGATTTCCTGCCACTTGCCTTTTGTTTGAGTCCGAAAACCGACTTTGAGCATTCCGCTTAGTGAATCCCCCCACATGGACACCATAAGTCTGCCTTGCTTTTCTGATCCTGCATCATCGAAAATAAGATATGTCTTGCCAGCGATTCGATGTCTGAATGAGTAATATCCTTTAGTTCCCGGGATGTGAGATGCGACAAGGCCTTTCATAACACGTCGCGCAAGTTCCAGACGCACAACCGGGGAATATTCATCCTCCCAGGCGATACCCTCAAGGAGCCGGGCATTGTCATCCGGAAATTGCAGGTTCCAGGCATCTGATGTAGGAGAGTCGAAACCCAGGTGTGTGTAGCTGACCAGATTACTCCTGACATCCAGGAGGTTTTGGCAGTAGTTCATCCCCAGATAATTCAGTTTTACCAGATCATAGGGTCTCAATAGATGCCGCAGGCTGTCATCCGGCCCTAAAGAAGGCTGCCCACCGAAAGCAGCGAAAGCTCTCACCGACATACCAAGTAAACAAATGATAACTAACACTCTCGTTGCGATCCAGTCTTTTAATTGCATCAAACACCTCCACGAAACTCCTTCAATATTATATACTGTATCTGTAAGCTTACAGAAAGCCAGGAGCTTTAAATGAAAAAGATAAAGATAGATTGGGATAGTCTGCTATTAGCATATGAATCCGAATTCCAAGGAATTGAAATGAAGTCATATTTGGATATAACAACTGGTGAGATAGATACAGTAGAGTGGAATTATGAGGATGAGGAACCTGATGATAGTCTGTTGTTCATTCCATTACGTAACTCACGTGATGATTATGAGGCAATGGAAGCTTTTACTGATACTATTGGTAATCCAAAAATAAGAAACAAATTGTCAAATACGATTTCAGGTAAAGGAGCTTTCAGACGGTTTAAAGATGCCCTCTATGACTATCCGGATGAGCAACAGCGTTGGTATCAGTATCTGGAAAACAGACATATTAGTGAATTGCTGGAATGGCTGGAAGAAAATGGTCTTGAACCGGAATCAGTACCCGGAAATGATGCGGCACCGGACAATGTGATTTATATTTCACAGGCAGCAGTACAAAAGGATGCGAACTCTCGATACATTACAGATCCAAAAATAACAACACGCCTTGCTGAGGAAAAGCAGGATGAAAATTATGATTTTCGCTCCTATATTAAAGGTTATCTGAAATGGAGTGACAAGAAGCTGGATACAACTGTCCATAACATTTTGGCAGATGTGAAAAAACATATAGACTGCTCAAAATGCCGTAACTGCTGTATAGAGTCAACAGCAAGCATGGAATCGGATGAAATATCAAGCGCTGCAGCCAAATTAGGTATGAGTGTTGATGATTTTAGTGATAAATTCCTTACTAAGAACCAATTCGGTGATGTGGAGGCGAATGAAACGCCTTGCCCGTTTTTAAAAGATATGAGTTGCATACTCTGTGACTCAAAACCTGATTCATGCAAAGATTTTCCATTTCTTCACAGGGATGAGTTTCGATCACGCTCATTAGGTGTAGTGGCAAACACTGTTCTCTGTCCAATTGTCTATAACGTCCTTGAGGAATTGAAAGTTGAAGTTGGCTGGAGAAAAAAGAAAAGTTAGTAATCCGTCCACAAGAGGTTATTCAGTAATGCTGATTGATTCGCATGTTCATATGCCGGCAGTCCACTGGCCGGATGATCCCCGTAATTTTTTGAGTGTGGGTGATGCTGTTAAATATTTACGGGATTCGGGGACAAATGCAGCGATATTTAATACGTGGCAGGGAGTTCTGGCGAAGAATGCTGAGGATATAGATAAAGCTAATGCTGATGCACTGGATCTTACTGCAGAATATGACGGGTTCCTGTATCCAGGTCTGACAATTAATCCCGTATATCCCGAACTGTCAAAAGAATGGTTGATCCGCTATATGGAACTGGGCTATAAATGGGTTGGAGAACTGGTTTTTTATTGTATGGATTACAGATACACAGACCAGGCATTTCTCGACCTGTGTGCTGAGTGCGAAAAATACGGGCACATATTGCAACTGCATACCAGTGAAGAAATATTAGATGTAGCGAAAACATTTCCTGGACTCTCTATCGTTTGCTCGCATATTGATATAGATTTACTGCCGAGATTGGCTGAGTATGAAAATATTGTCCTGGATATCAGCGGCAGCGCAGGTGGACTTCATATTGGTGCATTGGAAAAAGCAGTAAAGATTATGGGAGCGGACAGGCTTCTATATGGGACGGATTACAGCAGTTATGAACCGAGAGCATTCCAGGCAAGGTTGAATATAAGTGTCCCTGATGAAACTGATAGACAGAAAATCCAATGGCAAAATGTGCAGAAACTTCTAGAAAAAGCTGAATCTAAGCCAATATCTATATTGAAATAGCGATTATAACAGTCGGCAAAACTATACGTCTAGAAAGGTGCAATCATGAAAATCAAGAGTGCTAAGGCCGAATGGTTCGGTGATTTCAGGACTGGTGAGGGAACAATAACTTCGGGTGACTTCGAGGCTGGATATAACTTTGCTTCCGTAGTCGGAGAAGCTCCCGGTACCAGTCCAACTCAAGTTCTTGGGGCTGCATTAGCCGGGTGCTACAGTGGAGCATTGACAGCAGCACTGGCCAAGGATAAATATTCTCCTAAACACGTGCTAACAAATGCAGATGTTCATTTGGAACCAAACGGAGCCGGTTTCAAAGTTGCCGGAATACATCTGGATGCTGTTGCTGAAGTTCCTGATATTGAGGAAACTGTATTCCAGGAATATGCTGAACATGTGAAACAGACCTGCCCTGTATCTGAAGCACTTGCTGCAATAGAAATTACTCTGAATGCCAGGCTAATCTAGATAAGTCGGAGACTAGACTATGATACAACCGGTTGCCATCCATTTAGATGAACCATATCTATTTCTCGACGGAGAATGGATGGCTGAGTCTGCGGGTATCGGCTTTCGTGTGCATTCGCCCCGTTGTGAAGGTATAGTTCTGGCTGCTGAACGTGAATGGGAAGCGCATCGTGTTTCTCCGATTTGTGTGATTGAACACGATGGCTTATTCAAAATGTGGTATTCTGCCATAGCTTCCCATCCTGGAGTCGATCATGATCTAGTTTGTCCGAGATGCTACAAACAGAATCCCGGCATCAAGGTCGTGTGTGTTGATTGCGGTTGGCCGTTGGTCGATATCGACTATTTGCAGAATGAGATGTTCGGGACTTGTTATGCAGAGTCATCGGACGGTATCCAATGGGAGCGACCAAATCTTGGACTGATTGATTTTCGGGGTAACTCAAGAAACAATCTTATAAAAGGCCCTTGCGGTGTGCCTGCAATCAATCCTAAAGGTCCTCCGGAAGAACGCTTTGTTGGTATCGTCGAATACCAGGGCAATCTATTTTTGTCAGTCTCTGCTGATGGACTGCGTTGGACACGTAAATCTGAGCCATGTTTGCCATTCTGTGCCGATACAACAAACCAGATCATCTATAATCCCGATTCAGACACATACATTGCTCTTCTGAGAGGTGTTCCAGGCAGAAGAACGACTGTATGGAGTGAATTCGACAGTCTAGAACAGATACCCTGGCCATATACCGAGTATGGACACGCAAGAGATGAAACAGGCACACGCTATATTACTGATGAACTGGAAACCGTCCTTGATATCGATGATGAAGATCCCGCACTCCCTGGCCTGGATATAAACCACATTAACGCCCATCGTTATGGACCCAACACCTGGTTTGGTTTTCCCGCACTATTTCGAAAATACCCGCCTGCAAGTCTGGATAAAAACGGGAGAGAAAGCAGCCGTTACTTCGCGCAAGGTAATGACGGCACCTGGGAAACCCAACTTGCTGTCAGCCGTGATGGACACCACTGGAATCGTCCCGACCGCACTGCTTATATCTCGCCGGGACTCTTTGGCGGCGTCGACGGTGGGATTAACAGCATCGGTATCGGCATGATCCATAAGGATGATAGTATCTACCAATACGGATTCGGACAATATCAGACCCACGGAGTGTTTTCTCCAGGTGAAATGCAGCGGATTGGCTCAATCTTCAGATATATTCAGGAGAAAGACCGTTTCATCGCTGCTGCAGCAGATTCAAAAGGGGGAAGTTTTCAAACTCATCCATTCAAGATGCAAGGTGGCAAACTTGTGTTGAATATCGACTGCGGTGGATTAGGTGAAGGTAGTATAGAAATCCAGGATGCAGATGGAACTCCGCTGAAAGGTTTCACACATTCAGACTGTGATCGTGTAGATTTGAATCAGCTTGCTCATACTGTGTCCTGGCGGACAAAGGAAGATCTGTCACATCTAGCCGGTCAGTTCGTTCGTTTAGACATTCGTATGCAGTCTGCAAAACTCTATGCATTGCATTTCTCAAGTTTATAAAGATTCAATTGACCAGAGACTCCCCTGATGCTAGAATCTCTTCATAAGTATTGCGTGAAAGTCTCCGTATATAGGATTTCAAATCAGAAAGCAGGTCCAGTCGCTTGATTAAAACCTTAACATCTCTCTCCAAAACAGACTATATGAAACGCTGCTGGCACGTTGTGTGCTTCAGCATTCTATTGGCAATTATTCCGATTGCCACTTTAGGTATGCAACTACCAATCTATTTGGCAAAAAATAGTATCACTAAATACGTGATCACTATTGATACCAGGGCATCTGCTCCTGAGAAACACGCTGCTGAAGAACTGTCTGAATTGCTAAAGCAGGCAACCGGTGCAAATTTTCCGATTTGCACACCGGCAGAAGCAGGCAAGAGACCACAACTAGCAGTTGGTTTCGGAGCTGCGAGAGCGATTGCTCCGGATCTCTCTCTGAATGGTCTGGGAGCAGATGGCATAATAATCAAGGCTACATCTCCCAATATCATACTGACAGGTGGGTTAGGCGCACCTCGGGGAACTCTTTATGCTGTCTACACATTTCTTGAGGATTATGTCGGTTTTCGGTGGTGGACGAGTAGCGAGACCACTATACCAAAGAAATCATCCCTCAAGGTTCGTGATGATCTCAATATACGTTATGTCCCAGCACTTGAGAGACGTGAATCATACTATGTGGAAGCATTCGAAAAAGACTTCGCTGTGCGCTCCAAGAACAACGGGTTTTACGGAACAGATGATTCGCGTGGTGGAAACCTTAGTTATGCAGGACCTGGTTGCCACACATTCTTTGTTTTGGTGCCGCCAGAGAAATACTTTGCTGAACATCCGGATTGGTATTCGGAGATCAATGGAGTGCGAATTGCAACTGGTAACCAGCTCTGTCTTACGAATCCAGAATTGCTGAAGTTTGTGATTTCACAGGTCAAGCAGTGGCTGCGAGACAATCCAAAAGCTGCATATATATCTCTGACTCAGAATGACAATGCCGGCTGGTGCACATGTGCGAAGTGTAAAGCCGTGGATGATGCAGAGGGTGGGCAGTCCGGCACTATGATCCGGTTTGTTAATGCTGTAGCTGAGGCAATTGAACCCGAGTTCCCAAATGTAGCAGTTGATACTTTTGCATATCAATACACCCGAAAAGCGCCGAAGATTACCAAGCCCAGAAAAAATGTGGTAGTTCGACTCTGTAGTATCGAATGTAACTTTGCAAAGCCACTGGATGATAAGAGCAATATGTCTTTCCGAAAAGACATTGCTGACTGGTCGAAACTTACAGACAGGCTGTATATCTGGGACTATGTAACCAACTTTGCACACTACTTGCAGGCTCATCCAAATCTGCGCGTTATAGGTCCGAATGTCCGGTTCTATGTAAAGAATCATGTCAAGGGTCTATTTGAACAGGGAGATTATCAGTGCGTGGGGAGTGAGTTTGGTGCACTGAGGAGTTGGATGCTGGGGAAGCTTCTCTGGAATCCAGATTCAAATGACAAAGCCCTCCTGAAAGAATTCCTGAACGGCTATTATGGTCCGGCTGCTCCTCACATCAATCGCTACATAAATCTGATCCACGATACCGAAGCTAAGTCGAACTTTTATATGAGCATTGGAGCACAACCAAATGCACCATATGTGGCTCCTGCTATTCTGGACAAATCAGCGAAGATCTTCGAGCAGGCGTTGTCTGCGGTCGCTGATAAGCCTGAATATCTTCGTCGTGTTGAGATCGCGGAAATGTCAGTAATGTATTCACGTATCAGCCAGATACAGGCCCAATATTTCAAAGACGGTAAACTTGACGATCTCAAGGAATTGGACCGTATACTTGAAAAATTCATCAGAATAGCTCAGCGTGAAAATATTACCATGATATCTGAGGGAGCCCAACTACTGGACTGGGCTAAACGGATGAGGCGGATGGTCTCTGATAACGGTGCTTCTCAGACCGTTCAAACAGTAACTACCGCAAGAGGCGATATCACCGTGGTGCGCCTGGCAACCACATGGTTGTTTGCTCCGGATCCAAAAGAAGCAGGGATAAATGACAAATGGTTTGCCACAAGCTTTGATGATACAAAGTGGAGTAAAAACCGGACTGATTACGATTGTGGTTGGGAAAAGCAGGGATATCCCGGTTACACAGGATTTGGCTGGTACCGGCAGAAATTTGATCTTCCAGCTGAGATCAAGCAGAAGCACATATATGTGCATTTTGAGGCTATTGATGAAGAGGGTTGGATTTATCTGAATGGGGGTGACAAACCCGCATTCGAGCACACGTGTGTCACCACTAAACTCGCACCGGACCACATCTGGATTACTCCGTTTATGTTCGAAGCGACTAATAGCTTGAAGTCCGGTGAATTGAATTTACTGTCAGTGCGTGTTTACAATGCAGCACAGATGGGTGGAATATGGCGGCCTGTTTATATAATTGCCAGCGATTCAGAGCTGACTCTGGAAGAAGCTCAGGGTGCCGTGAAGCAGATGCTGGGATAAGTAATAGCTGATCGATTTTGTCATTCTGAACGCAGTGAAGAATCCGCTTTTCGTTACCATCAAAAGCAGATTCCTCATGCGTCAGTATGTCAGTTGGGGGTATTATTATGCGCAAATATCAGTGGCTCTGGATCATTGCAGCAATCGTTCTCGGAGTATGTTTGGGGTGTAAAGCAAATGCTTCGCTGGTAATGAACCCGAATCCTAATACTCTGTGGGTTGAAGAGTTCAATACCATAGAGCTTAACGATGACCGCATGACCGGTTGGGGTAACTTTGATCCGGATCAGGTGAGTGTTGAACAGATCGATGGCAAAGCCCGTCTCCGGGAGGTAGCACCGGAATCCTGGGGAGTATTGCAGCGTTATGTTCCAGCCGACTGCCGACCCGGCAGCAACTACAGATACCTTCAAATCCGTGTAGCTGCGATTGAGGACATCAAAAACGGTCTCTCATTAAGCAATGCCAATACTGGTGGATTGGGCATGGGCAAGATGTTTACCGGCGTTACAACAATAGACCTTGCTCCCCAGTCATTTTATGGCAAGCAACAGAACTGGGCTTTATCACTTTTTGTTTCGGGTCAACTGGGAACTTCTCCAGGTGGGTGGCTGGATGTGGACTGGATAAAATGTGTCAAAGTACCCGTTGGCGGATTGACCATGGAGTTGCTTGAGAAAGGCGAACCGAACCAAACTGCTGAGGTGGGTGAAACCATCCTACTTCGCTACTACGCCGGTGAGAAATCCCTGGAGAAACCAGTGGAGGTCCACCTATTACTTGCCTCAAACATGCTGCCATACAGTTTCGACGGCGAAGACTCAGTGTTTTTGAAAGACGATGGCAAGAACGGTGATGAGAAAGCGGGAGATCACATCTACTCGAAGGCAATCACCATCGGATCTGATACTATTAGTCTGGAATCGCTCAAGACATCACGGAATGGATTGAATGCAGTCCTTGCTTCTGCTGTCGTTGGTGCTGAGTCGGTGCATACTTACTCCCCTTTCTATTTCGATATCAAAACTGACCGGAAACTCGATATCATCAACAGTTATGGAGCAACTCCCCTGACAGTGCAAAATCGCTTGCGGTGGCTGCGGGAAACCAGGGGAGAGAATCTGGCGCTGGGAAAGCGCGCCAGGTATTCGCTTACACCCGATTATGGCTTAACTACAGATGCAAAGGATAACGATCAACTGACCGATGGCAAGCTATCTACGCGTGGAGATGACAAGATATGGTTTGACAGCGATGCTGTAGGTTGGTATGACAGTGCGCGCCCAACGCAGGGTCTTAATATTCTTATTGATCTTGGTTCAATCCAACCAGTTGGCAAGGTAGTCGCACGTTTCCTCAGTGGTGGCGAACAAGGCAGCCTGCTTGCTCCAAACGAGATGTCAGTCGTAGCCAGCGAGGACGGAAAACAGTTCTACAAAGTAGCTTCTCTGGTGAAACTGATGCCCGCAGAACGCGACAGAGCTGATCAACCAGGCAACTATTATATTGCTGAGGATGGCACTGCTTATGTCTATCCGTTTGCATTTCCACTTAAGGTCAGAGCACGTTATATAGGTCTGACAGTAGTTGGAGCTACAGATGCGGTCTTTTGTGATGAAATTGCTGTTCTGAAAGGGAACTTCCCATCAAGTGCTGCGAGCAAATTTACACCGGATCACCGTGTTAGTTTCGTTACTGAAGGCATTATCTTCGGTCCGATGAAACCCAAACTTGCCATCGCAACAAATATAAATGTCCCCAACTTCTTCCGCACACTTGACTGCCGACCTGCTGAGGCTCGTTCTAAAGAGGCTGTGTGCGTGATTGAGTTACCGGCGCAGGTAGAGTTCCTCGTTAGCGATGCATCAAAGGGCATTAAGAGTGAAGATTTTGAAGCTGATGGAGTGAAACAGAAACGCTGGTCCTTCCCTATGCCATCCAAAGGAGAGCTGTGGCAGAAAGCTTTCTATCTTTCTATAAAAGGCAAACTACCGAAGAATCCCAAAGCTGTTTTTTATGCACGCTGTGAAGGTTTCGAACCGAACCGTGTAACTCTCCCATTGATCCCTATAAAGATCCCGAAGGTTCCCCAACTTGACAGCATGCATATCAGTCTGGCCTGGATGAGTGAAAACGATGCCCTCGACTGGCCGAATTTCTTTGATGCCTGGAAGCAAATGGGATTCAATGCTGTGAACACATTCCCGCGCTATTGGTATGGGAAGATCAAACCCGATGTTGCCGCATGGCTTGATGAAGCCAGAAAGCGTGGTTTTAAGGTGATTTATAGTGAATCACCGTTCCATGTAATGGGTTCGGACCATCCAAATGAGCCGGAAATGAACAGCCAGCTTGCCGGTGGTTCTTCACAGAATCCCTGTCCATCTTATCGTGGACGTTTTTACCAGGAGGAAATCAAACGCGTCGGCGATTGCTATGAAATGTGTGCAGGCGACTTTGTGTTCTACGATATAGAATACTGGTATAACGGCGCTCGGGAAGCCGGTTTGTGTTCACGGTGTCTTGAGTGGCAGGCTAAAAGCCGTAAGAGTATGGATGAATGCCTGGTAGATATGGGTGCTCAGATGAAATCCGATATGTATAATGAAATCCAGGCACGCAGTAAGAAACTTGGTCGCAAAATGCCAATTATTGGAATGTATGACTTAAATGCATCCGATCCGGTTTATGAATCTGTTGATGATTTCAACCTGGAATACCCGAAACTTATTCAAGTCAGCCAACCGAGTCTCTACTGCTTGAACAGAATCCAATATGCACACGATACCGTCCGAGCGGACTTCGAAGCTCTCAAAGGTAAAAAGGGAGTAATTTTGCCCTGGCTGACCGCAGGCACATATGGAGAAGCGGATTCCTCTGCGATTGAAGCCCTGATCCTGGAGTGTTTCATGAATGGGGCTACAGGCATTACATACTACTGTTTCACTGATTTCGATACAGCATTGGATTATCAGGCTCACGCTCTAGCTTTGGCTGCTATTGCACCATATCAGAAACTGTTCTTGAATGGCACTTCATGCAAAGTAAAGGTGGATGCACCAGGAGTGTTGGCTTCAGGTTGGTGGAACGGTCGAGACGAAATGCTCCTGTTGCTTGGAAACTATGATAATTCCCTCCCGGCATCAGTCAAAGTCAAGTTGCCATTTAGTAGAGTCAGGACTATCAAGGATGCCTTGAATGGCAAGATCCTGCCCGTTGATAAGGTATTGAATGTTAAAATACCGGCTAAGGGATTTGGCTTTTACTATATTCAAGGTGCAGTAGTGAAGTGAGATTGGCATTCATTCTGAGCCACGAAGCTGGGAAAACCAGCTTATCTAGAGCAGAAACCCATATAAGTCTTCGTATACGGAATTGTGGTGTAGGCTTCCAGCCTGCCCATGCATACAGGCAGGCTGGAAGCCTACACCACAATTCATAAACGTACAATTACAAGCTATTCATGTGCAGGGCCTTTCCACACACTGCCACCGAATGTGGTTACGTATATAGTTTCGGGATCTGCAGGGTCGAATGTAACTCGTTGGGCATTTCCGAAAGGCAGACCGGACATTGCTGACCAGCTAGTGCCATTGTCTTTGCTGAGCCAGAGTCCGGAATCAGGGGCGCCTTCGGTGAGTGTTGCGTATATCCATCCTGGATGTTTGGGATGAAGATATGCGCCGAAGTGTTCAGGACCTTTTTTTAGTATGCATTTCCAGGTAGCACCGCCATCTGTTGTCCGCCACAATCCCCCCTGTTTTTCATCACGTGCATCTGCGGCTCCAATATAAATGATTTTGCTGCTCTTTAGGTCTACAGTGAAATCTTTAGGCCAGAGCAGAAGTTGAGACTCGTTTACCATTGCCCAGTGGTCACCGCCATCAACTGAGCGAAACAGACCGACCCCTTCTTTTGTGAATGAGCCATTACGGCGAAGCGCAGTTACCAAAGCAAACAGGGTTCCATCTTTGTGGAGGGCAACCCGACATACACGCAGGTTTCCTGGAGCGCCAAGTCCTTCGTTTTTCGCTGTCCAGGTCTTGCCATCGTCTGTTGACTTGAATACACCCTTCCCAAATTGTCCGGCATATAGTGTGCGGTTGCCTTTGGGGCTTCGGGGATCAATTACTACAGATGTTGTTGCAGTGACTGGAAGTCCCTGGTTGCTTGGGGTCCAGGTTGCTGCATAGTCCGTGCTGATACAGATACCACCAGGACCGTTGCCGTTGTGCCTGCCTGATATTATGTTGTCATTTGGGATATCGTGCACATTGGAAAATGCTCCCCAGACTTTCCCTGGTATCTCAGGATCGAAAGCAAGTTCATAGCATGTGTTGGTCCATGGCGCACGACCTTTGAGAGCCCACCATTCCCAGGTCTTGGCACCGTCTTCTGAGCGGGCAAAGCCCATGTCCGTATAGCAAATGTAGTGATTCGCCGGTTTGAATGGATCGATATAGTAGTTCCAGGTCGTTGTAACTACCAGGCCATTGCATATCCAATGTCGCTGTTTATTTGCGATCTCAGGAGCTTGCTGAGTGTACGCAAGCTGCCAGGACTTTCCACCGTCGATTGTTGTATAAGCATGCCCGTTGTCTACAGTCAATAGAATATCAGGATTGGTCGCGCAGATTGCTATCCGGGGTATATCCTGATAATACTGACCATCGTTGTATACTACATAATCCTTTTCCACATTCATCGGTTCCCAGCGCGGATCAGCTTGAAAACTTGCACGCCATGTTCCACCAGCATCGTCTGAGCGATAAACACTCGCATTGTGGGGTGGGGGAACACCTGTACTGGAATTGAACGCATAGACCGTTCGGGGCCTGACATTGGTTGTTGCGATATGTTTATACTGTGCTATGTTATCCATAGGCCATTCATCAAATGGTTTTGTTTCCAGGTTTAATCCCTGACCATTTATGCATTGCCATGAATTACCGCGATCAGTCGAAGAATAGATGCCACCGGTATACTTGCCATCTTCTTCCTTTCCAGGGGTAGTGACGTATAGCAGGCAGCCGTCCTTAGCATTCGATCCTCCGGAAAAATCGAGGATTCCATCAGCAGGTAGACCACTTGTCTTCTTCTCCCAGGTCTTTCCATCGTCTTTGGAAATCCAGACTCCATCGGTGGTTCCGGCAAAACAAGCGCCTGGAGTTGTTTGGTCGAAATGGAACGCCAGAACCTCTCCACTGGGACCATCACAACGAGTCCAGGTTACTCCTGCATCATCCGAGCGCATAACTCCTCCTCCAGCGCCAACCAGCATCTGCTGAGGGGAAGAGGGATTGATGGCGATTTCACCGGTAAGGTTTCCCGGCAGATTACCAATTGATTTCCAAGTCACTCCGGCATCTTTGCTGATAGCAAGACCTGACCAATCGTTAGCAGCATATATAGTCTTGGGATCTGTTGGATGAAACGCAGGACGGCAGCTGGTATTTGTCCGCAGCTGCGAATAGTGGATCATCTGCCATTTACGTCCACCATCAGATGATATATATGCAGCCCCCATATCGCAGTTGATCATCATTAACTTTGGATTGACCGGACTGATAGCAGGTGAAAACATGCCACCTCCACCGGACAAGCCGATGGGTTCCCATTTGGTAGTTGCACTTTGAACTGCGATGGACAGAGCGAGAGTCGTCGTAACTGAGAATAACGCGAGTAATGTGATGTGGCGTATATTTAGCATGTTATACTCCTTGTCAGCATTCAGATTGTAATGAGGTGGAATCAGTTCATAGTATCTCATATACCCAATTAATGGCAACGAAACGATGTGGATTGTGCTATGAGCGAGCCATAGCAGTTCATTTTCATAGAGGATGTTATGATACCGGTGGTTAACAATTCAATATGGCAAACGACTATTTGTCATATTGAATTGTTTTACAGACTGGAGAAACAGATATGCATGATTGGGAAAATCCTGAACTAACTAATCGTAACCGTCTTCCCGGGAGGACGTATACATTTCCATATTCGGATGAAACTTCGGCTAAAAGTTTTCAGAGAGGCGTCTCCCCCTGGTTTATGTTATTAAATGGGACGTGGGAGTTCGAGTATTCATCCTCTCCTTTAATTCCTCCAAGTGAACCATATGCTTCTTTGTTTGGTCTTCAGGATTCCTCCACGGATTCTGAATCATCCTGTGATTGCACATGCGATGCTGGAGAAGATAATTGGAATGAGATTACAGTGCCTTCATGCTGGCAGATGGAAGGATATGGATATCCCCACTATACAAACGTAAACTATCCATTTCCTGTTGACCCTCCAAGAGTTCCCACAGAGAACCCGACCGGATCATATGTGCGCGAGTTTGAGATTCCTGCTAATTGGAATGGGAAACAAATTCATCTGAGATTTGAGGGAGTCGATTCGGCTTTCCATGTATGGGTCAATGGTAAGGCAGTCGGTTTCAGTAAAGGCAGCCGGATACCTTCAGAATTTGATATCACCTCTTATATAAGAGATGGAATAAACGATCTTGCAGTCCGGGTCTACCAGTGGTCTGACGGCAGTTACTGTGAAGATCAGGATATGTGGTGGTTGAGCGGAATCTTCCGTGATGTCTATTTGCTCGCACTGCCAGAGACTCATATCTGGGACGCATGTGTTGAGGTTGAACTGGACGCTGCTTATACTGACGCAGCTTTGGATATAAACGCTCAGGTGCTTGGTCCAATTGATGGATGTGCACTGGAAGCTCATCTGGTAGACAAGAACGACAAACCTGTGGCAGAGGCATTCTGCAAGGTGACATCAGATTCTGTCAGGATCAGTATTCCAGTTACGAATCCCCAGAAATGGACTGCTGAAACACCATATCTATATAAATTGCTGCTGAGTCTGTTCAATGCCTCCGGAGAAGTCACAGAAGTTGTACCAATAAATGTTGGGTTTAGACAGGTTGAGATGAAGAATGGAAATCTATTGGTCAACGGAGTAGCCATCAAGTTCAAAGGCACCAACCGTCACGAGCATCATCCTGACCTTGGCAGAGCGCTTCCAATCGAAACTATGGTGCAGGATATCCTGCTGATGAAGCGCCACAATATCAATGCCGTCCGCACATCTCACTATTGTGACGATCCACGGTGGTATGACCTGTGCGATTACTACGGGATATACCTGATTGATGAATGCGATTTGGAAACTCATGGTTTCGGTTCTCAGAAAGACTGGGGTGGAAATCCGGCCAACGATCCGACATGGGAGAATGCCTGTGTTGACCGTATGGACCGGATGGTTCGCAGGGACAGAAATCATCCTTCTGTTATTATGTGGTCACTTGGTAATGAGTCCAGCTTTGGATGTAACCATATAGCGATGGCAAATCATGCACGCAGTCTCAATCCTACCAGACCTTTGCATTATGAAGGTGACCAGAAGATGGAAGTTGTGGACGTCTTTAGCCAGATGTACACACACTTGGATAACGTGATTAAAATCGGCAAAGGCGAACCTGTAACATATTGGGATGGTCAGCTTGTTCCCGATAGTTATGCCGGTGCTCCATTCATAATGTGCGAATATGCGCATGCAATGGGAAATGGTCCTGGTGGTTTGAAAGAATACTGGGATGCCATATATGAGTATGATCGCCTGCAGGGAGCGTTTGTCTGGGAATGGCTCGATCATGGTATTCGCCAGATAACTGAAGATGGCACTGAATACTTCGCGTATGGCGGTGACTTTGGAGATCTACCGAATGATGGCAACTTCGTCTGTGATGGGTTACTCAGGCCGGACAGAACACCTACACCTGGTTTAATTGAGCTGAAAAAAGTCATCGAACCGGTTAAAGTGGATGCTTTGGATCTACTGACTGGATCATTTAACATAACCAACCGTTATGATTTCTGCAATCTAGAGCACCTGGCTCTATCATGGTCGGTGACTATAGATGGCACTGAAGTCGAGTCTGGTGTCACACCTGTTCCGCAAATTTCAGGTCGGGATTCAACGGATATTAAAATCCCTTATAATATCCCCTCCGGAAAACGCGGGGAGTGTTATGTGACATTGTCGTTCAGGTTGGCTTGCAATCAGATATGGGCACTTGCTGGTCATGAAGTGGCTTGGTCACAGTTCAAGCTGCCTGTGGACTCGAAGCTTGCAGTTGTATCTGTAGATGACATGCCTGAGCTTGAGGTAGTTGATGTAGATAGCTACATTACGGTTTCCGGAGCTGACTTCCATTTCTGCTTCGATAAAATCCGGGCATTTGTAAGTGATTGGGTCAGCGGCGGTCAGTCTCTGATTGAGCCTGAGATTGATGCAGAATATGGACCTGCCGTTCCGAGATTAAACTTCTGGAGGGCAACCACCGACAACGATCGCTCGTGGGACAATGCCAAACCCTGGCGAGAGGCTGGTTTGGAGCATCTGCAGCACAGGACAGATAATGTGGAAGTTATACAACTGAGTTCGTCAGTTGTGCGGATTACATCGGATGTCCGAATAGCTCCACCGATCTTTGCGCGATCCTTTGCCTGTCGTTATGTATATACAGTATATGGCAATGGTGATGTATTGCTCGAATTAAACGGCGTTCCAAAAGGCGACTGGTGTCCGACGCTTCCCAGAATCGGTCTGCAGTTGAGCTTGCCTGGTGATCTGGATAATGTTTCCTGGTTTGGTAGAGGGCCGGGTGAGAGTTATGTAGACAGCAAACAGGCTGGCAGGTTTGGATTATATAGAGCTGATGTAGATGACCTCTACACTCCTTATGTATTCCCGCAGGAAAACGGCAACCGAAGCGAAGTCAGTTGGGTCGCATTTACCAATCAGCAGGGCAATGGGTTGATGGTTATTGGACAGCCTGAAATCAATTTCAGTGCACACTGGTTCACTACAGATGATTTCGAGAAAGCCAAACACACACACGAACTTGAACCCAGGGACTATCTGACTGTCAATTTGGACTACAATCAGAATGGACTCGGAACTGCAAGCTGCGGTCCAGGCCCCTGGGAACAGTATCTTCTGAAGACAGATGAATTTGCCTTCAGCATGCTGCTGCGCCCGATAAGTACAGCTGCTATATCAGAGTCAGAATCCAGCAAAATACTACCTGAGGTAGTTTGATAACGTCAGCTACCATTTAATCCAGTGATTAAGGGGCAACTACTATATAGTGGTTGTCCCTTCCATAACAATACATATGGACTCGAGGAACAAAGATGCACGATTGGGAAAATCCGGAGCTTACGAATCGTAACCGTCTTTCTGGCAGGGCATATACATTCCCTTATCCGGATGAAGCTTCAGCCAACACTCTTCAAAGGGGAGCTTCTCCCTGGTTTATGTTGCTGAATGGGATATGGGATTTTGAATATTCAGCCTCCCCTTTAGTTGCTCCCAGTGAACCATATGCATCCTTGTTCGGGATCATGAATCCCACTATAGATGATGATTATCCATCTGATTACAGGTGTGAGTATGACAGTGATAATTGGGGTGAAATTACTGTGCCTTCCTGCTGGCAAATCGAAGGTTATGGATATCCTCACTACACCAACTTACAATATCCGTTTCCTGTCGATCCTCCACGAGTCCCAACAGAGAATCCGACCGGTTCGTATGTCCGGGAGTTTGAGATTCCGGAAAACTGGGATGGAAAACGGATTAATTTGAGATTCGAGGGAGTTGATTCGGCTTTCCATGTATGGGTCAATGGCAAGGCTGTGGGTTTCAGCAAGGGAAGCCGAATACCCGCCGAATTCGACATAACGTCGTATCTACAGAGTGGACCTAACTACCTGGCTGTTAGAGTATACCAATGGTCTGACGGGAGTTATTGTGAAGATCAGGATATGTGGTGGTTGAGCGGAATATTCCGCGATGTTTATCTGCTTGCACTTCCGGAGACACATATCTGGGATGAACGGATAGAAACAGTACTCGATGACTCATACATTGATGGAGTTTTGAATATAACTGCTCAAATTCATGGGCCTCTGGACGGATTTGCGCTAAAAGCTCAGCTTCTAGACAAAAATGATAATCAAATAGCAGAGATGCTCTCGAAGATTACTTCGGAGTCGATGGAGATCAGTCTTCCAGTAGATAATCCGCACAAATGGAATGCTGAGACACCTTACCTGCATCGACTGCTGTTGAGTCTGATAAACTCCACCGGTGATGTAACAGAGATCGTGCCTTTACAGGTCGGATTCAGGCAAGTGGAGATGAAAAATGGCAATCTGCTGGTTAATGGAGTAGCCATAAAGTTCAAAGGTGTCAACCGCCATGAACATCACTGTGACCTCGGTAGAACGATCCCGATAGAAACAATGGTTGGGGATATCTTGATGATGAAGCGGCATAATATCAATTCTGTGCGCACATCCCATTATTGTGATGACCCGCGCTGGTATGATCTGTGTGACTACTACGGGATATATCTAATCGACGAATGCGATCTGGAAACCCATGGATTTGCTTTGCAGAATGGCTGGGAAGGAAATCCCGCCAATGACCCTAAGTGGGAAAATGCTTGTGTAGACCGTATGGACAGGATGATCCGGAGAGATAGAAACCACCCATCGGTTATTATGTGGTCTCTTGGCAATGAATCCGGTTTTGGATGTAATCATAAAGCAATGGCAGACTACACACGCAGTCTCGATCCCGGCAGGCCTATACATTACGAAGGCGACCAGAGACTGGAAGTAGTTGATGTCTTTAGCCAGATGTATCCCCACGTGGACGATGTTATAAAAATCGGCAAAGGTGAAACCGTAACTTATTGGGATGGGCAAACTGCACCAGCGACTTTTACCAGCATGCCGTATATAATGTGTGAATATGTACCAGCTATGGGTAACGGTCCAGGCAGCATTAAGGAATACTGGGATGCCATATATGCCTACGACCGTCTGCAGGGTGCGTTTGTCTGGGAATGGATAGACCATGGCATTCGCCGGACTGATGAGGACGGAAAAGAATATTTCGCGTATGGTGGGGATTTTGGTGATTATCCCAATGATGGGAGCTTCATATGCGATGGTTTGCTATTTCCGGATAGAAAGCCTTCACCGAGTTTATTCGAGCTCAAGAAAGTTATGGAACCGGTCAAGGTGGATACCATCGACTTACTCACTGGCTCGTTCCACATAACCAACAGATATGATTTCTGCAATCTGGACCATCTATCACTATCGTGGTCATTGACTATCGATGGAGTTGAAATTGAAGCGGGAGCTGTGCAGGTCCCACAAATATCCGGGCGAGAGATAGCGGACATCGTTCTACCATACAATATGCCATCCGGAAAACATGGTGAATGTTACATAACGATATCATTCAGGTTGGCTTATAATCAGGCGTGGGCACCGGCCGGGCATGAAGTTGCCTGGGCGCAATTTAAGCTGCCTGTTGAATCCAAATCCATCGTTGTCCCATCGGACAATATGCCTCAGCTAGAAGTCTTTGATACGGAGAATTATGTCACCATTTCGGGTTCAGATTTTCACGTCAGCTTTGACAAGATTCGCGCTTTCATAAGTGATTGGGTTTGCAATGGTCAGTCACTTATCGAACCTGAAACAGACATGGTGTGTGGCTCAGGATTACCCAGGCTGAACTTTTGGAGAGCAACTACCGACAGTGATCGCGGATGGGATAATGCTAAATCCTGGAGAGAAGCAGGACTTGAGCACTTGCAGCATAGAACAGATAATGTGGAAGTTGCGCAGTTGAGTCCTTCTGTTGTGCGAATTACTGCAGATGTCCGTATAGCCCCTCCTATATTTGCTCGATCCTTTAAATGCCGTTATGTGTATACAATATACGGTAACGGTGATGTGCTTCTAGAAATAAATGGAGTTCCCAAGGGTGACTGGTGTGCAACTCTTCCAAGGATTGGTATGCAGTTGAGTCTACCCAATGAATTGGACAATGTCGCCTGGTTTGGAAGAGGACCGGATGAAAGTTATGTAGATAGCAAACAAGCAGGCAGGTTTGGGCTCTACAGAGCAAATGTGGACGAACTCTATACACCCTATGTTTTCCCGCAGGAAAATGGAAACCGCAGCGAAGTCCGTTGGGTGACATTCACAAATCCACATGGTATGGGATTAATGGTAATTGGACAGCCTGAGACAAACTTCAGCATCCACAGGTTTACGGTAGATGATTTCGAGAAAGCTAAGCATACTAATGAGCTTAGGCCCAGGGACTACCTGACAGTGAATCTGGACTATAAACAGAATGGGTTAGGAACGGCGTGCTGTGGACCAGGACCTTTGGATCCATATCTGCTCAAGACTGAAGCGTTTGCCTTTAATCTGTTATTGCGGCCACTAAATAAGGCCGCTATTATGGAGTCTGAATATAGCAAACAGGTGCCTGAGCCTGTCTGATCGAAGGGACGAAAAATATTCTATTTTCTGAGGAGATTATGGTGAAACTTACTTGCCCAAAAATGTCATTGCGTCGAATGCTTCGTTTGTCAGTCCTGGCTATTTGTATGAGTGTTGCACTTGTCAGCCAGTCTGTTGCTACGGATTTGTTGTCTTATGTTGCACAGCCTGACAGTACGTTTGCCTGGCAGAAGACCGAAGAGACTACCAGTGCACTAGGGACCAGGATTGTTTTCAATATGACAAGCCAGACCTGGCAGGGGATTGCGTGGCAGCATAAATTGGAACTGTTTATACCGCCATCGTGTGAGTTTCCTGACACTGCACTGATGATCGTGGCTGGCGGCAATGGTGGAGGTGGGGAGTCTCAGTTCCTCATTCTCGTTGCTTCAATGACAAAATGCCCTGTTGCTGTTCTGCACAATATACCGAATCAACCGATGTATGGAGGACTGCACGAAGACTCTTTGATAGCTTATACTTTCGCAAAAGCTCTTGAGACCAACGATATGACATGGCCACTATTATTGCCAATGACCAAGAGCGCAGTTCGTGCCATGGATATATTGCAGGCCTATTCAAAAGCATCTATGAAGCATGAGATCAGCAAATTCATCATTGGAGGGGCTTCCAAACGTGGTTGGACTACCTGGTTGACCGCTGCTGCTGACCCTGTAAGAGTTAAAGGCATCATTCCAATGGTGTATGATAATCTTAATCTCATCAAACAGATGGATTTACAGATTGCTGCCTATGGCACATACAGTGAAAAGATACAGGACTACACCGATATTCACTTGCAGGCAAAGCTGAAAACTCCTGAAGGTAGAATCCTGGCAAAAGTAGTGGACCCATGGACTTATATCAAACGAATAACTATGCCCAAGCTGATCATCAATGCTGCTAATGACCCATATTGGAACATATCCTCTATGAACATCTATTGGAAGGATCTCATTGGCAATAAATCCGTATTGTATGTTCCCAACGCTGGGCACGATATGGGGATGGGGAATATGGAAGTCCAGAACATAATAACAATTGCTGCTCCTATGACAGCATTCATACGTTCGGTGGCAAAGGGCGAGTCACTAGTCCCAATGAACTGGAAGTATGCCTGCAAGTCGAATATTTGCCGGTTAAATATTAGAACAGCTACTAAAGATACAGATGCGAAAATGTGGGTTGCTGTTTCAGATACCCGGGACTTCCGCAAGAGCACCTGGAACCCGGTTGAAATGAAACCCGGCAAATCCGGTTTCGCCGGATCAGTCCCGCTTCCGACCAAAGGTTATTTGGCAATTTTTGGTGAAGTTATGTTCCCCGGTTCACCTGCATATTCACTGAGTACTCAAGTAGGAGTGTTTGATACTAAAGGTTCGATTCCGTCGTAAGAAGATGATCCAGCAGCAATCCGTCCGGGCTTCGACTAGCTCAGCACGAACGGATTGCACTTATTGACTATTAAATAAAAAGCTCTCCATTGAGAAGGGTGGTCTGTTATGAGTGGTTTTGCACGGGTTATATCTACATTGTGGATTTTTGTGTTTGTGGTGCTGTGTGCAGTTGCGGGATCGTGCAGTGATTCGGCTGCCATATTAAAGTCTGGTTTTACCGGTGAAGACAGCAAAGTGGTTAAGGCCGTTACGCAGCAGATAAAAAGCGCCGGATACTCTGTATCAATTATCAGCTCTGACGATCTGTGCAACCCTGCAGTGCTTGATCCTAAGATACTCGATCTTCTCGTGATTCCTGATTCTGCCACGCTTCCAATGAATGCAGTGAACTCTGTTCAGGGTTTCTTGCGTGGCGGAGGGGATATAATCGCCCTCAATACTCCGATGTGGCAGTTTCCTATCATCAAAATCGACGGTAAATGGACGACTAGAGAGAACTTCTCTCGTCAACATGCCCAGGAACTGCCGAAGAACATCGTCGCCACTTTTGACCCTAAGAAGCTAGATGAATGGACTCGCACCACGGACAAAATGTCCAACCCAACAAAACTGGATGTGAGAACAGGCCCCCAAAACTCAGGAGCTCTGCATGCTGTTATCCCTATATTGACCAGCTGGGACACCGTGGTTTCCCCTGCACTGAACAATCCATTTGCAGGTGGGAAAACTCTTACTGTGTTTTCAGCTAAAGGTGGAATTAATACCAATTCTTTGGCAATAGAATGGAGCGAAAAAGATGGGTCCCGATGGATTGCTACGATACCATTGACCCAGGAGTGGAGACGCTATATCCTGGTCCCATCCGATTTCAAATATTGGCAGAGTACACCTGCACGTGGATATCCGGGTGATGTGTTGAAGCCAAAGAACGCAGAAAAGATCAGTATTGGCCTTGCACAGACCCATACAGGTGGAGCGATGGGTGTGCAGGAATACTGGATAGGTCCTATTGGAACTGAAACAGCTACTCCTGATATTGCAAATCTTTCAGGGATCAGCAACATACCGGCAATCGATACTCTATGCCCGCCATACAAGTTATTCGATACTACGACTGCAGTCAAATTAAGTTCGCTTGCAAGTTCAATGACATCCTCATTAGCCAGTATAAAAGTGTCAAAACTGCTTCGTTCCCCTCAACCCAGACCTGGAGGCGGCGGATTCGATAAGGGACGTATGTGGAGATGGATCCCGCTGATGGAAGCTCGTTCCAGGGATGGTATTTGGCGGGGAACGCCAATGACATGTACGGTCAATGCAGACGGGGATTATAGGAACGGAGTATGGTTGTCTGCCGGGATACCGGATATTACCACTTTGCTGAATCCATCAGTCCTTAAAACAATCGGCAAGACTGCAGCTAGAATCCGGGATGGACTCTTTATCCTGGATGGCGGCAGCGCGTTTTATACTTACTTCGACGATCAGCAGGTGAATCTTGGACTGAGAGTAGTTAATGTTGGAAAGATCATTCGTTCAGGTCTGGTCGCTCGAGTTACACTTGTAGATCCAAAGTCCGGAACAACAGTATTCTCCAAAGATTGGCCGTTTACTATTTACCCGGGGCAAACCGTGTCCTTCTCAGACTCTATGACTCCCAAATCATGGCCGAAAGATGGTTTCAAGGTTCGAGCTGAATTATTACTGAATGGGAAATTGATAGACCAGGTAGGGCACGATGTCAATGTCTGGCAACCAAAGAGCGTCAAGCACTATGTCACGGTAAAGAATGCCAACTTCATACTTGACGGCAAGAGATGGCGCGCTCATGGTGTCAACTATATGCCGTCTTCCGGGATAGGTACAGAGGATGGACCTTATTTTGAGTATTGGATAGGGGCACGATCATACGATCCCGAAGTGATCGAACGGGACTTAAACCATCTGCAGGATATGGGTATCAACGCCGTTGCTATCTTTATGCACTACACATCCAATCAAGACATGAACCTGCTGGATATCCTTCGCCGGTTAGATAAGCGTGGGATGAAAGCTAATGTGTCCTTGAGGCCCGGCACACCGTTCGATTTTGAATGGAATCACATAAGCGAAATGATCAAGACCTACAGGCTCTGGGACAACGATACCGTGTTTGCTTATGACCTGGCATGGGAACCAAGTTTTGGCAGTCAACAGGAAAGAGTCAGGTGGGACAAAGACTGGGAGAATTGGGTTGTAGAGCGATATGGTTCTGTTGCGAATGCTGAGAAAGACTGGGGTTACGCGGTCCCAAGGGATGCTTCAGGAGCTGTGACTAATCCAGGACCTGCTCAGATTGATACCAACGGAGACTGGTTCAGGATGACTGCAGCCTACCGGCGTTTTCTGGATACTCTGCTTTATAAGAAATATGGAGAAGCCCGCAGACTGGTCAGGACTCTCGATCCCAATCATCACGTCAGCTTCAGAATGTCTGAGGCAGGCAATCCTGACTACCGTTGGGATGGTCGTATTGCCTATGACTTCCCATATCTTGCATCTGCAGTAGATTTTCTGGCTCCTGAAGCATATGGCAGAATAGGAGACTGGGAGAAGGTTAAGCCTGGTTTGTTTGAAACAGAATATGCCAGATGGGCTTCACCGAATAAACCATCCACCTGGGCTGAGATGGGTGTTTCGACCTGGGACAATTCCCGGATGCAGAATACTAAATCAAAGCTGGATTTCCAGGCAATGTTCCATAAGGCTTTCTACAAGCTGCTTATTGCTACCGGAACTGACGGAGTATTCTTCTGGTGGTATCCGGGTGGTTTCCGATTTGGTGAGAACAGTGACTACGGAATTATCAATCCTGATGGAACCGACAAACCAGTGAGTAAGGTCATTCGGGATAATGCAAAGCTGTTCCTGGATGGACCGGACAAACCGAAACCAGCTTTCATGATCCAGATAGACCGCGATACACATCCCGATGGCATAGCAGGAATATATGACGAGTTCAAGGATATATTCTGGCAGAAGTTGTCAGAGGGTGTTGAACCGGGATTCAAAACAACCGGAACCGGCACCAACTCTGCCAACTGCCCTCTGATTGCAGTTGGCAACAATGCCTGCGATGGCAGCAATCCTCCGAAATATCTGGATGCTGTAATTGATACAGTTGAAATAAAGGACGCTTCGGGAAAATGGGTCAGTGTTTCAAAAGGATCTAGAATCGAAGTCGATTCAAATGCTCCAGTCGTTGCCAGGATCAATATAACAAACCTTGGAGAAGCTTCACTGCTGGCGAGTGTATCTGGAAATGCGGCAGGTAAGGTGCTTATAACATCAACTTCTGCAACTGGTCAATTGACTACTCCGTTGCAATCGGACCTGCTGCATCAGAGTTCAACCGAACTGAGCGATGTTCGCCTGACAAGCACAGCATTTGGTGACCCTGTTGATGTTGAACTATCCTTTGTAGCTCTCGACAGGACCCCATTTGGAGAGAAATTCAAAATTACACTGGTTCCTGTAAACTACTATATTAATGGCCCTGTCCAGAAATAGTGAATATGATGATATCTGATCCGCGCAACATAACAACTGGTTTACCAATACCCAGTGAGGGATATGCCGATCAACCTTATGTGGTCCAGACCGATGATGGCGCATGGCTGTTGGTAGTTACTACAGGTAAAGGGCATGAAGGCGAAGGCGGCCAGCATATGATCAGCATGCGCAGTATCGATCAAGGGCGGACGTGGATGAATATCATTGACGTTGAGCCTGCCGATGGTCCAGAGGCTTCATATGCAGTCCTGCTCAAAGTGCCATATGGCAGGATTTACTGCTTCTATGATCATAATACGGACAATGTGCGTGAAGTTAGAATGCAAGACGGCAGCATCTGTACACGTGTGGATTCCCTTGGGCATTATGTATTTAAGTATTCGGACGACCACGGACGCAGCTGGTCTGCTCAGAGATACGATGTGCCAGTCCGGATGTTTGCCTGCGACCGTGAAAATTCATACGGAGGGGCACTGAAGTTCTTCTGGAATGTTGGACGTCCGTTATTACTTACAAATGAAGTCCTGTTGGTTTTGCATAAGCTGGGATCAATGGATTTCTCACACTCTGAAGGTTGCTTCATGCGCAGTTCAAACATACTGACAGAGCGTGACCCGGATAAGATAACGTTCGAGACTCTGCCGGATGGTGATGTTGGACTTTGTGCACCAGACGGCGGTGGTGAAGTAGCGGAAGAGCAGAGTATAGTGACTCTGAGCGATGGATATCTGTGTTGTATATACCGCACTCAGGACGGCCATCCTGCAGTCTCCTACAGCCGGGATGGTGGGCATAACTGGAAAAGTCCTGAGTATTTAACTTGCTTCCCCGGTGGACGAAGAGTCAAGCATCCGCGTGCAGCTAACTTCATCTGGCGATGTGAAAACGGCAAGTTCCTTTACTGGTTTCACAACCACGGCGGACCATCTATAAAATCTGATTCGTTTTGGGACTGCTGGAGCGATAGAAATCCTGCATGGCTTATGGCAGCAAGGGAAATCGAAACCCCCAATGGCCCAATGCTGGAGTTTACACAACCGGAAATACTTCTTTATGATAATGATCCTTATGTGATAATGAGCTATCCGGACTTGATCGAAACTGATGGACGATTCTGGGTTACAGAGACCCAAAAGGCACTCGGCCGCGTGCACGAGATCCCAACCATATTGATGGATGGTTTATTCTCTCAGTGGGAGGCCAATCAGGTTGCGCGAGAAGGGTTGCTGCTGGAGCTAGTCGATAACAAAGCCACAGTGACAGCGATGCCACGGCTTCCTGACTTCAATAAGCGTGATTCCAGCCGCTTGGATATGTCCGGAATGGACTTACGCAGTGGTTTTACCATTGAAGTCATACTTACGCTTGGAACACTGGTTCCCGGTCAAGCAATGCTGGACAGCCGAAGAAAAGATGGACATGGCCTTTGTTTACGGACGACAGATAAAGGAACTCTTGCACTAGTTCTAAACGACGGCAGGAGTGAAAACAGTTGGGATACTGATCCAGGTTTGCTTCAACCGGGACAGAAATATCATATAACATTCGTAGTCGATGGTGGTCCAAAAATCATCACAGTGATTGCCAACGGAGTTTTATGCGATGGTGGAGACACCCGCCAGTTCGGCTGGGGCCGCTTCAGCCCACATCTCAAGAACATCACTGGCAGTGAAACACTCCACATTTCAAATCAAATATCTCTGATCCGCATCTACAACCGCGCTCTGCGAACCAGCGAAGCAGTCGCCAACTACAAATATGAGATGGAACACTAACCCGTAGGGGAGGCCCTTCGCGGCCTCCCGATTGTTTGAGTTTACTATTCTTCTATGCTAAATTTACCCTCCCGAACTGCTTCAAACAGATTTCCAACCAACCCTTCTAGTATTGCTCCTGATGCCCACGAATGGGCGCAGAACCAGGTGCTGGCTGGGGTGCCGTCCAGGAAGCGTTCAAGTATCAGGGAGTCTGTGTAGCAGAAACGCTCGTTGATCATGCCCTTCTTGCCCCACCCATAATCTCCGTCATAATGCAGGTAGGTTGTCAATGTCCAGCGGACTGTGTCGATCAGGCGTGATTTGAGGTATGGGTCCCCGGTTGCTTCCACCGCGTAGAGTATACTGTCTGTGATTGCGCTGCCCATTGGGTGGACGTGAGAATTATTGACTGACGTAACTGACCCGCCAGTTGAGCACCAGTTCATCGACTTCAAGGGTTCAATCTCGTTGACAACGTTAAAAGGGAACCTCCAGGAAAACTCATAGTCGAGTCCAATCAGCAGGTCCTTCAGGAAACGCTCCTCGCCGGTTGACTCGTGAAGTATCCTGGCTGCATCGATCCAGGCAAGAATACCTTCTTCATCAGGACTCTTGGGGATATCGTGCGGGCCACCATAGACATTGAATGCTTCAACATCCTGGCGGTAGAAGTCCATTGCCTTTCTTGAAACATCGAGATACTTTACATCTCCGGTTATCTTGTAGAGGGTTGCAAATGCAGGAGTAAACCAGGCGCTGCTGAAGCCTATTCCATCCAGGATTGAGCCATCTGTTTCACTGTAGGAAAAGCCAAACCGACCGTCATCAGCTTGAACATTGGCTATATGTTCCAGAACGCGTTTTGCGCTGGCCAGCCATTCGGGATGCTCTATGCCTGCTTCCTTCTCTGGCATATACGCCAACAGCATATAGTAGCAGACCTGGCCGTTTACATACCCCGAATGCCCGGGATTTTCCATCGCTCCATACCACCAGCCACGCGTGTTCCATTCATCGCTATTGATATCGTAGTTCTCAAAGAACATATTTGTCTTTTCACAGATCCCATTAGTCGCCATATTGTCGAACAGCGACCGTGCGCATTCCAGCCATTTTTTATTTCTGAGCTGGTGTCCAGCGATAAGAAGTGGATATCCGGTGCGCAGTCCCCCTGCCCAGGCACTGTTGAATTGGGTGGATGTTTCAGCAATTCGCGGGTCGTCCGATAGAGTAACATAGAAATTTTTAGCTTTGGCAGAATAGCCATAATCCACAAGTGCATCCGACACTGCGCGTATACCATCTTCTACACTGCCTGCATCATTTACTTTATCGTGAAGCAGATGGTAGCTTTCTCGGAGTATTCGAGACGCTGCATCCTGCCGGTTTTCGTGCGAACCACACAGCAAAAATATCGGCGTATTAACCTCGCCTGCAGATAAGTTGACGAAAGCCTCCGGAAGCGCGAAGTTACGACCAGGATTCACGCTGTATGTATAAGGTGAGTTGGCATATCCAACTGAGAATGTGAGCTTGTGGGGGTCCGTTGAACTTATTGCCAGCCCATTTTTACAGGCAATCTTATTATAACTATATCGGCTGACATCTCGTCCACCGACTGCATAAAACAACCGATCTGTGATCACAGAGCTCAGACCATGACTGGAACGATCAGCACGGACATACCATTCTTTGGCGATCCAGGGTTTGGTATTACCACCGTTGGTGCCATTGTCAAGCTGTGGGTACATTGCCCACGGGCTGTTTCCTCCCTCATTGCATCCATACATGAATGCAGGCATAAATGGGAATCCGCGTTCACCTTCCGGGAGACTCCAGATCAGTTTTACGATACAGTGTCCGGTGCCCGAAACACGAAACTCTCCTGTGTATCCATCGGGATGTGAGTTCAGATTGAGAACAGCGTTGACATCCTCATCCTCACGCCTCCATATGACGGTTGTACCATTGGCGTCGGTATTGATTGAGACTATTTGGCAGACCCAGGGATTGAAGTGCTTGTCATTGCCTGGACGGACAACCAATGCCTGAAGCAGGCCTGCTTGCTCATCTTTATAGAATACAGCTACGGAGTTATCATCGTGCTTCTGTAGAATGTGTGTAATCATAACATACCAACCCATATTTTAGGCATTAAGATAGAAAAATATAATGAGCACATTATGCAGCATCTGCCTGCTCAGGTCAATGCTTTTCTAATTCAAAGGCATAAGTAGACTCACGAATGTTGTCCCGGTTGTTTTGTATCCAAGTTCCAGGTCAGACTGGCTTATAAAAGGCAAACGAAGTCCGACAATTCCTACAGGTCTGCTCAGAACTTTACCTACAGCATTCCACTGGTATCCGTATGGGTCCCGGCGCTGCTCTTCTTTTATTGTCACTTCCAGTCCACCGCTTGTGATCAGGGAGCCTGGTCCAAACTTGATACCACAGTTGCCAAAGAACCCGATGCCACCGGTTGTGGAATCATGCACTCGGTATCTGTTTGCATCATACGGTTCTTTACCATCGGGACCTGTCATTACCACGATCATTAATGATGATATGCTGATGGATGGTCCCAGCCAACCTGTCTTATTTACAGATGGAGAGAAATGGATCCAAAACTTATCAAGGCTGTCCCTGAATGAGTAGGATGTGCCGAACACATAACTTGTGGACTTTGTGCGAACGGGCGAGGCAGTCATTTCATGAGTCACAGCGGCGTCCTGTGGTGTGGTCACTGGTGCGTTATCCTGTGAAAACGTCTGGTTTGAGAATAACACAACCACCAATGACAATAGAAGCAATTTCATAACCATTTAGTTTGTCCACCTTTCAATTTGTTGGTAGAATATTGCCGCTGTAAATCTGTTCAATAATTATCTATCTGATAGGAGCCATAATACTAACAAATGCTGTTCCGGTAGTTTTGTATCCTAAATCCAGATTTGTCTGGTAAACAAACGGGAGACGGAACCCGATTTGGCCTACTGGTCTGACGGTGACTTCACTGGTATCATACCATCGGTATCCGTTGCGATTTCTGCGTTGTTCTTCCGTGATTGAAAGTTCCAGACCGGCGCTGGTGATCAGGGATGCCTGTCCCATGATTATGCCGAAGTTGCCAAAGAATCCTACACCACCTGTAGTAGAATCATGCACGCTGTATTTATAAGGATTATCCGGTTTTGCATTGTCTGGATGAGACATTACCAGAAACATCAAAGAGGAGATACTCACAGAAGGGCCTATCCACCCTGTCCTGCTGACGTTTTGAGAGAAATTGAGCCAGAATTTGTCCTGGCTGTCACTGAATGAATACGATGAACCTACCATATATACAGTTGACTGTCTGTAAATAACTGTTTGTGGAGTTACCTGAGTGATGACCTGACCATTAGCTGTATTTGCCTGCGTATTGTCCTGTGTAAATGCCTGGTTTGAAAACAAAACAACCAGTAGTACTAATAAAAGCAGTCGTATAGCCATTTGGTTTGTCCACCTTTCGCATAGTGGGTAGAGTATTACTGCTAATTAAATTCTGTCGGATGTTTCTTCTTCAACTCGGGAACAGCCCATGCCCGGTTGGTTTTTACTAGATATTCACTGTATGATTTTAGAAATCCTTTAGAGTGATATGGTCCTCCTTCTTTCATCACAGTCCATAATGGGTCGTTGTCATAATGCATCGACTGCATCATCTGGTCGTGCCATTCGGTCAAATAGTATACGGCTTCTCTGCACAGTTCTGGGTGTTCTGTTGCAACATTATATTGTTCGTGTGGGTCATCTTCGATATTATACAGCATCTCATCCGGCCAGAGGTGATAGAAGTCGTGGTACGTGCGAATATAGAGCCATTGACCGAACCTGACCCCTCTCTGGCACGTGTGAGCACATTGGCTGACCACAAGATAAGGCCTGCCGCATTCTACACTATCAGTAATTGATTCGGCATAGCTTGTTCCGTCCCAGCGAGGTGATGATTTGATATTGAGTAGATCTGCAAGAGTAGGGGATAAGTCCAGGTTATAATGAAAACCTGAATCGATACGTCCCTTCTGCCCACCGGGCCAGCGGATGATCATTGGGATACGGGTTGTTATCTCATCAGCGGTGCCGTGTTCACCGTAGCAGTTGAGTTCACCGAGATTTTCACCATGGTCAGAGGAAATAATGATCGCCAGGTCGTCCATTACCCCTTTTCTAGTCAGTGCTTCGAAAAGTTGGCCGATGTGGGTGTCCATATATCGGATTCCGCAGTCATATCCATCAAAGAACTTCCTGACATCTGCCATATTAGAGACTTCACCCGGCATACGGGACAATTTGGGATCGGTCTGATTGTCAATCATTGCCAGTTCCATGGAACCGTGCAGTCCTGGTTGATTGTTGTGGTCCTTCAATACATCCTCAGTCAGCCAGTCCGGAATAGGATCATCTTTGAATGGATTGCCGAACTCCTCAGGTGCACGATACGGCGTATGCGGGTCCCAGTAGTTTACGTGGAGGAACCAGTTATCCTGGTCTGCGTTGCGTTCTATCCAGTCAAGAGCAGTAGGGGTTATCTCCTCAGCAGATTCTCCACCTGATCCACCGGTGTTGTATATCTCATTGAACCCTGCATAGAACCACCAGGCGCTGTGTCTTTCTCCGAATGGGCTGATCGAAATGGTTCTCATTCCTGCTTGCCTGAATATTGCAGGCAGACTGGTCGATTCCATCTGGTCCTTGAAACCCCTGGATTCACCCTCCAGCCGCATATCCGCAGCAGTCCCACCGTGACCGACTACTCCAGTGTGAATACCAAACATACCGGACATCAGCGCTGCTCTGGAAGGCAGGCACGGAGCATCTGAACAGTGGTAATTAGTGAATCTCACGCCTTCGTTTGCAATACTATCGATGTTAGGAGATGTGTTTCTGTGATAGCCATAACAGCCCAGATGATCGGGTCTCAGAGTGTCGAGGTCAAGAAAAAGAATCCGCATTTGCTTCTCCAGACTGCTTTATGGCGGTGTATAATAAGAATTATTACAGGAATGGCTGCAATGAGTAATTCATTAATTCATAACGACGTGTTGTGATAATTCAGATTACTCAGGAACCGAATATTTCTTCTTCAGCCATCGCACAGATGGTGTGGTATACGGGCAGGTGAAGCTCCTGGATCAGGAAAGTCTCTACTTCCGGAACTTTGATTATGACATCGCAGATATCATCCATTTTAGCTGGTCTGCTGCCGGTGAAGCCTATTGTGGATAAACCGAAAGCTTTTGCGACCTTAAGAGCGTTTATAACATTCTTGGAGTTGCCGGACGTGCTGAGACCCAGTAAAACATCACCAGGACACCCGTAGGCATAGACTTGCTGGGCAAAAGCCATCAATGGGTCATTGTCGTTCAAAACCGCCGTAGAAAGCGAAATATGCCCGGTCAAGGAGATAGCTTGAATGCCGGACTGCAGCACAGGTCCAAGAGTTTCTGCGCCGACAGCTTTAAGTTTCTCTATATCCGAAGCCGGAATCTCCCGTTTCAACAGAAACCCTTTCATCAATTCCCCAACAATATGCTCAGAATCCGCTGCACTGCCTCCGTTGCCGCACACAAGCACTTTTCCAGCCCGATTGTGGGAGGCTACAATAATCTCAACTACTCTAAAAATGTCATCATGTAATGAGGATAATTCAGGATGTCTGGAAATAAGGCCGTTCAAGTGATTTATTGTGCTTGGTTTCAAGATGGTACCTCGTGTCTGGAGTAATGAACAATTTCCCGCTCATCCTGAGCTTGTCGGAGGGTGCTGCACTCTCCGTCCATCCTTCGACTGGCTCAGGACGAACGGAGAGCGAGTTGCGCTAATTAAGCAATTACTGTCCTCAGGAATCTGGATGTCTGGATCGGGTCGCCGACTTTTAGCAGTTCATCAATCTTGGCTTTGTTAGCCACGTTGATGGCGTCGAACTTGACCAGCCACTCGATGCTCTCTCCGATTGCCCCTGCTGCGTCTTCGCGGTAGGGATACTGGTCCATTGAAAGCCAGCCGGTGTAGTTTGCACGGTCCAGCCAGTACAGCATTTCGATGTATTCAATGCTGTGCACGGAGCCGACCATCATGTCATCGTCCCACGATGTGAAGTTGTCGTTGAAGTGCATATGGAAGAGTCTGTCTCCGGCTCTCTTTGCCAGGACAATGGACTCGCCGATCACTTCACCGCCGACAAATGCATGTCCGGTATCAATTGTCACACCTACGTTCTTGCAGCCGGTTTCCTGTGCAAGCAGCAGTGTGTCAGCCATCCTGGCCATGTAGGAGTGAGTTCTGGGCTCTTTGGGCTTATATTCCAGTGCGAAGTCCAGATTAGGATAAGCTTCAGCCAGCTCTTTTACCGCTGCGCACTCCCACTCTCTCTCTGCTTCATAGTCAGCAGTCAACAGGTAGTCATAACCATCCTGGCCCGGCCACAGGTTCATAATCTTGCAGCCCAGGTCTTCAGCAATATCGCACATGACTTTGGTGTAGTCTATAGCGTGTCTGCGGATTGCAGGATCTTTACTGGAGTAGGAGCCCTTCCAGTAAAGGTTGTTTGCAAACAGATCAGGGATGATCGATACACAGGTAAGGTCCAGATCAATCAGTGCGCTCTTCATCTCTTTTGCGTTTTCAGGGCTGATATCCCAGGTGCCGACAAACTCGATACCTTTCACATAAGGCATCTTTACTGCCTGTTTCAGCATCTCCATGCTTGTCGGATTGGACTTGTAGCTGCTGCAGAACCTGTCGCAGGTGTTTCCCAGGTTGCCAAGAATTACAGAATATTTTCGTGCCATCTCAAAATTTCCTTTCGTAATATCATCAAATCATACGTCATGCTGAACTTGTTTCAGCATCCATTAATGTGGATGTTATACACAGACCCTGAAATAAATTCAGGGTGACGTGTTCGTCTATTTGATCTTAATCTCAGACTCGATTTCTGTCGGGTGATTCAATTTATGCTTTACTTCGCCATCAACCTTTTTCCAGCATACTTCAACACATCCATAAGGCGTAGGGACTTTTCCGGACGCTTTGTCTACTACGTTGGTGATTGGCTCCAGCTTGAATGTCTTGAATCCGGGTGAAGTCGGTCGGATACCGAGTATGTATGCCTGATACAGGTAAACCGGTGTTCCGGACCAACCATGGCACAGACTGCCGGCGTTGCCGAAGTCGTCTCCGCCTTTTATAGTCTCCCAGAAACTTGTTGCGCCGTTCTGAAGCATGTAGCTCCAGTCTTTTGCAACCTTAGAAAAGACCCAAGGAGCATATTTATCGGGATCTTGCAGAAGAGATTCGAACTTGTAGAGTGACTGGCTGAGGGTTGTCTCCGTCATTCCGTTATTCTCAGAAGCCAGTTTCTCTCGAAGCTGTGCTGCTGTCTCAACCGGTGCAAGACCGGTCAAAATCGCAAGCGCCTGCGGAAGCTCTGCAAAGTGCCTGGATATGCCTTCACCGATGCTGGTCAGATATGCTCCGGCTTCAACATCATAGAATGTATCGTGGAAACTGGATTTCAGTTCACCGAGTGCAGTCCGATACTTTAATGCATCATCATCAAGACCACATGCTTCTGCAAGAGATACAGCCGAGATCAGTGCCAGTGCGTAGAAACCGTTGAATGTGGAGTCCAGCTGCTTACCCTGGACCTTCTTCCAGCCATCTGTCCCAGGAGCGGTGCCGTCCAAGCCATCGGCCCAGTCATAGAACTGCCAGAACCTGTCACCAACAGGGCAGGGGAGCACACCATCGCTCATGCTTGCGATGTATGTGTTTACCATCTTCGCCACTGTCGGATATGCTGCTTTGGCTGTCTCAATGTTACCGCTGTGCAGATATTGCTCTGCTGTTTCAACAATCCATGCCATGCTGAATGACGGTATGGTTATGTCAAAATGCATAGGAGCGCACAGTTCCTGGTAACCATCTTCCTGCAGACTGTCCCCGAGGAGTTTGAATGACGCAGCCGGGAAGTCATATTCTCCGAAGCAGTAATAACCGGTAAGGGCCTGGTTACGGGAATCCATTCCATATAGTGCCTGCTCACGCCACGGGCAGTCTTCGTAGTGCTCGTGCATGCAGAGGTGCAGAGTACGGATTGCTGTATCGAATATCTTTTTCTGTAGAGTATCAGGAGAGTTGAACTCACCCGGAACCTGTATAGGATACTCTGTGGGCAGTAAACCAGCATAATATATCTTTGTCCCAGCCTGCGGATTCAGAATGTGTAACTGCAGATATCTTCCGGCCATTCTCTTGAAGTAATGAGTGAATGTCTGCCTGCCTGGTTTACACTTGAGTCTTGCAGCGAAGTTGCGTCCGCCGATGGAAGCCCTGACTCTCAGGTCATCCAGATGCTCACCCCATGCAACATCCACTACCGTAGCAACCGGGACTTCGATGTCAATATCGAATACTCCGGCTTCTTCTCTGTCAAGGTCTATCACTACGTAGACTCCACCGTCTGCAGGGATGTTTGCATTGGCAACAGACACGCCTTCTTCAGATGGGAATGACACTCTGAACTGACCGTCAAATATCTGATCCGCCACAGTCATTGAAAGGAAGTCAGACTGCATCTGTTCAGCTACTGTCAGACCGTCAATATCTTTTCTTGTAAACAGTCCCTGAGAGACTACTTTTGCCTGAACTCTGTCAAGAATATCGAGTTTCTTTATCGGTCTTGGTCTGGTGACTTTGCGGGATTCAAGAGACTTGATATCTTTGGCATATATATGGGTCCAGTCAAGATTCGGTTTGTAGCAGTTGCATCTCCAGCCGTCATCTCCTGCGCTGTCATACGCGAATGTGAAACCGAGCTGCGGAGTAATACGTGCTATATCACCGTTGTGATAGGATTTGGACAAACGATATATGGAAGCTTCTCCGGATACTACCGATGTGCATCCTGAAACAAGGGCATATACCAGTCCCGGATCACCGTGCAGGTACTGGAAGCTGCCTTCACCCTGATAGTAAGCTATTATACTGAGAGTATTCTTACCGGCTTTCAGCTTGCCTGAAAGGTCCAGGGTATCATATGTCTTGTCATCCGGAAAGTCGTGGTACTGCCCGCAGTGCACGAACTGACCGTTGACCCACGCGGCATATTCACTGTCTACACTGATATACAGAGCAGCACACTCAGAGACTTCAGCTAGTTCGAACTCGTGCCTGAACTCCATATACTGGTTGATATCTCCAGTAGGTTCAGCTGGCCATACCCACTTGGCACCCGTCTGTTCGAACGGTGTTTTGGAACAATTGCAATGACATGAGTCGTGTGATGACATAATCCGGCTTACCTTTCACAATGGCGTGCAATATGCGCAATCGCCTTGTTGCGTTCAATTGTCTATTATGGCACTTTCAGGGGTAATTTGGGAAGTCTGATGCGTAAAAATATAGCTTCCCATCCTGATAAAATTCCAAAGCTATTTAATCTCACGCAAAGCCGCAAAGACGCTAAGAGGGGAAATAGTTGAATTATCCTGCTTGAGGATTTCCGCAATCACGTTTGTCCCACTATTTCACAAAGCGTATAAATGACAGAATCTTCTGTTCCTTCTTAGCGTCTTTGTGGCTTTGCGTGATAATTTTTTATAGCTCTCGAATTACTCATCCAAAATCCGAAGGGCCTGTGTATGGAATGACTCAGGGCAATTTGGTGGGCTGTTGTATAATATATGTATATAAAAGTAATACAACAGGAGTGGCAATTGGCTGATTTCAATAAAGTGGGACTGCTTCTTATAAATGGTAACAGCTTTATGCTTTGCCGGAAGCATGGTCTCAATGCCGGGCTTATACTGCCGGGTGGGCGAGTGGAGCAGGGGGAGAGTTCCCTGCAATGTTTAGAGCGTGAATTGAATGAAGAGCTTGGAGATGTTCAGTTGATAGATGCTGAGTTCATCGGTTCATATGAGGATATTGCTGCATCAGATGATCCATCTGAGCGCAAGACTGTCCGTATAGAACTATACAGCGGATCATTGATCGGTGAACCAGGAGCAAATTCAGAGATTGAAGAACTGGTCTGGTATGGACCGGCATCCGATCCTGCACTTATGACGCCGATTCTCAAGAATTGCATACTACCTGACCTGATCACTAGAGGAATATTGAATTGGACCAAATAACACGAAGAATTGAACTCCTTGCACCAGCTAAAGACGCCGAATGCGGACGTGCTGCTATTGACTGCGGAGCTGATGCCATATATATAGGCGCTTCAAAATTCGGCGCCAGGGAAAATGCCGGCAACACACTCGATGATATCGCCCAGCTTGTTGAATATGCCCATAAATACTGGGCAAAGGTTTATGTTACAGTCAACACGCTTTTGAAGGACGACGAAATTCAAGCTGCTCTTGACCTTATCGACGAATTGCATACTCTTGGAGTTGACGCTTTGATAATCCAGGACACAGGTCTTCTGGAATGCGATCTGCCTCCGCTCCCGCTGATTGCCAGCACTCAGATGCACAACAACACCCCGGAGCGTGTGGCGTTTCTGGGTAAAGTCGGATTCAAACGTGCGATTCTGGCCAGGGAATTGAATCTCGACGAGATCAAAGCAATCAGGCAGAGCACAGATATTGAGCTGGAATGTTTCATCCACGGCGCTTTATGCGTGAGCTACAGCGGTCAGTGTTATATGAGCTATTCCCTCGGTGCCAGGAGCGGTAATAGAGGGCAGTGCGCTCAACCATGCAGACGGACTTACGATCTTGTAGATGGCACAGGGAGGGTCTTTGCACAGAAAAAGCATCTACTCTCAATGAAGGATTTAAATCTCTCGGGACATCTGGAAGAGCTAATCCTGGCAGGTGTCAGTGCATTTAAGATAGAGGGCAGACTCAAAGACCGTGCCTATGTTACCAATGTTGTCTCACAGTACCGTGCCGAACTGGACGGTATTATTAATAAACTTGGTTTCAGTAAAACCTCATCAGGAACCAGCACATGTGACTTTACTCCGGATGTTACCAAGACATTCAACAGAGGTTTTACTACAGGATTTCTGAATGGAAAATCAATACAAAAAGTTGCCAACATCGACACACCCAAGATGATAGGGGAGTATATCGGCACTATTCTGTCAGTTCAGGGGAAAAGCATTAAGCTGGACCGGGACAAGGGAATACACCCTGGAGACGGAGTCTGTTTCTTCGGCCTCAATAGAGAGCTCAAAGGAACTGTGGTCAATGAGGTTAAAGGGCCGATCATCACTTTAGATAAACCACATGGTGTCCGCGAACACATGCAGATATTCAGAAACCACGACCACCATTTTGATGCGGCAGTAGAAAACAGTCGAACCCGTCGCAAGATGTCAGTTGCTCTGAGTGTAGTCGACTGTGAAGACGGATTAATCGCCAGAGCAATAGATGAAGATTCGATAACTGCCCAGTTCCATCTGGAGTGCGTCCTTGAAGAAGCTCATAAACCCGAGCAGGCTCTGGATAATATCCGCAAACAGATGGCCAAAACTGGAGAATCTGATTATGAATGCACAGAAGTAGACGTGCAGGTCTCCGGGCCTGTTTTTGTTCCGATGTCTATGCTCAATGCACTTCGCAGAGGAGTCCTTGAAAGCTTAACGGCAGCAAGGCTCAGCGCAAGGCCTGTGGAAACCGGCGGACCTGTAGTCAACACTGAACCATTCACAACCATAAAACAGTCCTATGAGGGTAACATACTTAACGACAAAGCCTTCGGGTTTTATCGCAGGCATGGAGTATTTGAGGTTGAGCCTGCTGCAGAATCCGGTACAGACCTTGCAGGACGCAGAGTCATGCGGAACAGGTATTGCATCAAACACCAGTTGGATATGTGCCCCAAATATGGTGGTAAGGCATTTGCTGCACCTCTGTTCCTGATCGACCAGGAAGGCAACCGTTTCAAATTACTGTTCGACTGTGAGGTTTGCGAAATGGAAGTGCATTTGGAGAGCCGACCAGACCGAAAAGATATGGGATAGGCAATTGTGGTGCAGGCTTCCAGCCTGCTGTCCCGAGCAAAGAATGCCCGTTCCAACTCATTCTCTTTCTGGTGTAATTGCAGATTACACCAGAAAGAGGAAAAAACAGATTCTTCACTGCGTTCAGAATGACAAAGTAACTTATTCATCTTCAGTAGATGATTCTTCAGCCTCATCATCCAGCCAGAACTGCTGGTGATACATCTGAGCATATCTTCCGTCGGCTTCTACCAGCTCATCGTGTCCTCCGCGCTCAACTATATTTCCACCCTCTAATACCAGGATAGTATTTGCATTGCGGACAGTGCTCAATCTGTGGGCTATGATGAATGTAGTCCGGCCAACCATAAGTTGGTCGAGTGCCTGGTGTATAAGGAACTCTGATTCTGAGTCTACCGAGGACGTAGCTTCATCCAGTATCAAAATACTCGGGTCAGCCAGCACTGCTCTTGCTATGGCTATTCTCTGCTTCTGTCCGCCGGAGAGCTTTATCCCTCGCTCACCTATCTGAGTTTCATATTTGTTCTCAAGGCGCTCGATAAACTCATGTGCGTTTGCAGCCTTTGCAGCGTCTACTATCTCCTCATCACTTGCTCCAGGTTTTCCGAAGTTTAAGTTTTCCTTGACACTACCATTGAACAGAAAAGTTTCCTGCAAGACCAGCGATATATTCCGGCGCAGGTCGCTCTGCCGATAATTGCGGACATCAATGCCGTCAACCAGAACACTTCCTGTAGTCACATCATAAAACCTGGGGATTAAGTTGATAAAACTGGACTTGCCGGCACCGCTTTGCCCGACAATAGCAATCCTCTGCCCTGGTGAAGCAATTGTGCTGACGTTAGTTAATACTTCTTCTCCGGTCGAATATCGGAAACAGACATTTCGGAACTCTACAGCCCCGGTTATCCGTGTTACAGGAAGAGGATCTGCCGGGTCCTGGATATCATGGATTGTGTCTAAAACCTCAAATATTCGTTCGCCCGATGCCAGAGCCCGCTGGATTGAGTCGAAAGTGCGGATAAAATCTCCCACGGGTTGGTAAAAGTTCGTGACGTACATCAGAAAGGCTGTCAGCATACCTACCGTGAAATGACCTCTAGAAATCATGTAAGCTCCGACCCCAAGGACCATTACTGTGCCCATTGTAGTCAGAGTCTGGATGGCCGGGTAGAAGATGGATGTCATTTTGGTGGCTTTGACATTTTGAGCCTGCAGGCCGTCGCTTGTAGCTTCTACTAAATCGTGCTCCTCTATCTCCCGGTTGAATGCTTTTATCACCCGAATCCCGGAGAGGTTCTCCATCAATTTTGCACTGAACTCACCCATACTTTCTCGAATGGAGCGATAGACCACCCTTACTCGACGTGTGAAGTAAAACAGACTAAAACCCAGTATCGGTAATGGGATCAGCACCAGAGTCGCCAGCTGCCAGCTGTATGAGTACATATAATACAACGCAAATGCTACGCCAAAGACCTGCCGGACCAGTGAGTTGGAGGTGTTTACAATCAGTCCCTCTAACTGGTTGACATCCCCGGTTACACGGGCAACTAGATCTCCGGTGCGCTTGTTGTCGAAGTAACTGAGAGACAGCAGTTGAAAATGGTCATAAATGGTCACTCTGAGGGTGTGGAGGAGGCTTTGCCCTGCAACGTTCATCCAGTATCCACTCAAAGATCCTATCAGCTGTCCTGCGATGACGATGCCGAGGTAGAGGAGTATTATATGGACAAGTTGTGAGTAGTTGCCGGCGCCTATAATTGTATCGATTGTATACTGGATTATTCTCGGCGGTTGCTGGCTCAGGTAAACACCTGCCAATGTGCAGAACAATCCAAATATCAATACCGGACCCAATGGTTTTGCCCATTGCAGGCTTCTCTTAAAAGCCGTTCGAGCATCCTGTGGTGTCCGCGGGCCAACTCCTCCCCAGCGTCCACCTCCCTGCATGTTCATATATCCAGTTTTCCGCGATAACTGTCAGAAATAAAAAATCTGACAATCATAAAAAGCGGTATGCTCCAATCAATAAAAGTCGCAAAATAAGTTGCACTAATCATGTTATACATTGTGATCAGCTCTTAAGGCAAATAGGACAATAAGAAATGGGCGCTTTCTAGACAGTAGTTTGGTGACATTTTCAGTGGAATTGCCTGTAAAACGAGCTGTTTTTACCCCTTAACAGAAAAAAACTACTTTTTATGCATACTCTAGCTCAAAAACGTGCGCAAAAAGCAGGAAACCGGGTAACCTGTTGTAGAAGTAGAACATGCTTAGCGAAATCTCCAACCCGCATTATTCACCAAGCTTCGCTTTTGGCTGGCAGTAGGTAAGAAAGCTAACACTGTAAATTATGCGGATTAATGAGGTTGTTGTTTAGTATAGTCAGGGAATGACGTGCGGTGTGAACCGTTTGTCTTTAGATCGGGTGGTTCTGGGAAAAGTGAGACGAGCTGCGACAATAGATATTGGTACCAACACTGTAAAACTTGCTGTAGGGCAGGTTGACGACAACAACGAGTTCCACCTGTTGAAGGATGCGTCCGTTGGCGCTCGCCTGGGTGAGGGTTTAGATGCCTCCGGACTATTGGATGCTGATGCTCAAGAGAGAGCTGTGCGTGCAGTAGGAAAGCATCTTGCAATGGCTTATTCTTTGAATACGCAGGAAATCTCACTGGGTGCTACTGCTGCGGTCCGTGATGCCAAAAATGGCCCTGATTTTCTGGCAAGACTGAAATCCGAATATGACTGCGATGTCAGAGTGATTACCGGCGAAGAGGAAGGCGCATATGCATATCGTGCAGTAGCGCTGGATCCTGCGTTAAGTCAGTTCGATTCCAGTCAGGTTACTGTGGATGTGGGTGGTGGATCGACTGAGTTTACTTTTGGGTGTGGCAGGAGCATTCACAGCACTATAAGTATCAGGCTGGGGGCCGTTAGGCTGACCGAGCGTTATTTGCCATTTGAGACTCCAAACTCGCGGCAGATTTCCGAGGCTGCGGCATTTGTTGATGGCAGACTGGCAGCGCTGGAGCAGCTTCCGGATATACAGAGAATCGTCGGTATAGGTGGAAGTGTGGTAAACCTCGCCAGGATATGGAATGAGGTTCCACCGGATAAAACGGAAGAAGTCCACGCTACAGCTCTGACGGAGGACAATCTGGCTCAGCTGGTTGAAGGTATGTGTGCATTAAGTCCTGATAAGCGCAAGACACTGATTGGTCTAGACCCTGACAGGGCTGATATTATTGTGGCTGGAGCTGTCATACTCTGGAGAGTCCTCAGGTTCTTCGAAAAGGATCAGATGACTGTCTCTATTATGGGTTTCAGGCATGGATTGCTATATGAGATGCTCAAGATTGGGGCTGATGAAAAATAGTGACGAACTAGTCAAGTATGCAGAACGGTATTTCTTTGATGCTGAGCACTCGCTTCAGGTACTAAAACTTAGTGAGTTATTGTTTGAGTGTCTTACCGGTCTGCATAAACTGGGTAAGTCGTATCTATTCTCTTTGCAAGCTGCAGCAATCCTTCACGATATAGGATTGCACAATGGCGCCACCAAACATCACAAGAGTTCCTGCGACATCATAATGGCAGATCCTCCCCCTGCAATTGATCCTGACTCCCTGGCTCGAATAGCTTGTATAGCACGTTACCATCGGAAAGCATTGCCTGGTCCTTCACACGCTGTCTATTCGCACTTATCATCGCGCGAACGTGGCGTGGTGCAGAAGCTGTCAGCCATCCTGCGTATAGCCGACGGAATGGATTACTCACACGAGTCCTGTGTTGACTCTCTTGATTGTGACATCAAACCAGACAAGGTGGTAATCCATCTGAAAGCAAAATGTGATTGTAAAGCAGGTATTCAACAAGCCCTTAAGAAATCAGATCTCTTTAAACAGATATTTGGTCGGGATGTTGAATTCGAAGAGCATTAACGCAGGTCTGCTAAGTTGTCCCTATATGAATCTATCCCAGGTTACCTGATTCTTTCCGCAAGTGAATCCTGCTTCCTGATTTTGTAGATACTCAACTGAGTTTAGAAGGAAAGCCTGCTTTTTTGGGCATAATCTATATGGTTTGCCTGTTCATGCGTGACTACACAATACATGTAAATACAATACTACTGGAGTGCCATATTGAAAACCATTGGAGCCATAGATATCGGAACGAACTCTATTCGTCTGGCAGTTGCCAAAGTCGATCAGAGTCACAGTTACCACATAGTACTTGCGCAGAAAGAAGTAATTCGCCTTGGAGAGGGAGAGTTCGCTCACAATAAAATAACTAGAGCTGCCATGGAACGGGGTTTATTAGTTCTCCGACGGTTTGTAGAGATAGCCAGCAGGCATGGGGCACAGGAAATTACTGTTGTTGCCACTGCGGCTGTCAGGGAAGCCCAGAACAAGCAGGAGTTTGTTGATAGAGCCAGAGATGAGGCTGGAGTTGAAGTCAAGGTAGTCTCAGGCCTTGAAGAAGCCAGATTGATCTATCTGGGAATATCAAGCGGGTCTGACCTGGCAGATAAAAACGGCCTGTTTATCGATATTGGCGGTGGCACAACAGAGCTGATACTTGGTGACAAGATGGACTATGGATACCTTGATTCTGTTAAACTGGGAGCCATCAGATTAAAAGACATGTTCCTTTCAGGCAATACAGGACCCGTTACTCCACGTAAGTTCTCCGAGATGTTGGATTATATAAGAGGGGCATCCAGTAATGCCACCCGAAAGATCACCGAAATGGGTTTTAATGCGGCATACGGTAGTTCCGGAACCATTATCAACCTTGGAGAGATTACTGCGAAACGGGTCTCTCCCGGAATAAACAATATACGCAATTATTTGCTCAAGTATTCTGATCTTGTAGAGACCAATGCTATGCTTTGCAGCCTCAGTGTGGATGAACGCCGCAATGTTCCCGGTATCAACCCGGAGAGGGCCGACATTATAGTCAGCGGGGCCGCGATACTTCAGGGTGTTATGAATGGTGTAGGTGCAGACAGTATAAGAATTTCCGACAGGGCTCTGCGTGATGGGATAGTTATTGATTACATTTTCCAGGAAGACCTGGTAAAAGAAGAATTTCTGGCTACTTCCCCAAGGCTGCGCAGTATTATGCAATTGTGCCGATCCTGTAATTATGAGGAAAAACACGCTGCAAAAGTAACAGAGCTCGCTCGCTTGATTTTTTGTCAGTTGAGAGACCTGGGTGTACACTCCTATGGAAAACGCGAGGAGGAACTCCTCCGATATGCATCACTGGTCCACGATGTAGGAACATTCATTTCAATGGCCGACCATCATAAACACTCACACTACCTGATAAAAAATTGGGGTTTGTTGGGTTTTGACAGTGAAGAGGTAGAAATTATCGCTGCATCAGCACTTTGTCACCGTAAACAGAGTCCTAGAAAAAGTGCAGGCATGTCTCTGAGTCCGGCCCATCGACGATTAGTAGAGGTTATTGCTTCCGTCCTCAGAGTTGCTGATGCGCTGGATCGAAGCCAGCTTGGTTATGTCAGAGAGGTTATCATTAGGTGGATCAAAGCACCCTCCAAGATGGTGATTGAGATCTACTGCGGTGAAGACTGTCCGTTGGAAATGTGGTCACTGGAAGAGAAAAAGACCTTGTTCGAGCAGACATTCGAAGTGGACTTGTCAATTAAGCGGATATCTGGATAACTGAATGTATAGTGCAGTCCGTTCGTCCTGAACAAGTTGAAGGACGAACGGACTGTAAAGCGCCAGTACCCGGAACATGTGCTCCGGGTACCTGATTCCTAGTCTTTAGTCAATTCAAGAATTGTCGTTCTGTCACCCCTCTGAACTACTAATACAGCAGTATCACCGGACTTCAGCTTGCGTATTTCCTTGAGGAAAGATGCAACACTGGTAATCGGGGTATCATTTACTTCCGTGATAACATCACCCTGTCGGATTCCAGAGCGTTCCGCTTCACTTCCGGTGTCTACATCACGTATTACTACACCTTTGGTTCCCTCTGGTATCTTCAACTCTTTGATAGTATCAGCAGTAAGGGGTTGAACAGATAAGCCTAATTGCTTGTCGGCTTGTTCCTGAGGATTTTCAACTTCTTCTGACGGTAGCTCTGCTAGCTTCACATCAATCACTTTGTCGTGTTTGTCTCTGACAATGGTGACTTTCACTGTGTCACTGGGTTCCATCACCTCAACCGTATGCCTGAGGTCAACAGCAGAGTCAATCTGTTTGCCATCTATCTTAGTGATAACGTCCTTAACTCGGAGACCGGCTTTATCGGCAGGTCCGTCTTTTTCAACTGACTCAACTAAAGCGCCTTTATCTACACCGAGTTGTTTAGCAAGAAGTGGGGTTATGTCTCTTGGATAGACTCCCAGATAGGCTCGAGTTACCTTGCCTTTGGAGATCAATCTCTGCATAACGAACTTGGCAGTATTTGCTGGGATTGCAAAGCCTATTCCAGCGCTACTTCCTGTTGGGGATATAATCGCTCCATTGATCCCCATTACCTTACCATCCAGATTCACCAATGGACCGCCTGAGTTTCCAGGATTAATAGAAGCATCGGTCTGTATAACCTCAGGGTAGGGCAGAGGCATGTCGGGATCAGTCTGTTTACGCAGAGCGCTTACAACTCCAACTGTGACTGTGTTCTTTAGTCCGAATGGTCCGCCCATCGCTATACACCATTCGCCTGCCCTGACCTGATCCGAATCGGTGAAACCTGCAACGGGGAGGTCTTTGGCATCAATCTTTACCAGGGCCAGATCCGTACGGGGGTCTCTGGTAACCACACCTTTGAATTCGCGGCCATCTGAAAGCATTACCGTAACGCGGTCGGCTCCACCAACAACGTGGTCATTGGTCAATATGTATCCATCGGACCTTACGATAACTCCAGTTCCGGTACCTGTTTGTCTTTGTTTACCGCCGCCCTTTGGCATTGGTTGACCTTCGTCAAACGGCATTCCAAACAAGTCACCAAAACCCTGAGTTGAGGGCGCATCAATGACTTTTTCGCTTTTTATGGAAACCACGCTGGGTGCGGTCTTCTGAACTACATCAGCGAATATAGTCTTAAAGTCTTCGATTTTTACTTCGGGACTGCTTGCCTGGGCAGAATTTATAACTGGTCGATTCAAGTTATAAGCCAACGAAAATCCCAGAGCGATGCTCAGCACGACTACAATAGCCAGGCTGGTTTTTCCGGTGAGTAACACTGCTAAACGTTTCATTGTAACTGCTCCTAATTTCTATGTATTGATGTTTCGTTTATAAGTGATGTTTATAACATACTATGTCTTTTCAGGGATTTTGACGGAAGTAATTTGGGACTGGTTCCATATTAAAAATAAAAAGGCTACCCCGAGAGATAGCCTGCAGGAGAAAATCTGAAATGATCAAATCATTGACTGAATACGGCAGCGGAGACTACCATTTGCCCGTCTGCATATGGGCTTTTATCGCCAACTACCTGGAGAGGCCTGTCATTGCTTATACAATATGGCATTCCCGGGACATTTGGCATACGGGTGAAACCATTGGAACTGGAATCTATCATAGCCATATATTGGCTACCGACATATCCAGCATTAACTCTACCGGTTCCCGTATAGTTTGCAAAAACAGCAATCAGAAACAGTCCACAAAGTGCAGCAGCAAAGCCAGCTCTTGCAAAGTTGTTAGCAAGTATATATCTGTGAGCTTCCCAAAAAGTGCGGACTCGGCTGGAAGATGGGTGATCAAGACACAGCATAATATCACCCAGAAGCTCCTCCCTGGGCATAGCCGTTCTGAGCCTGGATAGTAGCAACTTGGTTTTCCTGACAGTTGCCAGCTCATTGGAGCAAGACTCGCACTCATTAACATGCCTGCGAATCATTAGCATCTCTTCGCCGGTAAGTTCCCCATCCAGATACGCAGACAGCTTGTTAATAATGTGTCTACAATTCATTGTTTTTCACCAATACCCAATCTATATCAGTCCATCCATATCGCCGAGTTTTTCTCTCAGCATTCTGCGACCACGGTGCAGTCTGGATCGGACAGTTCCAACGTTAGTCCGGGTTGCCTCCGCAACTTCCTCATACGACAACCCTTCAATATCTGCATAGATAACCGTAAGCCTGAAGACTTCCGGCATCGTTTTTAGTGCATCTTGAATTTTGGCTTCTACTTCGCTGGAAAGCATTGCATCTTCAGGACCAATACCCTTGTCTTCAATCTCCATATAGCAGTCGTTGCCGTCACCAGAAATTGGTTGATCCAGCGAACGCACGACAGATTTTGGTTTTCGCCGAAGCCCATCAATGAAGACATTTGTCATTATCCGGTAAAGCCAGCCTTCAAACGGCATGTCACGTTTGTATTGACCAAAGAAACGATAGGCACGAATAAATGCTTCCTGGGTCAAATCATCAGCGTCAGAATGATTGCCAGACATTCTGAAAGCGACATTATAAGCTTGCTTATGATGTTTCGCCATCAGCTGGTCAAACAGCCTTCTGTCCTGCCCCCGGGACTCCTCGGTAACCGAGCATGTTAGCTCCAATCTATCGACCTCCTCGTCACTTCTCATATACAATATCGATTTTCGCGCGAGAAAGGTTCCCGTAGAATGGGATAATATAAAAAAAACTTAAAAGCAGGATGCATTACTGCTCAAACCTCAGAGGAATCCATTCCTCATAATAGTGGAAATCAATCCTGCTCAGCGGAGCACAACTGCTCAATTCTACTCCGTATGGAAGATGGATTGAATAATCATAACGTGCTACATGGAACTTCCATGTGTCTCCTGGTTTTGGTCTAGTGCCTTTCAAAGAGGGTAGAGACGCAAAAGGTATACCTATTTCCATTTCCCAATATTCATCAACGCAACTTGGATTATTGATATCACCCTTGATTTTTACAGCCAATTTGAGATTTTCACAATCCCACATTGCCCACCTGTGTTGTCCTGCGCCTCTTTTGAGGGTCATTGCATCATAAACTGTGCCTAATGCATTTATCTCGAAATTGTAGTATGTATCCTGTGTTTCGCTTGGCTTAAAAAAGATTTCCAGGCAGTCTTCGCTGCAAGTCTGTGAGTTTTGTTCTGTAAGATAACTCCAGATATCTTTGTCATAAGCTCTGAAGCCTACATAGAGAAATTCATCATCCCAAAGTAATTTTGCGTCTGTTCGACTTATTGGCGCTTCTAATGTTTTTGGAACATAAAATCGAATATTATCCGCTTTCTCCCACGCTTGATCCTCAAGCTTACCATCTACATCAATAGGGGTTGGAGTATATTTGCACACATATTCGAGAGAATTGGTCATAATAGCATACCTGCTCTTCTTTTGGTCTTTCTACAGATAACTTCTTCACCTGTTTCAGAATTCCTCTTTGTTACTTGTTCATGGTATGATAATCCCTGCTAATGTCAGTTTTACCAGGGTAAAAGGAGCTTAGATCACCAAATGGCACTTCAGGAGACAAGAGTGGCCCCATTTAAAGGGGTTAGGTATAACACAAATATTGTCGGGGATATGGCTACAGTAGTCTGTCCTCCTTATGATGTGATATCTCCGGAAGACCGCCGGCACTATCACAATATCAGTCCTTACAATTTTGTCCGGTTGGTTCTTGGTGAAGAGTTTGAGACAGATTCCGGAATTGATAATCGATTCTCAAGAGCAGGCAAATACTTGAATAGCTGGATCGAATCAGGCGCTATGACAGAAGAATCCAGCCCGACAATGTATGTGTATCGGCAGGATTTCACCAGAAATGATGCTGAATTATGCGTTCTTGGGATGATTTGTGCAGTAAAGCTGCACGAATATTCCGATCAGGTGATTCTACCACACGAAAATACACTGGCCAAACCAAAATCTCAACTAATTGAGCTTATTCGCAATGTTCGTGCCAATCTGGACAGTGTATATGGACTATATGAAGATCCTGACGGAAATGTTCAGCCTATACTCGATAATACAATGTCTGAGGCTCCCGCCTGCGAAATAATAGACAAAGATAATGTCCGGCACAGGCTGTGGACAATATCAGATACATCAGAACTTGAGAAGATTGTCGATTTCTTTGCAGACAAACAGATTGCTATTGCTGATGGTCACCATCGCTACGAAACGGCTCTGGCGTACTCCAAAGAAGCGCGTGCAGCTTTACCCCAATCCGACAAAGATATACCCCTTGCTTCTGACTACACATTGATGACTCTTGCCAATGTCTATCAGAAAGATTTAACTGTTCTTCCAACTCACAGAGTGATGTTTGGCTTAACTGCTGAATCACTGGTTCGTTTGTCAGCAGGTCTGTCCAATTACTTTGTAGCTCTAAATAGTTCGCCTGAAACAATCGTTCAAGATATGGCAAGGGAACAGGCTATAGGTGTTCATTTGGGTAGTAATTCATTCACGCTGAAGCTCAAAGATGGGGTGAATACTGGAATAGAGGGCTGCGAAGCTTCACAGTCACTTGAGGTCAATATTCTCCACAAGCTGATCCTTGAAGACCTGCTTGGACTTACTGTAGAAGACATGCGAAATCAGACCAATGTAACATATACCAGGGATGCCGCTGAAGCAATTGAGCGTGTGGATTCTTTTCAGGCACAAATTGCTTTTTTACTCAATCCAGTGGGCGTGAAGCCGGTAATGGATATCGCTGCAGCTGGTGAAAAGATGCCGCAAAAATCAACTTATTTCTATCCCAAACTGATCAGTGGATTAGTGCTCAGACTATTGGAGAGATAGTGGGTATGATTTCAAACCAGCCTGCTTCATTGTTTACCGGAAATGAATACATCTCATTGCCCGAAATCAATTCGGCGGATTGTGGGATTCAGACATTAGGGTTCATGTCTGAGTCTTTTAGAGGATGTGTAGAGATGAGTGGAACTGACAGGATTCCACTCATCTCTCCATTTGTTGAAATAGATGGAAGAAATATCCTGACTGGTCCCAAGACAGTATCAATGCTGGACTACTGGATACCCCGGTTTCAGACTGTAGATACAACTCCGCTGGTAACCTACACAGTCGTATCCCCCATAGCAAGAAGAGGATTTGCTGCTGTTTTAGAATTTACAAACCATTCAAACGAGACAGTGAATCTTTGCGCCGGATGGCGAGGTTGCTGGTCAGACAGCAGTATTGTTGCAGGCCAAGCAAAACTGATGCATGCCTTGAAGAGACTATATCTCAGAGAAGATGATGGAACTCTGATTAGTCTGGAGTTCACAGGTCAAACCCCACTGTATGCTATTTCACTACGCTCCTCCGATTGTTCACAGCAGGATATCAACTGTGGGTCTGCGTCAGGTTGTGAGAGTTATTCGATGAGCACTCAAATAGCTTTAGCGCCTGGTGAAACTAGACGATTCGATCTGTATGTCGGTATCGGACTTGAGGAAGTTTCAGCATCGGCTTCATCGCGTGAGTTGGAACTCCAGGGTTCGGAAAAGATATTGAATAAGACCAGGGAATGGCTTGCAGATCGTACCATTGGTCATACTGATCCTGTTATTAAGAGTGTCATTAACTTAAACTCTTTCTATAATTTCTTTTATTGCCAGGCAATAACTCTGGATACTGAGGAATTTATAGTTACTACAACACGCAGTACAACCAACGATTTCTGTGGAGCTTACAGAGACAGAGATGCCATGCGCTGGTCGCTACCGGCGGTTCTTCAAGTAAGTTGGTCCGACGCTCGACGAATGCTTATATATGGACTCACAAGGCAGCTCAACAATGTTGGAATGCATTCCAGATTTATAGATGGGATAGCACTGGAACCCGGATTGCAGCTTGATCAATTGTGTGCACCGATTCGTGCTCTGGATACTTATGTTGACTTGACAGATGACTTGTCGCTGTTATTTGACCGCAGAGTGCAAAGCGGAATCAACCGTGTTCAGCAGGTCCTGGCAGACCAGAGACATCCCACAGAAGCCCTGTTTGAGACCCTGCTGCTGCCCTCAGGTGAATATGCCAGGTTGCCGTATGTGTGCTATTCCAATGTTCTAGTGTGCAGGATATTAGAGGATATAGCTGTTCTTTACAACCGGATAAGAGATATGGACCGGTCTGACGAAGCATCATTACTTGCTCGAACAGTAAAAGAAAGCATACTTGGCAATTTTATTGTGGATGGACCATTTGGACGGATGTTTGCCCACTCTATTGACCTTGAGGGAGCCTATGAGTTTGGAGACGATATTGAAGGCAGTCTCCAATTACTCACATATCTCAATTTCTGCAAACCTGACGATCCTGTGTATCTGAATACTGTAAAATGGATTCATTCAGAGCATAATCCTAAACAGAGTCTTCAGGACAGAACCTGGAATGGTGCAGACGATACCGGTTATTCAATCCTCAGCGCAGCAAACGATCTACTTGCTGACCGGGGCGGGGATATACTGGAATTCCTCCGGTATGCATCATTGGACAATGGAATCGCAGGCGCATTTGTGGATCGGAACACCGGACAGGTTCTGAAAGGCAATGGGTATGCAAGTGGTGCCGGATATCTGGCGTTTGCCATTCGAAGAGCAGTGAATGGAGTTGTGCCAGCCACGGCGATAGTAGTCCATAAGAAAAAGGGTAGTCCCAATGAAAGCCTCTATCACCCACCTCCCCGTGCAAACCTGCACACACGCAAAGCCAGGATGTAGAAACCGGACTTATTTCGTATGGCTTACTCTAGGCGGTTGCCCGAAGCATTAAGATCATTATTATTTGTACACCCGTGTAATGGCTTGAGCTTGACAGGCGGGACTTGACCACATTTCTCGCAAACAAAATGGGTAGGAGCCTCGAAACTCGAGGTTTTTACAGAACGTGCCAGTCCAGGTGACAAATTCCGTAGTTTCTCGAAGTCCTCATCCGTGATGTGTTTATAGTATTTGCTGCAGATTACGATTTTCTTCATCGGGAATACTTAGAACTCGCGTTGGATTCTTTCGGTTATTGAAGACGCCCCATCTTTCGTAGAATCGCAATAACTTCATCATCGGACGTTTGGTCGAAATACTTGTACCAGTTGCCGACTGCTCTGAATGAACTCGGTTGCATCGGGCATATGATTTCATCGGCATAGCTGCGAAGGGCCAGTACGCTGTCAGGTGCGCCTACTGGAATTGCCAATATGAGTTTTAATGGCCTGCATCTGCGAATTGAAGCCAAGGCAGCCCGAGTCGTATAACCTGTCGCCACACCATCATCTACAACGATAGCTACCTCATTCGCGAGATCAGGAGGATCGAAAGAGCCTCTGTATAGTAACAACCGTCTTTTTGCTTCTTCCATCTGTAGTGCTGTTTCGGATCTGACATATTCGGGGGATATTCGGAGAGCATTCACCGCGTGTTCATTGATGAATGTCTCCGGGCCCCATGAGCAAACGGCGCCTATAGCATATTCCGGGTCCTGAGGAGCACCGAGTTTTCTGGGGGCAACTATGTCCAGCCTGCAATTCAGATGCTGTGCAATCTGAGCTGCGACAACAACTCCACCTCGGGGAATTCCAAAAACTACACAGGGGGAGTCTGAGTAAGCTGATAGTTTATTTGCCAGCAATTGCCCGGCTTGTTCTCTATCTTTGTATATTTCCATCATGACATACCAATCCTCGTCTGATTATGGATTGTCACGTAACTGTATTTGATCAGTTAATTGCAGGTTCAGCTTTGGGTTGAGTAGGAGATGCAGCCACGGGATTTGTAGCGAAAATAACCTGTTGTGCAGGATATTTATCTCTGGATACGACTTCTACTCTCGGTTGCCCGGTCTCATCTACTATTTTTCTGTACACTACAGTAGATACACCCTTTGAACCTTTGTCAGTAACCTTAGTTGTTCCAGGGGGGATTGTGCGGTCGACAACAGTCTTTTTGCCGTTGATCGGAGTGTAACTTGTCTGCCCGTTATAAACAGAAACAGTTTTCTTGTCTGCCGAAGATCCATAAATAGCAGCACGAAGTCGGCTTCCCGTTATGGTTTCAGTTATATATATAGGGGATGAACACGAGTTCTTAAAGCGTAAATCTCGTGATCCATATGCTACAGTTGCATCTCTACCAGCAGGCACATATACAACGGTCCGGGAATGGTGATGTCTTTCCGTTATATCTAAGCCGGCAAGTAAAACAGCATTGTAAAGTGTGGAAGACACCTGACAAATACCGCCCCCAACACCTTCTTCCATCTGACCCTTGACAAAGATAATTGCATTGCGGAAACCTGTCGACAACGTTCTTTCGCCGACAACCTTATTATATGAAAACTCTTCACCAGGCAATAATATTGTCTTGTTGACTCTGCTGGACGCAACATTCAAGTTATGGGAACGGTCTTTCTTGGACCGAACGAATCTTGTCGTATAACTAGCCAGTACGGTGTCGATGCGTTGGAGTTCCCGTGCCGTAATCCTCGGCTTATCAACAACCGGGCTCAAAGAAATCCGGGCAGTTCCATTAGTCAACGCAGTCGAAATTGCAGTCGCCGAGGCTTCTCGGTCCAGCTTAATTCCATCTTGTTCGGGTAAAACACTTATGGACCCCTCGGAGATACTCAGGGACGCATTCTTTGCCGGTCGGTCTATAACACCAGCCATTTTGATAATGGTTTTGCGCAGTATGCTATCATCGCATTTCATTGCCAGTGGGATTCTCTTGGGGCTTGTTGATCCTGAGAGAATGTCAGTCATACGAACTATTATATTGCTTCGCCTGCCTACACGCATTGCATCCTGCAGTGATTTGCGCCAGTCCACCTTAACACCTAAATCAGAGGCAGAAGCTGACCATTTCTGATCCAGGATTGCTATGTTGATACGACCGTTCATACGAGACTTAGCCAGCTTCTGAAGAATATTCCCGGCATGTTGTTTGGGCAAGCCTGAAAGATCCACGCCAGCAACTGAAACACCTTTGCAGACTTTATCACTTTTCACGAATACATAGGAAGATAATGTCAGTCCTACTGCTGCAGCAACAACCACGCAACCCAGGCTCGTTATGATTTTTTTCGAACTGACTCTCAATTTATTACTCCGTAACTGTTTGCCCCAAATGGGTATGGTATGCTCTTACATGTATTCAGTTATCCTGCCTCCCTTGGGAGGTCAGCTTGATCTTCTCCACAGGGTGCCGTCTGCCGTGTCTTCAAGGATCAGGCCACGATCCGTCAGTTCCTTGCGCAGCTCATCTGCTCGTGCCCAGTTTTTTGCTTTCCTGGCTTCAAAGCGCTCTTTGACCAAGGCTTCAATCTCTGTGTCAGCAGATGTGGAACTCATTGCCTGTTTCTGGAGATCCAGTCCTAAAATTTTGTCGAAATCATATATAGCCTGTTTGACTCCATAGTCTTTTCGACTATCGGCTACTTTGATTAATTCACCCAACACGCCCATAGCCTGCGGTATGTTCAAGTCATCACTGATTGCAGCATTAAACCGGTCTCTATATTCAGATACCCATTCTCCCTCTTCTCCACCCTTTTGTTCACACCGGCTCAAAAAATTCTTGAGACTGGAATATCCGGATACTGCTCCGTCCAGTGATTCCCAGGTGAACTTAAGTTTGGCACGGTAATGGGCTTGAAGACACAGGAATCTATATGCCAATGGGTCATACCCATTATCTATTAACGTTTGCAAACGAAGGAAGTTACCTTCGGATTTTCCCATTCGATTTTCTTCTTCATCATTGTCGGATTTTCCCACGACAAGAAATGCACCATGCATCCAATATTTAACAAACTGCTTGCCGGTGGCGCCTTCGCTTTGTGCTATCTCGTTGGGGTGATGCACCCAGATGTGGTCTTCTCCTCCGGTGTGAATGTCCAGTGTCTCTCCAAGGTATTTCATGCTCATAGCAGAGCACTCTATGTGCCAGCCAGGAAAACCTACTCCCCAGGGGGACTCCCACCGCAGGATATGTTTATCAAACCTGCCGGCAGCCTTGAACCAGAGAGCAAAGTCTGCTCCGTGACGTTTTTCGGGGTCTTCATTTACTTCATCTCTTGCGCCGACAAGTTTGTCTTCCAATGACTGTCGGGAGAGTTCGGTGTATTTTGGAAATGTTGAGATATCGAAGTAGACAGCCTGGCTGGTTTCATATGCATGTCCACGTTCAATTAACTTCTCTACCAGAGCAATCATCTCATTGATATGGTCGGTTGCTCTGCATTGAATTGCCGGAGATTTAATATTCAGCTTTTCCAGATCTTCGAAGAATACCCGCTCGTAATAACGGGCGATATCCAGGACATCTTTGCCGACTTTCCGGGCTTCGAGCTCCATTTTATCTTCGCCGGCATCTTCATCAGAAGTCAGGTGTCCCACATCAGTGACGTTCATAACCTGCTGGACATTATAACCGAAGTGTTCCAAAGTCCTGCGGAGTATATCTGCAAAAATATAGGAGCGCAGGTTGCCGATGTGAGCATAGTTATATACAGTCGGTCCGCACGTATACATTCCCACTCGTTCACTTGAGAGTGGCTTGAATTCCTGTTTACTGCGGGTCAACGTGTTGTATAGTGACAAAGGCATATTAGTTTACTCCGGTAGAATACAAAATGCTGGCAAACGCCAGAAAGTGCTGCAGTTGAAATAAATCTAACAGGACTATATCCTGTCGGATGTTTGAGAAACCTGATTCCGGTCTTCTTCTTCCTTTTCGACTTCTCTAAGCCGCATCTCCAGGTTCTCTATCTTTTTGAGCATACATCGGATCATCTCACCCTCTGGGTCCAGATCGCGTCCATGAGTAAGAGGGGAATCATCAACTTTCTTGCCATCGCGAATAACCACTCTACCCGGGTTTCCAACAACCACAGAGTTTGATGGTACATCCTTTAAAACGACTGCATTCGCGCCTACCTTGACATTGTCATCAAGGGTTATTGCACCCAGCACCTTTGCACCTGCTCCAACTACAACGTTGTTGCCCAGGGTAGGGTGCCGTTTCTTCTTTTCCAGACTCACTCCACCTAGAGTCACACCATGGTAGAGCAGGCAGTTATCGCCAATCTCGGCAGTTTCTCCAATGACAACACCCATTCCATGGTCGATGAAAAAGCCTTTACCTATTGTAGCGCCAGGGTGAATCTCAATGCCTGTCAAGAAACGGGCTGTCTGTGAGGTTAAACGGGCGAGGAATTTGAGGTTGTGAATCCAGTACCAATGAGCCATTCGGTACCAGACGACAGCATGCAATCCGGCATAGGTAAGGACTTCAAAGCCATTTCTGGCCGCCGGATCATTTCGAAAAACTGCATTCCAGTCAGCTCTAAAATTGTCGAACATCAGATAACCTGGAGGCGAACAAACAGGCTAGTAGCCTCCAAAAAGATGCCACTTTCGTTTACGCTCATCATTAAAAGTATAACATACCAAAACTTGAGTGTAAATTGAACTCAGGAAGTAAGGGGCCAGTTAATCCGTGTATCCCGTTATATGTTCGCACTTGTGCTGCCTACTGATGCAATAGTCAGTGTGTAACTGAGAATTGGTTTGACTTTGTGTAAACAAATATGATTTAGTTGGTATCAAATACAACTACCTGTTACTGAGGTGAAGACTAATATGCATTGTTACTGTATAGCTGCTATCATTCTGCTGCTTATTGCCAACTGCGCAGTGGCTGATGGGTTACCTAATGTTAAAGTGCCCCTTGCATCAATCTCAGCGAAGATTGATGGACAGTTTCATGCCAGCGAATGGCAGGATGCGGCATTATTACAGCGGATGTTAATCCTTGGAACTACAGAGCAGTCCACACAGAATACAAAAGTCTACCTCAAACACGATTCCAAAGCTTTGTATGTTGGCGTTCACTGCACAGAGAAAGTCAAAGGTTATCCGAAAGCCTACAAGCGCAAGCCTACAGATTATTTAGGTGATGATGATGCAGTGCAGGTGGTACTTGGTGTAGCGGATGAAAGTACTACCAGAGATACTCTGATGATGGGCGGTTACGAAGGCGCCATGAATACCGAAGTAGCCCGAGCAGACCACTATTACCAGTTCACAGTCAATTCAGCCGGTGCATCATCACGCACGTACAACGAAAGCCCATTGGATAGACCTTTATTTGAATCCGCAGTCTCCAGGAGCGCCGATGGCTGGTATGTGGAGATGAGAATCCCGTTCGAGTCTGCCGGGTTCAGGCAAACTAAGGATAGGACCGTATTCTTCAATTTCTACAGATTTCGTCCTCCGGATACTCTGGGCTGGTATGCACAGGCATACGGCGGATATACACCCATGTCGTTCGGAACTATGACGTTATTGGACACTGATCAAAAAACCATCGAGCAACCACTGCCGCCTGCAGCATTGGTGAAGACATCCCCAACCGCTGCTCCGAAAGTTACGGCGAGTATGGATTTTTACCCGCTGGCAGGAGAAGTAATTGCCAGAATAAATGGAGGGACTAACAAGAAACCCTCTACTGCTGTCCTGCAGATTGATGGAATTGGGGAGAAAAAGGTAGCTGTCAAAGGCAATGATATAAAGCTTGCGGTGAACATCCCGAAATCATACACAACAGCTATACAGGCACACCTGATGGTTAGATCAGCTGAGGGTAAAGTTCTATTTGATGAATCAAAAGAGTTTAAATACCCGACAGATAAACCAGCATGGTCGGGCAATGATGTTTCAGCGGATTATGAGAAATTGAAAGTGCCCGCACCGTGGAAAAAACCGGTAATTACCGGACACAAAGTTAAGCTGCACAATAAGACACTGGATTTCGGCAACAGCGGTCTTTTAAACTCAGTGGCCTTTGCGGATGGAGATTTACTCGCGGGTAATTCCGAAGTTATTCTCAAAGCCAAAGGTAAAATCCTGCAACTGGGACCTGGGAAGACAGTAGCAAAGCTGTTGGGCAATCAGGCTCTCGTTCAGGCAAGTAATCCTGTACCAGGTGGAGCAGTCGAAATACGCAATATGGTGGACTACGATGGCTTCACTGTTGTTAAACTGCGCGTCACCGGGCTGGACCCCTCCACAATTAACAAACTCGCTGTGCGTATTCCTATAAAATCTGAGGATGCAAAGTTCATATACAGGGAAACAGCTCAGACTGTGCGCGAGCTAACAGGATTCGGGTGGGAAGGCAAAGCCGGTCCAGTCTGGGTTGGTGGGCACGACAAGGGTATGTCTTTTGATTTCGATACACCGGTGTTCCTTTCGAAAAATCAGCGTTCCCAGATACAGGTTATAGAGGAAAAAGGCAAAACCTGGCTGCAGGTGAATCTGGTAGATGCAAAAGGCCAGGTTACGGAACGCGATCACATATTCAGGTTCATTCTGCAGCCGACTCCGACCAGGCAGCCGTCTTTAGACAAGACTGGTATCTATCACCGGACAGCACTTTGGTTTGAAGAATGGACTGATTACCAGGGATATCCTGATCTTGCGAAGATGTCCAAAGTGAAAGAGCGCAGCGATAAAGCACATGCGGAAGGCAAACTCCAGCTGATCTATTTTGGACAGGTGTTGGCGTCCAACGCACCTGGATTCGATGAGTTCCAAAATGATTTCCTTGCTCCTCCTTCACGCGGCTGGTATAAGCGTGCATATGATCCGGGGAAAGATGTGGTCTGTTATGTCTCTTGTGCAAGGGGAGCATTCGGCGATTTATTGCTGGACGGTATCAAGAAACTCTCAGATCAGGGAGGCATTGATGGGGTATATATGGACGGTACCAGTGTGCCATGGGACTGCGATAACCCGTCCCATATCTACTGCGCAGGTCGTCCTGAGATTGGTTGGGACACCGAGGACTTTACCCCTTACATCGGTACCAGACGATTCCTCAAACGTCTGAGAGGTATATTTGACAGCAAGAACAAACCCTATTACTTGATGGCGCACACTGGCGGAGCTATAAATATCGCAACAATGTCCCTGTGTGATGGTCATTATGAAGGCGAACAGCTTGCCAGATACAGACCCGGATATCGTTTGCCCCTGAGCACATTTGCTTCCGGGTATTGCGGGAGACCCTGGGGATTCCGCACAGACCTGCTTCCAATGCGTCCAATCTATTCATGTGAAGAGATGAGGACCTGGGGTCTACTGCACGATGGTGAAGTAGGAGACGGCCCTTATGGAGAACCAGGTGGTGCGGCGCTGGAAAGTCGAATATATGGCGATTTCCAGGATGACAACAAGGTCAAATACTATCCATACTGGCAGTCACAGCCTCACGTTAAAATCACCAAAGGTGATGTTCTGTGTTCATACTACCGGAAAGATAATTCATCTATGGTGATACTCGGCAATCTCTCCTGGAAAGACCAGGATGTTGTTGTCGATCTTGCCAAATTATTCCCTGGCAAGACTCTTCAAGCTACCGATGTTGTGAAACAGGTGCCTTATATAGTAAAGGACAATAAGCTGGTCATGACACTCAAGTTGCATAGGTATGCAGCATTTCTAGTCAGTCCTCAGACAGGCAGTGTAGTCGTCACTGACAAACCAGCATCCGAAATAACAGCCAGGCCTGCCCCATTCAATGTGCCGAAGCTGGCAACCGATGACTGGCAGCTCGCTGAGAACAGGTATGGAGTTGGTATCGACCGCGATTACAAAATGGGAGATGCCCCCGGGTGTATCAAAATTACTAGTACTCTCTGGATGGCCGAAGCAAATATCCGGCTCGAAAAATACCCGATAGGCTCCGAAGGCCACATAAAGTTTAAAATCCAACACAGTGGTATCCTGAAAATTTCGATTGGTACGTCCGGCTTCTACTTTGGAGATAACTGGGTATCATTTGGACTTGATCCATGGAACCGCGGAGTGCTGTACCAGCCAGCAGCAGTGAAGAATCGTCCGGTTGAAATAGAATTGTCATTAAAAGATGGATTGCTGGATGCCACATATGATGGCAAACCGCTTGCCAGTGGACTGGCGCTGGGAGGACTGGATAACCAGAGCATACTCAGTCTGGCTACATGGTCAAATGACTGGCTGGCATTCGACTTAGGTCAAGCCTCCAGTGAACCAGTTGAGCTGTTTACAGAATCGATAAGGCATCCGGTTCTATAACTGATTTGCAAGACTGTGGAGTGCATTTTGCAAAGCAACCGCACTCCACATTAATTTTGCGGTTTTAACGTTATTACCGTAACTTCCGGTCGGCAGAACAGGCGTATTCGGGGAGCCCTTCCGCCTTCCATTCCCAACCCTCTGTTGACATACATATATCCACCACCATTGAGTCTGCTCAGACCTGCGGCGTTTTTGCGCTTGATATTGGCAAAGGTAACTAATGGGCCAAGCCCTGGAATCCTTATTTGACCGCCATGAGTATGTCCCGCAAGCAACAAATCTACTTCATCACCGACATATAATGAAGCATCCGGCGTATGAGACAATAGAAGTGAAAAATGGCTGGTTTTTGGTATCTTAAAACCACCATATTTGCCTGTGTTGTAATCTACCCCGGAAATAACTATATCTCCCGATGGAGTCTTAACCGTCACGCTCTTTCTGTCGACTAGCTGTACCTGAGTGCCTTTGAAGAATTTGCTGTATTGGTAATCAGGATTCCAGTTCCAATTGCCGGAAACTGCATATATCCCATATGGAGCTTTAAGTTTATCTGCAAACTCGTGCATCAGTGGAGCGTTGCTCCAGAGGTTTACATAGTCTCCAGTGAGAACTATAATATCCGGTTTTACGCTCTTGACGATATCCAACGCCTTGATCTCTCGTTTTCCCCATTGTTCAATGTGTAGATCAGAGAGCTGCAGGATCGTAAGGGGTGGGGCACCTGGTTGCAACTTTGGGGAACTAATAGTTGTCCTGGTAGTCTCAACCCAGTACGGTTCGAACCGGTTCATATAGATTCCGGTCGCTGGGAGTCCAAATGCCAGGACTAGAAGAATCCCCGAAATGACACCGGCAAATGATATGGGCTTGCGAATTATAGGTTTATTTTGGGTTCTATTTAATGCATATATGAATATACACAGAATGCCCAGATAGACCAAAGGCCCGACGAAGAATATAGCACCAAAAGAATATTTCATTACCAGCCAGATGTCTCTGATCTGATTGTTTACTATTCTATTGACAAGGTAAACAACAGCTAATAAAACTGCCAACGCAAAAGAAATTGCTGTTGCGCGTCCCAGACTGGCATTTGGTAAAAGACGGCGAATGTAGGTATTTAGAATTGATGCGATTATTACGCAAAATGCCCACACAGCAATGAAAGGGATATAACTCATATGATTTCCTTTGCTTGGTATTGAAGTTAATTCGTTAACCCGCATTATCCACCAAACTCGCTTATGGCTGGCAGTAGAGGCAAAAGTTGAGTAAGTCCTGAATAATGCGGCCTAATGGTATCGGTCTACTTCATATAACCCATTGATTCACCATACGCATTAAATTCAAACGAGTTCCAAAAGGGGATCGATGAGGTCAATGGAGACGAGAGTATTGGCATACCACAACTGATACTATTGAACGGGGAAATAGCTATTCTTAAAATCGTTTTAACGGGTCAGACCGACTGAGGAACGCAGCAACCTTCTACTTGTTGCTCCTCGACTTGCTGTGGAGGAGCCCGTTCTCTCTACTACACCCAGTTGTGTTCCTGGGAAATAGTGGGATAATATTTGTTCGTAAGAGTAGTTGAAAGGAGCTGCCGCCAGTGCTCTTGCGCCTGTTTGGCACATCCCAATTCCGTGACCATAACCTCTGCCTGAGAATATTACATATCCTGGCGAACTAACATCCAATGCAAACAACGTACTTTTAATGACGTTAACGCCCAGTGCTGATCTTAATTTATCTGCAGGTATTTCGGTCTGTCCATCCGGTCCAATTAGCGCAACCGTCAGGACTCTTCCTCCGGTGCCTGTTTTAGAGACAGCAATGGACGTAAGCCCCTTTGCTTCACGAATTCCTGAAGCTAACAATTTTGTTTCTAATTCATTCAGTTGAAAACGTTGAGTCCAACAGCGGTGTGGGATCTCGGGAGGATCCATCACTGATGTAAGATATGGATGCCTGGTGGTGCCTTTTAGTTCAGCATAATCCTGTGTTACTCCGCCGGCATCGGAAGAATACATCACAGATGCCAGCTCATTCATATATGTTATTACGAGTCCGGTAGTTTGTGATACAGCAGCATCCGTCGTAGGGTGCTGTGAACCGGCTCCGCCGTATACCTGGCAGTGGGTGCCATCGCATACATCGAATCCGTCCGGACCGTGTTTGTGCAAGTTACGATATGCCCAGGATCGGGCACAGATTGCTTGAGCTTCCAGAGCAGCAGCGGGAGATTTCGACTGCATTTCGTTTGATACAACACCACGAAGATATGTTTCCATATCAAGAACATTAATTAGTTGTAGGTGGTCATCTCGTGTAGAGACTTCCAGTGCTCCCAGATATTTTTTTGAGGATCCATCTTTAAGCAATACCTGGATCGTTTCACTGCGACTCCCGGAAAAAATCGTGACTTGATTGCCCAAGGGTTTTGTCAATGAATCAGATTTACCACCAATTACAGTTCCATTGTCAGACGAAACCACATACTTTGTATCCTTTGGTATGGATATAGTTGGTACATCTGCTTCGAATGAGGATAAAGTAAGGCCAGCATGGCTGGACAATGTTACCGATTTACGTCCGGCAGCATTCATTGTTAAGCCGACACGAATCTCATGAGGACTTGCATCCGTGGCAAATGAAGGCATATGTATTTGTGACAGGCCAAAAACCGCAAGTGCGGTAATGATTATATAAAAACGCATAAATTCTACCTGATAGGACTGATTGCAGGTTACCACTACACACTAATTGATGTCAATTAATTGATCCCAACCTGCACTTATTATTTGAGTTCCCAAACTATCCGTTCGTGCTCAGTTTGTGAAAACATGGATAGCTAACATAACACGCTTAATTAACCAATCAGAGTCTGGTGAATAAATCGTGCTGATGGTTAGAAACTCATTTGCTGGCAATCAGTATATTCATTCTGACGTGGATACACTCTAATGCTTTCCATTCTTATACCCTATAATTGAACAAATATGCTGAATTTGTGCTTGAATACTTGCAAAATCGCAATTATTACTGTTGGCCCATGTTGTTACAAGCTGGTATAATCGATAAAAGACTATGAGAGATTATACGCGTGTTTTAGAATTTGATAAGGTTCTTGGAGAAGTCGGCGGGTATGCAGCTACTATAATGGGTGCTGAACTCGTTCGTATGCTGACGCCTGGCTCACGTTTAGCTAACGCTCAGTTTGCGCAGTCGGAAACTACCCAGGCTGTTGGTGTCCTTGACCGCTATGGAAGCATCCCTCTAGGGGGTATAGAAGATATTAGAGAGCCGCTGGCCAGGGCAGAAGTGGAATCGATACTTTCACCCAGGGACTTGATATCCATTCATAACACTCTACAGTCCTGCAGTAAACTGCGGGAGTTTCTGATCAAGCTTTCTGAAGAAGATTTTCCTCTCCTCAAGGACATCGGTCACCGCATGGAAAGCCATGACGATGCAGTCCGTGAGATTGGTCGTGCTATTTCGCAGGCAGGAGAAGTCCTTGATTCAGCCAGTCCTGCGCTGCAAAAAATCCGAAACGATATCCGACGGAATCAGCAACAACTCACAGAAAAACTGCAATCATATATGCAGAACAGTACAATCCGCACTGCTTTGCAGGACCCTGTGGTGACTGTTCGGAGCGATAGATACTGCCTGCCTGTTAAATCTGAATATCGTTCCCATGTCCCGGGTATCGTCCACGATTCCAGTGCGTCCGGCGCAACACTTTTTATTGAGCCAACCGCAGTTGTTGAACTTGGGAACAAGCGCAGAGAGCTTGTAGTCAAGGAGATTGAAGAAGTCGAGAAAGTTCTCTCCAGACTCAGTGGAATAGTCGGAGCACAGGCCAGCCGTATGTCTGCTACACTCTATGCAGCAACCCAAATGGATTGTATAAGCGCGAGAGCCAGGTATGCAGCAGCGAAGGACTGTATGGAACCGGTGATCAATGAGCGAGGTGTAGTTCGACTCATCAAAGCCAGGCACCCATTGCTCAAAGGCAACGTTGTCCCGATTGATGTGCAACTTGGTGTAACATATGATGCGCTGCTGGTGACAGGTCCCAATACCGGTGGAAAAACGGTGTCATTGAAGACCATTGGTCTGCTGACACTGATGGCAGCTGCTGGACTGTGGATACCAGCTGCTGATAATAGCGAAGTATCACTGTTCACCGGGGTATTTGCCGATATCGGTGATGAACAGAGTATCGAACAATCACTTTCAACTTTCTCTTCCCACATGACTAATATTGCTGATATCGCAAATGCAGCCGATTCACGGAGTTTAGTCCTGCTTGACGAAATAGGCGCAGGCACCGACCCCGCTGAAGGCGCAGCCCTGGCTAAAGCAGTGATAGATCATCTGTTGTCCAGAGGTGCGAAAGTCGTTGCAACAACCCATTATGGTGAACTCAAAGAATATGCCTATTCCACCGATAGAGTTCAGAATGCTTCCGCAGAGTTTGATCTCAAGACCCTTAGTCCGACATATAGACTGTTGAGCGGAGTTCCGGGAAGCAGTAATGCATTTATCATTGCTGAAAGAATAGGCCTGGATAAACGCATCGTCGACTCAGCGCGTGCAAATATCAACAAACGCGGGATCGAATCCGAAGAACTGATGCGTCGGATAGAAGAAACCCAGAGAGCTGCCAGTCAAGAAAGGCTCAATGCCGAAAGAATGTCTTCAGAAGCTGTCCTCCTGAAATCGCAATATGAAAAGCAGGTTACTACAGCCGCTGAGGAGCGTGGGAGAGTCCTCCAGAAAACCCGTGAGAAGGCTTCAGGGGTCATTCAGGATTACAGCAATAAACTTGATGATGTCCTGGAAGAACTCGCAAGGCAAAGGTTGGACCAGAACCGTTCGGAGGCTTTGCGTAAAAAAGCCGAGAAACTTATAGATGATATGTCCGACGAAATCGCCAATGAGGTCGGGCAACCATCTCAGGAAGAAAAACTGCCGGAAGACGAACCCCTCAAAGTCGGTACTAAGGTCCGAATAGCCGGGATGAGTCAAGATGTCGAAGTTATCGATACTCCTTCTGATGGTAAAGTTGTAGTAATGGCGGGTACTATGCGTATCAACGTGCCCATTGCATCGCTTCGCAGAGCAGTTGGGGATGCTGGCAAAAACAAGAGTGAACCCCAGAAGCAACCGATAAGCATTTCCCTTCGGAAGACTCTTGCATTCCACTCAGAGATCGATTTGCGCGCAAAGAGAGTCGAACCAGCATTACTCGAACTGGATAAGTACCTGGATGATGCCGTATCGGCTGGAGCCCAAAGTGTTCGCATTATTCATGGCAAGGGAACAGGAGCCATGCGCGCCGCTGTCACGGAATACCTGAAAGATAACCGTTCAGTCCTGTCATTCAGAATAGGTGATCCGGAAGAAGGTGGTTCAGGCGTAACCGTAGCAACCCTTGGATAATTCCACATCAGGAAAACACACTACAAAACCCGTCCTATACGTCCTACACTTCATATTAGTCACATAGAAACCAAGTTCCCCGGCTCGTAAATCAATTCATCGTTCTTCGCTTGTCTGTTAAATATCCACTGCAAAACCTCATTAATTTACGGGTGTGATATAATATGCTGTAAATAACTTTGATAGGTGGTCCTGAATGGTTGCAGTTCTTGTGCTTGTCGTTGGACTGTTGGTTGTCCTTGTTGCGGGGTCGTTGATGCTTGCATTTATGGGATATCCTCAACTACTGCCTGCACTTGTACCGCTGGCACCCGGACTTATATGTGTCGGTGCTGTTTTATTGGCAATGGTTGATATTCTGTTGCTATTTGGCAATAGAGAAGATCGTTTAACCGTAAAAAAAGACTATGCCTATCTGCTTCCCATAATTCTGGTAAGTGGTACTTTATATTATGTGACTCAGCGGTACCTGTGGTAATTACAGACTGCTTAAATGAAATGGGCTAAATACTAAAGGAGGAATATGGACTCAAATGAGTTTGCTCTGCGAGCGCTTAAAGATAGAATTGTAGCCGCCGCAGGTTCAATAGAAGAGAGTTCTCCGAATCCTGCGAGAAGAGAAAATCATCGCAGACTTACGAATGCTGCTCAGGAACTGCACAAATGTGCTGATGAAATACAGAGTATAATGATGCGAATTAAGCATAGATGATGTGCCTGTTTCAATGATGAGTTCGGCGGAAATAATACGTAAAATGCCTGTTTGGTGAGGATGTATTGATGGTGACTAACCTGAAAGACTTGGCAGATGAAGTACGCGTGCAGTTGGATGAGTCTAATCGTGCAAGAGAAGCCGCACTAAAGGTTTCACGCGATGTTATCCGATTGTCCTCTATATCGATAAAATCAAGCCATAGAGGGCAGTTTGATGAAGCATGCAGTGTTAAATCTGAAGCAAGAACCAAACTAACAGAGCTTGCCGAATTATTGAAGAACAACCAGGAAATATATTTTGCTGGATATGTTCAGGATGCTCAGAAGGAATACACCGAATCTGAGCTGACCTATGCTTTGGTTCGTGATCTTGATTTTCCCTCATATACTGATTTGGGAGTAGAACCGGCAGCATATCTCAACGGGATGGCTGAGGCGGTTGGTGAATGCCGAAGACACGTGCTGGATGAACTTCGTAAGGGACATCTGGATCGTGTTGAACAACTTTTAGAAACTATGGACGAGGTCTTTTATGTCTTGATGGCTTTTGACTATCCTGATGCGGTGACTCAGAATCTGAGAAGGCATACGGATATGGTCAGAGGAGTAATCGAGAGAACTCGTGCTGATATCACTCTTGTCCGTCAGCAGGCACGGCTGGAGGAAGCGATCAGATCTGCAACGAGGCTTCTGGGTGTTGAAGAAAGCACTGGAGATAATTCGTGAGGCGCTTAAGGGCACTCAATTCGAAAAACGAGTCTACCTTGTCGGTGGCATAGTCCGGGATAGACTCCTTGCTCAACCTCACCTGTTAGGTTCATTACCTCGGACATTTTCGTCTGACTATTCAACTGAGTCAGACGATATTGATCTAGTTTATGAAGGCGATTACAATGTCCTCACTGAAACCCTATATTCCAAAGGGATTTGTGAGCACTTTCCGGTTTCTTATCCTCGATTTCGCACCTCAATGCTTAGTATAGCTGGCTGCAAGGTTGAAATTGTCGGCGCGCGCAAAGAATCATATAAACCTACCAGCCGCAAGCCTGATGCTGTTCCTGCCACTCTTCAAGAGGATGTGTATCGCAGAGACTTTACAATCAATACTCTGCTGGAAAATCTCCATACAGGTGAATTGCTGGATCTGACCGGTAAAGGTTTGGATGATCTGCAGGCTGGTATAATTCGCACTCCACTGGATCCTGTGACTACTTTTGATGATGACCCTCTGAGAATGATGCGGGCAGTCAGATTCGCATCTAGATTCAGGTTTACTATTTCTGATGAGACTTTACAGGGGATTGTGTCAAGAGCAGACCGTCTAAATATTATTAGTTACGAAAGAATCCGGGATGAGTTTATTAAAGTCATTATGAGTCCCTGCGAAAAAATAGCATCTCCGTCTGTTCACCTTGCCTCCGGAGTTGTTTTTGGGCTTGAATTGCTTCGTACTACCGGGTTGTTGAATGTTTTCCTGCCCGAACTCAATAAAATGTGGGGAGTCACATCTAATTGCGGCGGTGCTCACGATCTATGGAGTCATTCGCTGCTGACTATGGAATATATACCATTGGGGGCAGGACTATCCGTCAGGTTGGCAGGGTTGTTGCACGGCATCGACCGGACTTTTGCAGGCTCGAAAAGAGCCGGTTTGGCATTAAATCCAAAGCAGGATGCAATTCGTGAAATTCTTCATAGATTGAAGTTTTCCAATGCTGAGACTGAGGGTATTATGTGGTTGGTAGATCAATGCAACAATCTCGATAAACATTCTGGTATTATGGGTGATCCTGCAATTCGCAGAATGCTCATGTGTGACGGTACCCGTTTTATTGATTTAATTATTCTAGCCAGAGCTCACCTTGCTGCTGCTGGTGATGTAGCGATGGGAACTAGTCTGGATTTACTTGAAAATAGAGTAAATGCATTAGTTCAAGATGAAGGATCCCATTATGATAGCCCACTCGACGGTAGAGAGATAATGCGGCTAACGGGCTGTAATGAGGGTGTTGTTATCGGTAAGCTGAAAGAATTTCTTTTATCTCAGGTATTGGATGGTGCAGTGAAACCAGGAGATAAAGATTGTGCCCGGGTTGTGCTCTTGAATTACTGGAGCTCGAATTCAGATGAATTGAGCCTCAAGAAATACGTCTGTTCAACCGACAATACTCCCAATAGCTAGTGCATTTATGTAACGGCTGATATAGCTTCTTTGTATGGTATTATGACATTGATAACAATGGTGAAATAATTGAGAGCGGGTCAGGATCTTCGACAATCACAGAGTCAGCGTGTTGCGCCGAGAATTATCGCCGCAAACCGCATCCTCAAATTATCGGCTGCAGAACTCCAACAGGCAATCGAACAGGAGTTAGCCGAGAACCCTGCTCTTCAGGTGCCGGATGATGACCCATGTGCATCGTGCGATCAACCCAGGGTTTTATGCGTTGACTGTCCTTTAAACAGGAATGCAAGAAATGAAATTCAGGATGTCTCCTTAACCGTTTATGATGAAAAGCCGGGTAGAGAATCCTCGTTTGATGATGAGGATCTGTCTGAAGAACTTCTTCTTAATGTTAGTACTCAAGTTACCCTGGAGCAGTACCTGCTGCCATTGGTCAGTTCGGTTGTCCCTTCAGAAAGACACTACATTGCTGAATATCTTATTGCCAATATTAAAGAGTCCGGATATCTTGATATCAGTGTTGAACAGGCATCAATAGACCTTAAAACGGACCTGGATCTTGTTGAGGAGACTCTGGCAGGCATACATCAATTAGACCCTCCGGGAATAGGCGCCAGGGACCTTAGAGAATGTCTGCATGTTCAATTGCTCAGACTTGGTGAAGATGGGCAAGGGAATGATCTGGCGCTGCATATTGTCAACGATTATTGGGATGAGATGACTAATGGCAAATATGAGCGGATTGGCAAGAAACTCAAAATCTCAGTTCAGGAGGTAATAGATGCAGTAAATTTCATTAAAAACCACCTGACCCCTTATCCTGGTGCGGTTTTCAGACGGAGTTTTGAGGGTGAAGTAGAATTCAACGTGGGGTCTGTGCGACCCGATATTATTGTCAGCAGAACTACAAAAGGCTATTCGGTGGAAGTTGTAGGGTATGATGCTCATTTCCTTCACATTAGTTCCAGATATCTGAGTATGTATCAGGACATCAAAGAAGGGCGAGATGGTCACTATTCGGCAGATGACAAGGCGCACATCGTGGCATTTGTAGAAAGAGCAGAATCGTTCGTAAACCATATCAACCAGCGCAAACGGATTCTAAAACGGATCGCGGAGTGCGTTGTAAACTTCCATGAAGGATACCTGGAAACGTCATCTAAAGCTTTTATGCGTCCTCTGACCAGAACGATGATTGCACAGAAACTCGGGTTGCATGAGGCTACAGTCAGCAGAGCATCATCGAACAAATATATCCAGCTTCCTACCGAAGAAGTAGTGCCATTCGAGTCATTCTTCGATGTTTCAGCTTCAGTTAAGGATATGATAATGGAACTGATCTCTAAAGAGGACCCCAATCTACCTCTCAGCGATCAGCAGATTGTGGAAATATTAAAAAGCCAGGGACTCGATGTTGCCAGGCGTACTGTAGCCAAATACCGGGAAGATGAAAAAATCCTCTCCTCCAGAAAACGCAGACTGGCCTGATTTTCTGGTAATTATGCATCTATAGGGTAGGCTGACTACCTCCTCCAGTCCGATATTCAAGTGACTTTACTAAGCAACTCCTGTATTTTTTCATTCTTTAGAGGTAAAATGTTGTTGGACGGGGAATAATATAAATGTCCGAAACAGTTGTGTGGTGGTTGGGACAGGCTGCTCCTTACTCGGGTTTATACCCACGTGAAATCAGCATTCGACGGAGGATCTTTTTGGTCCTTCTCCTCTACCATTGCCGGACGTAGAGCCAGCAACCGCGGGAAGTTCGGGGTAACTTCGATTCCTGTAGTCTGGCTCATTTGTTTGTACAAAGGCAGTGTAGCCCTTATTGAATCTTCCAGTTTATGAAATAACTTACAATGATGAATCTGCTGCTTCTGAGCGTCTGGATGTGTTTGTTGCCTCTGCTTTGGAAGATCTCACACGTTCAGGTGTACAAAAGCTGATCAAGTCTGGCAAAATAACTGTCAATGGAATAGTAGAGAAAGCCAACTATCCTCTGCGCTCTGGCGATGTCGTCAGCGTACGTATTCCTCCGCCGGAACCAACCGATATTATTGCTGAAGATATTCCTCTTGATGTCGTATATGAAGACTCAGATTTAATCGTTATCAACAAGGCCAGGGGTATGACTGTGCATCCGGCTCCCGGACACGGGAGTGGTACACTTGTAAATGCTGTCCTGGGAAGATGTGAGGAGCTGTCAGGAGTTGGAGGAGTCGAGAGACCTGGAATTGTCCACCGGCTGGATAAAGACACTTCCGGACTGCTTGTAGTTGCTAAAACAGACAAGGCCCACCTCGGGCTGGCTGAACAGATTCAGAACCGAAGTGCTCATCGTTCTTATTATGCGCTTATATGGGGAGCACCAAAGTTTGAGGAAGCAGAAGTCGATGCTCCTATCGGCAGGCACCCAAAAGACAGGCAGAAAATGGCTGTCATTACCGAAACCGAACGCTACACTTCCAGAGAAGCTGTTACCCATCTTCATGTAATCGAACGTTTTACAGGTTTTGCATTGCTGGAAGCTACGCTGCAAACAGGCAGAACCCATCAGATACGTGTGCATGTATCGTTCATAGGTCTCCCTGTAGTTGGTGATCCCGTCTATTGTGCTTCTAAAAGATCAATCCCGGACAGCTACTCCCGAAAAGAGCAGGAAGAACTCAGAAGATTGATTGAGGAAGTCGGAGGCCAGGCTCTTCATGCCCATCGGCTGGAATTTGCGCATCCGCTAACTGGTAAACCAATGTCTTTCGAATGCCCGATGCCGCCAGAAATGGCCATGCTCGTAGACTGGCTCCGCCGCCATCCTGTCTGAGAAAACACACTCCTTTTTCACCTGTCACTTAATAATTCAGAGTTACAGGAATCACGTCATCCTGAACTTGTTTCAGAATCCATCACAAACACGTTTGGGCGATGAATGAAGCATTCACCTTCATGTAATACTCAACAAGAGTGAACTCTTAACTTATCACGTAACAGTTCAGAGTATTTGGAAACACGTCATCCTGAACTTGATTCAGGACCCATCTCGAACGTGCCTGGGTGTAGAATCTAGTTCAGCAGGACGTAATACTCAACATATGAGTATAGTTACCCGTATCATCATATCCGCAATTTTTGTGCTATAATAAGCCAGCTTATTTTTCTATAGTTGCTTTCATCATGCCGGAGGGTAGGGGATTGAAACCGTATTCCCTTTCTATCAAAGTAATACTCACGGACCCCGAAGGGCGTTGCCTTCTGCTCAAACGTTCAGAATCCAGCAAGAATAATCCGGGTATGTGGGATTTACCGGGTGGAAAGATGGATGAAGGTGAGCAGTTTGAAAATGCAATTTTGCGTGAAGTCGCTGAGGAGACCGGCCTTAGGATTCAACTTACCGGGCTTGCTGGTTCCATAACATCTGAGAGTCCCTTTTTTCATGTTGTTAATGTTATAATGACCGGGAAGCCGTGTGACATTTCTGTTTGCTTGAGCCTTGAACACGAGGCATATAATTGGTTTTTGCCACATGAGATTCAAGCGCTCAATATGGTTGAGCATCTTCAGAAATTGACACTTGAACATTTTGGAATATAAGGGCACTAACCCGGTTTATTGGCCACTAAATGCCTGTGTCACACCTCTAGTCTAAATGGTATAATGTTGCGGTGTGTTTATGTGGAGGTGGTTTGACTGATGGCTGGTAAACTTGAACTTATTGATGATAGCTGGTGTATTGTTTGCGGGAAAGCCAATCCCATAGGGTTGCGGCAGAGATTTGTGATTGAGGAACATGAATACGTTACTTACTTTACTCCTCGCAAAGAACATCAGGGTTATAAAGGCATAGTGCATGGCGGAATCACTTCTACTCTGCTGGATGAAGTAATGGCCAGGTGTGCAATGAACCAGGGCTGCTATTCTGTGACTGCGGAATTGACTGTTCGATTCAAAAAACCTGCGGTAGTAGGACGACGGTTGAGATTTGCTGCAAAAATTGATTCCGAAAATGACCGGTCAGTGCTAACATCTGCCGTCGCTTCTGATGATGATGGAATTGTTATAGCCACTGCCACCGGCAAAATGGTAAAGATGTGTCGAGTGGAATAGTTGTTGTTTGACATTGCTTCGGGCTGATAATGGCTCGTATTTCCCACGGGAGGATCATAATGTGTTTGGATGGTAACAACGGTAAGTGTCGTCTTTCGGAGCTTACCATGGACAACATGCGGCATACAGTAGTCCGGAAGGACAAGCTGTCACCCGTACTCACCCTGCTCGAAGTATCTGCCTCTCTGATAGCTGAGTCAGCTAAACCCGGGCAGTTTGTAATGCTCTGGCCAGGAGAGCATAGTGAGAGGATTCCCCTTACTATCTCCGATATAGACGCTCAGAAAGGCACCATATCCATTATATTCCAGGAAGTAGGGCGGGGAACCATTGAACTAGGTCGGTTCAATGTAGGCGATGATATTCCCAGCCTTTCAGGTCCGCTTGGGAAACCTACTGAGATCGAGAAGTATGGCACATGCGTAGTTATTGGGGGTGGAGTTGGAACGGCAATTGCCAGACCCATAGCCGTGGGACTTAAAAAAGCCGGCAATACACTTCTGACGATTATCGGTGCAAGAGAGCGCTCACTTGTCATTCTCGAAGATGAGCTGCGTCCTTATTCGGATGAACTTATTATTACGACAGATGATGGCTCTTATGGTCGCCACGGAATTGTCACTGAACCCCTTAAAGAGATTATGGACAGCAGGGAAGTGAATCTGGTTGTTGCCATTGGACCACTTCCGATGATGAGAGCGGTGGGTGAGACAACCAGGGAACGTGGGATTAAGACTATTGTCAGCCTTGACCCTATCATGATTGATGGAACAGGAATGTGTGGTGGATGCAGGGTTACAGTGGGTGGCAAAACTATGTTTACCTGCGTTGACGGACCGGATTTTGATGCCCATCAGGTAGACTGGGACGAATTGCGGTCCCGGAAAGCGTTTTATTTTGATCAGGAAAAAGCGGCCAGGCAAGCCGCATTGGAAGGGCAGCAGTAAAATGGCTAAAGATAAGAAGATGCCCATGCCGCAGCAGGCGGCTGTAGTAAGAGTTAAGAATTTCGAAGAGGTAGCTTTGGGCTACACCGAGGAAATGGCCCTGGAAGAAGCAGTCAGGTGCCTTAACTGCAAAAAGAAGCCCTGTGTTGAGGGATGCCCGGTCAACATCGATATACCGGAGTTTATTTCCTGTATTGCCAAAAAAGACTATACCGGTGCCGCTAATGTTATAAAGCGCACAAATTCGCTTCCTGCCATTTGCGGAAGAGTTTGTCCACAGGAAGAACAGTGTGAAAAGCTCTGCGTTTTAGGCAAAAAAATGGAACCCGTTGCAATTGGCCGGCTGGAGAGATTTGCTGCCGATTTTGCAGCTGCTGATGGTGAACCTGAAGCTGTATTACCACCGAAACATCCAGAACTGGCGAAATATCACGTTGCTGTTGTTGGCTGTGGACCCGCCGGACTAACCGTTGCAGGCGACCTTGCCAAAGAAGGTTACAGCGTCACAATATTTGAAGCTCTGCACAAGACCGGTGGTGTTCTTCGGTACGGGATACCGGAGTTTCGTTTACCACGAACCATACTCGACCGCGAAGTCGAGTATGTAAGATCACTCGGGGTTATGATTATCACCGATGTCATCGTGGGCAGAACTTTCAAACTGGAAGACCTGATGCAGCAGGGATTTGATGCTGTCTTCATCGGCAGTGGTGCCGGAGCGCCTAAGCTGCTTGGCATTCCCGGTGAGAACCTGGGAGGAGTCTATTCTGGTAATGAGTGGTTGACAAGAATCAATCTTATGAGAGCCCACCGTGAGGAATATGCCACGCCGATCGTTGTTCCCAAACGGGCAGTTATTGTCGGAGCCGGTAATACGGCGATGGACTGCTGCCGAACAGCTCTTAGAATCGGTGCAGAAGAAGTACATATCGTCTACAGACGGAGCAGAGCAGAGATGCCGGCTCGTGCAGAAGAGATCGAGAATGCAGAGCATGAGGGAGTCAAATTCCAGCTTTTGACTAATCCCAAACGTTTCATCGGCAATGAAAAGGGTGCTGTGAAAGCCATTGAGTGTCTTAAGATGGAATTGGGTGAACCCGACGAATCCGGCAGACGCAGGCCGGTAACCGTCCCCAATTCCGAGTTCACCATCGAATGTGATACCGTTATAGTAGCACTGGGCCAGAATCCCAATCCGCTGATCCGTTCCACCACCGAAGGACTGACTGTCCAGACCTGGGGAGGGATAATCATAGAACCTGCTACCGGTATGACTAGTCTACCTGGTGTGTTTGCAGGTGGAGATGCAGTGACTGGAGAAGCTACTGTCATAAGTGCGATGGGTGCAGGCAAAATAGCCGCAGCAGGTATCGACAACTACATCCGTGAAAAGTACAAACTGACTACCGAATAATGCGAGTTTGTGAAGTAAATACCGTTCGTCCTGAGGGTGCAAATGCTGAAGCATTTGCACTACTTATCAAAAGGTGGACGGTAGAGCACTAACAATTCATGAATTTCTGTCTGGAGTGATATACAATGTCTGATATGCTTGTAAACCTAATGCTACTGGATAAATATACTCAGGATTTGCCCGATTTGTCTGCATGTGGTATCAATGTCCGCAGAGTTATGCCATACGAAAGGGCACATGTCATGGATTTCGCGAAGACACATTTTGGTGTCGGCTGGGCCAGTGAAGTCGAAATGGCATTCTTTCAGCATCCTGTGACTTGCTTCATTGCTACCTGTGAGGGCAAAATAGTAGGATTCGCCGCGTTCGAATGCACTTCACGCGACTTCTTCGGTCCTACCGGGGTCGATCCGGCATTCCGAAATAAGGGTATCGGGCGTGTTCTGCTGGTGAAAAGCCTTCAAGCGTTGCGTGAAATGGGTTATGCTTATGCCGTAATCGGAGGTGCTGGACCGCAGGACTTCTACACCAGATGCGCAGGCGCCGCCCCGATACCAGATAGTGTCCCGGGTGTCTATCTTGATGGCTTGAAACCACTGGAGTGATTTCATAGACCTGGTAACACGTTCGCTTGAGCTCAGGCAAAGGACATTAACTTAACAACCCGTTCATCCTGAGCTCAGTCGAAGGACACAAACTTTGCAACCCGTTCAACTTGTGCTCTGGCGAAGGCCACTAACTTGGCAACCCGTTCGTCCTGAGCCTGGTCGAAGGACGCTGACTTGCAGTACCCGTTCACTTTATGCTGTTTGAAGAAAAAATAATTGCATTTAAATCTACAATCTATCTGAGTAATCGCAGGTGCCAACATGTCCGATATGCTCGTAAACTTAATGCTCATAGATAAATATACACAGGACCTTCCGGATCTTTCTCATGATGGTATCACCGTGCGACGGGTAATGCCGTATGAAAGAGCTCATCTGGTTGCGTATATCACCAAACAATTTGGTCTCGGATGGGCAGACCAGGCTGAGATGGCTTTCTCACAGCATCCTGTAACCTGTTTTATAGCTACTTTCGAAGGCCGCATAGTCGGTTTTGCAGCATTCGAGGGTACAAATCGTAACTTCTTCGGCCCTACAGGAGTAGATCCGGAGTTTAGGAAAAAGGGCATAGGCCGTGTCCTGCTTATAAAGTGTATGCAGGCGATGCGTGAAATGGGATATGCCTACGCAATAATAGGATCAGCCGGACCCCAGGACTTCTACCTCAGGAATACAGGGGCGGTGCCTATACCAGATAGTGTGCCTGGAGTGTATCAGGATATACTTAAGTCATTGGATTGATTCTTCCAGCCGAGTCTCTTAACATACCCATGTTTCTTTTATACGGCGGTTATATTTAATAAATTTGCTAACCACTCCGTTCGTGCTGAGCTTGTCGAAGCATGAACGGAAATTCCTTCTTGCGTTTGACCCTCCCTTCCACAACAAGCTATAATCTATCTGAAACAATTGAATAAGGAGTAGGTTTTGGCACTCAAAATAGCAATACCAAAAGGCAGCCTTCAGGAAGCCACTTTTAATCTGTTCAAGAAAGCGGGCTGGGATTTTAGAGTCAGCTCGCGTTCATATAACCCCACGGTTGACGATCCGGAGATCGAGGCAACAATGCTTCGTGCTCAGGAGATTCCGCGTTATGTCGAAAGCGGAGTGTTGGATGTGGGCATTACTGGATACGATAACGTATGCGAATGCGAATCGGATGTCCATGAAGTATGTGAACTACTTTACTCAAAAGCAACCACCCGTCCATATCGCTGGGTGTTGGCAGTTCCAAAGGGTTCTCCGATAAGAACCGTTAAGGATCTTGAAGGGAAGCGTATAGCGACAGAGCTTATCAATGTAACCAAGAGATATCTTGAGAAAAATGATGTCAAAGCTCATGTTGAGTTTTCCTGGGGCGCTACGGAAGTCAAAGTCCCCAGCCTTGTGGATGCAATAGTCGAAGGCACCGAGACCGGCAGCACATTGTTTGCACACGGCCTGGAGATAATAGATACGCTTCTTGTATCAACTACACGCCTTATAGCCAACAAAGACGCATGGAATGACGAATGGAAGCGCAATAAAATCGAGAGCATAGCCCTGCTTCTCGAAGCCGCACTGAACGCTGATGGACTCGTTGGACTGAAGATGAACATCCCAGCTGATAAGACTGCGGAAGTTCTGGCACAATTACCTGCACTCCAGAGACCGACCATTTCATCGCTGGCTGATGACGGTTGGGTTGCAGCAGAGATAATTGTCGAGGAAAAACTCGTCCGTGAGCTTATACCAAGGCTCCGCAAAGCCGGAGCATCAGGGATTGTCGAATATCCGCTGAATAAGGTGATTTATTAATTGATTGCCAATCTCAGAGGTGAGCTGGATAGTGTTGGTTCGGACCACATCGTGCTGGATGTGCAGGGCGTGGGATATAAGGTCTATATGCCGCTTACGTGTTTGGCCCAGTTACCTGAACCTGGCGGTAAAGTAGGCATGCCGATTGTGACCATAGTGCGTGAGGATTCCATCACGCTCTATGGATTCCAGCAGAATGCACAGAAGGCAATGTTTGAGCTGTTACTCGGTGTCAGCGGGGTCGGACCCAAAGCTGCTTTGAACATTCTGTCCGTTTTGAGCGTCGAAGAAGTACAGGATGCTGTTGCGGGGGACAAATATCAGTTACTCAGCAGAGTTCCTGGTATAGGCGCTAAAACAGCTCAACGTATTGTCGTTGATCTTAAGGATAAGGTTTCGTCTGTAGTATTAGAGGGTCTCAAAGAACGCTCTCTGACAACTGAAGAAAAGGCCTTGAGAGATGCCATAGAAGCTCTGGTTGGTCTGGGATACAATCGTCAGCATGCCCGTAAAGCTGCTGAAGATTCTGCACGGAATGAGCCTGCGTCGGAAGCCGAGGTGATCATACGAAGTGCGCTAAACATGCTTTCTAAGGGATAACACAATGGATTTCGAGGAGAGACTGATAAATGGCGTAGTTCAGGATGCAGATGCTGAGGTAGAACTCACACTTAGGCCGCGCCGGCTGAGTGAATTCATTGGTCGCGAGAAGATAAAAGAGAGCCTGAGCGTATTTATAGAAGCTGCGAAGATGAGGTCTGAAGCACTGGATCACGTTCTGCTTTACGGACCTCCCGGGCTGGGAAAAACAACCCTGGCAAACATTATCTCTAATGAGATGGATGCTAATCTTAAGACTACATCCGGGCCTGCAATCGAGAGGCCGGGAGACCTGGCTGCAATACTGACAAACCTGGACTCAGGCAGCGTATTGTTTATTGATGAAATCCACAGGTTGAGTAGACCAGTGGAGGAAATACTCTATCCGGCGATGGAAGACTTTACACTGGATCTTGTTATAGGTAAGGGGCCGGCGGCCAGGACTATCAAACTTGAGATACCCCGCTTCACCCTTATCGGTGCTACAACCAGGACCGGACTTATATCATCTCCATTGAGGGGCAGGTTCGGGATTGTACATAATTTTGATTTTTATGAGATCGACTCCCTGCAGATTATTGTAAAGCGTAGTGCAGGGATTATGGGTATAGGGATTGTTGAGGATGCGGCTTATGAAATAGCCAGTAGATCTCGTGGAACACCCCGAATTGCCAATAGAGTGCTTAGGCGCGTAAGGGACTATGCACAGGTCAGAGGTAATGGTAGTATTGATTTGAAAACAGCAGCCGACGCTCTGGATATGCTGGAAATAGATGAGGTCGGTTTGGATGATGCAGACCGCAGACTGCTGCGGACGGTCATAGATAAATTTGGCGGAGGGCCGGTAGGAGTAGATACCATATCAGCCGCCACTGGAGAGGAAAGGGACACCATCGAGGATGCACTCGAACCTTTTCTCATCCAACTTGGTTTTCTCTCTCGTACTCCGAGAGGCAGGATCGCCACGCCTTTGGCGTATGCGCACCTGGGATATGCAGTCAGTCCATCAGGACAGGGGCAATTGCTGTAGTGCTGGTAACCATTGAAATGAAATGCCCGAAGTGCGGATCAGATAATCAGATTGGGGCGAAATTCTGTTCGGAGTGTGCAAACAAACTTCCTGATGCGGCTCCTGTTGTACAGAATACTGCTGTTCCTCTCGATGAAAGAATTTCCAATGAACTAGTTGAGCTTTGGAAACTCTACGAGATAGACGAGTTCGAAGTTGCTCTCGAAAAGATTGGCAATATAAAAAAGAACTTGTCCGGTAGCTCATCTATTTACTCCATGGCTGCTCTTGTGTATGAGAAGAGAGCCAAAGCTGAGTATGATAGAGGTGATATTGCTGCTTACTATGATGACCTTGGAAACGCTGCCAAAGAATATGAAGAGGTCGTCAAACAAAATCCTAACAGTGCTGCCGACAGGGCTAAACTCCTGGCTCTAAAACACAAGCTCCTGGCTTCTGCTGACATAGTGCTGGGTACTGAGCCTCCATTATTGGCATTTCTGAAAAAAATCCCACTTCCGGCATGGGCTGCCATTGCGGTATTTGTTGTTATTTTGATAGGTGCCGCTATTGCGTCCAATATGTCCAGACACCAGGCTTCAGAACAAGCTGTTTATCCGGCACAAGTAAACACTCAGTATGTTACACCGCCCAGTCAATCCATGTATAGCCCACAGACCCAGGCTTCGAACCAGAATAGATCAGTCGGCGGTGTTTACACTTTCCCGATGGCAAAATTGAACCAGGCTCCTGCAACTGCGCCTTATACTCAAAATCAGCAGACAGATGCCGGACGACAGCGATCATACGATACAGGTTACGATCGTATTCTACCTCCTATTGATCCTGTCAAAGTTGAGATCACCCCGTCGGCTAATACCAAACCTAAGGTATCTTCTACAAAACCTAACGCTCCGCAGATTTCATTATCTACAGGAACAAACGGGCGCAATAATTCTGGAGCATTCGAGCAATCAAATCAGGACCAAAATGACAATGATTCAGACGATCCTGACACTTGGCTGGCAAATGCTTTCGAATATGAAAAACAAGGACAGGATGGTTTAGCGCTTGCTGCGGCTGAGAGAGCGCATAAATTGTTTCAGAGAAATGCAGCTGATGGTCGAAACGTGGAGGCCAGCGAGAATGGGATCGAGTTAGCAAAAGGTCTTATGCGGAAGCTGGAAAACAAAAAACGATGAAACGATTTGGTTCTTGTGCGAAAATCTTTGGTTCCCTGGGAATATTGGCACTATTTACGATTTCTATACTTTCAGGCCTTTCGGTTGAATGTGCCGGTGTGAGTCGTCCTACAGTGCTTGTATTTACGGTCAATGTTGACGATGGTGTCGACTTGACTTTGGTTGCGACTGCGACCAGAGCTATCAGAGATTATCTCAGACAGTCTGGTAAAGTAGAAGCTATACTTTTCGATAAGAAATCTCCGCTTGTAGAGCGAGCCATAATGGATCGGAAAGTATCCCCTGAGAAGATTGAGAATTACGAAAGCCAGAAAGCTAGAGCGGATGTAGCCAATGCTCTCAGTTTAGATTATGCTTGTGGAGCCCACATGTCAATTGACCAGGAGAAGGTCAAGATGTCAATGTGGCTGATTGATTCATCCAACCAGAAGCGTAAATGGGAAGTACCTGATTTTGTCGCTTCCTCAGGGCGTCTGGATGACATGGGAATACGTAATGCTATCCAGAGTGTCACCAGTGGATTGGTAAATGAGATAGTGCGTGATGCATTCAGTAAACTTCCGACTGTTGCTCCGGAACCAACCATCGCCGTACAAGATGACCAACCTGCTCCTAAGCCAACTGACACAACAACAGATGCGACCACCATTAGCAATGCTGCAGCTGATAATCTAAAGCAGGGCAATACGGCAAGAGCCATTGATCTATACCAGAAAGCTATAAATGCAAATCCTTCTGATTACACCCTGAGAGTCAAACTCGCCGAAGTATACCACAAACGTGGTATGGATGCTGAGGCTGGGGAGGAGTTGGACAGAGCGATTGCACTTGGCGCTGATAAGACTGTTATTGAGACTGCCAGGCAGCGGATTATGAGTGGAGTGGACGTTACACAGGCTCAAAAGGAAAACAACGGCAATGCATCTAATCCCACACCTGCAGTAGACACCAACAATCCAAAACCGCCCGTGACTACGACTACAGTAAAACCCAGGGCTAACACTGAGACTACTAATCAGAGCAGAAGTACTGCAAATGTAACTGTTGCACCTGGTATTTCAGATGGAGATAAATTATGGAATGGTGGGGATGCCGAAGGGGCTGAGCAGGCTTATCAGCAAGTTATTGCTGCTGATCCTAAAAACTGGCAGGCTTACGAGCGACTGGCCATTCTATTGGCTGCTCAATATAAGTTCACTGATTCACGTAAAATATTAGCTCAACTTAATTCAGTTCAAACTGCTCCGCCGGCTGACGTGCTTGCAAATCGTTACAAGTGGCTCACACAGGTTTTGGACTACGATGTCAACTCATTATTGAGCCAAATGGAGTCTGATCTTGCTACATTTGAATCGCATCGTGTAACCAGAGAATCTTGTTATGAGAGTATCAGCACTGCAAAGACTCAACTTCAGTCCCTGGTTGTATATGCAGATGATCTACTTTATCCTCCAGAGATGAGACAGGCCAATGCCAACAGAGTTCAGTCATGCAGGCTTGGAGCACAGGCTGCATCAGGGATTCTGGAGTATCTGGAAACCAACCTGGTGAAGTTCAAGAACAATGCAGCGGTGTTTATGGAACAGGCCAAAGTGGAACTGCTGGAAATTCAGAAACCAGCCTCTGCTGATACATCTGATCAACAATAGATAAGTTGTACAAACGCAGTCTCCCTGTGTTAACTATTGCTGAACCTATTGAACAGTGTGATCTATGGCATATGGATCGGGGTTGTATATCCGGAAATAGCTTAGTCAGGTGGTGCTCACCAGGCTTTGTCCCAGAATGATGGCGGGATGTGCGAAGGTTAAGCTAGACTTGCATAGATTCCTGTAGTTAGAAGTTCCCCGGGGAAGGCGTAAGCCCGTGGTCTGCATCTCCAAATGGGCGTTCTCTCTTATCCTGTCCAGGTCTACCCCAGTTTTTCAGCTTGTCCAGCAGGTTCTCCCTTGGTTCTGATAACTGTTTTATTTGTTCTTTATTTAAGACACTGTGGAGCAGTTTGAAAGTTTTATGCGATATTTGGGTTAGATTATACTGGTGTTTATGTATGGAAGATATCAACCGTTGGGCTTCAGATTCTTTCAGACGATATTCAGAATAAGACTGCATGAGCTTTTTGGTCTCATCATTCATCAATTTGGTTTCAGCTAATCTGCGGCTTTCCAATACAGATAGACCCTTTAGTTGTTTCTGTTGTTCCGGGGTCAGACCTAGTGAATCGAGTACACTCTTATCCGGATAATCATCCATATCTGGCATATGAGGTCGATGTGGTCTGTTTTTTGAAAATCGCCCGACTGTTGAATTAAATTGCTGTTCCGTCAATATCTGTCTTATAGTTAACTGGTTGTGAAGGTGCAACGCCAGTAGTGATAGTTGAGCTTTCGATAGAGCTTCTATTGCTGCCTGTGTGCTATTCTCGTCTATCTGCACTTGTTCATAATGATTGGCTAGCTCTTTTCGTGCAGAATGCAGCTTTTGTCTCAGTTGCATCGAATTCTGTCTGTATTCCTGAACAAACTGCTTTAGCTTTACTCTCTGTTCCAGAGTAAGAGTATCGATCTGCGCGAACGCACATGTCGCTGCAGTTAGCAGCAAGAAGACCGATATTCCTCCGAAAATTGATTTTACCTGCAGTCTGTTAATCATATAACGCTCTGAATGTCTTGTTTGTATTCGCGATGCCAAAGACATGTCTACTCGAAAATCACAAGTTTTCTATATATTTTGCCATAGCATCAGAATTATCACCGGCAGGATCATCTGTCCATTTAACGGATACATTTGCCGCTACAGTCTGTGGGGGGGCTATATATTCATTTGCATTACGCGCTTGAGGGTGGAATTGTATAGTGATAACAGCCAACAAGGCTGCAGTCACAGCAATTGCCCCGGTTGCTTTGAAAATCCTCATACCGGCCATGTTCCGAAGCCTTTGCAGTAATCCAGGACTGGACGCAGTTATACGCGACTCCACCTTCTGCCACACATCACCGGAAGGTTCTGTGGTTGGCACGCTCTTGAACATAATGTCCAGAGCCATCTCATCCTGTAATACAGCAGAGCATTCATCGCACGTTTTGAGATGCTCGCGAATCTCTGACTTTTCACTGACAGAAAGAGTTCCTCTGGAATAATCCAGTAAATTGGGTTGTATCTGTTCACATTTCATAATACTGAGTCCTTCTCAGTTTTTTCGCAGAGCTTTTTCAAGCGCTGCCTTGCTCTAAATAATCGGACTTTCAGATTCTCCGGAGATATGCCGGTTGCCTTGCAAACCTCGTCATATTCCAACTCTTGGAAATGATACAGCACTATCAGCATTCGGTCATCATCAGATAATTCTGCTAATGCTTCAATTACTGTATTCCATTCAGAAGACGTTATTGCTGATTCTTCCGGATTAAAATGTGATGGAGCAGCAATCTCCATTGTAGTTCCATCAAAGCGTTCAATACTTTGAAGCTTAACGCGTTGTCTTGACGCTCTGGCTCTGAGGTAATCACGCGCCGTGTTTGTCGCAATACGGTATAGCCACGTGGTGAATTTTGAATCACCTTTGAAAGTTCCGGCAGACTTCCAGACCTTCACAAATACATCGGAAACAGCCTCTTCAGCATCCTGCCGGTTACCAAGGGTGCGCAGCAGCATACCGAAAATTGCTCTCTCATGCCTTGTGAAAAGTTCGCGCAGTGCGGCCTGGTCCTGCCTGGCACACATAGCCAGCAGTTCCTCATTACAGTCTATGTTGCTGACCTGAGTGCCACTGTTCAACTGCGATAACCATACCGCCTGTTCCATAGTCGCCATTCGACTTTTCTCCAGAGTACCAGAATCATACTGATCGTGTCAAAGGTTCAGTTATTTAGACGGGCCAAGTTACAGTTGGTTACACCTTGACACACATTATTCTTGCCATTCAAAACACTATGAATATTTTCCAGGTATATAATCTCGTACTATATTCAAGAGGACATATAACAATATGTTTGCTGTAACTATACCGTTGTACAACGACGCATAAACCTGATCAAGTCGGGTATAATACTATGGTTTTGCTCTTGCAGATGTGTAATTGTATCATCATATTAGGAAAAAACGTTCTAAGATCCATATCTCACTAACTTGAATTATTTTCCAAACATCATTTTTTATAGTCAACAGCAATTAAGACTGGGTTAGTAATTAATAATGCCGGTTAACCCTGAAGCTATCCAGTGTTTTTACCGAATATATAACTGGACGTCTTCAAACGAGGTCTCCGCCAGTATCGGGGAGAGCACACATGGATGTATGCGTTCTGGGTTTCAGAACTGTTCGTGATCAGGCGACTATAGAATTAACAAAACATCTGAATAGGATGCTCTCATTGGTGAGAACGGAGGCGAACTATGAGTTGCGAAGTAAATACTACTAATAACAGTAATGTATCAACATCACAGGCAGTCGCTGCCTTGATGGCGCTGGCGGGTCAGTGTGATGCTGGCTCTGAAGATCATGGTAAACGTGTTGCGGTATATTCCAGGGTGCTGGGACAGGAGATGGGACTCTCAGAAGCGGATCTCGAAAATCTTGTCAATGCAGCCGCTCTACACGATATAGGAAAAATCACTATTTCCCAAAGTATACTCAACAAAATCGGACGTTTGAAGGTTGAAGAGTTCGAGATAATGAAAATCCACTCCACTGTCGCTCTTAACGTTCTGGCCAAAGTAGATTCCCTGCGACCGGCCTCAGCCCTCATCAAACACCACCACGAACGATATGATGGCAAAGGTTATCCCGAAGGCCTTGTTGGTGATGCTATTCCATTAGGAGCCCGAATCATAAGCGTTGCGGAAACTTTCGATATCCTCATATCAGGAGCTCCCTGGAAAGAGAAATGTGATGTCAAAGATGCACTCACTGAAATAGTAAGATGCTCGGGAACTCAATTTGATCCACGCGTTGTCGAGGCGCTCTGCGCATCGATAGGAAAGCATACGCTAAATATATAATTACCGCAGGGAGGTCCTCTGCGGCCTCCCACATACACCTGCTTTGAACAATTTTCCCGAAATGTTTGTGCTTTTTATATCCCTCGAATAACATTCCTGACTTCGTAGATTCTCCTCAGTTATGGTATTATTATATTCAGTAAAGCGCTTGTATCCAACGATGGGACAAATGATTTTATCCCTTTCCTGGCTTGCATTATTCATGAAATCTCGCTTTTGCCGGGCATTTTGGGCAAAAGCTGAGAGTGTAAATCCAGAGCATTTACTCCATCAGTCTTGAATGATGCGTGTTGGTGTATTAGCGCAGATAATTATTACGAAATTCCAGGGGTGAACCGGCAATTTTGGTTATATACAGGCGGATAGCCGCCAATCGTTGTATCCCGTCAATTCTCCTTTCTGTTTTATTATGTCTTGTTTTGGTTGCTGCGTATTGTTTTTATTTTTCTAGGAATCATCAACTTCATCTGGTATCCAGCCGCTTATCGGGACTCGTTGTATGTATAGACCCCGGGCATCCTACAGAATTCAATAGCGGGATGCATCACGTCCGAGGGCTGCGGGAAGTTGATATGAATTGGTTCGTCTCATTGAAGCTGCGTAAACTTCTGGAGGCATATGGGCTGAAAGTTGTATTAACAAAAAAGCAGCTTGATCAGTTGGTTTCCAATCCAAGACGTTCCATTATTGCCAACGATGCCGGTGCATCACTTATGGTCAGGATTCACTGTGATGCTGGTCCCAGCCAGGGATATACGATCTACTATCCCAATAAAACCGGGTATGATGGCAAGAATTATGGCCCCGGTAAGTTTGTAAGGGTATCCAGCCGCATAGCAGCTTATCATATACGCTCCGGTATGAACCACGAACTTAGTGGTGTTCTTAAGGACCGTGGGGTCAGAGGAGAAAGCCGTACTAAGGTTGGTGAATGGAAAGGTGCACTGCGCGGATCGGTTTATGTGAAAGTTCCGGTGGTGACTATTGAAATGGTCTTTTTGACAAACTTCCACGATTCAGAGTTTATAAAAACAGAATCAGGTCAGAATAAAATGGCCAAAGCTATTGCAGATGGAATTATCCTGGCTTTAAACGATTCAAAGATATTATCGCCAAAGTTAGTTGCAACCCGGCAGCATAACGTACAATGCAGTACATACAGACCCTGACACCTGAAGTCTTAAGCCTAAAAGAAGGTATGGTTCTTAAACTATGAGTAAGTCATCCAATTATGATGAAGCGATTATCTCCAGAGGTATTGCAGTGCTGGAAAGCGAAGGCAGTGCCGTAATGGACCTGCGCGAGAGAGTAGGGGAAGCTTTCGTAAAAGCAGTTAATCTGATAGCTTCATCCGGTGGGAAACTTGTTATTACTGGCATGGGGAAATCAGGTTCCATTGGTCGCAAACTCTCAGGCACATTCGCCAGCACCGGGACGCCATCTTTCTTCATGCATCCTGCCGAGAGCATACACGGAGACCTGGGTATGCTGACTGCTGACGATATCGTACTTGCATTATCCAACAGTGGTGAGACCGAAGAGATTGTCAGGATCCTGCCGGCTATCGCCAGAATAGGCGCCAGGATGATTTCCCTTGTAGGCCGCGCGGAATCTACACTTGCACAGTATTCAGAGGTCGTATTGGATGTCGCTGTCAAAGAGGAAGCATGTCCTCTGGGTCTAGCGCCGACTACTTCGACTACTGCCGCCCTGGCAATGGGAGATGCACTGGCTCTTGCTGTGATGGAAGTCCGAAACTTCACCAGCGAAGACTATGCTCTCAGGCATCCTGGTGGGACTTTGGGTAGAAGACTTCTTATGTTGGTTTCAGATGTTATGCGTTCCGGAGATGCTATTGCTGTAGTTTCAGAAAACGCGACGGTGATGGAAGCTATGTTTGCTATCACCAAATCCGGAGCAGGTGCTTCCTGTGTAGTTGACCAGGATGGAAAACTGGCAGGTATAGTTACTGACGGAGACATAAGGCGATCGATCCTGAACGATGAAAAAGCGCTGACCAAAACCGTATCCGGCATTATGACTCGTGATCCACGTGTCATCGCTCCGGACAGGCTGGCAACCGAAGGACTCCGTGCGATGGAGTATAAAGGTAAACTAATCGGTGAGATAGCTGTAGTAGAAGATGGTAAACCTGTTGGAGTATTGATGTTAAAGGACCTTGTGTCTGTTGGACTGGTATAGAGCATTGTCATCCTGAGCTCCAAGATGGGGAACCAACTTATTTCGATTAGAAACTCTATAAGTTTCGACAGGCTTAATTGTGGTACAGGCTTCCAGCCTGCCTTTAGCCCGGTTTTCTTCGGAGGAACGAAGGAACTGCTTTGTCAGTGTATTATTAAGAGCAGCACCTTCACTGCATTCAGAATATCAGTATGTATGTGTAAATAGAGCGTTTGCTGGGTAGAGTCATTTATAACACATCTCTGAGGGGTTTTTTATGTTGAAAGAAACAATTGCAGAAAAACAAGTTCGTGCGAAGAAAATCATAGAGTTACTGTCTGCAGAATATCCGGATGCTAAGTGTTCACTTGATTTCGGTACTCCGCACCAGCTTATGGTAACCACTATACTTGCTGCACAATGTACCGATGAGCGTGTAAACCAGGTTACTCCTGAATTATTTAAGAAATACCCCGATGTCTATGCATTTGCAGAAGCATCCTATTCCGAACTTCAAGAAATGATCAAGTCTACAGGCTTCTTCCGCAATAAGACCATATCAATCATTGAATCGGCAAGACAGATTGTAGCTGAACACGGTGGAGAAGTTCCTGCGACGATGGAAGAACTGACTTCATTGACCGGTGTTGGTCGCAAGACTGCCAATCTTATACTTGGTGTAGCCTATGGACAATCCGCAGTAATCGTTGATACGCACGTTAAACGCATATCATTCAGGCTTGGACTTACTGAGAATATTGATCCCGGAAAGATAGAGAATGACCTGCGAGAAATACTTCCTGCAGAGCATTCCACCAATTTTAATCACTTGCTTGTTTACCACGGAAGAGCAGTCTGCAAAGCTCCAAAACCAAAATGCGATATTTGTCTGCTGATTGGTCTGTGTCCCTACGGACAGGGGACCCTTACCCAGAATGGGAAAGATGCGTAACTTGATTGTTTTCGCTGGTCTTTTTCTCCAGGGTGAGTATTAACCTTGCAATGACCTTCTTGTCAAATGGATCATTGCAATAAACGAACGACTTTTTAGCATAACTTATGGCTGTTGGATAGTCTTTGTATTCAATGGCATACAGGAGTGCTGCCAGCCTGTTAAGGTCCCAGGAGTTAGGATTGTAGCCGAGTCCTTCTTTCAGGAACTTCAGAGCGCTTTTGGGACTGTGATATCCACGGAGATATATATACATCCCTGACGCATAGGCTTCCTCAAAATGTGGATCCAGGTCTACAATCATACGGAACATGCCGATCAACTCTTTGTTAGCAGTCCAGTCTCCATGTTTCTCGATATACTCATGATGATATGCATCAGCCTTGATCCAGAGCAGATTTGCTGCAACAGTTCGGAATTCTCCAGCCATCGCATATATGCTGGAGCCTTTGGAAGCTATCTGTCCGACTCCTGGCAGGGGTTTCATGGAAGATTCGACCACACAGGCCATGACAAAGAGTATACCAGCAGCCAGCAGCATTGAGTGTGATTTCTTCATGCAGGATTCCTCTTTCGCTTCATATATACAGATACACCCAACAATAATCCCACTATCACCAGTACTACGAGTTGGATATGGACTTCTTTAATATATCGAACATCCTCCCAGTGATGCATAGCTTCTTCATGGCCTTCATGGGCAAATGCAGGAATCGACAGAAATATTCCAAGTATGCTGTAGATTGCACTTCTAATCACATCACACTTCCTTCTTTGAAAACATTGCTGTACCTGCCAATAAGACTACCGCACAATACAGCACACCATAGATCGCAACCTGAGCCATGTAGGTAGCAGGAACAGGATCGTGATGGACAAGGGAGTCTTTCATATTGAAACATTCAAGATTCGGGAGTATGTGGTAAATAATGCTGAAACCTGTCTTCACAAGCACATTGGATGCAGAATCAACGACATGTCCCAGGTAGCCTATCTTCAGTGTCCCAAAAACATACGCCATAAAAGTTAATATGCCCGCGATTGGTGAAGAGGCAACTGTTGAAAATGCCAGCGCAATAGCCAGTATTATGGCAGATTGTAAGACTGTGAAAGCAACTGCAAGAACCAGATTGGGATCAAAAGTGTGCTCATATGATAGAATCAATATCCCAAAAACCACGCTCATAACCAGAATCGCCACGATTATAGTCAACAGGCCTCCGACATATTTTCCCAATAGATACTGCGCCCTGGTCAATGGTCTCGCCAGGATTGGATAGAGGTTCTTGGTTTCCAGGTCCTGTGGAACCCCGGAACATCCAAGGGCTATCGCAAGCATTCCGCCACCAAATAGAATGCTTGTCATGCACAGGTCTTTCATAATCTTGATCTGTACACCCTGGGTGAAAATTGAGAGCAGTGTTGAACCGGCGACAACTGCCAGAATTATCAGGCAGAGCACGTGAAATACGTGCCTGCGCGTGTTCTCCAGTATTGAAAGTTTTGCAAGTATAAAAATAGCGCGCATATTACCTACTCCCTCAAAAATAGAATATTTTCGTCCCTTCGTAGCGAGTCCGGCAGGTTTTCACTGCAGGCGAAAATCGAGAGGACTCATCACACGAATCCTATGGGTTTTGTCGTTCCAAAAGATCGTGTCATTCTGAACGCAGTGAAGAATCTGTTCTTTTATAAAGATTCACCACTTAATTCAGAACGATACAAAATCCCAATCTAGGCTGCCAACCTCAAAAATGCCTCTTCCAGAGACTCATGCTTTGTATTGATCTCTTTCGGCCGCAGACCCATCTCCTCCAAAGCATGTGTAACGTCATAAATATTCTCAGGTGCAACGTTAATGATACTTTGGCTGCCAGCAGCGCTGATCTCAGTCTGAAGGAAACCAAGTCTGGTTATATGTTCTTCAGACAGACTATCGAGCAGGATTTCTATCTTTGGAGTTCCACTGCGAATGTTTTGTGGTGCCCCACATGCAACCAGGCTGCCGCGTTTCATTATTGCTACCGTATCACAGATGTCTTCGATCTCACTCAAGACATGAGAACTGAGGAAAATGGTTACGCCTTCGGATTTCAAGTGTGCCAGCAAATCGCGCGTATGTCTTCGACCAATGGGGTCCAACCCGCTTGTAGGTTCGTCCAAAATAAGAAGTTTTGGTTTACTTACCAGTGCCTGGGCGATTCCAACGCGTTGGGTGAGACCTTTCGAAAGCTTTGATATCGGAGTCTTTGCATATTCTGTTATCCCGGCAAGTTCAATCGCTTCCCATGACAATGACGCAGCCTGCTTACCGGAGTAACCCGAGAGTTGGGCGTGTAGACTCACAACCTCGATCGGTTTTAAAAACTTCGGAAAATAAGGCTGTTCGGGGAGATATCCGATATCCTTGCGGGACTTAGGGTCGGACGCACAGAGATCAAAAAGATGAACTTCTCCCGATGTTGGTTCCAAAAAGTTAAGAATCATCTTAATGGTTGTAGTCTTGCCTGCTCCATTTGGACCAAGAAACCCAAACGCTGTTCCCTCGCCAACCTCAATACTCAGCGAGTCCACAGCCAGTCGGGTCTTTTTGTCAGGCAGTTTATAAGATTTTGTCAGTGATTTGGTCTGTATCGGAAACATTCTTAACTCCATTGAAAATTGAATATTTTCGTCTCTTCGTAGCGAGTCCGGCAGATTTTCGCTGAAAGTGAACTTGGAAAGGACTCACGCTACGATTCCAAAAGCAATAGAATGCGAATATATATACCGTATACAATTATCGGCATCCAACCTTGCGTGATTTAGGCCTGCGTGACTCACTGAGCCCGATTTATTCACCAAACTTCGCTTTTGCCGGTAGTAGAGACAAAAGCTGAGTCAGTCATGAATAAGGCGGGCTAGTGATTTCAATAAACGTGGCAGGAATGAGGCAGGCTTTCGCATAATATGATAGTTGATATATTCGACAGCAGATTTTGCTGCATATGGAGGCATTGGATGTCGTTTGAAATGGTTGATTATAAAGATTTCGGCGCTTGCGTGCGCTTGTCTAACGGCGAAATAGAGGTTTTAGTCACGGCTGATATCGGTCCCAGGGTGATTGCTTATCGGTTTATTGGCGATAAAAACATGCTGGCTGAGATAGGTCCAGAGAACAGAGTAGATACTAATCTTGGCACCTGGCATCCTCGTGGTGGACACAGACTCTGGCACGCACCTGAAGCCAAACCACGCAGTTACAGTCCGGACAATGATCCAGTTGAAATAGTCAAAGAGAGTGAACTCTCTGTAAGGGCTACGGAGATTGTTGAGCCGGCTACCGGTATTGTTAAAGAAATGATTGTAACTCTGGCAGCTTCAGGGACCAAAGTGACAATAGAGCACAGACTCACCAACACCAACCTGTGGACCATAGAGCTGGCTCCCTGGGCGCTGACAATTATGCGCTCTGGTGGCAGGACAATAATCCCGCAGGAACCATTCATTCCTCATACAGACAAGCTTTTACCTGCAAGGCCAATGGTTTTGTGGAACTACACCGACCTCAGCGACTCCAGATGGTATTGGGGTAAGAAATTTGTCACACTGCTGTGCGATGCCTCAATCACGCATCCGCAGAAACTTGGTGTAGCCAATAAACGAGGCTGGGCTGGGTATCTGGTAGACGGCTCCCTGTTCGTTAAGAAGTTCCCGTATATAGAGGGTGAAACCTATCCCGATAACGGATGTAACTTTGAAACATTCACAAGCGGAGACTTCATGGAAGTAGAAACCGTAGGCACCTACGGGCCAGTTCATCCCGACTGCACAGCAGTCCACGTAGAAAACTGGTTCCTCTTCACAGGAGTCCAACCCGGAGACACCGAAGAATCCCTGGAAGCAGCAATAACCCCGCTGGTAGCATCAGCAAAATAGATTTGAGTCCTATAAGTCCTATTTGTCCTATTGGTCTGGCAAATTCCACAAGACCAATGGGACTAATAGGACAAATAGGACTTAACCGTCTTTCAAGGCTATATTAGCCGCTGCAATCGCTGTCTCCAGCACTACTTTCACGGGTGTTGATGATGTCCGTGCAGCTGCCAAACACTCAGAATACTCCGGTTTAATGTTATATATACTGCCGTTTTTGTGCGAGATCTTTACATTGATAGGTCCAAAAACCGTCTCAACTATTTCAGTCCGTCGTTCCAGACATATTCTCGATTCCTGATGAATCCGCACTCCAATCGATGTTGTCTGTTTCAGCACTACCTCGCAAATATTGTCAGTGTCCAAAGGTTTGCAAAGAACTGTAAGCTGTGTAGCTGGACGGCCTTTTTTCATCTGGATATTAGTTAAATAAGCATCAAGTGCTCCGGATTCCAGTAGCTGGTTGATCACCTCATCGTAGAGCTGAGGGTTCATATCATCAATATTGGTCTCGATGATAGTGACAGCATCGGAAAAAACTATACTCTCCTGACACTCCCCGACAAATGCTCTCAGCAGGTTTGGTATTCCAAAATCCTTCTTGCCGCAGCCATAACCCAGACTTGTGCAGGTCATAGCCGGCATTGTGCCAAAAGATTTTGCCAGAGTCTTGAGAATTGCAGCCCCGGTAGGAGTAACAAGCTCTCCTTCGATATCAAGAGTCCGCCATGGAATCCCTTTCAGAAGTTCAGCAACTGCAGGCGCGGGCAGGGGGAGTTTCCCGTGGGCACAGTTCACAAATCCATGGAACGTTGGGACCGGAGAAGCAGTTATATTCTGGATACCGAGTAATTCCAGGCAGATGCACGTGCCGACTATGTCCACAATCGCGTCTACAGCACCTACTTCATGGAAATGGATCTCATCTATGCTTGTCCCGTGAACCATTGCCTCAGCCTCAGCCAGAGTGCGGAATACGGCGTTTGCATTCTGTTCGATAGCTTGTGAGTATCCAGCCTGACGAATGATCTCAAGAACATCAGACAAATTTCTATGATGGTGTCCGTGGCTGTGATGGTCGTGATGATGGTGGACGAGTTTTACATCGATATCCACGCTGGCAATCCCGCTTCGCACCGGTCGGGCCATAACAATTTCGAACTCATCAGCAACCGGCAATTTGTTCAGTGCTGATTTTAACTGTTCGAAATCAGCACCAGCTGCAACGAGGGCTCCAAGGGTCATATCTCCGCTTATCCCGGAGAAGCAATCAAGATAAAGAGTTTTCATTAGTAGTATTCACCATATGCGCCAGGTAACCCGCGCCAAATCCATTGTCTATATTCACCACGCTGACTCCGGTAGCACAGGAGTTCAACATGGCCAGCATCGCAGCCAGTCCTCCGAAACTTGCTCCATATCCAACGCTCGTAGGAACTGCAATAACCGGCCTGCCTACAAGCCCTGCAACGACACTCGGCAAGGCACCTTCCATACCGGCAGCAACAACCAGCACATTTGCACGCTGTAACAGCTCCTGTTGACCTAACAACCGGTGTATACCGGCTACTCCGACATCAAACGCCGTCTCTACCCGGCTGCCAAGCGTCTGGATCGTAACAACAGCTTCCATAGCCACAGGTAAATCCGCAGTCCCGGCACACAGCACAGCAACATAGTTATTTGCCTTTGCCAGTTCCTCTACGCTCTTTTTAGGTTTACCAACACGGATTATCCGAGCAGCTGGAAAGTATTCTGCATCAGGAATCTCTGCAACCACAGCGTCAAAAACTTCACGTGTAGCTCTTGTTCCCATAATACAAGAGTCCATCTCGCGGAGCATCTTGAGTATGTGTATAATCTGCCCGGTCTCTTTACCCTGGCAAAATACAACCTCCGGAAATCCTGTTCGGATACCCCGATGATTATCCAGCTTTGCAAAGCTGATATCGTCATAAGGCAGCCTGCGGAGTTGGTCCATAGCATCTTCAACAGACCTGCCGCCATCTGCAACATCTTTTAATATCGATCGAATAGTTTCTGCATTCATAAGATCATTCTATACGACCCCAACCCCATCTCGCAAATTGGAGCTATTCTAAAGAGTAATAATATGATTATTAGGAGTTGACAGACATTGCCAACTCATATAGCATAACCCCAGGAAATAACACTCTTGAACACAGAAGTGGTCATTGCAGGAGAAGTAGATTATGCGACCTTACAGACACTTGATGCTAGTTGCAAGTTTGATTTTTACGGTGTTAATGCCTGTGCATTGTATGGCGGTCTCTGAAATGACTAAAGATGATGTGCTGTTCTATGCGACATTTGATGGTTCGTTTGATGCAACAATTGCAAAAGGAAATGGAAAGCTGCAGAACACTACTACCTCTGAGTTCACCGAAGGTTATCAGGGAAAAGCAATACTGACAGGGAGTAAGGGGAGTGAGCTTAACTATTTGACAGCTGGTAACTGCATGCTCAAAGCGGGTTCTGTGGCTATGTGGATTAAACCAGTTGGTTGGGGAGAGAGTGATTCCTGGATGCGGTTCTATTTCCGTCTTCATGAACCCTCCGGACCCAACTCAGCCGACAGTGGCAACTTTATATGGCTATATAAATATTTCATATATCCGGTTACCTGGCTGGTGCAGCAGGATACTTACAAGCGTTCGTTCTACTCAGTCACACCGGGTTCAGGAGACAGGGGCGGTGCTGTCAGATTTGAATGGAAACATGACACTTGGGCACATGTTATAGCCTCCTGGTCGGGAAATCAGATGAGTTTATATGTGAATGGTCAATATGTAGGTACTGCCTACACACCATCTCCAACCCTTCTCTCTTCATTGGACTCAACATTCATCATAGGTGGACAAAACAGGAATGGGGACGGGGTTCAGGATCTGGCAATTGACAATGTTATGATTCTCGATAAGCCTGTCACCCCAGGTTATGCCAGGGCAATATATGAAAAAGGAATTGATGCGTTGCAGTCCTCGGCAAAATCCAACAGTATTCCTGTCTTCAATATAACTGCAACGTTCAGCCCCAGATTACGAAAGGCCAATGTTAATACCGAAGTTGTCGGTTGGAAGGCATCAGACCTGAATGGAGCATCACTGGACTACCAGGTTCAAGCTAAGGACAAACCGGGCATCCTGCTTAAGGGAGTCACCGCAATAAATGCTTTGAGTCAGCGTTCAGGTATATCCACTAAGAATCTTAAACCGGGTGAATACCTGTTTAAGGGTAACCTGGTTCTTGATAAGATAATAATTGTTTCCGCAGAAACCACACTAAGGGTAACTGCTTTGCCGAATTGGGTCGGAAATAAACTCGGAGTATTCTCTACCGTTACAGCTCCCTGGACTCCGATGAAAACCAGCAGTAAGAGCATTTCCTGCTGGGGAAGAGAATACAAATGGGGTGATACTGCATTTCCATCTCAGATTAACAGTGCAAGCACGAACTTGCTATCAGGACCCATATCGATGACGGCTCAGATCGCTGGCAAGACTGTAAAGACTATTAAAGGCAGCTTCAAAGTCACCAAAGTCTCTGAAACACGTGTCGATTTCGCTTCAAGTGCAAATCTTGGAAATATCCCTGTAAAAGTCAGCGGATATGTCGAGTTCGATGGCTTCATGTGGTTGAATGTAACACTGGAAGGCAAATCATCAAATGTTACGCTGCAGCGACTTATCCTGGATATTCCGATGCATAGTGAGGTAGCAACTCTGGTGAATGGCAACCGGGGTGCAATTCGCAGCGGAACTCTCCATGCAATGAGCACAGCTCTAGGCCTTGAACCAGTTATCTGGTTTGGAAATGAAAAATACGGACTGCAGTGGTCAACTGACAGTTTTAAGGATTGGAATGTCAAAGACAAAAACAAACTGCTTCTTATTGAACCCGCAGGAACGACAACAAATATCCGCTTTGTGCTTGCAGATAACCCAACTACTTTGAAAGGTAAATCACTCTCATATACCTTTGGATTGCAGGCTACTCCAGTTAAGCCAATGCCTTCAGGACGCAGGGAGTGGGAACTTGAACTTGTCCGTGCGTACAAATGGTATCCTGATCCCGAAACATCCAAAGAGGGTCGAATGAGCCCCACTTACTGGTCGCAGTGGGGAAAGGTCGATGACCAACCTGATGGACCATACGGACGCTTGCAGGCTTCCCCTTATACATTCGAAGAACTGGACCGCGACAACCCGCGCAACTCATATCCATATCTATATTGGAACCTCGGGATGCTCTGGAATGGAGAAGAGGTGCTGCAGACTTTCTCAGACTGGGGAGAGTATCAGAAAAATGCGCACCCCTACACATCCATTGCTTCAAGGCATTGGGATCCTGATATGCGGGATTATATGGTATGGAGGGTTAATCATCTGTTTATTGATAACCCAACGCTTGCAAGCCGGGTGACTGGATTATATCTGGATACTTCTCAAGCCGGATGGAACAATGACAACTATTCTGTCCTGGGAACCAGGGACCTGCAGAAACGTGCCTATCTATCAGTAAAAAAGAAATGGCCTCAACTACTGTTTATGAACCACGAGTCAGGTTCCGTTCACATGTTCCAGTTGGCATTTGCTGATATGATGCTCTCGGGTGAACATTATACAGACAGCCCGCTGCTGATAGCGCATCTGGACTACCACGAGTTACTGGATTATGATGTTATCCGTTCCGAGTTTCTGGGATCGAATTTTGGGATACCCCTTGTGTTTTTACCTGAAATAGGACGGTGTGTAGGCACGGATGCTGAAAAGACTGCTTTTGTTTACAGTGATAAGGGAATACCGGCAGTTGAACATCTGACTGGTATGTTGTGGCTGCACGATGTCCCGATGCTGACAAACTGGGTCAATCCGACTCCAATGGTCAGGGTAAACCACGCAAAGATGCTGTTTGGATGGGATGATCAGGTAGTCTTCAAAGGTTACTGGGAGAACCAAGACTATGTCACACTGCAATCAGATAAACCAGCAGCACAAGTCTCATTGTTCAAACGCAATGGACGTGTGCTATTTGTAGTTATGAACAACTCCGACGAAGACGCCAAAGTCACTCTCACCCCGAACTGGGCAAAACTCGGTATAAAAGCACCGGTTGAACTCGATGATATATATGCTGAACAACAGGACACACGTCCAATAGTTACTGTTCAAGTAACTGACGGTAAAGCAGATTTCACCATAAAAGCCCGCAATTTCCGGGCACTGACGGCATATTAGCTACACCGAAGACTGTAGAATATCTTTGTGATGCAGGCATCCCACCTGCGTACGCTCCAACTCTATTGCAGTACCTTCGCCTGCAGAATTACCCCTCTGCAGGCAGGTATATCACCCTTCCACATATCCTCCTCAGAAATCCACTTAACCGCAGCACGAGAGAATGCAACGCTTGGTTCTCCCATCTTCTGACTGGCAGCAAGATTCAAAACTGTCCGAATGGGCACACTGACTTCCTGAGTAGCAAGATTAGCATTGTACACAATCATAGTATAAAGGCCATTGTTTCCAAGATAATATGAAACATAGATGTTAGCCGGCCGTTTATCCCAGCGTGAAGATGCGATATTACAAGGTGTAAACGATGCATGCCAGAGATCGGATTCAACCCATATCCTGCGTGCTGGCCACTGGTCTTCACCCCACTGATAATTTGAAGATCCTGTTCCCAGTAGACTGGCAAGGTCAGAATACTCCGGGCCCAGGACATCCACTATATCGTGCGGTACTCCCCAGGGCTGAGCATTCAGCATCATCATTACATAATCCATCGGTATAGAGCCTACATCATCTTTCCAACCACTCAATTCTGGGACTGCTGCCAGTTGTTCACCATTGGAGACTACGTCCGCAAAGCTATTAACTGCAATATCATTCCGGCTGGATGTGTGAGCATAGATTATTCCGCGTGTTGCATATGTATCCACCAGATAACGCATGCGCTTCATGAGATCACGAGCTTCATGCAATGAATCGGTAGGCAGTTGAGTTCCATCCAGATAGAATCCGTCAACTCCATACTCAGTCAACAGCGTCTTCATGCCAGCCAACAGTCTCTCCTTTTCAGGACCGCTGCGCAGACTGCCGTAGACTTTTCTATCAGGAAGATTCTCATCAAAGCGTTCCGGTGGATAGAATCTTGAGACCGCCTTGCCTGAATTGACTGAGGCCACGCGGGGGTCGGCTCCTATCAATTCCCAGGGAAACTTTTTGAAATCTTCCTGAGTCTCATCTATCTCGAAACCGAAATACAAAATGACTTGCATTCCACGTTTGTGTGCTTCCTCGGTCAAATGCTTGAGGGCTTTGGGGTCACGGGGAACCGTGCCGCCCCACGCAGTAGTCCACCATTCGCACAGCCCAACTGCTTTGTATCCAACCTCTTTTAAACGGTCCAGCGAATTGACTATGCCTTCATCCCAGTTGAATAGAGAAATGCGGTTGTGCAATGGATCCTGAGGCCAAGGTTTTACCGGTGTCGTCTGCATACCAAACTCATAGCTGGCATGATCTATTAGCTCAGGATTTGTATGAACAAGGAATCTTGCTTCTACTGATTTAGCATTCGACAGCACTTGCACAGAGTCTGCATCATCAGGTTTCTGCCACTGCTTTCGATCACCGCTATACCAGTAAAGTCCACCGGAAACATCACCGATGAACAGATAGTCACGGTAACTTGCAGTCCAACCCAGACCTTCGCGGGGCACAGGAATAACATTTTTAATATTTCCCCAATACCAGGGATTGTCGGGATAATAGTAGATATACTTTGCCAGCTTTGATTGTAAAGGAACTCTGACTTCAAGCGTTCCAATTCCACGGCTCCCCTTGAAATCAATATTTATCCACGTGAAACCGTCATACTCCTGAGTCAACGTGATCTGAGCTTTGCCGGATTTATTATTGTATTCACGTCGAATAACCATGCCGGCAGTGCTCTTTTTCATCACCTGCCAAGTTCCCGCAGGTTCAAGCCGTTTCCCATCAGCATCTGAAATGATCATCTGCATCGGGGCAGTAAGCAGATTCTCCTTGCCGTTTATTATCTGATCAATAAATCCCCCACGTGATGAGAGTTCGGTGAGGCGGTTCCAGCAATCCAGTTCTAACTTGTCATTCTTGCGGCGGATTGACATAGGAGTCCAGGATTTTGGCAATACATTGAGCCCCGGAATACCTGCTCTAGATTTCATCCAGTCAGGTTTTGCATGGAGTGTCACATCGTCAGCCAGAAATCGAAGTTTATTGAGTGTATTCGGAAAAATAATTCCGGCTGTAATACTGTATTTACCAGGTCTGTCCTGTGCAATCGGTACCTCTGCGATCCAGGCACCTTTGACTTGAGTGTTCGCTGGTAATCCGGTATTCTTCCATACATCCTGTGGCCAGTTTACTTCCTGCCATTTAGCTACAGCAAAGACTTTTCTGATCAGGCCATTATCTTTGGGGGTGATTTTTACATCCAGCATAACAAACATATCCTGCGATTTGACTGCTGGAATTCGCAGTTGATACACATGCTTGGTGAGAACTAAAGGCCAGACTTCCATATAACCCGTTTTAGGAAGCTGATCGGCGCAGAGAGATACTCCCATGCTTAAAAGAATAAACAATGGCAGATGTAAGGCAAACGAACGCAGGAGTATGGTTTTTCGCATCACAATCGTAATTCTCCTGGAGTCAATTCTTCTAACCATTCAAGATTAAATCGATAATGAAGCCGGCTGGATATAAGGTGTATTATTCCGTCATCAGTCTGACAGGCATGTAGATAGCCTTCCGGTTCGGCATTTGTTGGACTCATCATGAAAGGTGTATTATCTGTTGTTGCGCTCATATATGAATGATTGGCGGGTGTTATCAGCTTCCGTACAGGCCATGTTTTGCCTTCATCAAAAGACACGCTGCCGTAGAGTCCGCAGCCTGTAAACGTTTTGCCTTGTGCGTCTACGAATGGCAAGCCTTTCTTTTTGTCTTCGCTGATCCTGGTCGATGATGTATAATCTTCATTGAATATTTCCAAAATGTCAGTAAATGCAAACAGGACAATCGCTCCGGTATTCAAACGTATCATCGTTGCCCTTTGGCAGGAACTGACCGATGGAAACTTGCTGGTATGATAATTCCAGTTTGTACCACCATCGTCAGAGATACTCATAGGCATCATCCCATTGAATCTGGCTTGACCCGCAGGATCATCAAGTCGTCCAAAAGCCATAAGCCTTCCATCTTTGAGCTCAATAATTGGTGCATGTATACCGGCAATATAGGGTCCGGTTCCACCTGGCCTAACGCAGTCTCCCGAAGCATGTTCGGAGTTTAAGATGCTCCAGCTTTCACCCTCATCTTTGCTGGTGTATACTCTTGTAAACCAGGGCATATGGTCGAATGGAGCCAGTATTGAATTATCTTTCAACCTGATAACCGATGGCATTGGGAACAATTCAGGGCAAATTTGTTTCGGAGAAGACCATGTAACCCCGCTGTCCGTGGATTTCCTCATGATAGTGCCTGTTAGAGTAGAATACTCATCTCCCCACAATCCTCCATAGTTACCGTTCATGTGGAATATAGTTCCATCCTCTCTTACCCAGAGAATCGGACCGTGATCATTTCTATCCGGCATATCCCAGAACGGAGATGCAATGTCCCACTCCTCATTTCCTGCCCGAAGCCTGCTCGCTGCAATAGATAACTCCGTTCCGGGTTCTCTAACACACGTATACCAGATAGCCAGCAAGTCTCCGTTGGGACATTTTGATATTGCAGGATGGTGATTGTGAACTGAATAGAGCGGCCCCATTGAATCGGTTGGAATCTTTACAAATGGTAACGGATCATGGAATATGGGTCTGTTGTCAGATGGTATAATTTCCCTCGCATGATCTACAGAGGCTACCTGATCTTGGTTGTCGGGTATATACCTTGGGGTATATATACCGTTCGGCATATCGCCTAATGCAATTCTGAACCCAATAGTTGGCGTTCGGGCTTCAGGCAGACTTCCACCCCTGTTTGCAGATGTCAGCAGTTTTACAAACTGAGAATGGCTGCCTCCGCGTGTGACCCGAAAGTCTCCATTTATCGCACCAGGTGGATCATGCTGGTCAGTCTTATCATAAGGACCAAACCAGTCCATGCACCACTCTTCGACATTCCCGTGCATATCAAAGAGTCCCCATATATTTGGAGGAGTTGTGTGGACTGCAGTTGATCCTGATCGGTCTATACGATATTCTCCGGGCAGATGATTTTCGTTGAACCAGTGTATGAAGAATATTGGGCCAATATCCGGGTTTATCTTCTGGAATCCATCGGGAAGCCTATCTCCGATGTTATATAGGGTTTCTGTTCCAGCACGACAGGCATATTCCCATTCAGCTTCAGTGGGCAGTCGATAGGGTAGCCCCTCTATCTCAGAAAGCCATTCGCAGTATCCTGCAGCATCATCCCAACTGATGAAAACTACCGCATCATTATCAGCATTGGAAATGCCACCTTTCCCACGCATCAAACGATGATTGGGATCGTACAATTCATACTGGGCGTTTGTGATCTGGGTAGTTGAAATGAAGAATGGATTGCTGAGGGTTACATTGTGGGCAGGATATTCATCCCACTCACCTCTTTCACCTGTGCCGTCTCGTGAGCCGAATGGACCAGTCTGAGGCATGTTGCTGCCCATAAGAAACGTCCCGGCCTTTATTCGAGTGAGTTCTATTTCGACGGAGTTAATATAGGATTGGTGCTCAAATATGCTGGACATACTCAGGTATCCTACTCACCGGGTATTATTTAATGTTGTGATTCAGAACGTAAATATGTCATCCTGAACGCAGTGAATGATCTGCTTTGTTGAGATCCTTCACTGCGTTCAGAATGACATAGTACAAAGTGCTATCCTGCTACGATATTAACTAACTTCCCTTTTACAATGATTATCTTGCGGATGGTTTTGCTGGCTATTTCTGACTTGATTTTGGCATTCTCCATAACTATCAGCTTCATGGCTTCTTCATCTGAATCTGCCGGGATAACCAGTTTTTCTCTGATTTTGCCGTTGATCTGGATGACAATCTCCACTTCGTCAGCCTTTGCGACTTCAGAGTCATAACCCGGCCATGTCTCATCGATCGTGAACCCGGTCTTGTTCAATTCCTCCCAGAGTTCATCCGCAATATGCGGAGTCATCGGGGCCAGCAGCAAAACCAGCATCTCAACAGCTTCACTCATACACGCTGAAGCTTTCCCTTGAAGCGTATTGGAGAATGCTTGCATCTCATTGACCATCTCCATCAGAGCAGCGACAGCAGTGTTAAATGCGAACTTGTCTATATCGTCCCCAACTTTACGGATAGTCTGGTGGACTTTACGGCGAAGCGCTTTGGCTGCAGGATTCGACGCTGCTTCATCAGCAACAGATGCTTTCCAGTTGGCATCGTAAACCTCAGAATGCTCCAGGACAGCTCTCCAGACTCTGCTCAAGAATCTGAATGCTCCGTTCATACCGTCCTCACTCCACTGAATTGCATCTTCAAATGGAGCAACGAACAGTTCATATATTCTCAGGGAGTCAGCACCAAACTTTTCAGCCATTACATCCGGAGTGACCACATTTCGCTTCGATTTGCTCATCTTGGTGAACTTCCATATGATCTTATCTGCGTCGTATTTTTCAACTTCCTCAGGGAAGAGAGGTATCAGATCGCGGTCTTCCGGGGTATCCCCATCAGGATCGTAATCTTCATCCATCTCCATCGTTCGATGAGGAGTGTTAGCCAGCACCATTCCCTGGTTCATAAGCTTATTGAATGGTTCAATAAATGGCACCAGGCCAGCGTCGTGAAGCACTTTAGTCCAGAACCTTGCATATAGCAGGTGCATAACTGCATGCTCAGCTCCACCAACATACAAATCCACCGGCAGCCAGTAAGCAGCCTGTTCCAGATCAAATGCTGCAGTATCCAGATTTGGGCTGACAAAGCGCAGGAAATACCAGCTGGAGCATGCGAACCCGCCCATGGTATCGGTCTCGCGCTTTGCAGGACCGCCACAAGATGGGCAGGTGACATTGACATACTCCGGTATCAAAGCCAAAGGTGACTCTCCGGTACCGCTTGGAACATAGTTGTCCACATCCGGAAGTAACACAGGCAATTGGTCCTCCGGTACAAGTTGTTCACCGCAAATATCGCAGTGGATAACCGGTATCGGGGCACCCCAATATCTCTGTCTGCTGATCAGCCAGTCTCTCAGCTTGAAGTTCACACGGAAGCGACCTTTACTGATAGACTCCAGCCATTCGGTAACTTTTTTCTTCGCGCAGTCTCCTGGTGTTCCTGTGAACTCTCCCGAGTTGAACATCTCTCCATATTCAGGATGGAAAGTCAACCCGCCCCAGTCTTCGGTCTCATCGACTACATAGTCTGCAGGAGCGTTGGGATTCTTGATGACAGGGACAATCGGTATGCCGAATTTCTTGGCAAATGCAAAGTCGCGCTCATCGTGTGCCGGAACAGCCATAATAGCCCCGGTTCCGTAACCCATCATTACATAGTCTGCAATCCATATAGGTGTTTTGTTGCCATTTACCGGGTTTATAGCATATGCGCCTGTGAAGACTCCGGTTTTTTCTTTGTCTGTCGACTGGCGTTCAATTGCGCTCTGGCGCTGTGCAGATTTTGCATATTCCCGCACCTGCGCCAATTTCTCAGGACTGGTCAGCTTCTCCACTATGGCATGCTCAGGGGCCAGGACCATGAATGTCGCTCCCCAGAGAGTATCAGGACGTGTGGTATATACAACCAACGGATCACCCTGCTCGGTTGTGAATGTAACTTCCGCGCCTTCGCTTCGTCCTATCCAGTTCTTCTGCATCAGCTTTATGGAATCAGGCCAGTCAATGGTATCCAGATCGTCAATAAGCCTGTCTGCATAATCTGTGATTTTGAAGAACCACTGAGGCAGGTCTTTCTTTTCGATGTTTGAGTCGCAGCGCCAGCACTTGCCGTCCTTAACTTCTTCATTTGCAAGAACTGTCGAACAAGATGGACACCAGTTGGCCGGAGCCAGCGATCTGTAAGCCAGTCCACGCTTGTAAAGAAGTTGGAAGATCCACTGAGTCCACTTATAATAGTCAGGCTGGCTGGAGTTAACCTCGCGCGTCCAGTCATAGCCTATACCAATCAAATCCATCTGTCGCTTGTATGTAGCGACATATTCAGGAACTGTCTTCTTGGGGTGGCTGTGCTTTTTTATTGCTTCGTTTTCAGCAGGCAAGCCGAATGCATCCCATCCCATAGGATGAAGCACATTGAAGCCGTTCATCCTCTTGTATCGGCATTCGACATCGGTAGGAATGTAGTTGCGGCAGTGACCTACACTTAATCCCGCACCACTGGGGTAGGGGAAGAAGTCCAAACCATAAAACTTGGGTTTATCGGTGTCATTGGAAGTGCGGAACAGATCCGCCGCCTTCCACTTTGCCTGCCATTTGCGCTCTACATCGTTGAATTCATATTTACGTTTTTCAGCCATCAAGAACCCCTTATACAAACCAACGGAACAAGCCAATGCGGCTGGTTCCGTTGTACAAAATCACAACAGTATTATCGTTCTGATTATATCCCCAGAGGAAGCGAGTGTCAACGCGCCCGAACCTGGGCACGCCGAACCCCAGTTCGGCAAGTATATAGTGCGGGTATGCCGAAGTGGTGTTCGGCGGTCACGGGCGTTTATCCCAGCATCGGCAGCGCTTCTCCGCCTCTACGAAGAATTGCTACTGTGGATTCTTTTCCTGTAATCTTGAACGCCATCTCCAGAGCCTCTTGCGGAGTCTCAGCATACAGGAACCCAAGGTGCTCGATATCTTCTCTCGGGATTCCGTTGTGCACCATTATTCCTGTGGCTTTTTCCTTGATCAGCCTGCCTACTCTCAAGCAGTGGGCTGCAGCTGAAAGACTGCTGAGTTTGCCGGAGTCGACATCACAGAGAGTCTCTTCCTCTGTGGTATATCCACGTTCCAGAATTTGAGGGTGACTCTTAGCGACTCCTTCAGGACACGGGGTCACTATTATGACTACTCCGCCGTCCTTGACCATCAAGTCTGCCGCATAAAGGGCCTTAGCTGCCTGCCAGAGCTCAATATCCTTAGGAAACGAATCGGCAATCACTATGCCTGCTTTCTCCGGTATTTTGACTCCGAAGACCTTACGTGAAAGCTTACATCCTTCCCGGTGAGCTTTAACATAATCACCCGCGAATATACCAACCAGGCTGCCTTGAGGATCGCATACTGCGTTGACAATAAACTTCAATTTGCATTGGGAAGCCGCATAGTCCATTTCAACCCGAATAGGATTCTCCTCGAACCCCAGCATTTTTTCACCCTTTTCCAGGCTCCCAAGCCAGTGGGTCTGTGCAATTGCAGATGCTCCGCAGATACCCGGGAGAATAATTTTAGCCCCTCCGGAGAATCCGGCTATCCTGTGTGGAACTATTTGACCAAGACCAATTACCAGATCAGTTTCCATTACTGAGCTGTTTACAGTCAGGTGGAATCCTGTCTCTGTAGTCCCTAAATCCGTCAGTCGTTCGAGGTTCTTATATTCATGTTGTATGATAGGAATACGGTTGATAACATCCTGACCAAAGCGGATCAGTGTCTCTTCTTCAGTCATTGGCCTGTGTGTGCCCAATGCAACCAGAATCCGGATATCACTTACACCTGCAGTGTGTAAAATATTTTCCAAAATCGGGATGATCACACTGACTGGTGTCTGCCGGGTGTAATCATCCGATATGATCAAAGCCGATCTGCAGCCTTTTGCCAGTTCATCGAGAGTGGAAGAACCAATAGGGCTTTCAATTGCTTTCTGTACACAAGCCTGAATGTCCTCAACCGGCACACACTCGATCGGTTCAAATACTCCCAGCAAATTTGTGTCCGGCACAACCACCGGACTAAATGCATCTCCGTATGGGAACTCTATTCTCAAAGTGGGCCGTCCTCAGCACCGTGTTTACTGTGAGAGGCAATCGGGATCAGCAACCGCCGGGCTATTTCTATGTCCCCTGTAGATTTAGTAGTACCATTGACGTCCCTGCAAGCAATTGAAAGTGCTTGCTGGTAGTCAATCATCTCTTCAGTGGTGCTTATGCGTCTTAAGGCAATCATCGCCAGTTCGTAGTCTTGAATACCTTCCAATAGCTGCAGCCAGCGCATACTTATCACAGGTCCGTTTTCAGATGGGTAAATCAGGAAATTCTCTTTGCCGCCGACAACACCGCCCAAGCTTGAGTCAGGCCAGTCACCAAATGAGAATAATGACAGCCCATCGCACGCTATTTGAGCAGCAAGGAAGGGTAACATGCATGTTTCTACAAGCGGTGAATGCACAAACATTCCAGGAGAATCCGGCAGACCTTCGATGTGGCAGAGTTTTAACTCCGACTCAGGGAATCCGTCATCATTGTCGGTCTTGCTGCCGAGAATCGAAGCGATCTCCTTGATGTTGTTCTCGACTTCATCGTCTTCAACAATGCCATTTTCATCAAACTGGAGAGCAGTAGATACATGCTCAGCACGGAGCAGACTTACACTGTCTGAATGCTCAACGTTCAGGATCTTGAACTCCGGAGTATTATTCCGGATATAATCAGCTAGTAATGCGGCACGCATATTAGATTTTTCGGAAATTACAATATAAATTGGCAGTGAAATGGCAGCGCGACCAATATCTGTCGATATAGCCCGTAATGTTGCAATCATCTTGCCGTCCGGGTCGATATCGCCTTCAGATGATTCAACGAGATTGAAAAGGTAGATATAGTCTCCCATTCCGGCTTGGTGATATGCACTCAAAAACTTTTTGAAGAGAGAAAGGTCTGCTTTCCCATCATTCTTGTCCAGTTTGACTAGTTCATATACATTTGTAACAGGTATAGCCCTTTGACCTATGGCTGTCAGAGTCTCCGCATACATAGATAGAATCTCAAAATGCCTGTCTGACCATTTCTCGCAGTTATGTGCCTTTGCAACTTTTATCGGGTCGAGTGTTGCATTGAGACTGAACTCCCTGTCATTATTGTCAGGAATAATCACGTCCGCGACTTCGACCAAAAGGTCTTTGTGTGCCATCTCAATATCATCTGACATCACTGTAACGATACCTTGATACACACCTGCCGGGATTTCAAGTGGTACATCAATTGTTATCACGACGCAGGCAGATATGTTTATTGAGAAATCATCGCAGCTGATCAGTTTATCGCTTACCGGACCTTGTCCTGCAACATTTGTCGGAGTTACAAGTCTGTACGATATTCCAGTGGACGGGATATGGAATTTGCCTCGAACCAGATTTGTGATTTCGACCCTGCATTTTTCCAGTTTTTCGGGTGATGTAATCACTGCAGTGACCGATACCCGAGCTTGTCGACAAGAAAGAGCCTGCAGGCTGACGTCCGGTATGTCTGGTGGCTTAACACCAGGAGCAGGTGGTCGAATGAGAGCTTGCCAGGAATGAATACGAACTTGAGACAATATACTGTCCGTCCTTTCAAATAAATATCTACCAGTAATATTTTGATTCATGCCAATACGTATGTCAATGTAAGTGTTCGGTTTTCTGAGAATAAAATACTGTTTACCCTGAGTTGATCCCGAACAATGCAGGCTAATACAGACAGTGTTAATACGCTGGCAATTGCACCTTGCGTTCCATTATTTGCAGGTGCGATTGTTGTTTAGCCCGCATTATTCACGACTGACACAGCTTTTGTCTCTACTGCCAGCCAAAAGTAAAGCTTGGTAAATAATGCAGGTTGGAATGAAACAGACGCTATATATTGATCCTTTTTGCATTATTCTATATAAACAGGAGGTTTTTACCTGATACTGGAATAAGTCATATACCAAATGGCTACTATATAGGCTGCTTTATTCGCAAAGTGTAAATGCAGAGCATTTATACTCGGTGTCGTGAACTATGCGGGCCAGGAGTTATGGTTTTACAGTAGGGCTGTTTTGTTTGGACATTAATCTGTATGGAGGCATATTATGGCAGATGGATCGGAATTATCACCAAAAATACGTGCTCTTGAATTAATGAAGTCCGGCAATATGGATGAGGCTATCTCAGTACTCACCACTCTGATAGATGCTGATCCCGATGATGCGGAAATCCACACATATCTTGGAATGGCATACCACAAGAAAGGTGACAGGCTTCACTCGATTCATCATTTCGAAGAAGCATTGCGAAATGATGAATCAGCAAGATCATATTATAACCTTGGTATGGTCTATGAGTATGCTCATCGGATAGATGAGGCAGTTCGGGAGTATCAGGTGGCCCTGAGCCTGGATCCTGGGTATAAAAAAGCTGAAGAGGCATTAGCCAGGCTTAAGTCCCAGTTTGAGTCCGTTCGTCAAGTAAATGATAGTCCAGTTGAACAATAGCCAAAATGAACACCATTCCTTAACAAAGCATTGAAATAGTCTGTTTGCTTTTGCAGTCCATCCGTTCTGAAATGTCTGAATGATGTATGGCGGAGTCGTAATTACGCAGGATGTATGGATTGCAAAAGTTCCTTCCAAAACCTGGATTGAGCAGGATAACTCAATCTCCACAACCATCAATTTATCTGATTTAATTGGCCTCTCAATTCGAACAAATCACTTCTATAAAAGAACCCTTGCTCGCTTCGACTTAACTGGTAAAATTACCAGGTATGGAAACCTGTCAACTAGTGGCATAAGAATACCGGAGATACCACCGAGTATACGCACATTACCTCGAATTGTCTCAAACGGGAAAAGTGGTATGGACTAGATACAGATGAGTCAAATGCATTATTCAAGAGACGAAATACAGCCTCAGAACAGCGGAAATACGATAACAAACAGATCAGATATCGTTGAACAGACCCAAAAGGTCAGCGATGAACTGGCACTGTTTAATGCGTATCGTGATACTGCGGTCGTTTTAGCATCTGCAATCGCCTCAACCGATTCATTTGAACAATTCCACGTTCGTAGAGTTCAGACAGTTTGCGAGATAGTCGGTAAGACGATGGGCTTGACTGCAAGTGAACTGGATGGAATAAAAATGGGAGCATTACTCCATGATATCGGTAAGCTGGGAGTCTCCGACCACATATTGCTTAAACCGGGTGCGTTGACAGATCAAGAGTATGAGCAGGTTCGAGCCCACGCTGCTATAGGCGCCAACATAATTCGAAATGTGAATTATCCGTGGGATATTGCGGGGATGATCAGGCATCATCATGAGTGTTGGGACGGGAGCGGTTATCCTGATCATATCGCTGGAGAACAAATCCCGTTAGGAGCCCGGATAATATCCGTGGCAGAAGTTTACGATGCACTTATCTCCGATAGATGCTACAGAGAAAAATGGACTCACACCCAGGCAGTCATGACTGTATCTGCAGATTCGGGTACTCGATTCGACCCCGAGGTTGCAGCTGCATTTATCAAAAGTGAGCGTGAAATTAAAATGGCACTGGCTCGTATTGCAGAAGAGGACAGAAATCAGAATAGTTCTTGTGATTCTTCTAATATTGCAGCTGATGCCATAGGTCGTGTAAACCGCGAAATGGTATCGATGTTCGAGATAGTGCAGTCGATCCAGTCCAGGATGCAGACCAGTGAGATTCTGGATGTCCTTGTAGATAGAACTTTGAAAATCATTGGAGCAGATAACTGTACAGTATTTCTGGCTGATGCTGAAAAAAGCAATGTTTTTGATGTCAAGAAATCCGTTGGCTTGTATTCAAACATTTTAATCGGTCAAGAGATAGCTGCCGGTCTTGGTTTGGCCGGAAATGGCAGTAATGTGATGGACAAGTTCATAAATGGTCCTGGTTGGTCGAGTATGTTTCCGGCTGATCTTGCTAAGGATTTAAATGATCTGCGCTGCTGTATGGCTGTGCCAATGATGGATTCCGATAAACTAATTGGGATTATAGCTGTTTACACTCGTCGCGAGAACGCATTTGATATAGAGGTTGAGCGTGTACTGTCATTTATAGCTCGTCACGCTGCAACAGCTATCAAATGTGCTCTGGAGTTCGAGGCTACTAAAGAAACCGCTACAAGAGATCAACTGACTGGTCTTTACAATGCAGGTTTCTTGATTGATCAACTGGAAATCGAAATTAGCAGGGCATCTCGAATTGGTGATTCAGTATATGTGCTTGGATTGGATCTTGATAGCTTTAAAGCAATCAATGACAATCTGGGGCATATTGTTGGTGATCAAGTGCTATGCAGAGCAGCCGAGATTTTATCCGATAATGTCAGAGAGTATGATACAGTGGCAAGAATGGGTGGTGATGAGTTTGCTATTATACTCCCGCAGACCACACTGCAGGGCGCACTCGACATTGCAGATAGACTCAGGCAACTCTACATTCAATATGCTCGGGAGCTTGATGTTCCGAATCCCAGCAGTATCGATATGAGCATAGGTATTGCAGCATTTCCGGAAGACGGTCTGGATTCGAAGACACTTCTAAATATTGCTGATGTCTCAATGTATGCCAAAAAGCGGTCTCATAAGACCAACAAAGCTGCCTGATCAAACAAACATAAGGGAGCATTTCAAATGCTCCCGTTTTCGCTTTACTACAATCGCTGTATTTCAAACACCAGGGCTTGTTGACCATTAACAGGTATCTGCCCGAGCCCTTCTTCCATCAACCTCTTACCGGATACAGTCTCAGTAATCTCTGTATCTACATTCTTCACAGAATATTCTGAGTCAAATTCCAGCATTACGGGACGTATAACTGCATCAACCGGTTGCAGGCCAATGTTATAGACAAACACCAGCGATCGACTGTGGTCAGGATTAATAAGCTGCATCGCACGCATTGATGTCTCGTCTGATGAAACCGCACCAGTCAGCGGAATGCCGACAGCAGTCTGTATGAAATCTCTGTTGTTCTTGTAGAACGCCACATGACCAGCAAGTTTCTGTTTCAACGTAGGACTCAGGTCTGCAATGTTGCCTCCCAATCCCAGCGTTCCCGGCATTGAGGCTCTCATAACAAATGACAGATCAAATGTAGATAGCTTATAACTTGTTGCAAGTGTTGGACTCAAGACATAATCTCCGGTATCCAGGGGTTCATTTTCATAAGGGGTAAATCCTGATGCCGGATACATTACAGCCCATTTGGATTCCATTCCCGGTTTTAACCTGGTCAGAGCGGAGAGTCCGAGATTGATCGTATCAATCGGGTCCACAGTATCTGACTGGAAGTGCGTGTGGTAGTGAGCCAGAGTGTTCAGATCAGCTCTCAATCCTCCACTTGCACAGGCTTCAAACACTGTCTCAGGGAAGTTTACTATCAGTTTGTCCATTAATTCATAGAAGCGTTCCATCCGGATGCGATGGCCGGTCTTGTATGGATCATCGGAAAACGCACCATTACAGTCTATTTTTATCCACTTAACATCATATTCCGCCAGTACGCAGCTTACTTCGCTGTATACCCATTCGTATGCTTCAGCTATTGCCAGGTCAGGATAGTAGTATTCAGATCCAGGTGTCTGAATGAACCAGTCAGGATTGGCAAGACGGACAGGGCAGTCTGCATGGATTCTCTCCGGCTCCATCCAGATTCCGAACTGCATCCCCATCTCCCGGATCTTGTCTGAAAACTCCTTCAGAGATACTTCTCTGAACACACTTGGGTTTACTCGCCAGTCTCCAACATATGTCCAATGACGGACACCAGGACCAAACCAGCCAGCATCAATCACAAATACTTCACAGCCAACTTCTTTCGCTGCCTGGGCCTGCTTGAGCATACCCTCGACACTGATTTTGTGGAAGTGATCAAACCAGGTGTTGTAGATCACAGGCAGCGGACGGTTTAGTTCATCCGTGCGCATTTGTTCAGCAGCGTATTCTTGAATCTTGTCACCGGATGGATATGGATTTGCTTGGTCTTCACTGGATACCAGGTACTCCGGTGCAAAATTGAACTCATCACCAGGTTCCAGAGTCAAGCTGAACAGATCGTCATTGAAGTCTATAACAGCGGTATAAATACCTTTTGCTTCTTCCAGGCGAACCCGCCAGTCCCCAATCGGCAGTAGATTGATTATGGTCGCCGATGACTTGTTGTCCGTCAACGCGAAATAGGGCTGCGCACCGAAGCATGTCCTGTTTTTTGCGCTGAGTTGGGTTACTGATACCGGGGTGAATTCGTGGCACCATTCGCTCTTGAACCCGTATAGCAGACCATCTGACGGTGCGCTTATTGTAGAGGCCGGCTCACGCAGTACTACAGTGTTATCACCCCTGTTTACTATACAGTCACTGCGTTTCACAAGACCATAATCTGCTTCACAGTAGATTTGGGAGACAATCTGGATTCCTTCTCCCATATTGCAAGTGATAGTGCACTCTTTGACATCGCTGCTGTTTGATCGAGTGTCAAACTGGCACTGGTACATTTTTTCGTCAACCCGGCATTTGAATCCGAGTGTTATTTTGTCTCCAAGTTTCAAATCAGTCATCCCCTATAGAAGGTATTGAAAAAAGTGTGAGCGAGCCTGTAAGCCGGGTTCTGTTTAGCCCGTTTTATTCACGAAACTTCGCTTTTGCCCGGCATTAGGGGCAAAAGCTGAGTCAATCATGAATAATGCGGGCAAAGGTGACCATCTATCTACGCACTCGCGTTACCGCGGTGCTCTAGCGGCACTACCCGGGAGGTCAGCGGGCAGCATCATCCCTCCCCTATTTGGCCTTGCTCCAGGTGGGGTTTACCAAGCCTTCGCCTCACGACGAAGCTGGTGGTCTCTTACACCACCGTTTCAGCTCTCCTCCGCGTTTAAGCGGGGGTGTTTCTTTTCTGTGGCACTTTCCTTATCCGGATAAACCGGACAGTTGCCGTTGGCAACCACCTCGCCCTGTGGAGCCCGGACTTTCCTCGCCGATTACTCGTCGCGGTCACCCAACTCACTCACCCTGTATTCTACCACTTTACAAGGGGGATATTAAACCCGAGAATAGAAAAAGTGTGTAAAACACCCACTTGAGGGTGTATAATAGGCTCGTTCGCTGGGTTGCGATAGAGGAGTTATTGTTCCAATATCCAACTTCTACCCTCAAATTCCCAGCCTTCCGGAGGAATATTATGCAGTTTAAAATAGTTTCAGGTTCTCTAGATATAATACAATCATTCCCTTCTGTTTTGTTTGTTGAAAAGGGATATGAAGCTTCTGATTACTATAACAAGTCTCTCACTCCATCAATAATAGAAATTATTAAGAAGTTTTCTGATGCACGCAACTTCAAAGCTGAGTCAAACAGTTCACTGGTTGTCGACGCAATAATAGATGGCAAGCAGCTTACCATAGTCCTGGTAGGACTGGGAGATGCGGAGAAAGTTGGATTCCACGAACTAATGCTCTCAGCAGGAACAGCATCCAGAAAATGCTCTGAGTTGCGGATTGCCGAATGCTCTGTTGTACTTCCCGAACTCAATTCATTGCCTTCTGGTGCAGTTTCGCGGGCAGTTTCCACCGGTTTCCAGCTTGCATCTTATGAATTTGGACGTTACAAGACCCCAACTGAAGACAAAGTTGAGCTTGGAACCGTCAACATTATAACACTTAGTCCCGATACCACGACCGAGGTTGCAGATGGTGTAAAAATGGGAGAACAAGTTTCGAAAGCCATCTGTTTCGCACGTGATCTTGGTAATGAACCATCCAATGTAGTCACTCCAACCTACCTTGCAGATATAGCCAGACAGATAGCCGACAGAAATGGACTGGAACTGGAAGTATGGGATCGCGCCCGGATTGAATCAGAAAAGTTTGGATTGCTTTCTGCTGTTGCCAGAGGCAGTAAACAGGAACCACGATTTATCCACCTTACATACAAGCACACGGAAGCAACCAAAACAATAGCACTGGTAGGAAAAGGAATCACATTCGATACCGGTGGATACAACCTCAAGGGTGGGGGATCTATGGAGAGTATGAAGGACGATATGTCCGGGGCTGCTGATGTTCTGGCTGCTATAGATTGTATAAGCGCTATGGGCATTGCAGTCAATGTCCACGCTCTCGTGCCATCAACGGAGAACTGTATAGGAGGCAACGCAATCCACCCGGGAGATATTTTCAGAGCATATTCGGGCAAGATGGTTGAGATCAATAACACCGATGCCGAAGGCAGACTTATCCTGGCAGACGCTGTCGCATATGCTCGCAGCCTGGGAGTAGATGAAATGGTCGATCTTGCTACATTAACAGGGGCATGTGTAACGGCTCTAGGAACACATATTTCGGGAATGGTATCCAATAATGACGACCTGGCCGATTCTTTACTTTCAGCTTCAGTCGGGTGTGGTGAAAAACTGTACAGATTGCCGCTAGATAAAGTCTATATGGATGAGTTGAAAAGCAATGTTGCCGACCTGAAGAACTGCGGAGGCAGGCAAGCAGGAGTTATTGTTGGAGGACTGTTTATTGGTGAGTTCGTTGGTGATACACACTGGGCACATATTGACCTCAGTGCAGCCACTCTAGACGGTGATACTGCTATTGCACGCAAAGGGAGTTCCGGAGCAGGTGTAGGCACATTAGTTGAATATGTGCTGAGAAATGAGAAAGTATCCTGAGTATGTAACAGGGGTATTAATACTGGCTTTTGCATGTGGCATTCTGCTGGCGGAATACTTCGGCCTGCTGAGTGCCACATTTTTATGTATGGTTATTGCAGTGTGCGGCATCAAGTTCCGAAATGCACGGTTAATCCTGTTGCTTGGTGCTGCAGCTTGTATTTTGGGTTGTCTCAGGTATACTACCTACACACAGATTGCGCCGGACGATATATCTTTGTTGTCCGGTAAAACTGCTGAGTTTTCAGGTTGGATATCCCAGGAGCCGGAATTGAAGAATGGAATGCTCTGCTTTGTGCTTAGATGCAGGAATGCCCGGACTGGTGGACGAACGCTCCCGGTTACAGGTAGTGTTGCTGTATATATTCATACAGATGCTCTACCCGCTGTCAATAACTGCCAGTACGGTGACCAGCTGACTATTCGGGAAGACACCTACATTCCTTCAGATGCGACAAATCCCGGGCAGTTCTCATATCGTAAATACCTATCAAGGCAGGGAATACAATCCGCTTGCTCGGTGTGGCAATCGCGGCATATCAAAAAGATAGGTCAGCGAGTCGGAAATCCGTTTCTTGCAGCAGGAATCATAATTCGCAGATATATGATATCAGGCATAGAAAAGGTCTTTCCCCAGAGAGAAGCCGGTGTTGTTGCTGGAATGGTGCTCGGAACATACGCATATTTGCCTGATGATGTGTATGATGCATTCTCACGGACAGGTACATTGCACTTACTCGCTGCATCTGGTTTCAATTGTTTTGTATTGATATTCTTCTCAGCTCCTCTGCTCAAGCTTAAAAAAATGAAACCAGCCAGCCGTAATCTGATTATGGCAGCCCTAGTCTTTATTTATTTACTCGTAGTTGGTATGAAACCCAGTATGGAACGGGCTGCAGTAATGGCATGTCTGGGTTTACTTGCACTACCATTCCGCAGGATACCAAAGCATTCCAACCTGTTGTTTGCAGCCGGGTTATTGATATTGGTGCTCAGGCCGACTGAATTGTTCGATGTCGGATTTCAACTTTCATTTTCTGCAGTAGTTGCGCTGGTCTGGCTGGTACCTGAGATTGAACGGTTTTTCACTTTCTATACTAAAACTCGTGAATCCCTCAGAGAGACTATAGGATGGGTGCGAAAACTCTTGCTGAATATGGCAGTGAAATCTCTGGAAACCGTAGTTGCGACGCTTGCTGTGACCGCTGTAACCAGCCCAATCATCGCTTATTACTTCAACTACATCTCCACCGTTTCTATCCTGTGTAATCTGATCATGGCTGGCACGGTAGTGTTGATATTTGGAGCAGGAGCTGTCGCTGGATTATTGTCGTTCATACCATTTATGGCAGTAGCAGCCGGCTTTGTTGGAACTCTGTTCACCAGGTTCTCATTGTTAATTGTCGCATTTTTTGGAAAACAGGAATGGAGTGCCATCCCGATTGCTTCACCGGAACCCATAACTGTTTTCTGTTACTACATTATGTTGGGATTAGGGCTTTGTTTATTGAGGTCATACAGTGCACAAAAATAGGTATCTTTTATATTTCCTGACAGCGTTGCTTGTTGTTGTCGGATTGCTGTTATTTAGAGGACCTTCCAGTAATTCACTTACGTTCGCAGTAATGGATGTGGGACAGGGACAATCCATTGTGATAAGCACTCCAGGTGGTAAGACAATCGTAGTTGACTGCGGCAGCACTACCGGCAGAAATGGTGGACGCAACGCAGCGAGTGTCGTTGGGGGGTATCTCAAATCAATGGGCAAGAACCGGATAGATATGGTCGTGCTCAGTCATCCTCACGATGATCATGTTAACGGTTTCCCTTACTTGCTGCAAAAAGTGAAAACCAGGCAGGCTCTGGACATAGGCGTACCGGTCGCATCCCCTGATTACCGCAGATTTCTTAAAATCATTAAGAGAACACACGCAAAATACCGTATTGCGGTCAGAGGTACGATAGCTGTTTTAGATCATGGAGTTACCTTGACAATACTCCATCCGGACAGGGGCAGGCAGTATCCGGACCTGAATGAGAACTCAATGGTTATGCGTTTAAATTACGGTAAAATGTCGTTCCTGATCGCTTCAGATGCAGGATTTTCCTCCGAATGTGAGATGCTGTCTGCTGGATTGCCGGTTCAATCCACGGTACTTGTAATTGGCCATCACGGCTCTGAAATGGCTAGTTCTCCCGAATGGTTGGAAGCAGTAAAGCCTGTGGTTGCAGCAATTTCCGTCGGTCGAAGAAATTCTTATGGACATCCTTCGAAGGAAGTATTGGTGAGGTTGCAACAGTTAAAGGTAAAAGTCTATAGGACTGACAGAGATGGAGCAGTTGTATTCAACACAAATGGCTCATCGCTTGGGGTGAAAACATACCGGAGAGACTGATAGGTTCCACAAACTGGCATACTATGACCACACAGTTAATGGCGTTTTACCCTGAGAATTATGCTTGAACTAGCCATAATATAAGACTGGGTGCATTGCTCAATGCCAATGCGCTTCCTTTCAAATGGCCTTGATTTATATAGTTACGTGTTTATCGGTTGCTACCCACGGGAGATTTACTGTAAATGGACAATATGGACATATCGAAGATTCATCCGGCAGCAGATCAGCCCAGAAAAGTATTTGACCAGGGCAAATTGCTGGAGCTGGCTGTGTCGATAATGGAGCGTGGCGTTCTAGAACCTATCGTCGTGCGTCCTGTCGGACCGGACGAATATGAGATAATTATGGGAGAGCGCCGTTGGCGAGCCTCACAGATGGCTGGGCTCACACATATTCCCGCCATCGTAAAAGACCAATCAGTTGAAGAAGCGTCTGCCGATGCCCTTGTTGAGAACTTCCAGAGAGAGGACCTGAATGCGGTAGAACGCGCGCGGGCTATCAAGAAACTACTGGGATTCATGAGTTGGGAAAAGGTACTTAAGACACTTGGCTGTGCAGATTCCACAATGCGCAGATATCTAGACTTACTTGAGCTTCCCGATGGCATTCTCAATGAATTAACTGTGAAACCGCAAGCTGGAGAAGGTGATTTCATTGAAGGACATGCTTATGCTCTAAAACCGCTTAACGGGAATCTCAAACTTCAACTGAGGCTGGCCAAGAAGACACGGGCAGAACGGATGTCGGTTGAAGATCTGAAGAAATTGATCGCATCAATAGCCGAAGTTCCCGATAAGACAGAGGCATTCTTGCGGGTTCCGCTGAATGTGACTGAGGAAATTCTCAGAGGAATTCACCGTCAAGTCCAGAAACGTAAACCATACCAACCCAAGAATGCAGAATCACATTTGAAAACAATGCAGAAAGCTTGTTTGAGTGTTTTGGACCTTCTGGATGAGCGGGTTGCAATGCATCTACCAGCCAAGGAACTCAACCAGATGCTGAGTTCCACTGCAGACCTGGCTGAACAGATTTCGAAGTTCAACCGGGGTATACGAGATGCCTTAAAGAAGACTGATATTCAATTCAAGGAGATATACATCCATTGCCCACTGTGCGGTAGGATAGAACTGATTGGTAGTATGCGGTGCAGCGTCTGCTGGAGCGTGCTTAGAAGGTGTCTGGACTGCAACCACTATGACCAGTCCTATCAGAGATGCAACAAGAACCACAGCGCCATATTTATGTCGGATGCGGAGAGTCCAAGTGAAACCTCACCATCATACAAATGCACCGACTATGATCCGGTCGTGGAAGTCCAGGCAGCAGCATAAATCACTGTCGTCCTGAGTATCCGACCGCGCTTTTAGCGCGGTAATTTAATGAAGAAACCGTTCCCTGAGCGGAGTCGAAGGGAACACTGTTCTAAAGATATGTAGTGATGTGCGTCCCTTCGACTTCGCTCAGGGAACGCACAACCATAACCAAGATATCCAGGTTTCTTAGGAACGCAGTGAAGAATCTCAATTGAAAGCAGGCGTAAATATCAGCATTTACGCCTGCTTTCAATTGTATTTAAAATAGTAAATACCCCCTCATTCCACAAACTTCGCTAAAGTTACCACGATTTTTTGTCGATATGGTATGATTGACCTAATGAGAACACCCTGGAACCCCCGATAATCAGTATTAGTCGCCTGCTAAACTATCGATCCAGAAAATCTCAAAATGTTAACAATGAAGTAAAGGCAGGTCCGGAGTTAGTTCGCAATGCGTAGTCAGTCATATGTTCAGTCACAGACTTACCGCACAATACCTGTCCAGATTCAGGCAAACTCTATCCTCAATATGAGTGTAGTTGAGCTGCAGCAGTTTATCGAAACAGAAGCTGCAGAGAATCCAGCAATGACCTTGAAAGAGTCATGCCGATGCCCGGTATGTGGTTTTCTGACCGCCGGAAAGGCTTGCCCGATATGTAAGTCTTCGCTCCGCCGAGTTGCCAGCACATCCGAACTAGGCAGCGAACGGGACTATCTGCGCAGAGCCTTTGCAGCGGTTGGTGCTGACGGCTTCTTTGATCCATTCCGCACAGTGGCTACAACGTTTGACATCAAAGACTATTTACGCCAGCAGGTTGGAATGACACTGGTTGGGCGCAGACTCCGTATTGCCCAGTACATAATTGACTCGCTTGATGACGATGGTTACTTCCGCGAATCTCTATTCGAAACGTCCGAGGAACTGGCAAGTCACGTCTTAGAGATTGAAGAGATTTTGGCAGTCCTGCAGAAATGTGATCCTCCCGGAATAGCAGCCAGAGATTTACAGCAGTGTTTATTACTGCAGATTGATTTGATTGGTCAGGATGATGGCGACTTGGCATTAATCTCCCGGCGTGTTGTTGATGAATGCTGGGATGATTTCTCCAAAATGAAGATCAAAGCAATTGCAGCTACCCTGGGGTTGGATATCTCAGAGATAGCAGATGCCATCGAGTATATACGCGAACGATTAAATCCGTACCCCGCTTCGATTTACCGTGATCCAAATGCCAATATGTCTCCTTCCGATTCCAATGCGTTGATTCCCGACGTTATTATAAGAGAACATGAGGGAGTGATGATTGCAGACGTTGCGGACACATATGAATCGGTTATCGGGACCGATGAAACATACCAGAACATATATGCCGAAATAAAAGACCAGGACAATCTGCTTTGTGAAGACGACCGCAAGCATGTCCGTGAACACGTAGAACGTGTGAAGTTTATTATGGAAGCCATCCAATTGCGCAAAAAGACTCTGGTACGTATTGCTCAGTATCTTGTCGATTTTCAGGAAGAATATGTCAGATTAGGTCCTGCTCACCTTAAACCAATCAGGCAAAAAGATGTTGCAGAAGAGATGGAAGTCCATGAGTCTACAGTCTCCAGGGCTCTTGCAGGCAAGTTCTGCAGGTTACCTTCCGGGGAAGTCATCTCGTTTGAAGTTTTCTTCGACTCCGCTCTCCCTGCAAGGGATATGATTAGTCGAATAGTATCAGAATCCAAAGAACCCCTCTCAGATAGCGATATAGCCCGCAAACTGGCCGAAAAAGGCATAAACATAGCCCGCAGAACCGTAGCCAAATACCGCGAACAAATGAAAATGCTCCCAGTCCAACTAAGAAGCCTCTAATTCCACGCCATCCGGGATATAGTCGTCTGAAAAATGTCAGCAAAAAATCCGCTAGTCCTGAGTAGCGCGAAGCGCGTATCGAAGGGCGGCTACGGAGAGATAATCCCGATAAATCCTGCATACCCGACTGCCCTTCGATACGCTGCGCTACTCAGGACTAGCGGGGTAAAGTACCTTTCTGGGATTCTGTTTTGGGTGCAAGTGCAAATAGCACACAAAACAGAATCCCACTCAAGTCAATCCCGCTCATTTTGACTATGAAGTCGAATGATCCCATTTCGCGTGCTTTCGTGTATTTGGCGGTTCATAAAATCCATTCACCACCTTCGCACGAGAAAAAGAACAAATGGTATAATCTTTCCATGTCCACTGAATTGTCTGCCGGGTTTCATCCTGTTATAACTGAATGGTTTCGTGGTGTCTTCGGGGAGCCTACCTTGCCGCAGAAGCTTGGCTGGCCGCTTATTACCCAAGGATCCAACACCCTTATCCTGGCTCCGACCGGTTCAGGTAAGACCCTGGCTGCATTTCTTGCAGGTATTAACAGAGTGTTGTGCGACCTGGAGAACGGGACCAGCCCTGGGAAAGGTGTAGAAATCCTCTATATCTCCCCATTGAAAGCCTTGAATTACGACATAGAGCGCAACCTGGAAGGTCCCCTGAAAGGAATACAGGAGACAGCAGATAAAATGGGCAGGCCGTTACCCGAGATCACCACTGCAGTCCGTACTGGTGATACTCCCCAGGCTCAGCGTCGAAAAATGTTGACAAGGCCTCCCCATATTCTTATTACAACCCCTGAGTCCCTGCACATTGTGCTGACATCTTCAGCTCGTAAGGTGCTTGAGACAGTCAGATATATAATAGTCGATGAAATCCATGCACTCAGCCCAAACAAACGGGGTGTATTTCTTTCCGTAGTGCTTGAAAGGCTGGAGGAAGTCTGCTCAGTATCACCGGTTAGAATTGGCCTTTCAGCTACCCAGAAACCCCTTTCGGAAGTTGCATCATTTCTGGGAGGATTCGACAATTCAGGTAATCCCCGTCCTGTTGAGATCGTAGACACCGGAGTCCGCAGGCAGATGGACCTTAAAGTTGTCTGCACGTGTGAGGACTTAAGGCATCCCAATGGCGGTTCCGTCTGGCCTTCGATATTTTCCAGGCTTCTGCACCTGGTGCAAGCTCATAAATCGACGATTATCTTCGCCAACACCAGGCGTATTGTTGAAAAACTTACAATGGGTATCAACGACCTTGCCGGTGAAGAGATCGTCAGGCCGCACCACGGCAGCGTCTCTGCCCCGATCCGCCGGTCAACTGAAGCTGCTCTAAAGAATGGAACCGTGAAAGGCGTAGTCGCAACCGGAACCCTTGAACTCGGTATTGATATGGGATCAGTTGAGCTGGTCTGTCAGGTTGAGTCTCCCAAAGGTGTCTCCCGCGGTCTTCAAAGGGTTGGCAGGGCAGGGCACGCGCTCAAGGCTATCAGCAAAGGCCGGATCATAGCCAAGACCAAGCCAGACCTTGCTGAAGCAGTAAGCATTGCACAGGGGATGATAGAGGGTGACGTAGAGTGGATAAACGTCCCCAAGAACTGCCTGGATGTATTAGCTCAACAGATAGTAGCTATGGCTGCCCTGGAAGGTATAGCAGCGTCTGATGTCTACAATGTGATCAGGCGTTCATACCCATTCTATCAACTCTCAGAAGAAGCATTCAATCTAACTCTGCAACTCGTTTCCGGCAGATATCCATCCAAGGCGTTCAAAGACTTAAAAGCCAGGATATCTCTAGACAGAGTTACAGGACGCATCTCCCCTCTGCCGGGTTCACAGAGGCTGGTTATCTCCAACGGCGGTGCCATTCCCGATACCGGTGAATATGGAGTCTATCTCTCGGAGGCCAATCTTAAGATCGGAGAACTGGACGAAGAATTTGTTTATGAGGCCCGGGAGGGTGATACATTCTCACTGGGAACCAACAGCTGGCGGATCATCAAGATCGAGACTGATCGGGTTATGGTCTCTCACGGGTCTGCTCAACAGTCACAGGTGCCTTTCTGGAACGGAGAGAGTGTGCCGCGTTCTGCTCGGACCGGCAGACGCATGGGAGCGTTGCTGGGGGATATCGCTGAGAAAGGTGATGACGCGTTCGACTGGGTGATGAAGACGTTGCCTGTCGATCAATATGCGGCTGACAACCTCTGTTCATTCGTAAAGACTCAGACTGGAGTAACAGGTGATTCCGGTCTACCGACTGACAAGCGTATAGTCCTTGAATGCTTCACAGACGAAGTAGGCGGCAGAGCGATGGCTCTGGTCAGTACGTTCGGCGGTAGAATACACCACGCTTTGAGAATCGCTCTATCAGCTCTGATGAAAAGAGAAATGGGTTTTGTGGCTGAGTCTGTTATGGGCGACAACGGGGTGTTGTTCCGTCTGCCGGAAGGTGATGCCCCTCCTCCGTTCGGGTTGATGCGCCTGCTGACCCCTGAACTTGCCTATGAACTGATTAACATAGATCTTCCGGATACCGCTTTGTTTGGCTTGCGGTTCAGGCAAAATGCCGCCCGCGCACTCTTGCTTCCAGGCGCTGGGCCGGGCAAACGAACACCTCTCTGGCTGCAGAGGCTCAAAGCTAAGGACCTTCTACAAATCGCCAAGTCATTTGATGGATTCCCCATCGTAGTCGAGACATACCGTGAATGCCTGCAGGATTATCTAGACCTCGATGCTCTGAGGGAGATACTGGCGCAGGTACAGTCCGGAGAGATAGCCATCAGTGAAGTTGAACGAATGACTCCGTCACCGCTGGTTTCAACAATGCTGCTGGAATTTCAGATGATCTTCCAGTATGAATGGGATGATCCCAAGACTTCCGGCAAAGAGCGTTCAGCTCCCAGAGAACGCAGGCTGGTGGATGAGCTGATTGACGGTAAGGTTGGCAGGCAGCTTGATGAGCAGGCTATCTCCGATATGGATAATATGCTGCAGGGCAGAAGTGAACGTTATGTTGCCAGAACAGCAGAGGAGCTTTATGAACGTGTCCGAAGGTTGGGGGACATCCCCGAAGCCGATGCTGCAAACCAGACAGCCGATACCGAGTTCGTAGGAGCCTTATTGGAAGAGGGCAGGCTGGTGAAAATCACACTTGCAAACGCTCGTATAGATACTAGACTCGTTGCCTGCGACCATCTTGACGAATATCTGTTACTGGCATCGGAAGTCGAGGAAGACCGTCTTGAAGCCATCCATAGTATTCTGGACCGGCATATTTCTTCAAGAGCAGTAGTCACACCCTCAGAAATCGCTTTGGATTATGGCTTTTCTTCAGAAATAGTTGAAGCATTTGTTGAGAACCTGGCAACCAATGGAGAGTTGGTAGAGATACCCGTTGCACCTGACACCCAGGCTCGCAGATGGACAAGTCCTGATAATCTGGAGAAAATCTACCGTCGCACACTCGCTGTCCAGAAGAGTGTTGCCCGGCTGGCGTCTCCTGCTCAATATTCTGCGTTCCTGCTTCGCCACCAGCACATTCACCCTGATCATAGACTGCAGGGGCAGGATGGTGTCAGGCAGATCCTGCGACAACTTGAAGGAATGTGGCTGCCATACTCGGTCTGGGAATCCGAAATACTCGCCAGAAGAGTGGGGGACTACAGGACCGATCAGATAGACAACCTGGGCTTGTCTGCAGAGTTTATGTGGATAGGACAGTCCCCAACTCCTGATAAACCAGGAAATATAGCGTTCTTGGCAAGAGAAGGTCTCCCTGCGCTTTATAGAATGCTTGTTGATCTTGATTCTAGTAATGAGGACACACCGCAGCACGCTGCCGTCCGTCAGGCGCTGCAGAGGCGGGGAGCTTCATTCGTTATTGACCTTGTGTTGGATACTGGCCTGGACTCACGAATCGTGCAGCGCGTTCTATGGGAGATGATCTGGACCGGAGAGGTTACCCACGATTTCTACAAACTGATCCGTGCTGGAAAACCCGCAGAAGTCTCATCTGTTAAATCAGAATACAATCCCACACGTCCAGCAGACAGAAAACAGTTCTACCGAACCCGCAGCCGTATAGCGAAGACCTTCACTCAGCCTCCAAACAGCAATCCAGGACGCTGGGCGTTGTTGTCTTCATTAGCAGGGCACGATACAGACGAACAGGAATCGCTTGAAATCTATGCCAGAGTCATGCTTGAACGTTATGGAGTAGTAGCCAAAGACCTTGTCATCCGCGCTGGTGAGCCTGATGTCATCTGGGGCAAAATGTATGAAGTCTACCAGAGGATGGAACTCTCCGGAGAGATTGAGAGGGGCTACTATGTAGAAGGTCTTGCCGGAGCTCAGTTCGGCACTCCTGAGGCAGTAGATGACCTCATGGGCAGGACAGGAGCCGGGACTTTACGGGCAGTATCGGACGAACGTCCTGTTCTAGTCAACGCCTGTGATCCGGCATATCTTTACTATTCATCAGGGCCATTCCAGAATGATATCTCAACATTCAACCGCCTGCCGTCCAACTATGCAGTGTTGATAGGTGGTACTCCGGCTGTAACACTGGAAATGGGTTCCAAAGCACTGAATATCCGAGAGGATCTCAGTGACCAGCAGATAGAATCCAGCATCAAAGAGCTTGAGCACCTCACAGACACTCCCTGGCCCATCCGTCCCTATCGCAAAATAGAGATAACCACTCTGAACAACGCCTCTATAACTTCCAGCCAGATTTCCACACACCTCGAATCTATAGGCTTCGAAGAGGAAAATGGGAAGTTTATAAAGAGGGGGTAGGTTACTTTTTTGTGTGGTAATTCGAAAATTGCCACACAAAAAATAATTTTCGCGCATTTCGCGTGTTTAGCGGTTCATAAATAAGAAAACAGGAGCGCTATAGCAGGTGACTAACCGCTCCGACCTCTATCAGTGCCTTCGCCAGTAGTTCCCCTGCTCGGGCATGTCCGGCCTTTAACGGATGCACCGGTTCTACAGGAAGCCATCCTTTAGTACTGATAAACTTCACATTGTCGGAATGTGTCTGGTTGTATTGATCTACCACCCCAGGCAGCATCTCCTCAAACCTGCCGACAAACGGGGACATTGCGCATATCACGGCCTTTGGGTTATGCTGCCGAACAATCTCAAGGAATCCAGTATAGGCCGGAGCGAACTCTTCGTCGGTCCTACCCCAGTCGTTAGTTCCATGCGCAATCACTATTACATCAGCTTTCTCTTCTTCACAAGGACACCCATCAAATATGAACCCGTATGAATCAAGCACATTAGGCACTTCTCCACTGCCGGACTTCAATGTTCCAACAGCTCCAAAACCAATAGGTCTTGGCCTCATATTCAGCCTTTCAGCACATTTCCATGCATATGTTGAACAGGTGTCGTCCTGAAATACTCGCTCGTGGTAATTGCCTTCATCTGTGTTTGCAACCTCCACCAGTACACCCTCTGTAATAGAATCGCCGATGACTTCCAAAATAAGTCTGGTATCCACCCTGAGTTCACTGGGAGAATCTACCTCCAGACCCTTGAATCTGACCACTGCCTCTTGAGGATAGAACCATCTTGCCAGTCCTTCGCTGGATGATTTCATTATGATCTGTAAACTATGAGGACCGTCATTTGAAGACTCTACGTGCAGCAACCGTGCAAGTGGAACCTCTACTTTCGGACCTTCATCAACTGTAATCCAGAGATGGGGGAAAGGCAAAACATTTGTCGAAATATCAAAATGAATAATGGCCGATTTACCTGCAAAAGCAGCCTCTATCCGGCTTCCATTGGTTGTTGTTGATGTCTGTGTATTAATGCTTCGGTCCCATCGACCTGTAAGTCTGATTGACCGATGATTCCATTCCAAAAACATACCATTTGCCCCTTTATTACTATATTGCGTTTATTGTAACATAAACTATCCAGCTTCATTTACACACTCAATCATGAATAATGCTGGCTGGTGTATAATGTATCGAATATAAAGCGCGGAACTTCTGTGGAAAGGGAAGAGAATGAACCTGAAATTCTTATTGGTGGTGTGTGGGGCATTTGTACTTGGAGTTATTGTCATGGCAGTGCTGATGGTTGGACGCCTCAGTAGGGAACATTCATTTGATCCGGAAATGACCGGTATGAATATGCCAATGCCCGGCATGAGCAAAACAACAGTGCCCGAAATGTTGTTGCCTAATTCTCCAAGTGCCATCTCCTGTACTCAAGGGATATTTGTATTCTCCGATAACAAGCTGGTTAAGTTTGACAAGTCTAGACTGGAGAAAACTGGTGAGATTGAACTGACACAGGGATACATTCCGTCGTTAGGCAAGAAAAGTTACCACGTTGTAAAAACAGCATCTGGTGTCGAAAGAATCCTTATCATCAAGCTAAGTCAGCTGCTTGTAGTTGATACGGCATCCTGTAAGGTATTACGCACTATCGCGTTGCCTGTGGTTCCTTCCCCATCAATGGGATTGCAGCAAGGTCAAAGGATTGCCGTTGGCGATTCACCATACTCATTCCTCGATGAGTCGACAGCAGAGAGCAGTAATATTGTAGACTTGATCTGTGGACCCAGGATAGCAGCGGTTAATTATGAGACAGGAGAAATAACCGCAATTCAAAACATTCTTGTTCCTGGAGCGCCTTAAAACAGTTCCAGGCGCTGTCATTGACAGCGCCTGGAAAGATATACACATTTTGATGGATACTATTTCTTGAACAGTCCACCAAGATTCTTGATCTTGTCCTTTGCATCTTTCAGCTTATTAATGTCATCAAGACTGGGAGCGGGTGGTGGTGTATCTCCACCGGAATCACCACTGTTGTCATCGGTCACTGTTCCATTTCCATCTCCAGTATTGCCTTCACTTGTATTGCCTTTATCTGTATCGCCTTTGTCCATCTTGTCCGCTGGAGGCATGCCTTCCATCTTCCCAAGCATTATATTGAGTGATGTCTTTGTCTGGATTCTGGGCAACGGCTGTCCTTCTTCCAGGGCTGCACCGGGACCATAGCCAGCCATCATAAACATAGGCATCTTGCAATTGGCAAATATACCTATTGGAACGGTTACTGTAGTTGTGTTACCCTTCATAAACAGTTGTTTCTTTACGTTCTTTTCAACATCTGCCATCTGCATGAATCCCTGGTCACCCATAATGGAATCATTGAAGACCTCTGCTGAAGTCCAGATGATCATGGTATCTTCGCCTTCCATTCCAAATATGGATGCGTTCAGGCCCAGGGCATTCTTTATGGCCGTCCACTTGAACTCAATCGCTTTGTCCAGCGGAACGCTTTCTTCCAGGTCCGGACTGCTCATCTCAATTGGGTCCATAAACTCCACATTGCTCGGAGCTTCAATTGAAACATTACCGGTATAGCTGGTATTGAGGGTGTATTTGCCTACCAGTGAGGCATCTTTTGCAATCTTTCCTGGTTGTGTCTTAGTAGGCCAGTAACCGGTCGTCCAGTTGGGTTTATAGAAATAGGAGTTGTAACCTTTGGCCTGCATCTCCTTGGCCCGTTTACTCATAGCGGCTTTCTGATCAGGACTAACATCACCCCATTTTATGATCTTCGGCTGACCGTCTCGCACAGTCGCAGAGGAGCCCCAGTAGATCTTGATGGTGAATTTCTTGTTGGAATCAGGATCGAATGGCTTGACTCCTTTCGGAAGCGGAGTATCATCTTTGTCGGATGTAGGACGGTAGAGTTCCAGGTTGAGTTTTTTACCCTGCTTAAGAGCATCCTGTGGAGTTATGACCGCAGTGGCATCGGCAGGGGCTATCCCGGGAGACCATAACCTGATGTTCAACACGCGTTCTGGTTTCCCGGGCATGTTTGGCATGTCAGGCATTTTCATACCGGCCGGCATATCAGGCATTTTGGGCATACCTGGAATCCTCATTAGTTTTGTCTCTGCAAGCAAAGCTAGAAAAGCCTGGTCCGATTGTTTTTCATCGGCAGCATATAGAGTTGTGGCTATTGCCAAAATACACAGTGTCAGCAATAAAGCTTTCATTCGTTACCTCCGTCAAAACACAGCCTAATCATATTCAAGTGGAGAGATTCATTTATACTGCTTTTCTGGATTATACCACCATCCAAGCCTTGTAAATCAGAAAAGAAACCAAACATACAAATATGTGTCCATTCAATATTCGAGGAAGTACTTACTGCCTTATTTCTTATCGTTGTTTTCGTAGAATACTCTGACAGCCTTACCCTCTTGCCTTGGAAGCTCACCCGGTTTGTAGACATCCCCTTTAGGACTGAACCCAAGAGCTTCCTTGAGCTTTTTCTCTACCATATAACCGGTGACGCCCTCTTCGGCCTCCACATTGATCCGGACATCCTTTACACCATGGTTTTCTTCGATGATAATCTGGTAGTGGCTGCAGACTCCGGGAATTTCCATCAAGGCTTGTTCAACCTGTTTAGGGAAGAAGTTGACCCCCTTAATTATCAGCATGTCGTCTTTGCGGCCGGTTATGCGGTCGAGTCTCAAACCGGTTCGCCCGCAAGCGCATTTTACGCGGCTCTTGATTCGTGTCAGGTCACCCGTCTTGAATCGGATAACTGGAATACACTGCCTGTTCAGTGATGTAAACACCACCTCACCCTGTTCTCCATCTGCTACAGGTTTGCCGGTTACAGGGTGAACAATTTCGCAGATATACTGGTCTTCCCAGACATGGATTCCGTCATGGGCCTTGCAGTCCATACCGGTAGTGCTGACCCCGCCGGTCTCTGTCATTCCATAGATATCGAATGCTTCAATACCAAGGCCGGTCTGGATCTTCTCCCGCATCATATCGCTGAATGTTTCGGCTCCGAATATTCCCACTTTCAGGTCAGGTAACTCTCCACCTGTTTCATTCATAACTTCCATTATACGTATGCCGTAACTAACAACTCCGGTAAGGCATTTTACATTGAAGTCCTGGAGGAGTTTGACCTGCCGGGGTGTGTTACCGGCACCTGTAGGGATAATGAACAATCCATGCTTTCTGGCGCCATGGTAGAACCCGAATCCACCATTGAATAACCCGAACGATGGTGTGATCTGAATTGCATCCCCAGTATTCAGTCCAGCCATAGTATAGCAGCGTGCCATGCATTCAGCCCACTGGTCCAGATCATGATCATTGTAAGCCATTACAACTGGTGTGCCTGTAGACCCCGAGCTCATATGCATCTCTCTCAAGTACTGTTTATCCATACAAAGCATACCCAGCGGATACTGCTCCCTGAAATCCTCTTTATCGATTGTTGGAACTGAAGATATATCAGTCAGCGACTTCAAGTCTCCCGGCTTAAATCCGACTGCATCCATCTTTGCTTTGTAGAAAACGTTGTTATTGTAAACATGAGCTAGCACTTGTTTCAACTGAGAGAGCTGGCAAGACTCGATCTCGTCCTGCGACATCGTTTCAGCCTTAATGTTCCAATATTCGTTCATCAGATTCTCCTTAAATAAAAGCACCACCTGCGATCTATACGCCAGTGATGATAGTAAACAAACAATTATTTTGTTTTCTACGTTTGGTTCCCTCATCCCTTCTTTGACCGATGCTGCGGGTGCGTGTAGAATCTACGGAAACGATATTATAGGATTATATCTGCAGGGATTCCACCCCTGCACCCCGCTGGGGATATTATTCCCAGACCCCATATTCTGTTTTTCCCGGAGGGTCTTCAGACCCTCCGGGAAAAACAGTTTAATGGGTCCAGGGAGGTTACCTCCCTGGCAGAGTCCAGAGACAGAGTATCTGGTGTATATATCTATGACTACATTCCGTAGATTTTACACGCACCCCGATTCTGCAGCCGTTGTTGACCCACAAACCAGACTGGGACTATACTGACATAATCGGGAGGTTGTTTATGAAGAAGTGGATTATCATACTTGCTGCACTTGCCCTGCTAATTGGATTTAATGCATATATAGAATATAAGGGCTCAAGCAATGATCATTCAGATCATAAAGAGCAGGCTACATCACCCAAGCCTGTACCACCTGCCAAACTTGGGCAAGCCACTATGGAACCTGGTCGTGTAGTTGAACTGAAGACAAACAAAGGCATAATCGCTTTTGTGCTCTTCGAGAAGGACTGCCCCAAGACTACTGCCAGAATAGTCAGTCTAGTACAAAAAGGTGCCTACAGCGAAGTTTCATTTCCGCGGGTTGAGGACTGGATAATCCAGACTGATAGTGCAAAAGCTGATGTTCCCGGGATCGGAATCGAAACTCTGGATGGCCTTACTCATTCCAAAGGCGCCGTCGGTATGGCTCGTAAGGGAATGGATTACAACTCCAACACCAGTGTGTTCTATATACTAAAGGAGCCCCAATACAATCTGGATGGTGAATATACTATTTTCGGGAGATTGATATTGGGCATGGACGTAGTATTAAAGATAACCAGCAGAGACTATATAATTTCTGCCAGGGTTCGTCCGTTTACAAAATCCGACAAAATGGCTTACGATGAAGTCCTGAAAATCGAAGCCGAGAGAGATGTGCAGTAACTGCACTGGAGGTCTTCAAATGGATGCAATAGAATGTCTCAAAACTCGTCGCAGCGTCAGACAGTATCTGGCTGATCCGATTGATGCAGCAATTCTTGAAGATATCGCTGAGTGCGGTAGAATGGCAGCAACAGCCAGAAATATACAGCCAGTACACATAGTCATTATTACCAATCCTGAACTAAAGTCTGCTGTAGCTGAAATCACTGACCACGGCAAATTTATGGTCAATGCTCCTGTTTGTATAGTTATTCTTGGAGAAGACACCAAATATTACCTCGAAGACGGTTGTGCAGCTACTCAGAACATTCTTCTTGCTGCCAAAGCCCATGGACTCGGTTCTTGCTGGACTGCAGGGGACAAGAAACCTTATGCGGACAATATACGTAAGATGATTGGTGCGCCGGATGGATTCAAGTTGGTAAGTATTATAGCTCTGGGCAAAACCGCAACCGAACCCACACCAGTAAAAAAATCACTGTCTGAAGTTTTGCACTGGGAGAAATTCTGACGACTGGTTTGGTATACAAATATATCTTGGCCTTTGGAGGCTGAATTGTGGTGCAGGCTTCCAGCCTGCAGAATTGTGGTACAAGCTTCCAGCCAGCACTGGAAGCGGCTGCGCGGAGCGTCTTGTGGTATAATTAGGTACATACACGATTACATACGCTCAATATGAGTCTGTTTTGTTGCAAACAGAACGTTTTATGAACTCGTTTTCCTATCAATGACGTGAATAACAAAAGACCGCCGCATGTCGGACGGTCTGACCAGGAGGATACACTGTGATCGGTTCGTTTAAAAGGATCTGTAATACACTCGGTATTATAGCAATACTTGCAGCAGCTGCAAGCTGCAATGCCGCCTATTCATCCGAACGTGTTAAGGTATTGGTTAGCAGCGAGCTGAAAAGCCAGTTTAGGGTTATAGATACCGCGTTTTCCAAGAAATACCGCAAAACATCCCTTGATCCCGTAGTATTACCGCTAAAGCAATTACAAAAACAGGTTAACGCAGGCAAGCAGGACGGTATTATACTTACCCTTGGTCCTAAAGATATAACGCCTATAGACAAAGCCGGAAAACTGGCTGTGGGCAGCCAGGTAATCCTTGGTGATGTTCCGCTGGTGGTAATTGTTCCCAATAAGAGTTGCCAGGTAACCAAGGGTGGGGTCTGCAATTTTAACGCTCTTACAATGAAGCACGTAGCCAGTATTGCTATTGGAGATTTAGATTCCGCATCAGTCGGCACAGAGACAATGAACGCTCTCAGCAAAGCCAAACTGTGGGCAAAGGTCAAGAGCAAGACACAGAGAATGCCATTAGAAAAACTTGTAGATGCCGTAGGATCCTGTAAAGTAAGTGCTGCAATTGTAACACTCAACCAGGTTACAAGCCGTGTTAAGGTTGCATGCTATGTGGATCCCAAACTATATGAACCTATTCAACTGCTTGCTGTCAGGTCCACAGGGACAAAAATCACCCCCGGGGTCGACAGAGCAATCAGGTTTTTGAGCAGCAAGGCAGCTCGCGATCCTCTCTTCGACACGGGTATTCGTGAACACAAAGCTATCAAAATGTCCCGCAATTCTCTGTTTATGTTCTGTGGAGCCGGATTGAGAGAACCCGCTACTAAGCTTATTAATACTTTCCGTAAGAAGACCGGTATAAGAGTTGAAGCGACGTTCACAGGTTCGGGTTGTTTACTCGCTCAGATTACGATCGGTCAATCCGGGGATCTCTATATGCCTGGAGAAGAATGGTATATGAATCAGGCTAAAGCACGTGGCTATGTTACCGATTCAAAGATAGTTACCTACTTCATACCGGTTATAATGGTCCAGAAAGGCAATCCTAAGAAAATCCACTCCTTGAAAGACCTGCTCAAACCAGGAGTGAGGGTCGGGATAGGAGAACCGAAAGCAGCAGCAATCGGGGACTTTACTCCTAAGTTCCTGAAAGCCAATGGTGTCTCCATGCAAGCCCTTAAGAAGAATGTTGTAGCTACCTTTGGAACCGCTCCTGAACTAGGCAACTCCATCAAGCTGGGGGCAGTTGATGCCACAATCCAGTGGGACGCAGTCGCTTCCTGGTATCTGGACGATGTAGATGTAATTGCTGTCCCGATAACCAAAAAAACCATCAGTCCAGTTCCGCTGGGCATCTTGAAGTTCACAAAACACAGAGACGAAGCCTTGAAGTTCCTGGAGTTTGTAAGTGGACCAGAAGGTAAAGCTATATTTAAATCAGCAGGACATACAATTGATCTTGCCCATCCCAGATTCCCAGCACAAAAATAAGGGTTGAAAATGCTAGAACCTAAAGTGAAAACCAGTAGGTCGCGCGGAACCGTACGCGACCTCAACCTCAGACTGATACTGTCTACATTCCTGTTTGTTTATGTAGGCTTTGTCCTCATGGTCTTCATATCCAATGCTTTGTGGCTGGGGCGAGAGAATCAGGTTACCCACACCCGTTACATAACCCAGGTCATACAGGACCAGGAAATGAGGGATGGACTGTGGTTTTCGATTAAACTCAGTCTGGAGACATCGCTGATCACCTCGGTAATCGCTATCCTGATTGCCATCCCATCAGCCTATGCATTGTCTCGTTATAAATTCAGATTATTCTCGTTCTTGGATACCGTAATCGATCTACCTATAGTCGTCCCGCCGCTAATCGGTGGTCTGGCGTTGTTGATCTTCTTCAAACAATCCACAATAGGTAATGCTATCAACAATGTTGTGCCGATTGTTTTTACCAAGACCGGTATTGTTGTTGCTCAGTTCTTCGTCGCATCAGCCTTCTCGATACGCACATTGAAAGCGACATTCGACCAGATCAACCCGCGATTTGAAGCTGTAGCACGCAGCCTTGGATGTACCTCCTGGCAGGCTATGTGGAGGATCGCACTCCCTCTGGCAAAGAACGGGATCATTGCAGGTTTGGTGATGACGTGGGCCAGGGCACTCGGTGAGTTTGGACCAATTATGATGCTTGCCGGTGCCACTCCAGGTAAGACTGACGTCCTGTCAGTTGCTGCATTCCTTAGCATGTCCAGTGGTCGTGTGGAAGTATCCATTGCAATCGTCGTTTTGATGGTACTGGTAGCAACAGCCACGCTGATAACATTTAAAAAACTCGGTGGACAGGGGTATATCTGGTGATTGAAGTTAGAGGACTGGGCATAACCCTTGGGGAGTTTAATCTTAAGGATATCAACTTTACGGTTCTAGAGCAGGAATATGCAGTAATACTCGGACCAACCGGTTCAGGAAAGACTGTATTGGTAGAGTGCATAGTCGGGCTGCATAAGCCATCACACGGGAGCATCCATCTAGACGGAATCGATGTTACAAATTTGAAGCCCGAAGAAAGACACGTTGCATACGTCCCGCAGGACTACTGTCTTTTCCCGCACATGACTGTCAAACAAAATATTGAGTTTGGTATGAGAAGGCAGAGACTGCCCGAAAATGAGATCAACGATACCGTTAAAAAACTCACCGAAATGATGCATATCCAGGGACTACTTACACGACACCCGTTGACATTGAGTGGTGGAGAGAAGCAGAGGGCAGCATTGTGCAGAGCTCTGGCCGTGAAACCCAGATTGCTTCTATTGGATGAACCTCTTGCAGCCGTAGACGAACGCACCCGCGAACTTATGTGCCGCGAACTAAAAACCGTCCAGCGCGAACTGGGTACAACCACAATTCATGTATCTCACAGTTTTGAAGAGACTCTGGCTGTAGCAGATAAGATAGGCGTCTTCGAAAGAGGTCAGATAGTCCAGGTTGGAACACCGCACGATATATTCAGGCGTCCCAATAGCGATTTCGTAGCCGGATTTACCGGGAGTGAAAACGTCTTCTCCTGTCGGATTGATCAGAATATGTGTAATATTCTCAATGTGTCGGCAGATATCAAACTGCGTGTAGATGCTTGTTCAAATGGAGATGCCCGGGTTGTCATAAGACCTGAAGATATCAGGCTTCATCCAGCAGGCACTTCCATCGCCGACAACTCTTTCACAGGCACCATCAGCAATGTAATCAATAAAGGCGCCCTCTACAAGATACTAATTCAAACAGAGGGTCTGGAATGGTCAGCTCTGATCTCCAGAAGAGAATGCCTTGACATGAACATTGAAGAAGGTATGCCGATAACAGTGGAAGCTCCTGTTCAGAGCCTCCACGTAATCGGATTATAGCTCTTCCCTGGGCACGCCGAACCCCAGTTCGGCATTCCCAGGTTATACTTTTACACCTGGTAGTATTTTCTTAGCGCCTTTGCGTCTTTGCATGAGAATTTCCCCTCTAATAAGCCTGCTGTTTCACTGAGCTTTAGTAAAGAATATCCTGTCCACAGAAACAGTATCAACCCAGTCTCCATTGCCTGGTGGTGCAAAGTAAAGGAACATTCCCGGAGTCAGCTTAACATTCCTCAAAATATATTCCTGATATTCACCATTGGGAAGCTGGTCTAGTGTCACATTGAGGGCGGTTCCTTTACTCCTGCCGGTTTGGTCATATACACCGAATATGAATGCCAGACCGGATGTCGCTTTAGCTTTAACTTTTACAGATGCGTGAATATTAACCACCGGAGCAATAATGTCGTTGCTCTGGATCGGTAGTTGAATTGCCCACTCGTTGATATTTCCAGGCATCACTGCTGCGGAGCCATCGGAAGCTGTCGGATCTGCAACTATCTGGACCCATGGACCTTCCCCGATAAGCATAAATCTATCATCGTTGAAGTCTATCCATTCACTTTTTGGCAGTGCTGCATAACCCGCTGGAGGCGTAGGTTTGGGAACATTCAATGGTGCTGCTGCTTTAGCTACCAGTGATGCTCTGTATTTTTCGCTCATTTTGGAGCCTTCACCGATGAACACATTCCCTGTTTCATCGGACAGTGTGAGAAAATCTGATGCAATATTCGACCAGTCAACTCCTGGAACGCTGGTACCGTCCAATGCAAACTGGTGCTTTGTGAGAATGAGAAGATGTTGCAGTGCCAGGTTCTGGATGCGGACACGTTTGAGCAGCTCAGGATTGTCCTTTACTGCCGCCATTGCTTTCTGCATTGCTTCGTTAGCTTTGGTAAGATTCTCAGCATTGTAGTATGTCGGTATGCTGATTGAACAGCTCAAATACATATTCAGATCAATTGTGACCTTTTCCATCACATTCAAATATTCGGTCAGATATGGAGCAGCTTTGCCATAGTAACCTTCAAGGAACTCCTTCATCAGTTTCCGCTCATCCAGGTCAGGATTCCACATAAGCTTGCATAAAACCCAGGTCTTCAGCGCCCCAAATCCAGCATCCTGGTTGTAACCGTCACCCTGTTCAAATACACCGACCACATTGTTCTTCCGGAATATTCGCAGATTGTCTCCGAAAACCTGGAAATTCGAGTGTGGAATTAGGAGATCAAGGAAGTTAGCTGTATAGTCCCAGATATACAAACGCTTGGTTATCTTCTGCCAGTCCTGCAATTCCGTGTAGAAGATGGTATTAGATTCGGATGTCAGTGGATGTGCAAAGTCACACTCGATAGAGCACAACCTGATTACCACATTTTCCCGTGGTTTTATGTTCTTTGGTGCTGTGCGAGTGTATGTGTATGCCAGTGTCTCAACCAGGTAATCCGGATATTGCTTTTCAATTTCTTCGGCAACAGAGTTCACAAGCGATATAATTGCTCCGGACTGTGATCCAGTCTTCTTAACAAGAGCTGTGCATTTTGGGCAAGTACACGCTCCTCCACAGTCATTTTGTGATATAGAGATAATCCCGGCCTGTGGGGCCTGTTTTATCCATACCAGTGCTTGAGCTATCAGTTCCTTTTTCATTTCCTCATTGGTTAGACAGAGCTGTGCACTCTGACTTGTTCTCTTGCCGTCTATCTCGCTGTACCATTCAGGATGGGTGGCAAAGTATTTGCTTGGAGGAAGAAGTTCGTAGAATGTATGAACTTGTCCGAGTATGCTGTAATGTCCACCTTTATCTGCAGGTATGCTTTGCCAGGTCCCATTGGTTTTCATATGGGAAGGAAAGTAACCATCAGCCCAGAATATGCCTTTGGAAAACATATCCCTGTACATAAATGGGGGCTTATATTTGATATTGAGTTTGTTTATGCTGAGTTCGGGTTTATTGGGAACGCTCTCTGTGAATAACGTCCACCATCGCACTCCAAGCTGATCTTCCAGAAAGGTGAAGACAGCGTACATGCTCCCTCTGGGCCTGTCTCCGGCCAGGACTAGATCATTACCTACAGTCTTGATGAGAATTCCATCGACACGGAGCGATTTCCAGTCGAAACTGCCTATCAGTTGTTTTGTTGCAGCAGTCTGACCAACAAGTATCCGACTGCCTTTCACAGCAGCTGTCTCAGAAATAACAAAGTCAGCGCCGGTTGCCTTCTTCAGATACATCACCAACTGAGATGCCGCATACTTCTCAGTCTCGGTAGCATCTGGCCCAACTACAATCGTTGCAAACGCTTTGCCTTTCGAGGCCAAAGTAAACGCAGACGCCGGACAAGCACTAACAAGCAGCACAGATGTCATAGCAATGTTTATCAGCAACAAAACCAGTTTCATTCAACTCTCCTCAATACAGCGGAAAATAGGCTTAACATATTGTATGCTATTCGAGCATATTCTCCAAATTAATCCCATCCCTTCCTGAAGTCTGAAGCCCGAAGTCTGAAGATTCCCTTCGCCCATTGACTGAGGCATAGATAAGTGGTAGTATCGTGCAATCTAGCCGCATTATTCACCAAGCATCGCTTTTAGCTGGCAGTAAAAACAAAAGCTGAGTCAGTCATGAATAATGCGGCCTGCACGTATCTATGCTGCTATTCCGGGAGGATCAATTGAGGAAGTATTTGTGGTGGATTTTTTGTCTGGCTATGCTATTCATTTCCTGTTCAGGTTTTACCGTTTCTAAGGGGAGTCATATTTTGTCAGCGAGTGGAACTGCCGGATTTATAATAGTAAAGCCAGCCGCTGCGATACCGTCGGAGATCACAGCAGCTGCTGAGCTTGCAAATTACCTCGGTAAAGCAACCGGCGCTGCATTCAAAGTAGTCTCTGAGCTTGAAAAAGTTAAAGGCCCACGGATAATCGTCGGTCCGAGTGCTCTATCGAAGTCCATCCTGGGTTCCTCCATAGTAAATAAACTCGGGCCAGAGGAATTCATAGTTCGCAGTGTTGGCATGGATATCTTGATCGTCGGTGGCAGGCCCAGGGGAACACTTTACGGGGTCTATTCATTTCTCGAAAAAGAGATAGGCTGCAGGTGGCTGACAGTTTATGGTGATGAGAGCGTGCCGCACAAAGCTACCCTTATACTGGGTGAAATCAACCGCCATGAATCCCCGTCCTTCGAAACAAGAGACCTGTGTGTTCAGGGTGCTCCTATGGTAATCAGGCCCGAAGTAATGAAATACCTGGCAAGAAACCGCGATCAGGGACCGGATTTCAACTTCCTTGGTGACAACACTGCATATGGTGGAACTTCTCACAGGTATGGTATGCCTCCGGGAATATGGATGGTTCACACATTCTTCGGCTGGCTATCTCCGGCCAAGTATTTCGAAGAGCATCCCGATTTCTACTCCCTTATTGGAGGCAAGAGGGTGCAGTCCCAGCTCTGTTTCTCCAATCCGGTTCTGCGAAAGACATTAACCGAGAAAATAGTGGACCAGATTGGGGTCACGGATGTAACTGGCACTTATTCTTTATCGGCACAGGATGCAGCAGGTGTATTCTGCGAATGCCCGGACTGTATGGCATTGGTCAAGAGAGAAGGAACTCCGGCAGCTCCTCTGTTCGACTACCTTGCCGAACTCGCTCCGATTGTTAAAGCCAAATACCCGAAAGCATTTATATCTACCATTGCTTACCGTAAAGGCCAGTCGGAGATTCCGCCATTAAAACTGAAAATACCGGACAATGTCATTATAGTATTCGCCCCAATCGATGATAACTTCGCGCACGCCATCGATCATCCCAGCAATGCCGGAACAAAGGTCAACCTCAAGAAATGGTCGACCAAGACTAAACACCTCTGGATATGGTACTATCCGAACCCTTACGATACAGTCCTTCCCGAAGGCAACTTCAACCGGATGGCATCAGATTTCCGGCTGTTCAAAAAAGTTGGTGTTGAGGGAGTATTTTCTGAGCACGACGCAGGCGGAATATATGAATCCATCGGACTTGTGGATATGCAGACCTGGGTGATGACCAAACTGCTGTGGAACCCGGATCAGGATCTGAAATCACTCGTCCGTGATTACTCAGATCGGTTCTATGGTCCGGCTGCACCTGAGATCAGAAAATACTGGTCGCTTCTCGAAAAAGCCAGCAGTTCAATGACTACTCGAATGAGCTGGGATGCATCTCTTGCCCAGCACAGATACCTGAACAGGGATCTCATAACAGCAGGTCAGAAAATCTTTGATACCGCTGAGAAGAAAGCAGCAGGCAACGACGATCTCCTCCTCCGTGTAAGGCAGGCCAGGCTGAGTCTGGACAATGCCGGTATTCTACTCTATGACCAGATGAATATATCTGCCAGCCTCCCATTCACAAGAAATGAATTAATAGACCGCTACCGGTCCACATACACAGCAACAAAACGAAAGTATCTGGACAAGACCTACAATGCTGCTGACAGTTTATATAAGTGGTATGGAGCTCTTACACCGATCAAACCTCTACCCGCTCCACTAGCAGGTATACCGGAATCCCGCATAAAGCAGATAACCACAGTAAATGCAATAACATATCCCGGATGTTACATGACCAAAGATCCTGAAGCCGCAGCAGGAGTTGCAGCAGTCACAAACGAATGTGGAGGCGAAATCTTCGAGACCGGATTCTACGATTGTCTGACGGCCATCCAGACAAATCTGAAGTTGAAAAAAGACCAGATTCAACCAGGAGCCTACAACCTCTACAAAATCGGTCATTCACGCTTAAATGAGCAGTGCTATATCTGGATGGGTGTATCCTGGTGGGTCCAGATAAGAGACATCCCGATGTTCTACGACCCAAAAAACGAAAAAAAAGAATACGACATATACGTCTCCTTGAAATTCGAAGGCAAGGCCTACGGAACCACAGACCCAACCAAACAGGACAACCGAGTATACATGGACAGAATAATCCTTGTAGCAGCAGAGTAAATCAACATAAAAAAATGCGCAACCTATTTGGAAGCGTATAACCCATTAAGAAGCGCACAACCCATTCCCCCTTGGAGAACTGATCCTTATACGGATCTCGGGTGTTGCCGGGAACAGTAAAATATATGTGATGTTAGCGAATATTTACAGTTTGAGAACCGTCTAATATTCGACAGTAATAGTTAT